>Ga0207813_100102_pt1 | contig 66192 bp, 68 predicted proteins | sample A23E3SouthBayCA_2_FD_187730 | JGI IMG/M metagenome (GOLD analysis project Ga0207813, IMG submission 187730) | Aerobic enrichment media microbial communities from Eden Landing Ponds, California, USA - A23 E3 (4) (SPAdes) | ecosystem: Environmental > Aquatic > Marine > Unclassified | place... | reverse complement strand
TGGGCGCCCGCCGACAGCAGCTCCTTGGAGGGCATACACCCCTCCAGGATACAGAGCCCGCCCCCCGGGTCGCCGTCGTCGACCAGTGTCAGTTCCACGTCCGGTTCCCCGGCGAGTTCGTCGGCGACCGCCGATCCCGCGCTCCCGTAAGCGCCGATGATGACGACGTGTACCATACCATAACCGCGCGCGACAACGCAAAGAACCCTGCGGCGGGTGTGCGCGACCGACGCGACGCGGGCGTCGGCGACCGCGACGGGTGTGGCCTCGGGACGGCGGTCGTGGAAACGCATCTGGCTCTTGGTAACACTTAACATACCCGGACTCCTACCGCGGCGTGGGGACAGATCGACGGACGAGAACGCTGTCGGCGCCCCGGATCAACGATGTCAGGGAATCACCTACCGGCTGGCCAGGACAGGGTCGAAGAACTGGAGATGACCGACGGGGAGGTCGTGATCTACGACACGGACAACCGGCAGGCGTGGATCCAGTCCGACGAGACAGTCCGGCCCGACGAGATGGTGTGATTCCCACACAGCGGCGCGGTCACCCGCGGCTGATCTCGCGGAAGGTGTCGACGAGGTCCTCGAAGTCCGCCTCGGACTCCTCGAGTTTCTCGCCCAGTTCCCGGGCGCGCTCTTTGAGGCGGCGGTACTCCTCGTCGTTGCGGAGTTCGGTTTTCGGGAGTTTCTCCTCTAAGACCTCGATCTTCGAGACCGTCGAGAAAAACTCCGAGAGGCGTGGATCCTGCGGGCCAGGGTCGAGCAACTGTTCGAGCGTCTGCTGGAGCGTATCCGAGAAGATCGGTTTACAGAGGTAGTCGTCGAACTCCATCTCGAGGATGTTCAGGTCGGGATCGACCGCCGTGGCCATGATGACCTTGCAGTCGTATCCCCGGTCGCGGATCTCGGCGAGCACCTCGTCGCCGTGGACGTCCGGCATCCGGCGATCTAACACCACGGCGTCGACGTCCTCGTCGATCACCTCCAGAGCCTCCCGGCCGCTGGTGGCAACCCGGGTGTCGTACCGCTCGCGGAGCTTGACCGCCTGGGCCTCGGCGACGTCGGGTTCGTCGTCGACGACGAGCACCGTCTGGCGCACGTCCGTGTTAGCCACTGTCGACATTCGGGTCCGGGCGGATTTATTCCTGTCGCACACGTCTCAGCAGGGCCGTGGATCGCCGATACTGTCCCCGATACCGCGAACGCCCACCCCGGGGACGGCGGCCGCTACTTACATATGAGTCGCTCCCGGACCTAGAGACACTGTGAGTGAGTCGAGTCAGGATCCGCGGGTGCTCGTCGTCGACGACGAGACAGAGGTTGCAGACGTCTACGCGCTCCGGTTGCGAGACGAGTACGACACCGAGACCGCCTACGGCGGCGAAGCCGCGCTCGACGCGGTCGACGAGGACGTCGACGTGGTGTTGCTCGACCGGCGTATGCCCGACCGCTCGGGCGACGAGGTACTCGCCGAGATCCGCGAGCGCGGACTCGACGTCCGCGTGATCATGATCACTGCCGTCGACCCTGACTTCGATATCGTCGATATGCCGTTCGACGACTACCTCTGTAAGCCCGTCGAGAAAGACGACCTCGTGGCCGCTATCGAACAGCAACTCACCGCCGGTCGCTACGACGAGCGACTCACCGCGTACCTCGAAGTCACGTCGAAAATCGCGCTTCTGGAAGCCGAGAAGACCCCCCAGGAACTCGACGACAGCGAGGAGGTCACCGCCCTCCACGAGGAGGCCGAGCGGCTGCGCGACGAGATGGACGACGCGCTCGGCGAGTTCGACGAGTTCGAGGCCGCGTTCCGCGAGATCGGCCGCCATCCCGGCTGACCTCTCTTCGACTGCAGTCGTGTCTTCCCGATTATACTGTCGGCTGTCCCATCACGGACGAATTCGGCACCCCAGGGTGCGAATATTGTCGCGGACGTACGGCCGACAGTACCATCCGGTTTATCGTAGATTATTTTCGGATCGCGCCAACTACGGGGTTGGCGCGTACCGGTACATCGCTACAATGAACCGTATCAGTCGTCCGCGACGACCGCTTGCTCGGCCGCTTCCACGACGGCGTCGACGACCGTCGGCGGTGTGACCGTCTCCCTGACTGCCAGCGGTGTCGCCGTCTCCGCGACCGACTGACCGCGGTCGCGCCCGACCGCCGATCCGTCGTCCGCAGGAATGTCGCCGACGCCCGGGACTGCTCGCTCGGGGTCGCGCTCGCTCCGGACCGCGACGACCGGTCGGCCGTCGCCAACGACTTCCCGGACCGCGGGTGCGACGCGCCCGGCCACGACGACGGCATCGGCGGCGGCCACGTCCGCCTCGATGGCGGCCAGCGTCCGGTCGTCGACCGGTTCGAACGGCGGTGCGGTCACCGTCTCGACGCCCAAGTCAGCGGCGGTCGCCGCCGCCACGTCGCCCGCCGGGAGAACTCCCGCCGTGACCGTCGCGCCCGCGCGCCGAAGGGTCGCGATCGATCGGGCCGCGGTCCGTCCGCTCCCGGTGACGTGGACGCGGAGATCCGTCTCGCCCCGGTCCGACAGCGGCGTCACCGTCGGCGCACCGGTGATCGGGTCCGACCGGACGGCGGTCGCCGTGTCGAAGGCGGTTTCGAGGCGGTCGCCGGTCAGTACCGCGTCCGGGGACCCGACCGCGAGCAGGTCCCCGTCCGAGAGGACGGCGATGCGGTCACAGAAGCGCGCCGCCAGGTCGAGGTCGTGGATCGCCGCGAGCACGGCCGTCCCCTCGGTGTCGACCCGGTCGCGGACGAGGTCGAGCGTCCGAACCTGATGGTTGATATCGAGGCTGGCGGTCGGTTCGTCGAGTACGAGCGCGGGCGTCTCCTGTGCGAACGCCCGCGCGAGGACCGCCCGCTGGCGCTCGCCGCCGCTGAGCGACCGGATCGAGCGGTCGCGGAACTCCGCGGTCTCGGTCCGTTCGAGCGCTCGCTCGACCGCCCCGTCGGCGTCCGGATCGGCCGAGAGGCGGTCGTGGTAGGGTGTCCGTCCCATCGCGACAACGTCCTCGACGCTGAAATCGAACGCGAGCGTCGTGTCCTGCGGGACCGTCGCGACCCGGCGGCTGACCGCCCGCGCCGGACTCTCCGCGACGGGGAGCCCGTCGACGCGGACCGTCCCCGAGTCGGGATTGGCGACGCCGTTGATCGCCGACAGGAGGGTGGTCTTCCCGGCGCCGTTCGGGCCGACGAGGCCGACGAACTCCCCGCGCTCGATCGATAGCGAGACTCCCTCAAGCACGTCGAGATCGCCGTAGGCGACTGTCACGTCCTCCACGGCGATCAGCGGGTCGGCGGTCGAATCGAGTGGCGACTCGGAACGGCCATTCACAGCGAATGCACCTCCCGGGTCCGGAGCAGGTAGAGGAAGAAGGGGGCCCCCAGCGCGGCGGTGACGATGCCGACGGGCAGTTCGGCCGGGCCCGAGCGGGCGAGCGTGTCCGTCGCGACGAGGAAGGCCCCGCCAGCCAGCGCGCTCGTCGGGAGCAAGATCCGGTGGTCGGGCCCGACCAGCAGGCGCATCATGTGGGGGACGATCAGGCCGACGAAGCCGATGACGCCCGCCACGGCCACCGCGGCGGCGGTGACGACGCTGGAGACGGCAAGCAGGAGGCGCTTGGTCCGTTCGACCTCGATGCCCAGCGTGTGGGCGTCGTCCTCGCCCAGCAGGAGGACGTTCATGTCGCGGGCGTACGCCAGCAGGGCCAGAAAGCAGACGACGGCCACGGGCAGGGTCGCCGCCACCTCGCCCCACGTGGCGTTGTGGAGTCGCCCCATCAGCCAGTACAGCGCCTGATCGAGGCTCTCGCCCGCCTGCAACAGCAGGTAGGAGACGACCGCGCCCAGGAACGTCTGGATCGCGACGCCCGCCAGCAGGAGCGTGGCGACCGGCGTCTGGCCACCCTCGGTCGCGATGAGGTAGACCGCGAAGGCCGCGAGCAGAGCGCCGACGAAGGCGGCGGTCTGGAGACCGCCCGGCGCCGAGATAGAGAGTGCGATGGTGGCGACGGCGCCGACCGCTGCGCCCGAGGAGACGCCGATGATCGAGGGGTCGGCCATCGAGTTCCGGAAAAACCCCTGCATCACGGTGCCCGCGGTGGCCAGCGCGAACCCGACGGTCGCCCCCAGCACGATCCGCGGGAGACGGATCCGCCGGACGATGGTCTCGTGGGTCGAGTCCACCGACAGCGAGAACAGGTAGGTGTAGGACAGGTCGACGGCCGGGACGGGGATCGAGGCGCCGAAGGCCGACAGCGAGTCGACGACGAACGCCGCGCCGGTCGGGACGGCGACGGCGTTCAGCGCGGCGCGCGCGACGGTCGGGAGCGGGACCCTCACTGGTCCGATCGCAGCGCTCACGAGCGCGACGACACACAGCAGTGCCGCCATCCCGACCGACCAGACGAGTGCTCGCGACCCCGTGTTCATGCGTACCGCAAGTGTGCTTGCAGTAGGTAAATATGTGTTGGGCCCGTCGACCGATGGCTGTCCCGCGAGGCGCGAATCGGCCGTGCCTTCGCCTCTCGGGAACCCGCGGATCCCGTCGTGACACGAAATATACAATCCGAGTTGAGTTATCTAAGTTTAAGTTGAGGCCTACGGTACGACGAGACGATGCGAACGAAAGCCGCGCTACTGACGTTGTTACTCGTCGTCGGTGTCGTCGCACAACCGGTCGCCGCGGGGGCGGCCCCGGCAGCGACCGTCGGCGGGCAGGACGGACAGAGATACGACTACCAGACCGGGTGTTCGTTCCCGTTCTCGGCCACGGACGCGACGGGGACCGAGGTGACCGTCGACGCAGAGCCCGAGCGGATCGTGACCCTCGCACCGAGCGCCGCCCAGACGCTCCACGAGTTCGGCGCCTTCGACAAGGTGGTCGGCGTCTCGAACAACGCCGACTACCTCGACGGGTACGAGGACAAGACGGTCGTCCGACAGGGTTTCACCGTCGAGAACGAGGAGATCGTCGGCCTCGAGCCCGACGTCGTGCTCGCTCCGAACGTGGTCAGCAACGACACCGTCGAGAGCCTGCGAAACAGCGGGCTGACGGTCTTCAAGTTCGAGGGGGCCGGGAACTTCTCGGACGTCTACGACAAGACCGAACTGATCGGGTCGCTCACGGGTGAATGCGCGGCCGCCGAGGAGACAGTCACCGACATGCAGGAGCGCGTGACCGCGATCCGCGAGGCCGTCGCTGACGAGGACCGGCCCGGCGCGCTGTACACCTTCTTCGAGTTCACGACCGGGAGCGACACGTTCATCCACTCGATCCTGACGACCGCCGGGACCGACAACGTCGCCGCCGAGGTCGGCATCACCGAGTTCACGACCGAGGCGCTCAACCCCGAGGTCGTCGCCAACAACAGCGAGGACATCGAGTGGCTGATCTTCAACTCGAACCCCGCGAGTCGCCCGACCAGCGACGTGTACAACGACACCGCGGCCGTCCGGAACAACCAGACCGTCGTGCTCAACGAGGACTACCTCAACCAGCCAGCGCCCCGGACCGTGCTGGCCCTAGAGAACCTGACGCGTGCGGTCCACCCCGAGGCCTACCGCGAGGCACAGATCGCGCTCGGCGAGGCCACGCCGACGCCGACCGCCACGACGGCGGCGACCCCCGGCGGGACCGAGGACGTGACGCCGACCGCGACGGCAGCGCCCACGGCGACGGACGGCGATACGTCGACCTCGACGCCCGCTGACACCGCGACCGCCTCCCCGACCGAGGCGATGACCGAGGAACCGACCGAGACGGCCGCGCCCGAGACGACTTCCGGGAGCGGCCCCGGGTTCGCCGTCACGACGAGCGTCCTCGCCCTGCTGGCGGGCGCGCTGCTGGCCCGGCGGTCCTGACCGCCGCAGTCTTCTCCCGGGCGTCGCTCGCGGTTCCACGGCCGCCGACACGACCGGAAAGACCCTTACGTGGCGCCCGCCCAACGACGGACATGGTCGAGAACGTCATCTGGCCCGCCGCGCTGGACGCGGACCGCTCCCGCAGTGAGGGGCGGCGCGTGTCGCTCGATCTCGCCGTCGAGGACCCGACGGTCGACGAGATCGCGCAGGCCGTCCAGCAGGTGGGGTACGACGCGGTCATCGAACGCGAGAAGACCTATCCCCGCGAGAACGAACCGCGCGGGCGCGTCCTCGTCAGGGACGCCGACGACGCCGGGAAGAGCGACCTGCTCGGCGCCGTCGCCGCCTACCTGGAGGTCATCCGGAGCTAGCGATGGACCGCGAACGCGGGGCTCGGCGATGAAGCGTATCGGTGAAGTCGTCCGGATCGCACAGGGTCTGGCGGTCGTGCGCTGTCCCGGTGAGGACCACCCGGACATCGGGACCGACGTCGTCGACGAGGGACTGGACGACCTGGGCCGGGTCGTCGACGTGTTCGGCCCCGTCGACCGGCCGTACGTCGCCGTCTCGCCCGAGGGCGAGGTCCACCTCCCCGGGCTGGTAGGGTCACCGCTGTACGCGCGCTGATAGCTCTTCTCGCCCGTCGTCGCGCGCTGACAGTCGGGACCGCCCGTTGCCCCGCCCCGTCCCGTAACCCTGAAACGGGTGCTGTCCGAGAGCCGAGGCATGGACCAACGGACGCGTGCGTACGTCGCCAGCGGGGCCATCGTCGCTTTCTTCGTGCTGGTACAGCTCGGTGCGCTGGCGCTGGTCGCACCGTTCGAAGCGGCGGGCTACCAGGCGGTCGACGACCCGCAGGACCCCACCAACAGCGTCGCCTACGTCGGCGCTATCCTGGTGGTGACGGGGCTGATGCTCGCCGCGATCAAGTACGACGTGACGTGGCTGATCAGACTGGGGATGGTCTTCGCCGGGGCGTACATCAGCCTGTTCGTCCTCCGGGTGGTCGTCCCGCCGGTCGTGACGCTCCCGGTGGCCGGGGCGGCGGTGAACGTGCTGGCGTGGCTGGGCGCCGGAGCGCTCGGCGTCGCGCTGTTCGTCTACCCCGAGTGGTACGTCATCGACGCCGCCGGGGTCCTGATGGGCGCGGGCGGCGCCGCCATCTTCGGGATCAGTTTCGGCGTCCTCCCGGCGATTCTCCTGCTCGTCGTGCTGGCCGTCTACGACGCCATCAGCGTCTACGGGACCGAACACATGCTCACGCTCGCCTCGGGCGTCATGGACCTGAAAGTCCCCATCGTGCTCGTGGTCCCCCTCTCGCTGTCGTACTCGTATCTGGACGGGGGTGCGCCCAACCATATCGACGAGGGCGGGACGGACGACGAGGGTGTCTCGGCTGGCGAGGCCGACGGCGATGCCGACACCCGGGCCGCCGACGGGGACGCCGAGACTACACCCGTGGACAGCGGTGCGGAGACAGCGGACGGGGCCACGCCCGGGGACGACGACCCGGAGGCAGCGGACGGGACTCCATCCGGGGACGACGACTCGGAGACCGCAGCGGACTCGCCCGGGGACGTCCTCGACCGCGAGGCGCTCTTTATCGGTCTGGGCGACGCGGTCATCCCCACCGTGCTGGTCGCCAGCGCGGCCTTCTTCGCGCCCGACTCGGTGCCGACGGTCGGCCTGCTCGGCCTGGAGGCGAGTCTCCCCGCGGTGACAGCGATGGTGGGAACGAGCGCCGGACTCGTCGTCCTGCTGTGGATGGTCCTGAAGGGTCGCGCCCACGCCGGGCTCCCCCTGCTCAACGGCGGGACCATCGCGGGCTACCTGCTCGGGGCGCTCGCGAGCGGCCTCACGCTGGTCCAGGCGCTGGGCATCGAGAGCTACGTCTGATCGGTGCCGCGACCCGCCGAGCGTCGCCCGCTACTCGAAGGCCCGGCTCGCGGGCGCGAACTCGATCTCCCGTCCGAGGCCCGCTTCGACGGCCTTCTCGTAGAGCATCGCCGCGGCGGCGACCGTCTCGATGCCCGTGCCGCCGCTGTCGAACAGCGTCACCTCGTCGTCGCGCTCCCGTCCGGGCGCTGCTCCCGCGACCACCTCGCCGAGTTCGGCGTGGACGTGGTCGTCGTCGATCAGCCCGTCCTCACGGGCCAGCAGGAAGGCACCCGCGTCCTCGTCGACGCGGTCCCGCAGGTCCGGGACGTATTTCGAGCGCGCGACCGTCTCGCCGTCGACCTCGCGCTTCTCGGGATGGTACTGTCCCATACAGGTGACGTGGGCGCCGTCGGCCAGATCGGCGCCGTCGAAGACAGGTTCCGCGGCCGTCGTCGCCGTGACCACCACGTCCGCGCTGGAGACGGCCGTCGCGGCGCTATCGACGGCGGACACGTCGGCGGCGAGTTCCCCGTCCATCGACTCGGCGAAGTCCCGGCGGTTCTCGGGCGTCGACGAGAAGACCCGGACCGCCTCGAACTCCCGGACCGTCGCCGTCGCGCGGAGTTGCCCGTGGGCCTGGGCGCCGCTCCCGATCACGGCGAGCGTCGACGCGTCCGCGCGGGCCAGCGCGTCGACGCCGACGGCCCCTGTCGCGCCGGTCTTGAAGGGGTTGAGGCTGGCGCCGTCGAAGACGGCCAGGGGTGCGCCCGACTCGGCGTCGAACAGCGGCAACACGAAGTGCGCGTCGCCCGCCCCGAACCCGGCGGCGTACATGTACCCGCCCATCGCGCCTGTCTCCGGGAGGACCGCGCTGTACCCGGTCAACATCCCCGGCGGGTCGTCCGCGAGCAGCCGTGTCCGCGGCCGGGCGGGCGCACCCTCGCCGTGCTGGCGGTACCCCTCGCGGACGGCCCGGACGTACTCGGCGGGCGCCGCGAGCCCGGTCACGTCTTCGCTGGTCAGGAAGAGCGCTGTCTCGTCGGTCATGCCCGACCCTACCCGCGGCGACGACTTCAGTACCCCGCTCGCCACGCCTCCGACTCTGATATCAAATATAAAAATAGGACTGTCTCGTGTAGGATCGTTACGTACGTCTTTTCATTCCACAGGCGGAGAAAAATGCTTCTTGGGGCGGCAACACGCCCATTATCATCGGTGAAATCTCGCAGCGAGGGATTAAGTGTACCAATCGACAACGTAGTATCGGAGGGACGGACGAGGGCAAGCCTCGATACCACCATAGATGACCACCAACGCCACGGACGACGAAGAACGTCCCGCGACGAGCGACGAGACCAGACGGTACGCCGAGTTGAACATCGGCGACGAAGAGTTCGTGATCTACGACCGCGAGAACCACCAGGCATGGATTCAGTCAACAGTCGCGATGACGGTAGACGACTACTGCTGACACGGCCCGTCCGTGGCGCGAGGGACGGATCCGGCATCCGTCGACTGTCGTCGGCGCGACATAGCCCGCAGGGGCTGTCGACCCCCTCCGACACACGGTTGGCACCACACGCAGGGCACCACGGTCTGCATCGCTGTTCGCTGGCTTCGCTCCGCGAACGCGGGGATTCCCCCCGGTTCCTGTCATAGGACACGCGGAGTTTTTCGACAGCTGTTCTTTTCGACCGACCGACGACACCGGTAGGGTCGCCCTATACGTCGGCTATACCATATCGAACGAATTCGCCGCCCCGGGTGGCGAGTACCTTCACGAACGTATAGCCGACAGTATTACCGGTCCAGTAGTGTCGGCGCGACCGCGCGCCAGGCGACCAGCAGCGTTCCGCCGACCAGACAGGACACCAGGAAAAACGTCACGGCAGCGTCGCCGTGGAACAGTTCCGTGGCGCGCAATCCCTGTGCGATCAGCGCCGCGGCGACCCAGGCCGGGACTGTCCGGATCAGCACGCCCCGTCGCGTCAGTCGCCCGGGACCGGCGTAGAGGCCCGCCGCGAACGACGCGACGGCCCACCCTATCAGGAAAGGCGCGTACGTGTCCGCGACCAGCGCGGCGTTGGCAACCGGATCGACGCCGTGAGTGATCTCCCCGACGACGACGAACGTCGCGATGGCCACGAGGTCGCCCAGCGCGATCAGTGCCGTCGTCGGCCGCGGATCGACACGCCGACGGAGCGACGCGGCGACTGCGTTCATACCCGGATCCTCGGACCGGTCGGACTTGACTGGTTCGCTCCGTCCGCCGCGTTCCAGGGCGGCCGACGGCGACGCCGGTCAGGCCACGCCCGCGACGGTGTAGGTGAACCCCCGATCGGTGACCGTCGCGTCGAACCCGGCCCGCTGTAGGCGTTCCCGGACCGCGGCGGGCGTGTAGAACTGCGAGTCGAACCCCACGAGTCGCTCGCCGATGACCAGCCCTCGACCGCGGAGCGTCGAGGGGTCGAACTCCCGGACGACACAGACGCCGCCGGGCCGCAGGACTCGGTGTACCGCCGCGAACACGTCGCCGATATCGGCCATGTGGTGGAGCGCGTCGACCACGACGACGGCGTCGGCAGACGCGTCGGCGAACGGGAGCGCCCTCGCGTCGCCCTGGACGACCGCGTCCGCGCGCTCCCGGGCCGCCGAACACATCCCGCGGGCCGCGTCGACTACGATCGTCTCGGCGTCCAGCACTCGCGACACTCGCCCCGTCCCCCCGCCCACGTCGAGGACGCGCTCGACCGGCCTGTCGGCTACGGCCAGGCCCCGTTCGATCGGATCGGGATCCGCCGGGATCATCAGGTAGTCGTACGCCCGGGCGTACCGGTGGAAGGCGTCGACGTCGCCCAGCGACATAGGCCATGATACGCCGCCCCACGTCATGACCGTTCCGGCCAGTGGTTCCCGCCGAGGGAGCGGACGAACGCACAGCGTACAAACCGTCGGGACCGATAGACAGCGTATGGAGTACGCGCTGCTCGGGTGGGCCGACGCGGGGGTGACGCTGCGACTCGACTACCGGCGGTTCAGCTACGCCGGGAAGTTCGTCATGTCCGCGACGGGGAAGGCCGTCGCCCGGACGGCCTCGCCCGCCACCGACGGGGGCAGCGAGCGCGCCGACGCCGCGGACCGGAGTGACGGGTCGGAAGACGACTACGACGACGGCGTCCTCGCGGCGGTGGCGTTCGACGCCGATCGCACGGACGAGACGGTCTGTCGGCTGCGGTACATCACGGTCCGGGAGGACCGCCGCGGCGAGGGGATCGGCCCCAGACTGGCGGCGTTCGTCGCCGCGCGCGCCACTGATCGCGGCTTCGAGCGCGTCCGCATCGCCGTCAACAACCCCTACGCGTACGAGGCGCTGTACCGCGCCGGGTTCGCCTTCACCGGCGCCGAGACAGGTCTCGCCGAACTCGTCCTGGAGCGCCCGGCGGGCCGCGGTGCCGTCGCCGACCGGGACCCCGACACCTACCGGCGCGGCCTCGACGTCTACCGGGAGCGTGACCTCTCGACGGCCGAGCGCGAGTTCCTCCGCGGTAAAGAGGGGAGCGATCCCCCGTCCGTCGTGGCGACTCCCGGTGGGCCCGGAACGGAGAGCGGCCGCCGGTGATCCGTGGGTCCGGCCCGTTCCGTACCGGTGTCAGACCGCGTTCACACGGTCGGCTGCCACTTCGCGGACGGTGTCGACGACCAGCTGTCTGTCCCGTTCGTCGACGTAGGGGTGGGTCGTCGCGCGCTCCCGATCGGCGCCGAGGCGATCGAGCAGGGCGGTCGCGGTCGAGTACGCGTAGTACGGATGCGGCCGCGAGAGCGCCGCGTAGCCCGCGAGCGCGCCGACGTTGTTCGACGACGCGGGGAGCGCTCTCTCGCTGACACGGGTCTACGGCCCGACGGAGCCGGACACAGACCCGTGGTACGGTCTGACCGAACCCCAGCGCGAGGTCGTCTCGCTGGCCATGCAGATGGGTTACTACGAGATCCCGAGGGGGTGTACGACACAGGAACTGGCGGACGAACTGGGTATCTCCGACCAGGCCGTGACCGAACGCCTCCGGCGCGCGATCGTCGAACTCGTCTCACACACGCTCGTTCCGCTGGACTCGGCGCTGTCGGAGATTCCGGCTCGATCCCGCTCCACTCGCCGAGGTGGTCGCGATCGCTGTGACCGCAGGACGGCGTGGCGCGTGGCGGGACGATCACTCCAGTCCGTCGCCGATCGCGCCCGCGACTCGCGCGCCGGTCGCGCGCTCGATCCCCCTCCGATCGAAGACTACTCGGGCGCTCTCGGCAGCGTCGGTGTCGACGGCAAAGTCCAGTCCGTAGGCCACGTCCCACAGGACCAGCGGTTCAGCCGGTGCGGGCGCGACGCCCTCCGGGCCGTCCAGTGGCTCGGCCGCGAGGACGCGCTCGACTTTCCCCGGCGGCGACCCGTCGCGCGCGATCTCGACGGCCAGGCCGACGACCCGCCGGACCAGTTGCCGGGCGAACCCGCCCGCGCGGACGTCCACGACCAGGAAGTCGCCGTCGCGCTCGACGCCCGTCGCGAGCTCCCGGACCGTCCCCGTCTCGTCGGAGGTGAGGTTGTGGAAGTCGTGCTCGCCCGCGAGTCGGTCGAGCGCCCCGCGGAGGCGGGGTTCGTCGAGGGCAGCGCGGGCGGCCGTCGCCCCGCCGGGCGCGAACAGGAAGTAGCGGTACGCTCGCTCGCGCGCGTCGTGAGTCGCGTGGAAGCCGTCGGGCGCGTCGGCGCTGGCCCACGCCCGGACCGCGGCCGGGAGTTCGCCGTTGAGCGCACGCGGCGTCAGCCACTCGGGCGCCTCGAACGCGACGGTCTGAGCCCGCGCGGAGACGCCCGCGTCGGTGCGGCCGGCGGCCGCGTACCCGTCGGGCCTGTCGGCGTCACTCTCCAGTACGTCGAGGTCCCGGAGCGCGTCGAAGAGGGCGTCCTCGACGGTCGGGACCTCGGGCTGACGCTGGAAGCCGTGGAACGGGCGGCCGTCGTAGGCGATCCGGTAGGCGCGCATCCGCCGCATCTCAGGTGCCCAGATTGTTAATCGGGTCGGACTGGAGCGGGGCCGCCCACGGTGACGGGCTAAACTCTATGTATGCACAGGACAGAACCAACAGATATGAGCAGTAAGAACATCAGCGTCAGAGAAGACGTATACAGGGCGCTGAAAGAAACGAAGGGCGACGACGAGAGTTTCTCCGACGTCATCGAGCGCCTCCTGCGGAGCCAGGAGGGAGATCATTCGCTGTTCGAACTGGTCGGGATGCTCGACGAGGAGGAACTCGACAAACTGCGCAGTGGGTCTGCCGAGTTCCGCGAAAGCGCCGACGAACAGATGGACCGATACTCGTGATACTCGACTCCTGTTTTTTCATCGACCTGATCGGTGGGGACGAGGCCGCGACCGCGAAACTCACTGAACTCGTGGCTGATGGGCGGCCCCTGTCCGTCTCGACGGTGAGCGTCACCGAAATAGAACGCGGGATGGACGACGAACGCCGCGAGCAGTTCGACGGCGTCCTCAGGGACATCGATGTGCTCCCGTACGATCACCCGACGGCACGGCGCGGTGCCGATCTCCTCCAGTCGCTCGACGACCGCGGAGAGCCGATCGGGACGGTCGACGCGATGGTGGCCGCGACGGCGCTCGAACACGACGGACGAGTCCTCACACGGAACATCGCCGAATTCAGACAGGTCGACGGGGTTCGAGCGGTACCGTACTGATCACGCGACGTCGTCGTAGGTCGGCCGGTCGGCGTCGCCGGGGAACTCCTCGACGGGGACGTTCGTCTGGTCGCCACTCGCCATGTCCTTGATCGTCACCTCGTCGTCTTCGAGGTCTCGCTCCCCGACGATCACCACGGTCTCGGCGTCGATGGAGTCGGCGTAGTTCATCTGTGCGCCAAAGGAGCGGTCCGCGACGTCCGTCTCGACGACGTGGCCACGTTCGCGCAGGTCCCGTGCGATGCGCGATGCGACCGACCGCACGTCGCCGACCTGCAGGACGTAGTAGTCTGTCTCGATGCCCTCGCCGGGCCAGGCGTCGTGGACCTGCAACAGGAGCGGGAGCGTCGAGTTCATCACGCCGATACCGACGCCGACCGCGGGCGTGGGCTGGCCGCCGAACTCCTCGATGAGGTGGTCGTAGCGGCCGCCGCCGAAGATCGACCGGGAGACCTCGCCGGAGGCGTCGAAACACTCGAAGACGACGCCGGTGTAGTAATCGAGGCCCCGGGCGGTGGTGAGGCTCACGTCGCAGTACTCCCGGACGCCGAAGTCCTCGGCGGCCGCGAGGACGTTCTGGAGGTTCTCGACGGCGTCCGCGAGGGCCTCGCTGTCGGCGAAGTCGGTCAGCGCCGAGAGGTCCTCGTCGCCCGCGACCAGCAGGTCGTCGAACTCCTCGGCCTGTCCGCGCGAGAGTCCGGCGTCGGTCAGCAGGCCGAGGTACTCGGCGCGTTCGACCTTCGCGCGCTTGTCGACGGCGCGGATGGCCGCCGTCGTGTCGACCTCGGTGTCGAACGACCGGAGGAGTTCGCCGAGGATGTCCCGGTGGGAGACGCGGAACTCGAACTCGGAGCCGTCGAGGCCGAGATTCACGAGCGAGTCGGCGGCGAAGGCCAGCACTTCGGCGTCGGCCTCGGGTTCGGCGGAGCCGAAGATGTCGGCGTTGGTCTGGTAGAGTTCGCGGTACCGGCCCTGCTGGACCTGTTCGTAGCGCCAGAACGGCCGCGTCGAGAACCACTTGATCGGCTTCGAGAGCGCCTGCTGTCTGGCGACGACCATCCGCGCGACCGTCGGCGTGAGTTCGGGCGTCAGCGTGACGTGCCGGCCGCCCTTGTCCTCGAAGTCGTAGAGTTCGTCGACGATGTCGTCGCCGCTCTTGTCGGTCCACATCTCCGCGGACTCGACGGCTGGCGTCGCCGTCTCGCGGAAGCCGTAGGCGCGGGCGGTGTCCTCGATGGTGTCGATGACCGCCCGGCGCGGGGCCATCTCGGCGGGGTAGAAGTCGGTAAAACCCTTCAGTCCCTCGTACATGCCCGTCCGTTCGGTGAGGGGGCGCTTGAAACCTTCTTTCCGGGGACTACGGCGGCTCCGATTCCGGTGCCGCCGACTCCCGTCACTCCCCGCCGGACGGCGCGTTCCGCACGATGAAGACGTCGTAGCGGCTATCGGTCGCGATCCGCCCGCCGATGCTCCCGGAGGGCGTCCCGAGTCGGCCGGCGTTCGCACTGCCGAGGAAGACCACGTCGGCGCCGCGACTGCGAGCGGTCCGTCGGACGCGCTTGGCGATCGTCGACCGGCGGAACCGCCCGTCGACGGAGACGCTCTCGAAGGTCGCTTCCGGCGCGCGCTCGCGGACGCGAGACCGGAGCGTGTCGGCGATAGCCTCCCGATCGAACGGTTCACCGGGTGCGATCCACCCCTTCTGCCGGGCGTAGGTCACGTCTCCGGGGACGACCGCGAGCGCGACGACCGACGCGTCGACAGCGTCGGCGTATGTCGCCGCCCGGTCGAGCGCGGCCGTCGTCAGCGGCGATCCGTCGAACGGAACCAGATATGTCTCCGTTGTCATCGATGTCTCTCGGGCTCAGACGGAGAAAAAGAATCCGAATCGCGGCACCGTCGCCCGACCACGCGGGACTGAACGTGTTCGGGGAACACGTCCGCGACCGCCTCGGGACCGTAGCGGTCGGCCATGAGCGCGCGCAGTTCCGCCTCGTAGTCGCCGGTCGGGAGCGTCTCGCTCGGGCGGCGCTCGACGGCGAGCGTCCGCTCGACGAGGTCGTCGACCGCGCTCCGGCCGTAGCCCGCCAGCGGCCGCAGGTAGTCGACGCCGTGGCGGTCTTCGAGGCTCTGTGCGAACGAGCGGTCGACGACGGGTGCGCGGTCGTCGCGACGCGTGCCGTCCGCGACTCCCGACAGGTTCCGACCGTCGACGGTGCCGCGGTCGGCGACCGTCTCCAGGGCGTGCTCGTGGACCCGCTGGATCCCTTCGCGCGGGTAGCCGTCCGCCACCATCCGGTCGACGGCCTCGCCCGCGACGGCCCTGTCGAGGGCGACCGTCTCGACGCCGACGCCCAGCGCTTCGGCCGCCGTCTCGACCGGGGTGGTCGTCGACTCGATACCGAAGGTACCGTGGACGAGCGTGACGTCGTAGAAGGGGTCGAGGAGAACGGCGGCGAGCGTCGAATCGGCGCCCGCGCTGGCCAGTACTGCCGTCGTCGGCGCGTCGCCCATCAGCGCCGCTGGATGTCGAAGCTCTGCTGGTCGGGTTTGAGCTCTTCGAGCAGGGCCTTCATCTTCTCGTCGTCGATCTTGCCCTGGATGCGGCCGCTCTGGGCCAGCGCGAGCACCTGCTGCTCGACCTTCTCGCCGTGCTGGGGTTTCGACATCTTGAGCGTGTTGAGCCGCTTGCGCGCCTCGTCGGTGAGATGCTGGCGCAACATCGCCTTCTTCTGGGCCTCGCGCTGTTCGCGCTGGGCCTGGCGGGCCTCCTCCTGGTCGCCGCCTTCCTCGGCCTGGTTCTGCAGCTGCTCCATCTTCTCCTCGCGGAGCTTCTCGAGTTCCTCGTCTGTGGGTTCGCCGCTCATACCTGCATGGTAGTCGAGTGTGCCGGAAAACGATTTCGGAGCCCACAGCGGCCCGCGCGTTCGCCGATCCGACCGGACACCCGAACGAAGCGGTCGCTACCGGGCGTGAGAAACTGCAGGGGGGACCGATCAGGCGTAGCGTTCGAGTTCCGGACGGTCGAGCGCTTCGAGGACGTCGCCAGCCACCTCGTCGAGGAGGCTCTGGCCCTCGGCGGTGATGCGGCGACCCTCGCCCTCCGCGGTCTGGACGTAGCCCGCGTCCTCGAGCTGCTGGAGCGCCGTCCGGATGATCTTCCCGCTGGCGTCGGTCGTCTGTTCGGGACGGACCTGGTAGCGGTTCGAGCCCTTCTTCGTGTCGCCGTAGGCCGTCCGGAGCGCGCCGACGCCGACGGGGCCGTCGACGGCGACCTTCCGGAGGAGGCTGGCGGCGCGGATCTGCCAGAAGTCCTCCTGTTCGGGCGGGAGCTCGCGACCCACGCCGGTCTTCGCGAAGTTGAACCAGTCGGGCTCTGCGATGGCGTCCTCGTCGACGAGTCGGTCCGCGACCGCCTCGTTGAGTTCCTCGGCGGGCACGTCGTAGAGTGTCGTCATTGACGACTTGTTCCCGGTGGCGTCATTTAAGCGCATCGTTCGAACCCCGGACGCCGCGCCGGGGCCGCCAGTGACGGCCCACCGGGGTCGCCGGCGGCGACGCGCCGCGGTTTAGACAGCCCGGTCGGCGCCCAGTGCGAAGGCCACGCCCCCGCCGACGACCGTCGGGAAGACGTAGGTCGCCCCGCGGTCGACGAGTACGGCCGCGCCGACGACGGCCTGGGGGAGGCCGGTCGTCGACAGCAGGAGCGCGCCGACGACGAAATCGACGCCGCCGAGACCGCCCGGAAGCGGCGTCATCCCGGCGACTGCGCCCATCGGGACGACGAACAGCGCCACCGAGATCGGGACGGTGTACCCCAGCGCAAGGAGCGCGACCCACAGCGCGAGACACTTCGCGAGCCAGCCGATCGCCGAAAACCCCAGTGCGGTCACGAGCGTCCGCCGGTCGGTCGCGACGCGCTCGATGGCCCGGAAGAACGCCTCGATCCGGCGCTCGATGGCCGCCGCGCCCGGTGCCGAGCGCCGCGGGACGAGGCGTCCGATCCCCTGGACGACCGGCGTCCCGACGCGGACGACGTAGGCTTCGAGTTCGTAGCGGTTGTGCCAGCCGACGTACGCGGCCGCTGGCAGGCCGACCGCGAGGACGGCGATAGCCGTCGCGGCGAAGGCGAGGTTCCGGCCGAGCTGGACCGCGCCCGCGAGGATGAACGTGAGCCCCGACGCCGCGAACGCCAGCGACGGAACGAAATGCAGGGCGTCGACCGAGGCGATGGCGGCGAGGCCGGTCTCGTACTCCCGATCGGTCGCCCGCGCGATCAGGTACGCGCTGACGGGTTCGCCGCCCGCCTGTCCGAACGGCGTGACGTTGTTCGAGAAGACCGCGCCCGCGAAGACGAGCCCCGCCATCGGGACCGAGATCGGCGCGTCGAGCGCGCCCAGCACCGTCCGCAGCGCCAGCCCCCAGGCGAACAGCCAGCAGACGACGACGCCCAGCAGGACGGCGACGTAGGCCGGTCTGATCTCCGCGAGTGCGCCGACGATGTCGCCGATACCAACCAGCCAGACGAGCGCGGCGAGGACGGCGATGGCGCCGAGAAACCCTGCGACTGTCGGCCACCTGTCCCCGTCCATGTCCGGTGTGTCGGGCGACGGCGGTTTCAACCCTCCGAAGGCGGTGGGGCGACTGGGGGGAACGAACACCCAGTGGGACGGTGTGAGAGCCGACGCGCCCGCCCCGCGAACGCCGCCGTTTTCCTCGCGGCCCCGAAAGGAGGGGTATGGACGAACGGAGCGCGCTGGCACTCGTGGGCCGACGGCTGGACGCCGCTGGCGACGACGCGGCCGTCGTCGACGGGCAGGTGGTCACGACCGACATGCTCCACGACCGGACGGACTTCCCCGACGGAACGACCCGCTACACGGCTGGCTGGCGGGCAGTCGGCGCCTCGCTGTCGGACGTGGCGGCGATGGGTGCCGACGCGACGGCCGCCGTCGCCGTCTACGCCGCCCCCGCGTTCGAGGAGGGAGATCTGACGGCGTTTCTCGACGGTGCCACTGCGGTCTGTGAGGCAGTCGACGCCGAGTACGTCGGCGGCGACCTCGACGACCACACCGAGTTTACGGTCGCGACGACGGCGCTGGGCCGGACCGAGGACCCCGTCCTGCGGTCGGGTGCGACGCCCGGCGACGCGGTCTGTGTGACCGGGACGCTCGGCCGGAGCGGGGCCGCACTCCGCCTGTTCGAGCGCGGCGAAACCGAGCGGGCAAACGACCTGTTCCGGTTCGAACCCCGCGTCGCGGCCGGTCGCGTGTTGGCCGAGCACGCTACCGCGATGATGGACTCCAGCGACGGCCTCGCGCGCTCGCTCCACCAGCTGGCCGAAGCCAGCGGCTGCGGGGTCGCGGTCGAGACGCCGCTGCCGGTCGACGACGCCGTCGAGGCGGTGGCGGACGGTCCGGCAGACCGCCTGGAACTGGGCGCCTTCTTCGGCGAGGACTTCGAGCTGGTCTGTACCCTCCCCGAATCGACGCTGTCGGCGGTCCGCTCGGAGCTGTCGGTCCCGCTGACCCGGATCGGGACCGTCGTCGCGGACGGCCTCACGCTGGATGGCGACCCGCTCCCCGACCGGGGGTACACGCACTAACTGGTCCGGCCCTGTCAGCTACGCTGGCGGGATGATCTCGAAGGGGACCGGGACGAAACAGAGCGCGCCCAGCAGGAAGGTCACGGCGCCGACCGCCAGCCTGCGGCGGTCGATCGGGTCGTCGTGGATCGGCGTCGCCGGACCGGAGTACGCCAGCAGAGTCGTGAACACGCCCCAGACGACCCAGAGGCCGACGCCGTAGACGGTGTTCTCGATCCAGAACAGATAGCCCGCCAGTCCGAACAGCGCGAACGGGACACCCGCCGCGAGCGTCTCCTGGCGCGGGCCGAGCATCGCCCGGGTGATGTGCCCGCCGTCGGTCTGGCCCGCAGGCAGGAGATTCAGGAACGTGACGAACATCCCGACCCACCCGCCGAAGACGACCGGACTGGTCGACAGCGACGGGTCGGCGTAGGCCAGCGGTTGCCCGGTCAGTGCTGCCAGGCCCTGTAACAACAGCGGGTAGTGGAAGACGATCTGGGTGCTCTGTTCGCTCTCTAAGATCCGCTCGGGGACGGTGATCGGGTCGAGGTGGAGGCCGATCACGGTCACCACGACCGTCGCGACCAGGCCCGCGAGCGGCCCGGCGACACCGATGTCGAACAGGGCCTTCCGGCTGGGGATGCGTCCGCGCATGCGGATGACAGCGCCCATGGTACCGATGATCGTGGGGATCGGGATGAAATACGGGAGGCTCGCGTCCACGTCGTGATAGCGGATCAACACGTAGTGGCCGAATTCGTGGACCGCGAGGACGCCCAGGATCGCTGCCGTGAACGGCCACGCACCGAGCAGGTCCGCCGGACCGTCGACGTCGATGTAGTACCACTGGGTGCCGACCCACAGCGTGGACAGCACCGTCAGCAGGAACGCGGCCACGTTCGCCCACGGGATCCCGTCGATGCCCGCCGTCCGCGGTTCCGCGATCAGGACGTATCGCGGCGCGACCTGGGGGAAGCCGCCGCCAGCGGTCGGTAGCGGTCCGCCGTTCGTGACGCGGTCTGCCGCCGTCGCCGGTTCGCTACCGCCGTCGATCCCGACGGGCGCGTCGACGTCCTCGCGATCGCGGAGACGGATCTTGTACCCGGCGTCGCGAAACAGCGGCCAGAGTTGCCGTTCGAGCGTCTTCGAGGACGCGAGCGGCGTCCCGAGGTAGTAGAGCGTCTCGCCGTCGCGAACCGTCTCGTCGACGCGGAAGACCGACTCGATCTCCTCGATCGGCGGCCCGTCCGCCGACCCGCGACCCTCGTCCATCGGTGGGGCCTTGGTCGGTTCCGGGTATAAATCCCGGGACACGCGTCGCTGAGAACCGACGGACCACAACTATACGAACCACTCGATACTCGGGGTTCGGCGCGCCTCGACGGGGACCAGCCGCGTTACGCGGGTTCGACGCGCCACGTGGTCGCGCTCGTGTACGACCACTTCTCGACCTCGATATCCGACGCGGAGTCTCTGATCTGGACCATCAGCGCACCGATCTCCTTGGGCGAGAGCCCGACCTCGTCCGCGATGAACTTGCTCTTGAAATACATCTCGCCGTCCTCTGCCTTCTGCGTGAGGTAGGCCGTCAGTCGCTCTTGCTTGCTCATCTCGCCGTCGTCGTCGGAGGGCTGTAGTGATGCGCTCATGTCTGACACCTCGATTCTCTCTGTGACCCGGGAGGGCATATAAAGGGTGGAACCTTCGGGTAGCTTAGCGTTACTTCGAGCCGTTTCACGGTTTCACACCGTAAAATCACCTCTCTCTGACAATTCAGGACTGTTTTATAGGCCTTTAGACGTTTTATAACTGCGTTTCTGGCGGTTAAACACTCGCGGACGACTGGGTGCCCTATCGTCGGTACGGCTGGCGCTCAGCCGGATTTGATGGCAATATGGTCCTGCTTCTCGGGTCGGAGCACGTTCACGCGCGGTCGTGAACCCAGAACTCCTCGTCGACGGTGACCTCCTTCTTGAACAGGGGAACCTCGTCTTTGAGACGGTCGATGCCGTCGCTGACCGTCTCGAACGCCTCCGCGCGGTGACCCGCGAGGACGACGACGAAGACGATGTCCTCGCCCGCTTCGACCAGTCCCGTCCGGTGGTGCATGACGACTTCGTGGACACCCTCGCGGTCGGTCAACTCCTCGCTGATGGCCGCCATGCGCTCGTCGGCGACGCCCTCGTATTTCTCGAACTCCAGGTACTCCGTGGGGTCGTCGTCGGCGCCGTCCTTCCGGCGGACGCGGCCGGTGAACGTCGCGATCGCGCCCGCGTACTCGGCCTGCGGGGAGCGTTTCGCTTCGGCGACCAGCGAGGACAGGGTTTCGAACGGTTCGGTCTCCTCGACGGCCGCGACGACCTCGTCAGCGTCGACAGCGTCGGCCTCGGGCGCAGTGACGAGCGCTTCGCCCGCGTGGTCACGGCCGCCGAGAACGACCTGTGGGACGGTCGCATCGCTGTACCCTTCGACGATCACGTAGTCGTAGTCGGGCGCGAGGTCGTCGAGCGTCTCGTCGAGCGTCCGCGACGCCCCGGTAGCGAACCATCCCGCGTCGTCGGTGATACCGTACGTCTCCGCGGCGCCCGCCGCGCGGTGGCGCGCCGTGTCTTTCCCCTCGGTGTCGACCGTCGGCTCGGTCGTCATCCGCTTGACCGTCGCGACCGAACCCCGGTCGACGAACCGTTCGACCAGCCGTTCGACGAGCGTCGTCTTCCCCGAGTCCGACGGCCCGACGACGCCGAGTACGTGCATACGCCTACTACGGTCCCGCCCGGGTTTGAGCGTTCGGGGTCGGTCGCTCGATACGGGTGACCGGAAAAACAGATATGAATGAGTAGCCTGTACCGCCGTGTATGGCGGCCGGAGACACGTCCGAGGAGACGGAAGTAAGCGACCGAGGGGACGTCACCATCCCGCCAGATGTCCGCCGGGAGCTCGATATCGGGAGTGGTGACAAACTCCGGTGGACGGTCTCGAACGGCGAACTGACGGTCGAAGTGGTTCGGCAACGCGAGGGAGTCTTCGACGACTTCGAACCCGTCGACGTGGGGGAAACGAACGCCGTCGAGGCCGAGCGCGAGTTCGGGTCCGAGTGATGGCTGTCGCACTCCTCGACACGAACGTCCTGTTTGCCAGCGCGAGCGCCCGGGATGAATATCACGATCGCGCCCGAGAGATCGTCGCGGGCATCGACCACGGAGACCTCCCAGACACAGTCGTGACCAACTACGTCGCCGCAGAGACCCTGAACCTCTGCCGGGAACGACTCGGGCCCGATCTGTCGGATGAACTCCTCGACAGACTCGTCGAGGGCTCACACTTCGAACTCGTCCACACGCCACGAGCAGATTTCACCGAAGGTCAGCGTCTTTTCCGCCAGTATTCGAGACTGTCGTTCGTTGACGCGACACTGGTCGCGTACGCCGATCGCAACGATGTAGAGTTCCTGTACTCGTTCGACGACGACTTCGACGGTGTAGACGAAATCACCCGAATGAGTGCGGCCGAGAACCCGTACCGATAGCTCAGACTATCGGCTATAAGTTCGTAAAAATATTCACCACCCAGGGTGGCGAATTCCTTCGATACGTTATAGCCGACAGTATCAGTTCGTCAGTCGTTCGTCTCGTTCTCGCCGTTTGAACTGTCTTCGACCTCCGTCTCACTGTCCACGTCGCCTGCCCCGTCCTCGGGGTCCGCGTCGCGGACGAACTCGGGCGTGAGGAACGGTTCGTCCTCGCCCTGCACGTTGAGGACGTCGAGGGCGGTCACCTCGGCGTCGACGCCCAGCAGGCCAGCGAGGCTGGGTTCGGTCCGCCCCTCGTCGCTGGAGACCAGTTCCTTCACGTAGAGGCCGCCCTCGCCGTGGAGTTCGACGGTCGCGTGTCGCTCGTCGTCGAGGTCGCCCTCGATGTCGTACACCTCGCGGGTCCGCGTGAGGTCCGCTCGCCGGTGGTCGACGCGCTGAGGGGTGCGCTGTTCGACCGTCGTCCCGCGGAGTTCGTCGAGCGCACCCTCGAACGCGTCGGCGTCGACCGCTTCCTCGAACTCGACGGCCATGCGGTAGGTCTTCGAGGCGTCGAGTTCCTTGACCCGTTCGACCATCTCGTAGGTCGCCAGGTGGAGGTCCGTCACCTCTACCTTGCCGTCGGCGAAGTCGTTTATTTCGGCTTCGAGGGCGTCGACATCGACGGTCCGGCGGCGCGGTTCGTCGATCTCGACGACGAACGGCCGCCCGCCTTCCAGCATGAGCGCGTCCACGTCCTCGCGGCCAGCGCCGTGGAAGGTAGCGCCCTCGCCGTTCATCGCCGATCGGATCGGCGGCGCGGTGAGTTGCTCGACGCTCTCGTCGTAGCGGTAGCCCGAGCCATCACACCCCTCGCAGATCTCGCCGCGATTCAGTCCGGTGCCGTTGCAGTCGTTGCAGGGCCACTTCGTCTGGGGGATGTCCCGCTCCAGTTTGCGGTAGCGCCCGTAGACGAACGCGGAGTTGACGTCGGCGTCGAGTTCGTCGCTCCCGAGGCCGAGAGTGACCTGCACGTCCGGGCGGCCAAAGTCCACCTCGGTGTCGGTCGCGCGGCCGAAGCGCTTGCCCACCTCGCGGTTGAGTTCGGCTTTCAGCTGCTCGCCCGCGTCCGGGTCTAGCCCCACGTCCTCCCGGAGGAGACGGTCGTTCTCCTCGAACAGCGGGGGGACGCGCGTCCCCACCTGGAAGGTGTCGAACGCGTAGTCGTCGACCGCATAGGCGGCGCGCTCGGCCCACTCCTCGACGCGCTCCTCCGTGGACTCGCCCTCGCAGACCCAGCAGTCGTCGCTCGCCAGGTCGTCGACGGGGACGTCGTCGGCCAGTGCCAGCGACACCCGCAGACTCCGGCCGCGCTCGCGGTTGGTCAGTCCGAAGCTCCGGTCGGCGACGAGCCGACCCAGACAGGGGTCACAGAGCGGCCCGGTCTCGACGGCCCGCCGGGCCAGGTCGAGTACGTCGTCGGTCATTGGCCACCTCTCCGCGGCGGCCGCGTAATTCCCTTTCGACCCGGATTCGTGTCTCGACGGAGAACGGAGTACGCGGGTGGCGACCGTCACTGATAGCGTCGGGAGCACCGCGGGCTCGACTGCGCACGGCCCCACGTTCGAGCGAGCGCCGTCTCCGGGAAGCGAGTGTACGCGCACACTACAATTTATCAAGTCCCATCCGCTACGGTTCTGTGATGGGTAGCGACCGCGTCGACTCCGAGAGCACGGTGTCGGGGAACCAGGCGAACATCCCCGCTCGCATCCGTCGAGAGCTCGACATCGACGACGGCGACCGGCTCCGCTGGCACGTCGAGGACGACGGGACGCTGCGGGTCCAGGTCGTCCAGCAACGCAGCGGCACGTTCGGCGAGTTCGATGGCTACGACGGCGACCGGGAGACCGACGTCGAGACCGAACACGACGCGTGGGGCGTCGACGGCGAGTAGATGCCGCGCGCGCTCGTCGACACGACCGTTCTCTTCGCGGCGGCCTATCGCCGGGACAGTGCTCACGACGACGCCCTGCCCATTCTGCGGGGGATCGACACCGGCGCTCTCCCGGAAGCGGTCGTCCTCGAGTACGTCCTCGCCGAGACGCTGAACGGACTGACGACACACGCTGGCCACGACGCCGCGACCGACTTCCTCGACCGGATCGAGGGGAACGCCCGGTTTCACGTCGAGTCCGTGACCGCCGACGAGTTCGCCGCGGCGAAGGCGCTCTTTCGTCGGTACGAACGATTTTCGCTGGTCGACGCCGCTCTCGTCGCCTATATGCAAGCGGAAGAGATCGAATACCTCTACGCGCTCGACGACGACTTCGACGCCGCCGACGGCGTCTCTCGTCTCGACACCGCGACGAACCCGTACCGCCCGGAGTGACCGAGACGCGCTCGGGGACTCTTCCCGACACTATTCGAGTTCGTCGAGCGCCACAGCGTATCGCTCCGTCAGGTAGTCGACCGCTTCCTCGGTCCGCCGATCGAGATACGCGCGATGGTCCCGCAGGCTCTCCTCGTCGAGACTGGCGGCGGCGAGACACGCGACGTACCCGTCCAGCGCCGACTGGAACGTCCCCGCGTAGTGGTCGTACGCCCCGTCGACGAGGTTCATGTTCTCGGCGATCCCTTCGGACAGCCCGCGATACACCGCGGCCGCCTGCAGGTGCTCGCCGCGCTCGCGGTACCGCTCGGCGAGATCGGTGAACCGGGAGAAGTCGATCGCCTCCGTCACGACCGGGTACTCCGACGTGTGGGAGTCGAACAGGTGGTCGACGTCCGCGCGGTACTCGTCGGCGTCCGCGTCCGTCGTCTCGCCGAACTGCGCGAGAAACCGCTCGCGGACCGCCGGTCGCTCGGCGAGTTCCGACCGGACGAACGCCCGGAGGTTCTCGGCCGAAAGTTCGTCGAGCAGCGAGTCGATCCTGTCGGCCTCGTCGGCCGGAGGGTCGTCCGCGACGGCGAGCAACACGGCGACGACGTGTTTGCACTCGCCCGGGCCGTCGTAGGGACACGTACACGACGGATCGAAGTCGTCTTGGTCGAGACGGACGCGCACGTCGTACGGCTCCGAGCCCCGGACCTGTGCCGTGACGACGGCGTCGAACCGGGAGAGCCGCTCGATCCGGCCCTCTTCGCGGTAGGTCCATCCCCGCTCGAAGACGGCGTCGGGACAGAGGTCGCGGACGGCCGATCTGTCGACGGTCACCGGAGTTCACCTCGAAGCGGTCGAATCGAGCCCCTCACAGCCGACGGCGTCGGCCGACGGGAGCGCCTCCTCGGGAGAGAGCGGCTGACCGATGACGTCCGTCCCGGTGTCGTCTCCGAAACTCACCTCGCCGATCCAGACGGGGTTGGCCGCGCGGTTCGTACTCGGGTCGACACGGACGTCGCCCAGCGTCGTCGGGAACGTCCCTCCGGAGAGCGTCTCTGCGACGGTCGACGGCTCCGCGCTCCCGGCGCGGTCGACGGCCCGGGCAAGCGTCCGGACGGCGTCGTAGGATCGGCGCGCGAACGGCGTCGGCGTCTCGTCGTGTGCGCCCTCGTAGGCGCCGACGAACGCCTCGTTGTCGCCGGTCGAGAGCGACGGGAGCCACCGCACGCTCCTGAACAGGGAGACGTTGTCCTCCGGCGGGTCGATCTCGTCGAAACCAGCGCCCACCCACGGTCCGATCGTCGGCGCGACGATCGACTGGCCGTCGAGGACGCCAGCCTGGATCGCCTGCCGGAGGAACGGCGCGGTCGACTGCGGGACCGTCGCGAGGACGATCACCGACGGGGCGCCGTCCGCGATCTCCGCGATGGCCGCGCCGAAATCGGACTGCCCCAGCGGGACGGCCCGTTCCGCCACCTGCTCGAAGGAGTCGTTCCGGTCGGCGATCTCGGACCGGGTCCGCTCGAACACTCGCTGGGCACCCTCGAAGTCGTTGTACACGAACGCGACTCGCGGACTGAGTTCGCGCCCGGTGAACGCCCCGGCGACGGTGGCCGTCTGATCGGTTCCGGTCCCGAGATCGACGGTCCGGTCGTTGCAGCTCTCGCCGGTCGTCCGGGCACCGACGGCCGTCGACAGGAACAGCGAGTCGCTCTGCTCGGCGAAGCGGCCGAGTTCGACGCCCGTCTCCTCGGCGAGTCCTCCGACGAACAGGTCGACTCCCTCCTGGCGGAGTTGCTCGGCGCGGGCCACGGCTTCCGTCGGATCGAAGGGGATCTCGACGAACTCCACGTCGAACCCGAAGGCGTAGTCGCCGTCGTTGATCTCGCGGGCCGCGAGCGCTGCGCCCCGACGCTGCGGGCCGCCGTACTGGTCGGCCTCGGCGTGGAGGACGGCCGCACGAACGGGGCCGTCGACCGACCCGCCCCCGGCGGTGCTCCCCCCGGACCGCGGCGTCGGCGTCGGCGTCTCGTCGCCGACGACCGCAGCGCCCGCCCCGCCGTCGGACGCGCCGTCGGCGGAATCACCGCGGCTGTCGTCCCCGCCCCCGCCACCGTCACCGATACCGCTCCCGTCGCCCAGCGGCAGTCCGTCGGCCCCGAACTGCGTCGCTGCCCACCCGCCCACACCGAGAGCGCCCAGTCCGAGCGCGCCCAGCACGGCGCGCCGGGCGGTCGACCCACTCGACTCCGAGGCCGACGTGTCCCCCTCGGTCGGATCCGCCGGGCTGTCGGTCGCCGTTCCGCTCCCCTCCGTTCCGTCCGTCTCGCTGGAGTCGGAACTCCCCGCCGACGCTGCCCCCGAGGCGCCAGAACCCGAGAGACCGATCCCGGAGAGGTCGGCCTCGGGCGCGTCCGGGAGCGTCTCCGCGAGCGCCGCCGCGAAGGCGTGCGCCGAGGGGTGGCGGTCCGCCGGATCGGGTGCGAGGCTCCGGAGTATCGCCTCGTCTGCCGCTGGCGGGACGTCGTCGCCGACCTCGCTCGGCGGTGTCGGATCGACGGCGGGCAGTGCCGTTTCGAGGTCGGCGTCGGGATCGACCGGCGGCCGACCCGTCAGCCCGAAGTACGCGATCGCCGCCAGCCCGTACACGTCCGTCGCCTCGGTCACGGCGTCGGGGTCGACGACCAGTTCGGGCGCGGTGTAGGGCGTCAGCCACCGCTCGTCGGCCGCCCGCCGACACGCGCGGTCGAGCCCCCACTCGTCGACCATCCCGCCGACGCCGTCCTCGGCGGTGACGACCCAGACGCGGTCCGGCGCGAGCGCCGAGTGAGTCGTGTTGTACAGCGCCGCGTTCCGGACGGCCTCCGCCGCGCCGGTGACGACGGTGCCGACCACCGCTGGCGAGAGGGCGTCACGCGCCCTGGAGAGCGGCGCCCAGTTCTCGCGCGTCTCGACGGCGGGCGTCGCGAGCCACGGCCGCGGTCTGTCGCCCTGTTCGGAGACCGTGACGACGTTCGGGTGCGTACTGGGGTTACGCCACTGCCCGGCCGTGCGCGTAAACGCCGCCGATATGTCGTCGTCTGTCGCGGCCTCGGGCGCGAGCGCGAGGATCCGGACTGTCTCGTCGGTCTCGTCTAGCTGTGCACGGTAGACGTGGACGTACGCGTCGGTTGAGGCTGCCTCCGCCGAGACGACCCCCGGTGCCTCCCGCGCGAACGCCGCTGCCGGATCGGCCATTTACCGTTACTTCGGGATTCGGGGTCAAAACGTCTCCCCACTCCCGGCCCGCGTTCCGAACCGCTTTTGATCGCCATCGGTGTGGGTCCCGTGTGCAACTCCCGGAGACGGTCTTCGCTCTGCTGGTCGGGCTGGTCCAGGGGATACTGGAGTGGCTCCCGGTCTCCAGCGAGGGGGGCGTCGCGCTGGTAGCCGCCGCGAGCGGCGCAAACGCGGCCGTCGCGACGCGACTCGGCCTCTTTCTCCACGCCGGAACAGGCCTGGCCGCGCTGGTCTACTACCGCGCGGACGTCGCCGCGCTGTTGGACGCGATGCCGTCGTGGCGGCCCCGCGAGGCGTTCGGTCCCGACCACGCCGACCTGACCTTCTACGCTGTCGCCACGGGCGTTTCGGCCGTCGTCGGTGGCGGGATCTACCTCGCGCTGGCCGAGGCCGCCTCGGCGCTCGCTGGCGGCGGGTTCGTCGCCGCCATCGGCCTCCTGCTCGTCGGGACCGGCGTCGTCCAGCGGACCGCCGACCGCCGAGAGTTCGGCGGCCGGACGACGCCCGACGCCGTCGACGCCGTCCTCGTGGGGACCATGCAGGGGCTCGCGCTGTTGCCGGGCGTCTCACGGTCGGGAACCACCGTCAGCGCGCTCCTCCTCCGGGGGCACGAGGGCGATCGCGCGATCGGGCTGTCGTTCCTGCTGTCGATCCCTGCGTCGTTCGGGGCAGGCGTCCTCGTCCTCGTCGACGAGGGGGTGCCAGCGATCAGCCCGATCACGGCGGTCGTCGCGCTGGCGACCAGCGCCGTCGTCGGCTACCTGACAGTCGCCGCGCTGACTAGGCTGGTCTCACGGGTCGCCTTCTGGGGCGTCTGCGTCGGGTTCGGCGCGCTCGCCATCGTCGGTGGCGGCGTCCTCCTGCTGTAACGACTCGGCGGGTCATTGCCGCCCGGACTCGGCCCACCCGGTCGCGGCCTCGGACGGAGACGCTGAGTGGGGCTTTTATATCCCGGAGCGACAACCATCACCCGAGCGCAGTCCATGAGTGAGGACGAGTCGAAACTGGTCGACACCGCGGGCGACTACTGTTACGTCGTCCGCGACGGGACGCCTGTCGGAGATCCACAGTGGCGCTCCTCGCGGATCGTCCTCACGGACAGGCGGTTGATCCTCGCGAGCAACGGCTCGAACCAGTCGCTGCCCCACGGCGGGATCGAACTCGTCGACGATCCCGACTCGGTGGTCCCGGCGGAGATGGCGGCCGACGACGCCACGCCACTCCGGGCGGGCAACAACGTCCTGCTGGTCGACGCCGAGGTCGACGACTTCGCCCGCGAGTACTGCCGGGCGGCGCTGGACTCGGAGGTGATCCTCGTCAAACACCCCGCCGTGGTCGGCGGTGTCGTCCAGGACACCGACTGGTCGAAGGCGCGCTTTCGCTTCGCCGACGACACGGTGAAACTCGCGCTCCCGGGCGGGAGGACGACCTCCTTCGCCGTCGACGAAGTGGGAACGATCGAGACGGGCGATCAGACAGTCATGGGCGAACCCCGTACTGTCGTCGAACTCGAACACACCGACGACGAGGGCCGGAGCGTCGAGACCCACTTCTCGGGGACGACCGCACACACTCGCGCGCTCCAGCATCTGTTCTCGGCGGTCATCGAACAGCGCGGTGACGACGACCGCGAACTCACCGAGACGGAGAGCCAGGTCCTGATGGCGCTGTACTCGGGCGTCTCGCCGTTCGAGATGTCCGACTTCGTCGGCCTCGACGTCGAGGAGGTCGAGGAGATCTACCAGAAACTGCTGGAGATGGGGGCCGTCGACAAGGTGCGCGAGCGCACCGAGGTGGCGCTCAACGCCCACGGGCGCAACCTCGCCAGCGAAGCGATGAGCGAGCAGTGACAGTCGGGATCTCGTCTCGCGAAGCTGAACGTTGATACCGGCTACGAAGCTTCACTCAGCAGTATCAGATGCATCTCGGTAGCCAGCGAATGCTACCATCCGACGTACTGCTGTTTCAACGGTTGGTTTCGAAATCCGGGCGACTGCTCGTTCGATGTTCGTCTCTCGCAGTGAGACGACAGCCCACGGTGCGACAAACGACTCTTGATTGAGTGTCCCCGCTACGAACGCGCCTGCCAGCGGTACCGATTTGTCGTATTCTTTCGTCGAGATTCCAAGCGCGATATACTGTTCCCCTGCGAAGGGATGAGTCTCGTCGCTCACCACGAGATACGGTCGACGTGGTGTGTTCCCGAACGGGTCCGACGCAACGACGATGGCGCCTCGTCGATACATCACTCGTCAGTCGTCCGCTCGGTGTCGACATCCGGCAGGTCTGCATCCCAGTTCTCGTGCTGATCGTAGTAATCTCCCTCGAACTGTTCCGCGACAGCCTGAAGGCCGATCTCGCTGGCGGTATGGGCGTCGTACGCCTCGCTGTTGATGGCCCAGTACTCTCCCTTGTGCTGGACGAACCCACGCTGTTCGAGCCGCCGGAGTGTCGTTCCGATACTGCCCTGCGGAATCGCTAGTTCCTCTGCGAGTTCGGCTGGCCGAAATCCAAGCTCCGGACTCTGGGCAAGGAATTCGAGGATCTGTCGCCCGTTGGTGTCTTCATCCGGCAAATCAGTGGGATGGTAGTCTTCGAAGTCGACAGGCATTGTAACAGTATGTAATCTCACGTCAGTAGTGGTAATAAGAATAACGCCGATCACCCGGCGGATACATCGACAATGACCATGTCCAGCAGCTCGTAAATCGACGGCTTGTCGAAGTCGCTTCTGTTCGCTGTCGCGAGCGTCCCTCCGTGCTCTCGCGCGGCCGCAGCGACGAGGAGATCGGCGAGGTCGAGACTCGTTTCCGCCGTCGCGAGGCGCACCTGCAGGTTCGCCGCTTCCATCTCGGCATCGGCGTTCAGATTCACGATACCGTCGACCGACTGCTCTACGTTCGTCCGGTGTGCTGGATCTCGCTGTGTGACTCATACCGCTTGAGATACTCGAGTCTGACAATCGGTAGAAAATTTCAGGTCTCTCTGGTGTTTTTAGCAAGGTACCCATCGACGGCGAGATGCGATCGCCCCGACGGGTAGCGACTGAAAACTTCGTTGTCGAAGCAGATCATATTTACTCTTCTGACCGATGGGCCACGACCTGTTCAACTCGTCGCGGGCCCGGGCCATGTCCTCAACGACTCCGTCGTCAGCGAATCCACCTCGCTCTCGGATGTCTTTCTCGGTGGTTGCCAACCGGGCGAGCAACTCGTCGAAGGTTTCGTCGTCCCGTTTCACCAGTTCGAGTTTTCGTTTCGTCTCGTCCGAGGTCCGAATTGATGAACTCATGATGTATTCGGTATGTTCGATCTGCGGACTGGTGTGTGTTTTGTCGCTCTGCACTACGACGGGTTTTCGGCGGTGTTCAGTTGATCTACGTTTCCTGTTTCGTAGGCACGCCGCCAGAGTTTCAGGACGGCACGGGCGACGAGGGTCGCTTCCTCGACGGTAACGCAGGATTCGACCGCAGTGTGGTCGTGAGCGTCGGGCGGCTCGTGGAAGTGTTTCTCCGGGGAGTGTGGATTTGGATGTCGATCGAATCGCCAGTTGACAGCCTCACTGTCGACGTAGTGGAACCGATATGCTCCTGACCGAAACCACGTCACGTCCAACCGGCACCACTCGGCTGTATCGATTCCGTCGGAGAACTGTAGACGGAGTTCGGAAGGCTGCAGAACGCTATCGAAGGTGGCGTCTTTGACCAGGGGCTCCTCCTGGCAAAACAGATTCCGTATCGTCTGCATGATCGACGGGTCTGGGGGACCGATATCTCCCGATAGCTCTTCGTCTGAGATCCCGACGTGGGTTTCATCTGGGATCATCACTCAGGCCGAGAGATCGTCTGTATTCTCCGCGAATGCCCCCCGAGATGCATCACTCGACCCCGCCTTCTCATTCTCAGCCATACCGGGATCGAAATCGTAGAGCGCGAGAGCGGCCTGTGCGAGATCCAGGTTCTCCTCCGCCGCTCGCCAGTGGGAGATCGCCGCCCAGCCGTCGTCGTCCGGTTCGAGTTCGAGCGCGAGGTCGTCCGGGTCAGTCACGTCGTGCTCCTCTCGATACGACTGGATCTGTGATTTGAGATCTCGGATCCCTTCTGTCAGTTCCTCCCGGGAGAGGGTCGAGTGGATGTCCCTGATCCGCTGTATGGCGATCGACTCCGTTGATCGTTTGTACCGGGTTCCCTGCCCGGCGGTGTCGGTCGCTGCGAATCCACTCTCTGCCAGTGTCGTCAGGTGCTTGCGGGCGCTCGGTTCGCTCACGCGCGCTCGGTCGGCGATTTCACCGGCATACTGAAACGAGGTCGTCGCCAGCAAGACCTCTTTTACGCGTTCGAACGGTGACGTCTCTCCTTTCCACTCCTCGATGACAACGTCGTTTACGTCGCCCGTCCAGTGAGTGTCCTGTGTCATCGCTACACCGTTGTTGGCGTCCAAGACAAAAATAGATTTCTGTAGTACATCTATTCTTAGTTCGCTTACCCTTCACGGCTTGGGGGACACCCGCGTACGGCCCTGCGAGATCCACTGTCGGTCTCGGTGGGTCGGCACCGTGGAATCCCATCCAATTGACGCAATGTCGGCGCGTTCACGCTGTTGATAATGACCCCGTAACTCCTAATGCCAGCGGTCGGAAACTACCGACAGTTACACCGGCGCGAGCCATGAGCGACACCGAGAAGAAGATCACCGACACGAAAGGCCAGTTCATGCAGGTCATGGAGTCGGGACGCCGTCTCGACGACGCCACCTGGGAGTCGTGTCGGATCGTCCTCACCAACAAGCGACTGGTGTTGATCTCCGACGGGAAACTCACCCTGCCGCTGGCCGAGATCGACGACATCGGCGAGCGCTACGACGTGAACCAGCGCGCCGCCCAGGTCGCCAGTTACATCGGTCTCGGGATGGGTGACGACGCCGTCCTCGTCTCGGCGGCCGAACACGACGAGTTCGAGACCGACTTCTACCACGCCTGTCTCAACGGCGAGATCCTCTTCGCCAAACATCCCGCGGTCGAGGGCGGGGTCGTCCAGGGGACCGACTGGACGAAAGCCCGCATCAAGATCACCGACGAGGACATCCGTCTGGCGCTGGCCGACGGCGGCCACGTCGTCATCGAACGCGACGACATCGGGGAGGTCGAACGCGACGAACGCGTCGTCAGCGGCGAGGAACGGCCCGTGATCGAGGTCGAACACACCGTCGAGGACCTCAGCGTCGAGACGCACCTCTCGGGGGACCCCTACGACCTGTCTGTGCTGGGGCAGGTCCTCGAGGAGGGCGTCGAACGCAACCGAGCGGATCTGGACCTCGGCCCGGTCGAGAAACAGGTCGTCATGGCGCTGCACTCGGGGGTCTCGCCCTTCGACCTCCCGGAGTTCGTCGGCGCCGACGTCGAGGAGATCGAAGAGATATTCGACCGCCTGATCGAACTCGACGTGATCGAGGTGGTCCGCGAGCGGACCGAGGTGTCGATGACCGCACAGGGGCGGTCGGTGGCCGGTGATACCGCCGGGGAGCAGTGATCGGACGGCGCGGTGACCAGCGGCGCGTTCACTGATCCGTCGTAGACGTTCGTGAGGGTTCAGCCGTTTGTCCCGGCTGAAATCACGGGGTAGCCCCAGAAAGTTGAAACCGCACGAGAGCTATCAGAAGGTATGAGCGTCAACACTGCGGTCGTCCTCGCGGCCGGGGAGGGGACGCGGCTGCGCCCACTGACACACAACCGCCCCAAACCGATGCTCCCCGCGGCCAACCGGCCGATCCTCTCGTACGTCTTCGACGCGCTGATCGCCGCTGGGGTTGACCGGATCGTCGTCGTCGTCGGCTACAAGCGCGACCGGGTTCGCGACCACTTCGGGCCCACCTACCGCGACGCAGACCTGGCGTACGTCACACAGGAGAAGCAACTGGGGAGCGGCCACGCGCTCCTGCAGGCCCGCGAGACCGTTGACGGACCGACTCTCGTCGTCAACGGCGACCGAGTCATCGACCCGAGCATCGTCAGAGACGTCATCGCGGAGTTCGAAGACACCGGTGCGCCGACGCTGTCGGTACTCGAACGCCCGAACACCAGCCAGTACGGGGCAGTCGTCCTCCGCGGCGGCGACATCGCCGAACTGGTCGAGAAACCCGAGGACGACGCCTATCGCCTCATCAACGCCGGGGTCTACGCGTTCGACGACTCGATCTTCGACGCGATCGACGCCACGGACCGCACCGACGGCGAACTCGCACTGACCGACACCATCGAGCGTCTCATGGACGGGGGGCGCGTCCGCGGCGTCCGGACCGAAGGGATGTGGGTCGACGCCACCTACCCGTGGGACCTGCTGTCGGTCGCCGACGAGGTGCTCGCGCGCGGCCGGGTCGACGAACCGAACCAGAACGGGAGCGTCTGGGTCGACGACGACGCGACGGTCCACGAGTCGGCCGTGCTCCAGGGACCGGTCGTCGTCGGTCCCGACTGCGAGGTCGGGGCCGGTGCCGTCGTCGGTCCGGACACCGCCCTGGGCCGGAACGTCACCGTCGGTGCGAACGCGACCGTCCGGGCGTCCGTCCTCGATACGGACACGCGCGTCGGCGCGGGGTCGACCCTGGTCGAGACGGTGACCGGGCAGGACGTCTCGCTGGGCGCCGGGACCGTCGTTCCCGGCGGGCCGGGCGACGTGCGCGTCGGCAACGAAATTTTCGAGGACCGCCGCCTCGGGGCCGTCATCGGCGCCCGGGTCGTCGCCGACGGCGCGTCGTCGTTCGCTCCGGGGACGCTCGTCGGTCCGAACGCACACGTCGGGACCGCCGTGCGCGCCAGCGGGACCATCGGCGCGAACGCGGAGGTGGTGCGCTGATGTGCGGGATCATCGGCTGTGTCGGCCGCGGCGACGAGACGCTGGACGTACTCGTCGAGGGGCTCTCGAAACTGGAGTACCGCGGCTACGATTCGGCGGGTGTGGCGTTGTCGGGTGACCGGATCGAGATCTGCAAGCAGTCCGGCGAGATCGACGACCTCCGCGCGGCGCTGGAATCGCGCGAACTCGGCGGCGCCGCCGGGATCGGTCACACCCGCTGGAGCACGCACGGCCCGCCGACCGACGCCAACGCTCATCCCCACATGGACTGTCACGGCGAGGTGGCGGTCGTTCACAACGGCATCATCGAGAACTACCAGCAACTCCGCGACGAACTCGTCGGCGCCGGTCACACCTTCGACAGCGATACCGACACCGAAGTCGTCCCCCACCTGATCGAGGCGGCCCTGGCCGATGGCGCCGATCCAGAGACGGCGTTCCGCCGTGCGATCGGCCGACTCGAGGGGAGTTACGCCGTCGCCGCGGTCGTCGCGGGCGAGGACGTCGTCCACGTCGCGCGCAACGACTCGCCGCTGGTGCTCGGCCTGGGCGAGGATGCCACCTATCTCGCGAGCGACGTGCCCGCCTTCCGGGAGCACACCGACCGCGTCGTCTACCTCGACGACGGCGAGTTCGCGCGACTCGACGCCGAGGGCTGGACGGTCACCGATACGGGGGGCAACGAGGTCGAGAAGACCGTCGACACCGTCGAGTGGGACCCCGAGGAGACGGGCAAGAGCGGCTACGACCACTTCATGCTCAAGGAGATCCACGAGCAACCCCGCGCGCTCCGACAGTGCCTCCGCGGGCGCGTCGACGAACTGTCCGCGAGCGTGGACATCGGTGATCTGGGCGACCTCTCGCCGACCGGCGTCCACTTCGTCGCCTGCGGCACCAGCTACCACGCCGCCCTCTACGGCGCGCACCTCTTCAGAGAGGCGGGCATCCCCGCACAGACGTTTCTGGCGAGCGAGTACGCCACTTCCGTCCCGCCGATCGGCGACGCCCTCGTGGTCGGTGTCACCCAGAGCGGCGAGACCGCCGACACGCTCTCGGCACTGCGCGAGGCCCGCCGCCGGGGCGCGCGGACGCTCACTGTCACCAACACCGTCGGCTCGACGGCCGCTCGCGAGTGCGACCACGCGCTGTACATCCGCGCTGGCCCGGAGATCGGTGTCGCGGCGTCGAAGACCTTCGCCAGTCAGCTGACGGCGCTGACGCTGCTCGTGCTCGGGACGACCCGCGTCTCTGACGCCCGCGACCTGATCCCGGCGCTGCGGAACCTCCCCGGCGATGTCCAGGAGATCCTCGACACCTCGACTGCAGAGGCCGTCGCCGAGGAGTACGTCGACGCCGGTGCGTACTTCTTCATCGGGCGGGGCTACCAGTACCCGGTCGCGCTCGAGGGCGCCCTGAAGATGAAAGAGATCACCTACAAACACGCGGAGGGGTTCGCCGCTGGCGAACTGAAACACGGGCCGCTGGCCCTCGTGACCGAGGACACGCCCGTCTTCGCGGTCGTCACGGGCGACGGCGAGATGGCACGCAAGACCATCGGGAACGTCAAAGAGGTCGAGGCCCGCGACGCCCCCGTCGTCGCGGTGACCGACGGGCAGTCGGACGTGGAGCGGTACGCCGACCACGTGCTGGAGGTGCCCGCGACCGACCCGCGGACCGCCGCGACGCTCGCGAACGTGCAGTTGCAGTTGGTGTCGTACCACACCGCGAACATGCTTGGGCGCTCGATCGACAAGCCGCGGAATCTGGCCAAAAGCGTGACGGTGGAGTAAGTCTCACTGGGCCGCTCTCTGCCGACGTATCGACTATCGGTACCCGAGGTCGCGGAGCTGCTGTTCTCGCCCCGCTTCGATATCGCGGGCGCGACGCTCACTGTCGACGCCGACTATCTCGCCGCTGTTGTTCCGGCAGGCCGGGAACGACGCTTCCGCTGCCATCCTCCGGCCAGCATCCGAGACTCTCCCGACAGTCTCTCCCGTTTCATCCCTCCGTACGACGTGGTGCCCGTCTGCCTCGGTGACCCTGATCGCGGTGTTCGAAACCGAGAGAACGTGCCGGGCCCCTCTCTCAGTCAGAGGGTAGGCGTGGTCCGGAATCACGCTGTCGCTGGTGCTCGCCTCTCGTGCGACTGTCGCGAGGAGGTCCCAGTGGCCGACGAGGTGGTCGAACCGCTCGCCTGCGTGGTCGCCCGACGGAAACTTCACGAACAGCGGCGTCCGGACGAGACCGTCGACGGGGTCTGCGTCCCACGGGTGGAAGGTTCGTCCGTTCTCCCCGAACAGCTCTCCGTGATCGCCGACGACGGCGATCAGTGCCTCGTCGTACCAGTCCTGCTTCCGGCACCACGACAGCAGGTCGGCCAGTTCCCGATCGGCGTACCGGACGTTGGCTTCGTAGAGGTCCCGGAGTGCGTCGAGTTCCGTCTCGCTCATCTCGCTGGCGTCGCCCTCGGTGAACCGCGATCCCAGATCGGAGAGGGTCCCAAGACTTCCGTCCCACGACGTGTCTATCGCCGTATCGGGGTGATATGGCCAGTGTGGGTCCATGTAGTGTGCCCAGACGAACCCGTCCGGGTCGCTGTCCAGCTGTCTGCGCGCGAACGCCGATACCGCGTCGGCGGCGTTGTAGGGGAGCGGGAGCGTGCTGTCACCGGGGTCGTCCGACCGGTCGCGGTAGCGATCCGCGATGGCCCTGTAACTCCGCTTGAGGAACGGGATCTCGTGGAGAACGTCGATCTGTTTGAGGCGGTGAACGATCCCGGGGTCGTCCGGCGGTTGCAGGTCGTTGAATGCCTCGAACCCGCGGTCGTAGCCGCGCCGGGGGGTCAGGTGCCCGTTGTTGGTAAACGCCGTCGCGTGGCGATCCGAGAGCGCTTCGGCCATCGTCGTCGTGTCGTCGGGCAGGTACCCGTCGCCGACGGGGAGGTGGCCACAGACGAGACCGGGGAACGCGAGCGGTGTCGCGACACCGTGCGAGTGACAGCGGTCGAAGCGCGCGAAGTCCGCGTTCAGGATCGGTGTCGACTCCGGGAGGCACCGCTCGGTGGCCGCGTCGTGTCGCCAAGAGTCGACCGACAGGAGCACGACCGGCGGCATTGCCTCTCGTTCCTGGGGATCGAATATCAATGTTGTGCGCAAACTGCCCCCTCGCCACCGAACGGTTAAGTCACCGCGCGGCCGTCCTCCGACGATGGCCCGGTCGCCACGCGTCCTGCACGTGATCACGAGCGTCGATGTCGGTGGTGCCGAGAACCACCTCTTGTCGCTCGTCGACGGCCTCGACGACAGGGGGTACGAGGTGACCATCGCGTATCTGAAAGGCGACGGCGAACTCGCCGACGAGTTCCGGGACGCTGGCTGCTCGGTCGAGCGAATCGGGATCCGCGCAGACGTCGACCCCGTCGGGTTCTGGCGCCTGGTCCGTCTCGTCCGCGCTGGCGACTACGATCTGATCCACACGCACCTGTATCACGGTGACGTGTACGGCACTGCGGCGGCGTCGCTGGCTGGTGTTCCGGCGGTGGTAGCCTCGAAACACAACGACCCGCCGTACTGGGGGCAGCAACCGTGGCGTGCGCTTCATGACATGACGCTGGCGCGTGACGACGCCGTCATCACCATCTCGGACAGCGTGCAGTCACATCTTCTCGAAACTTCGTCGGCCCATCCCTCCGGGGTCCGGACGATCCGGTACGGACTCGACCCCGAACCCTTCGACACTGTCGACCCGGACGCCGTCGCGTCTGTCCGATCTGAGTTCGCCCCGCCGGACGCGCCGCTCGTGGGTTCCATCGGCCGCCTGACAGAGCAGAAAGACTACCCGACGCTGCTCCGGGCGTTCGCACGACTGCGGACAGAGAGCGACGGTCGCGCGGCTGACGCCCGCCTGGCCATCGTCGGCCGGGGCGAGCGCCGCGACGCGCTGGCGTCACTGGCGGCCGACCTCGGCGTCGACGACGCCGTCACGTTCGCTGGCTTTCGCACGGACGTGCCGGAACTCGTGTGCGCGTTCGACGCCTTCGCGCTCACGTCGCGCTGGGAAGGCTTCGGCGTCGTCTTTCTGGAGGCGATGGCGGCCGCGACCCCGGTCGTCGCCTCCCGGACCAGCGCAATCCCCGAGGTCGTCGCGGACGGCGAGACGGGACTGCTCGCCGACCCGGGTGATGTCGAGGCGTTCGCGGCACATCTCGACCGGTTGCTCGACGATCCCGACACCGCCGCGGCGTTCGGTCAGCGTGGCCGGGAACGCCTCGACTCGCAGTTCACGGTCGCGCGCATGGTCGACGAGACGGTCGCACTCTACGACGAGGTGTTGCCCGAGGACCGGTCGCCGGACTGATCGGAGACGCCGAGCAGCGCGTCGTAGACGTCGCGGTACTGGGCTGCGGTGTGTCGGATGTCGAATCGATCGACGGTCGCCGGGGCGCGGTCGGCCATCTGTTCGCGCCGGTCGGTATCGGTCACGAGTCGCGTCAGGCGGTCGGCCAGCGCGCCGACGTCGCCGGGTGCGACGAGGTAGCCGGTCTCGCCCTCGGTGACCTGTTCGGGGATGCCCGCGATGTCCGTGGCCACGACCGGCGTCCCGGCGGCGAGAGCCTCCGTTATCACTCGCGGGGTCCCCTCGCGATAGGACGGGAGCACGAGCGCGTCGGCGGCGGCGAGCAGTTCGGGCACGTCCTCGCGGTATCCCAGACGCGAGACCACGTCGCCGAGACCGCGCCGCTGTACGACCTCGTCGAGGTCGTCGGCCAGCGGTCCGTCGCCAGCGATCCACAGGGACACGTCGTGGTCTTCACGCATTGCCTCGACGGCGTCGAGGAGGTCGAACAGACCCTTCCCGTCGGCGAGCCGTCCGACGAACAGGAACAGCGGACCGTCGGGGCGCTGTCCCTCGAACGCGGCCCCCCGGAAGCGCTCGACATTGACCGAGTCCGGGACGTAGACGTACTGCTCGGGCCGTCCGATCCCCCGACTGAGGTACGCGTCGCGAACCCGCGTCGAGTTGACGAGCAACCGGTCGGCCAGCGGTGCGGTCGCCCGCTCCGCCGCGAGGAGAAAGCGGTTGAGCGTCGCGTTCCTGTCCGGTGCGATCGGGTCGCCGTGGATCTCGTGGATCACGTGGTCCGTCCCCGCGAGCGCGGCCGCGACCCGACCGACGATTCCCGCCTCGGTGCTGTGAGTGTGGAGGATATCGACGTCGTGACGGCGGAGATACGCCGCGACGGCGCCGACCGCGACGACGGCGGCGACGGGGTTGTAGTGGCGAAGCGACCGGAACTGGACGGTGTCGACGTACGCCGGGAGCGCGGAGACGCGACCCCGATCCGCGGCCGCGCCGAACCCCAGTCGGAGGTCGTACGGGCGGTCCGCCTCGTGGAGGGCCGCGAGCGCGTGCTCGGTCGTCCGCTCGGCACCCCCGTTCAGGAAACGCGTGATGAGGTGGAGGACGCGGACGCGCTCCGTACGCTCTGTCATCTGTCCCCGCTGCCCCGCTGGCGTCTCGTCTGACTCCCCCGTCCGCTCATAATCGGTTCTGGGGACGAGGGGGCAAGATATTTATTGGTGTGGAGTTACTCGCTACGTGAGTAACTAATGACGATCCTCGTCACAGGTGGCGACGGTTACATCGGGTGGCCGACCGCCCTGCGAATCGCGAACCGTACCGACGACCGGGTCCTCCTCGCCGACAACTTCGCGCGCCGCGAGTGGGTCGAAGAGGTCGGATCGAAGAGCGCGACGCCCATCGCAGGCATCGACGAGCGCATCGCGGCCGCCGAAGAGGTGTTCGGCCTCGGGAACCTCTCCTTTGTCGAGGGCGACCTCACGGAGAAGTCCTTCGTCGACGAACTGCTCTCGGTCCACGAACCCGACACCGTCGTTCACACCGCCGCCCAGCCCTCCGCGCCGTACTCCCAGATCAACGGCGAGCGGGCCAACTACACCCAGCACAACAACATGCAGGCCACGCGGAACCTGCTGTGGGGACTCGAGGAACACGATTTGACCGACACGCACTTCATCGAGACGACGACCACGGGCGTCTACGGCGCCCCCGAGTTCCCCATCCCCGAAGGTGGCGCGGTCATGGAGAATGACGGCGACCGCGACGAGGTGCCGTTCCCGAACATGGGCGGTAGCTGGTACCACGCCACGAAAGGGTTCGACGCGCACAATATGCGTCTGGCCAGCCAGCAGTTCGACATCCCGATCTCGGACGTGCGCACGGCCATCACCTACGGTACCGAGACTGCGGAGACCCGTGAGGACCCGCGCCTGAAGACCCGCTTCGACTTCGACTACTACTTCGGGACGGTCGCCCACCGCTTCGCCGCGCAGGTCGTCGCTGGCTACCCCGTGACCGTCTACGGCAAAGGCCAGCAGCGCAAACCCTTCGTCTCGCTGGAGGACGCCGTCGAGGGACTCGCACAGCTCGCGCTCGCCGACCCCGATGATCGACCGGACGATCTGACCGTCTACAACCAGGTGACCCGGGCCATCTCGATCGTCGAGGTCGCCGAGACCATCGCCGACGTCGGCGACGAGTTCGACCTCGATGCGACGGTCGAGCACTTCGAGAACCCCCGCGACGAGGACGAGACCCACGAGATGGAGATCGAGAACGATCGCTACGCCGACCTCATTGGCGGGCAGTCCCAGGACTTCGAGGGCGGCGTCCGCGACGTCTTCGAGACACTCACCGAGTACGCCGGGACGATCGAGGCCCACGAGGACCGGTTCCTGCCGGGCGTCCTCGAAGACCGGATCGAGAGCGACGACTGACCGATGGACGTCCTCGTCACCGGTGGCTGTGGCTACATCGGGAGCCGACTCGTCCCGCGCCTGCAGGCCGACGACGATGTCGAACGCGTCGTCGTCCTCGACAGCCTCGCCTCGGGGTCGCCCCGCGCCCTGTTCGGGTGTTTCGACGGCGGCCTCGACTTCCGCCGGGGCGACGTGCGGGAGTACGGCGACGTCGAGAGCGCGATGCGTGGTGTCGACCGCGTGGTGCACCTGGCCGCGATCACCGGCGCGGCCAGCACGCACGACCGCCGCGAGGAGACGTTCGCCGTCAACTACGACGGCACCGAGAACGTCCTGACCGCGGCCGGGAAGCTCGGTGTCGACCACGTCGTCTTCGCCTCCTCGTGCAACGTCTACGGGCGGGCCACGAGTACGGACATCGACGAGACGGTCGACCCGGACCCGATCAATCCCTATGCCGAGACCAAACACGAGTCGGAGGCGTTGCTCGCGGACTACTGCGAGGAGTACGACATGGGCGGGACCGCGCTCCGGATGGCGACCAACTACGGGGACGCGCCGGGGATCCGGTTCAACCTCGTGGTCAACCACTTCGTCTTCCGTGCGGTGACCGGTCGTCCGCTGACGGTGTACGGCGACGGGTCGAACTGGCGACCATTTATTCACGTCGACGACGCCGCGCGAGCCTACAAACACGCCGTCTGCGAACCCAACGCGTGGAACAACCGGGTCTACAACGTCGGGTCGACCGACGCGAACTATCGGGTCGAGGAGATCGCCGAGATCGTCCGCGACGAGATCGGCCCCGTCGACATCACATATCTGGAAGACGAACACCCGGGGCCGTCGTATCACGTGAACTTCGACCGTCTCGGTAGCACCGGTTTCGAGACCGAACACACGCTTCGCGAGGGCGTCCGCGAACTCGCAGGGAGATTCAATGAGTGACCGAGACTTCGACCCCGACGCGCCACACGTCGCAGTGACCGGCGCGGCGGGCTACATCGGCAGTCGCGTCGTCTACGAACTACAGCAGGCCTACCCCGACTGGACGGTTACGGCGCTGGATAACTTCTATCTCGGCGACGTCCGAGAGATCGGCGACGTCGCCGTCGAACACGTCGACGTACGGAACCGTGATCGACTGGAAGACGCTCTCTCGGGCGCCGACATCGTCATGCATCTCGCCGCCATCTCGGGTGTCGACGACTGCGAGGAGAACCGGGACCTGGCCTACGAGGTGAACGTCCAGGGGACGGAAAACGTCGCGTGGTTCTGCCGGAAGACGGGCGCCGGGCTGGTCTTCCCGATGAGCATGGCAATCGTCGGCGACCCCCAGGAGTTCCCGATCACTGTCGATCACCCGCGCGACCCGCTGAACTGGTACGGCCGGACCAAGGTACTCGGCGAGCGAGCCATCGAGACGTTCGCCGACGGCGCCTTCCCGGCCCACCTGTTCATGAAGTCCAACCTCTACGACGAACACGAGATCGACGGCCAGCGCGTCTCGAAGGGGACCGTCATCAATTTCTTCATCGACCGGGCGCTGTCGGGAGAGACGCTGACGGTGTACGAACCGGGGACGCAGGCCCGTAACTACGTCCACGTGAAGGACGTGGCGCGGGCGTACGTCCGGAGCGCCGAGCGGATGGTCGAACAGCTCGCGAACGGGGATACTAACGTCGAAAAGTACGAGATCGCCAGCGATGAGGATCCCAGCGTGATGGAAGTCGCGGAGATGGTCCATGACCTCGTGCGCGAGGAACGAGGAATCGAAGCTGACGTAGCTCTAGTCGAGAACCCGAGGGGCAACGAGACGCTGGTCGACGAGTTCGCGGTCGATACGGCTGAAGCCCGGACCCGTCTGGGGTGGGTACCGGACCGGTCTGTTTCGGATTCTATTCGGGCGCTGATCGACTCCTGACCGCCAGATTTTCGTCTCCGGACACTCCAGCGGCCTTTCCGTCCGAAGTGGTCCCCCGCCGGAGGTTACATCCCGTCGTACCAGTCGAGGTATCGATCGATGCCCTCGGCGAAGTCGACCTGCGGCTCCCAGTCGAGCGTGTCTCGCGCCCGCGTGATGTCCGTGATGTACACTTTTTGATCGCCCTCGCGCCAGTCGTCGAAAGAGATGTCCGACCGCTTTCCTGTTCGGTCTTCGAGTAGATCCAGAAACTCGAGGAGCGACGTCGTGTTCTCGGGACCGCCCCCGACGTTGTACACGGCGGGCTTTCCTTCGGGATCGGAGAGGAACGCGTCGTACGCTCTGATGAGGTCCTTGACGTAGAGGACGTCGCGTACCTGCTTCCCGTTCCCGAAAATCGTGAGCGGTTCCTCGCGCAGGGTGCTGAGTGCGAAGTGTGCGACCCAGCCCTGGTCTTCGTTGCCGAACTGCCGCGGTCCGTAGATACAACTCATCCGAAACGCGGCGGCGTCGACTGCGTTGCGACGGGCGTAGTCCTGAACGTACAGATCGGCGGCGAGCTTCGACACCCCGTACGGCGTGTGCTCACATCCGTCGATCGAGAGGCTTTCCGGGATCCCGGTCGCGAACCCCTCGTCGTCGTATCGATATCGCGTCGATTCCTCTCGAACGGGAACGTCGTTGACGTTGTTCCCGTACACTTTGTTCGTCGACGCGAGCGCGACAGTGGGATCGCTATGCGCTTTTCGCGCCGCTTCGAGAACGTTGAACGTCCCCTCGGCGTTGACTTCGAAGTCGGTCCGGGGATCCTCGAGCGACGATGTCACCGCGACCTGTCCCGCCGTGTGAACGATCGCGTCGTGTCCCTCGACGATGTCCTCGAGACGGTCGCTGTCGCGGATGTCCGCCTCCACGAGCGAGACGTCCGGGAACTCCGAGCGGATGTACTCCCAGTTGAAAGCAGCGGTATCCCTGCTCTCGTCGGCAGTCTCCAATGTCTCGACGCGGCTCAGATTATCGAGCGCCGTCACGTCGATCCCTCTCTCCGCGTAGTACTCAACCGCGTGACTTCCGACGAAGCCAGCGCCACCAGTCACCAGAACGGAATCGAGACGACCCATACGGGTATCCTCTGGGCGCGGTTATAGGAACGTTTCGGCTTGGACACAGTCAAGGGGTGTCCGTTCACCGGCGGTCTGCGTTTAGTCTTCTCCGACGAGTCCCTTCTCTTCGAGTTCTTCGTGGGCTTTTTCGAAGTTGTCTTCGGCGTCCTGTTCACGCCCCCACTCCACGAGTTCGCGCATACCGGTCTCGAAGTCGACTTCGGCTTCGAATCCGAGATCACGTTCGGCCTTCGTCGTGTCGGCGTAACAGTGTCTGATGTCGCCCGCCCGGAAGTCCCCCGTGATCGACGGTTCGAGCGTGTCCGCTTTGCCGTAGAGTTCGATGAGCGTGTTCGCGATCTCCTGGACAGTACTGGGATCACCCGTCCCGATATTTACGGCCTCGCCGTCCGCACCGGACCGCTCGATTGCTAGCCTGTTCGCCCGTGCCACGTCGCTCACGTGGACGAAATCCCGTGTCTGTTCCCCGTCTTCGAAGATCAGTGGTGGGTTGTCGTTTTTGATGCGGCTACTGAAGATAGCACAGACCCCGGTGTAAGGGTTGTCCAGCGCCTGTCGACTGCCGAAGATGTTGAAATACCGGAGCGCGACGGCAGGGATGTCGTACGCCTCCGCGACGGACAGTGTGAGTTCCTCCTGATCCTTCTTCGAGATCGCGTAAACGCTCGTGCTGTCTCGCGGTTTCGTTTCCGGTGTCGGACGGGGTTCCAGTTTCGATTCACACGCCGAACACCGGTGTTCCCACTCGCCCTGTTCCATCTGTTCGTCTGCCCGTTCCGATGGGTACTCCGTCGACTCACACGACGGACAGTAGTACTCGCCCTCGCCGTAGATCGACATCGAAGACGCGACCACTATCTTTTCGAGGTCGATGTCTTCGTTCACGATGACGTCGAGTATCCGGGCCGTAGCCAGGGTGTTCACGTCGACGTAGTGTTCGATCTGGTACATCGACTGCCCGACACCGACCGCGCTGGCCTGGTGGTTGAGCACGTCGGCCTCCTCGAGCAGGTCCGTGACGAGTTCGCGGTCGCGGACGTCGCCCCAGACGTATTCGGCGTCCGGATTCAGGTACTCCGGCTCTTCCTCGTGTACCTGTTCCGTGAGATTATCGAGAACGGTGACCTCGTATCCGTGGTCGACGAGATGATCGACGATGTGGCTTCCGACGAATCCGGCACCACCGGTGACAAGTACGTGTGTCATTGTGCTACCGAACGCGCACCGGTGGGAATAAATTTCTGTTTTATTGGTAATCCCTTTCGCAAAGATACCGCGAGTACAACGCGGGACTGCGATTCAGAGAGGCTGACCAGGCCGCTAGAGTGGTATCAGTTCTCTAGATGACTCGTTTCGGAACTCGCCTCTTCGTGACGCTGTTGCCGGAAGTACACTCGTGACTGGAATCCAATGTGGATAATACTGATCGCGCCAGCGACGTATGTGACGGCTGCACGGGTGAAGTGATCGAGTACCGCGATTGTCGTCCCGGTACTCGTTGCAATACCGAAGACCGACAGCGTCGCCGCGAGTACCGCTTCGTAGGTTCCGATACCGGCCGGTGTCACCGGGACGGTCTGTGCGAGGAACCCGGAGATGGCTACCGTGATGGTGCCAACTCCACCAAGAGACACGCCGACGGCCCGTGCGCTGAAATAGATCGTACTCATCTCCAGCCCCCAGACAGGGACACTCAACAGGAGTGCGAGCGCCATGGCATATGGGTTCCGGACAACTCGCTCTAGCGACCTGTTTAGTTCGACGATCGAATCAGCGACTCGAGGGAAGCGTGTCGAGAGTGCGTTCGTTATCCGCCTGTCGAACGCGTATATGAAGGAGAGACCGGCTATCAACGCCATAGCGATACCGAACGCAGCGGCAGCTAACAACCGTCCCTCGGAGGAATCGAGGAACAACCCCACAGTGAGGACCATGACCGTCCCGAGAACGATCATATCCAAGATTCGTTCGACGACGATCAGGCCGACACCGACGCTGATCGGGACACCCTCAGTTGTTTTTAGTGCGATGCCGCGAGCCGCGTCACCGGCCCGTGCTGGGAGGATGAAGTTGACGAACCAGCCAGCGAGAATCGCCCGCATCACGCCTGTCCTGCTGGCCAGATGTTCAGCCGTCCGTAGCAGTACCCGGTACCGCCAGGTTCGAAACAGGAAACTGGTGAAATACATGAGTGCACCGAGGGCAAGCCATTCAGCGTTCGTTTGGAGAAGCGTTGCGTGAACGTCGCCGAAACCGCTCGCCGAAAACACACCGAGTAAGATGAGAACACCGAGTATACCAGCGCCCAGCACCCGTAGCCAGCCTCCACTCGTGATCGCACCGAACAGGTCTCTGAGCCCGGCCGCGTTCCCGACGAGAAACATGTGAAGTAACCGTTTGATGTACAGTGGCCCCTTCTTGGTGGCATTGAGTTTGCTGACTCCCTCGTCGCGACTTCTCCAGGAGACGGGAACCTCGTCGCTCCGGAATCCCGCGATGTGTGCTCTGAGTGGAAGCTCAGCGGTCAGGTCGAAACTTTCCGAAGATAGTGACTCGACATCTATTCCCTCGATCACTTCCCGTCGGTAGGCCGAGAACGCGTTCGTTACATCCCGCGACTTGATGCCGAACAGGACGCGGATCAGGTTGTTGTACGCTCGGTTGTAGAACATCTTGAGCGGTGAGTAACCATCGAGGGTCCCGCGGTCAGTAAACCGAGAGCCGTAGACGAAGTCGTTACCGGACTCGATCCCCTCGACGAGTTTCGAGACGTCCTCGGGGTCGTCAGAGAGGTCTCCCATGAACGGAATGAGGATATCACCGCTTGCCCCCGCCAGGCCAGCTTTGATTGCGTTCCCGAATCCCGGCCTATCCTGTCTGTGTAGTGCCGTCACTTCGTTGTGGTCCGTCGCGAGCCGATCGCAGATCTCCGGAGTACGATCGGTGCTGTTGTCGTCAACGAGTACTATCTCTATCTCGTATTCGGACGCAAACTCTGCCGCGAGAACGCGGTTGACTAACCGTTCGAGATTTCCCTCCTCGTTGTGCGCCGGAACGACCAGCGAGATCTCCATCCACGTCGAAGTTTCAGTCACCTCGTAAAAGCCTTTTCGAGTAGTGTATCAGCGCCGGGTGACACGAACGGACTCGTTAATCGGTCGGGATCTGTTCGATGTGTCGGGTTAGGTCATTTAGTACCGTATCGAGAGCGTACTCGGTCTCGATCCGGCGACGCGCTCGCGATCCGAACTCTCGACGGCGGCGATCGTCCGCCAGCAGTTGTGTCAGTCGATGCGCAAACCGGTCTGCGTTGTCTTCGTCAACGACATAGCCCGTTTCGCCGTCGACGACGTATTCTTCCGGACCGCCACACTGCGTCGTCACGACTGGTAGCCCACAGCTCATTGCTTCGAGACCTGCGATACACAGACCCTCTTGATGAGATGGGATCGCGAACACACTCGCATCCTGAAGCATCGGAACCACGGATGGAACGGTACCAGGGAAATCGACGTCGTCTGTAATCCCCAACTCTTCCATCCGCTCTCTTAATTTTGCGGTCGGCGAGTCCCCCACGAGCGTAAGTCTAGCCTGGGTAATTGTCTCTTTCACCCGGGCGAATGCATCGATGAGGAGGTCGATGTTTTTTCTCGGGTCGGTGAAACGACCGACAAAGACGATGCGAGGCGGTGATCCGGTCTCATCCGTCCCATCGGGTGAGAATTCGGTTGTGTCAATCGGAACTGGGACCCGATGTACTTTTTCATTCGGTATATTATACTTCTCGTTGAGCCGCCGGACGGTGTATTCACTCTGTACGAGAATGCGTTCGGCTCGCTGGAGGATGTACCTCTCGTAGGCCTGGAGTACCGGCCTGACGACGATGTCTCGACTCCGCCAGGCAAGTGTCATGTCCCTTTGTGTATCGCGTTCGTCGTCGATTGTCGTTCCGATCCAACAGGCGAATGTCTCTCCGGCACGCGCAGCCGGGAGGCAAGGAAGACATGTTCCGCCGACGCCCAAGATCCGCTGTGCGTCGTTCATCGCTTCTTTCCAGAGAGAGCGATTCAAAACATAATTGCAGACCTCTAGTTCCGGTAGAACTCTACTGATACGAACACCGCCCATCCCGTCTACGACGTTCCAGTCGCTTTCCGGTTCGAAATTCAGAGAGAGGACATCTCGAAACGTGACACACTCCTCCCAGGGTACCGCGTTGTAGACCAGATACGGTTCGGAGCCGACCGCATTTCCTGCCGTGTACGCCACTTCGGTTACGGACCGAACGCCCGCAACGTGACGAGGGTCGAGAGTGGGGATACAGATTCTCTCACTCATTGAGCTAGTTTTGGATTTCATTTTCACCGGCATACAGTTCGGAGTCGGGAGATAGTTCTCGTCTCGTATCGATCACGCTTCTTCAATCATCTCCTGATACCGTTCGTGGACTCGCCGCCCGTAGTCCTCCCACGTGTACTCTGTTTCCATTAGTCTCCTGGCTGATTCCCCCATCGCTCGGCGTCGAGTCTCGTCTTCGTACAGTGATTTGATCGCAGCTGCGATCTCGTCCGCGTCGCGGATGGGTACTTCGATTCCTTGTTCTCTGTCCTCTCCGACCCATCCGGAATTGAATGTGGCGATCAGGGGGAGCCCGGCGGCCATAGCCTCGTATGTCACGTACGCGCTTCCCTCCTCGAGCGACGGGAGAGCGAACACAGATGATTTTTTATACCACTCGTGAATGTCGTCCACCCATCCTAAAAATCGGATCGAATCGTTACTTCTGTAATCTTCGATGAAGTCCTGGATATCCTCGTCGATGTTTCCGGCAACGATCAACTCCGCGTTGTCTAGCGACAGTTGCTCCCAGGCCTCCAGCAGATATGGAATCCCCTTGCGATAGCTCACGTCTCCGGCGTACAAGACTCGAAACGGTCCCGTAGATCGCTGTGGTGAAAACTGTTCGGTGTCGACGCCGAAAGGGATATGCATCACACGCTCTTCCGAGAACCCTTGCTCAACGAACGATTGATAAGAAAACTCTGATGGCGTGACGATGTAGTCCGCTTCCGCGTACTCTGTCTCTTCCGGCCACAGGTGATCTTTCTTCGCGGCGGACACGACCGGTGCATCGTCCATCCCGTGGCGGCGATATTCCTCAGACAGGATAGATAATTGGGTTCGGATGTGTGACGAGGATCGCTCTACTACGGTCGTCAGGCCGAGTGTCTCGGCACGCCTCAGAGAATAGAGTGACGAACCTGCGAATCCGACGTAGATTCCGGACTCCATCCTCTCCAATCGACGAGCGATCGACTTTGAAAAGATGAGATTCCGAAGTTTCATCGTCTTCCCGTAGTCCAAAAACGGAACGTGCGATTGCAGAACTGTCAGTATCTCTGGGTAACGGATTGCGGTCACCTTTCCTGAAGGAAGCGACTGCGTGTTGAGCTTCGACTGCGGATACGTGGAGTAGATGTGTCTTAGCGCGTTTCGCTTCTCAAGCTGCGTGGCCAGATTGAACCCGTGAAACGTACCCGGGACCGATATCACTACTTGCATCCTTCCTCGTGTCGGAACGGCTCATCCGACAGTATTATAGATACGGTCATCAGTGTCCGTCTCTCTTCAGGCGCCAGCGGCTATTCTCGTCACGATTCTCATAAGTTCTATATTCCTTGGTGATTAACACGGGTACAGAGAGAGTGCCGTGGACATACAAATAAAGTTCTATCCATCCTTTATATGAGTCTGAGAACACCTTCACCGCCAAACGAATATTCACTCTCGTCCCAGTCCCAATGTCGGTAGATCTCAACGAGACACAGATCCCGCAGGAAGTGCCAGCCGAACAGCTCGCGCGTCCAGCCGTCGGTATCGTCGGGCGAGGGGACGAGAGCGACGCAGTCGCTGGAGCGGTTCTTCGAGCCCGCGACAGCGGATATTTCCCGATTGTGGTCGCTGATGGACACTCCGATCAGGATGTTCGTCGGTTCGCTGAACTACTCAATGTCCCACTGTTTACCGGATACTCGACCGAGGCCGAGTGGTCGCCACACGAGTGTGCGACCAGAATCGCTCGCGAAGTGGGGTTCCCGGGAGTCATATTCCAGTCTGACCCGACAGACAGGATCGATTATCAGGCCAGCCACGAGACACTGAACCGCTCCAGTGACTATCTGGTTGATGCCGAGACCAGCCCTGCCGTCCGTTCGTCACCGCAGGTTCTCGTCGCGGTCCCTGCGTACAACGAGGAGCAAACGATAGGTGATGTCGTCAGGGCGGCCAGCTCGTACGCTGACGAGGTTTTGGTCATCGACGACGGGAGTAAGGATGAGACTGTCTCAGAAGCGTCCAGGGCGGGTGCCACGGTCATCGAGCACGAGACGAACCGCGGATACGGAGGTGCTCTAAAGACGGCGTTCCAAGAAGCACACCGGAGTAACGCTGAGCATCTCGTCGTTCTTGACGGGGACGGTCAGCACGATCCGTCCGACATCCCCGGCCTCGTGGAAGCGCAGTCTGAACAGGACGCAGAAATCGTAATCGGGAGCCGGTTCGTCTCCGGATCCAGTACGAACCTTCCGCTGTATCGCCGTGTTGGTATTATGATCGTAAACATCCTCACCAACGTCAGTATTGGTGGGCTCCGACACGACTCGCAGATACGAGACACTCAGTGTGGGTTCCGTGTCTACGACCAGACGGCCATCAAGTCGCTGGCCGCGGACGAGTCGCTCGGAGATCATATGGAGGCGAGTACGGACATCCTCTACCACGCATACCGGAAAGGATACACCGTCACAGAGGTGGGGACGACGGTGAACTACGATGTCGAGAACGCGAGTAGCTACCACCCGGTCCACCACGGGCTCAGACTCGTCCAGAACATCCTCCGAACGATCGAGCGCGAGCATCCGATACTCATCCTAGGCGTACCCGGGACGATCAGTATCCTCGTCGGTATCGGGTTCGGATACTGGACAATAACGAACTTCGTCAAGACCGGGACGTTCGGTCTCGGTCTGGGTCTTGTCTCAACGATGTTCGGACTCGCGGGCGTTCTCATGGTTCTGACCGGGATCATCCTCCACTCTCTCGAGACACACCGGTCGTCCGATAGACCGTAGCCTCTGTCGGGCACTACAGAGAACCGCTAGTACCGCCGGGACACTCTACCCAGGATCTTCCGACGTGCAGTCGCCGATCAGGAGTTCGTAGTACTGTTCGATCGCTCGATCTTTCGTGAAGTGCTGCTCGAAGGCCTGTCGGGCGTTCCGACCGTGTTCGTCGACCAGTTCGGGATTCGATCGCCACCGATCGATCCCCGCGACGGCTTCTTCTACTCCTCCCTGAGGTACCTGTATTCCGGCGTCGTGGTTCTGGACGATTCTAGCCTCGTCGTCCCGTGATTGTGAGACGACCAGCACGGGTTCACCGGCCGCGAGAGCGGTGTACAGTTTGCTCGAGACGCAGACCCCCTCCATTCCCTCTTCGACAGTGACGACCGATACGTCTCCGCTCGTGAGCGTGTACGGGAGGTCCTCGAACGGTTGATAGGGGAGAAATCGGACTGTCGACCCTCTCACGCCGAGGCGTTCCGCGAGTTCGACCGTCGAGTCTTTCGCGTCGCCTTCCCCGATGATGAGAAACGTGACAGGTTCGTCGTCGAACGCCTGTGCTGCCCGAACGACCGTCTCGAGGTCGTGGTTCTCCCCGATGTTCCCCGAGTAGAGGACGGTGAACTCTTCTACCAGTCCCTGTTCCTCGCTGAACCAGTTGTCGGATTTGTGGACGGGTTCGACGAACGACTCGTCTTCCCAGTTGTGGATAATCTCCACCTTCTCGTCGTCGAGTCCCGGACCGCCCACCTGTACGACCCTGTCTCGCATCACTGGGCCAAGCGTGACGACGTGTGTCGCTCCCCGAAGCGCCGCCCGGGTGAGTGCCGACCAGACTGTGTCCACGACCCCGCCCTGTTCGAAGTATCCCGTCTCGACCGCAAAGTCTGGGTACAGGTCGTAGACGATGTACGTGTATCCCCACCCTCGGACCTTGCAGACCAGCCACATCGCCGCCGGGAGGATCGGTGGGTTCGAGACGAACAGGACCTCCCGTTCGCGATCTGCCCTGTCGATCAGGAGCACCACGAGCATCCAAACCGTAAAAACGATCCAGTTGAACGCACGTCGAACGAAAGAGTTCTGCCTGAGCTGGGGAGCTCGGATCCGTTTGACAGTCACTCCGTTATGTTCCGTGACCCGAGGTTGACGCTCGTTGTCGCCGCTGTGGTAATTCGGTTGGCTCGTGTACACCGTCAGATCGAGTCCGCGGTCCTGCAGTCCCACCGCCAGATCAGTAAGTAGTTGCCCCGTCGAGGCGGTGTCCGGGTGAAAGTACTCGGTGACCAGAACGAACTCGCGACTCGCGTCGTCTGTCATCTCCTACTGTCCAGACGGGTCGGCGGTATGTGTGGGTTGTGGATCGATCGAACTCTGGGGGCGGTACCGTGGGAGACGGCTACCGTTCGTGCAAGAGTTCTTCGAGGTTCTGGCGGACGTACTCCCTGTCCCTGTTTTCTACGTACCAGTCGATCGTCTCGGCGAGGCCATCCTCCAACCCGTATTCTGGTTCCCAGCCGAGCAACTCCTCGGCTCGAGAAGTATCCGCTGCTCGATGCCGGACACCGACTGGTTTGTCGGTCATGTAATCTATCTCCTCGGGTGCTCTGTCGAGGTACTCGAAGATCGTCTCGACCACCTCGTTGATCGAGATGTAGTCCGATATCCCGGCGTTTACCGGGGTCGCGTCGGTTATATTCCGGTTCGCGAGCAAGAGTGCACTGACGATGTCCTCAACGTACGTGAAGTTGCGCGTCTGCTCGCCATCCCCCCAGATCTGGAACGGGTCCTGTCCCGCGTACGCTTTCGCGATGAGGGCAATGATCGCGTGTGTCTCGTTTTCCCGAGGACCGTACGCGGTGAAGATTCGGACGGCACTCGCGTCGACGCCGTATTGTTCGTGGAACGACTGGAGGGACAGTTCGCCCATGAGTTTGGCCCATCCGTACGACTCATCCGCGTACGCGCCTCCCCGCTCCTCGAAGCTGACCATATCCTCGTGGAGACGCTCTTTTTCTCGCTGGATGTCGGTCGGGTACGTACAGGCGCTAGAGGCGAACGTGATCTTCTCGACGCCGTTCTGTACCGCGGTCTCGAAGACGATATTGTCCAGCGCCATGTTCGTCGCGCAGTTCGCCGGATAGTTCGAAATGTACCCCCGACCACCGTGATCCGCGGCGAGATGAAAGACGGAATCTATGTTTTCGGTGGCTCTGTCGGCGAACTCCCATCGCTTCAGGTTCCCTTCGAGCACCTCGATCTCGTCACGGACGGTCGCGAGATTGTCGACGGTACCGCTCGAGAGATCATCAGCGATGCGAACGTTTGCACCTTCGTCGACAAGTGCTTCGACGAGGTGGCTCCCGATGAACGAGGCGCCGCCCGTGACCAGCACCTCCTCGCCGTCGAAGTTCACGCCGATCCCTCCACCTGTGCCGCTTCGTTCGCGTCGAGTTCTGTCTGTGCCCACTCGTAGACCTCCCGGACGCCGTCCTTGAGTGTCACCTCGGGCTCCCAGTCGAGTTCTGTCTTCATTTTCGTCGTGTCCGCAGCGTACCTGTCTGTACCTGTCGGTTTCGTCAGATCGTGCTCGATTTCGATGTCCTTCCCCGAGATGTCGATGATCGTCTCCGCAAGTTCGTTGATCGTCACGACCTCGTCCCCGTTCCCGAGGTTGATCGCTTCGCCGTCGACTTTCTCCTCCATCGTCCGGATCATGCCTTCGACCAGGTCCGTCACGTAAATGAACCCCCGCTGTTGGGTCCCGTCCCCGAACAGTTCGATGCTCCCTCCGTCCGGTTCTTCGATTACTTTCCGGCAGAGAGAGGGGATGACGTGGCTGCTGTCGGGGTCGAGACTCTCTCGGGGGCCATACGCGTTGAATATCCGGACCATCCCGGTATCGACGGTGGTGTCCTTCTGATACGCGTCGCACGCGACCTCTCCGAGAACCTTCGCCCACCCGTACGTGCTATGTGGGTCAGCCGGGATAGCCTGCTCCTCCGAGAAGCGGTTGAGTCCGTCGTGTTCCTGCCGGTAGATACAGGCACTCGAGGCGAAGAGGAACCGGTCGATATCGGCGATCCGGGCGGCCTCTAGCATGTGCTGGTTCATCAGGACGCTCGGGGTCAGCCCCCCGACGTTCTCGCGTTTGATGTAGTGGATACCACCGACGGTCGCGGCCATGTGGAAGACGTAGTCGACATCTTCGACTGCTTGGAGACACCCTCTGTGCGTGGTGAGATCGACCGACCGGACCTCGATATTGTCTTCGAGGCGTCGGATGTTCTCGCGGTCGCCTCGAGAAAAGTTGTCGGCGACGACGACTGTACTGCCCAAATCGAGGAGGCGTTCTGTGAGGTGACTCCCTATGAAGCCGGCACCGCCTGTGACGAGTACGTCCGCGCTGTCCCAGTCCATACTCATGGCCTGTCGTCGCTGGTAATTATACTTCGGGAAAGCGTCTCGGCCGGTGAGTCACATCTGTCACCGATTCACGCGGTCGATCGACTTATTCGACGTGTCGTCGCCCGGCGTGAGTCGACGATCATCGACTCTCGCTCGTTGTCGGAGAAATCTGTTCATTTAAGTGAAGCTGTCACGACTACGGACCCGTGAACAACATCCTCCTGATAACGCTGGATGCCCTGCGCGCCGATAGACTCGGGGCGTACGGCCACGATCGGCGCACGTCGCCGACCATCGATCGCGTGGCCGACCGGGGAACTGTCTTCGAGCGTGCACACTCGGTTGGGTGTACGACGAAAGACAGCTTCCCCGGCCTGCTCTCCAGCGCGTACCCGTTCGATCGCGGCGGGTATCTGTACATGTCCGACGAGCGGACGATGCTGGCCGAAGCACTCGCCGAACACGGCTACACGACGATCGGGATCTCGAACAACGGACACCTGTCGCGGACGTTCAATTACCACCGTGGGTTCGACGTGTATCACGAGCGCAGTGCGACTCCGGTCGTCGGCGACCACGCGTCGCCCGGTGGCCCCGGATCCGGAGCGCCGTCCGAATCCCAGAACGACGGCCCGCTGGACAATCTCCGTCGGACGGTCGTTTCCGCCGCTGAGAGGCACGTTCCGAAGGGAACCAGGACTCATCGGTTCCTCCAGACGGCTCACGACGTGGCGACTCCCCTCGAACGTGTCTCGCTCAGAGCGGAGGAAGTGACCGATATCGCGATCGATCACATTGAGCGTGGTGTCGACGAACCGTTCTTTCTCTGGGTCCACTACATGGACCCGCATCACCCGTACAACCCACCCAACGAGACGCTCTCCGAAGTCGGTGCTTCGACGGTCGATCGGTTCCGCCGTCGGATCGCCAATCACAAGCTCCCGAACAACGACGCGTCGTCGTTCTCTCGCCGCGAGATCGAGATGCTAACGCATCTTTACGATGGCGAGATCCGATTTGCGGATAGACAGATCGACCGTCTGCTCTCTCGTCTCGACGCCGAGGGACTCCGCTCGGAGACGGTCGTGAGCGTCGTCGCCGATCACGGGGAGGGGTTCGGCGAACACGGAGAGATGGAGCACATCCCGCCGAGGCTCTACGACGAGTTGACACACGTGCCGTGGATAATCGATCCTCCTGATGGAACCGAAACGGACCGCGTCAAACGTGTCGTCAGTACACTCGATCTGGGACCGACTCTCCTCGATCTGGTTGGGATCGACAGCCCGAAAGAGTTCGACGGGCGTTCGCTCCGGCCGTTACTGTGCGGCGACGGTTCGGATCTTGTGCCGTCGAAAGCGATCAGCGAGGTCGGGTATAACGTCTCTTCTAAACTCGGAACCATCGAGATCGACACAGACGACGTCCTCGTCTCGTACCGAACCGATCACCAGTCGTTCATACACGACGATCGGGGTGGCCGGGAACTCTACGATACCAGCACTGACCCCGGAGAAACGGCGGCACTGGACGCTGATCGGCACGACCGATCGAGACTGGTCGACGTCGTCGACGAACGGCTCTCCGAGATCCGGACCAGCGACATCCGGAAGAGTACCGAACTCGGCGACACCGAGATCGAACAACTTGAAGCGCTGGGGTACATCTGAGTCAGCTATGAGTCGACCGGACGTCTGTGTCAGCATCCTCTACTGGCATTCTTTCGAGGATACGATCCAGTGTGTCAGATCGGTCCTCGACTCCGACTACGAACAGGTACGCGTCGTTCTCTCCAACAACAGCAGGTACAGTCCGGATCGCGTCGTCGACCGATTCGACGACGACCGGCTCTCTGTGATCGACCACAGGGAAAACGTCGGATTCGCCCGCGGGCACAACCGGGCGGCGGAACGCGCGCAAGAACTGGGCTGCGAGTACATTTTCTTTCTCAACAACGACGCGGTCCTCGGGGAGGGAGCGATCGATCGGCTAGTCGACCGGGCGGAAGAGGCGGACGAATCCGCGCTCTATGCGCCGACAGTGTACCGTCGCAACGGGAGCGAACGGCTGGAGTTCGTCGCCGGATACATCGACTGGACCGTGGGGACGCCACACAGTTACGGGAGTGAACTCGAGTCCGATGTCCGGGAACTCCCACGCCCGATCGAACAGGACGACATCGACTATCTCCACGGCGCAGCGCTTTTCGCACCCCTCGACGTCTTCGAGTCGCTCGGGGGATTCGACGAGTCGTACTTCATCTTCTACGAGGACACCGACCTCGGTCAGCGAGCCAAGGAACGCGGTGTCCGCCTCGAACCCGTCGAAGACGCCGTCGTCTACCACGAGAAAGGCGACGACATCGACGTCCCGGAGTACGAAGACTTCTGGGCGTATCTCAACACTCGCAACAAGTTCTGGTTCATGACCCGCCACGCGAACGGACTGCAGTTCGCCCAGTTCCTCTGCTGGTACTTCTTCTACATCGTGCCGCGACGGTTCGCGGACGGCGTCGTCAATCGAAAGGGTGCAGCGTTCGTCCTGTATACGCTGTACGGATGTCTGGCAGCCGTGTCGTTCACGCCGTTTCGCGAAACGCACATCCGGGAACGGACCGACACCGCGGTCATGGACTCCGTCGAAACGAGCGAGGTGTGATTCCCCGTGCGCGTCGCGACTGATCGTTTCCGTGTTCCCGCGAGCATGCGAGTCGGGTCGGGGTCTCTCCGGCGTGTCACCCGCGCTGTCTCCGCCCGACAGAGCAGGGGGGAGTCGCCGTGAGACTCCTGTACCTGACGACGCCGGATGAGGACTACCTCCAGGACCAGGTCCTGATCGGACTCAGGCGGCTTCTCGGCGACCGGTGTGTCGAGTACCCTCGCAAGGAGGCGCTCTACAAGTCCTGCGAGCGGCCCTCGTCGGAACTGTACGGGAACGGATTCACCGTCTGGAAGACTCTCCCGGACTGTGACGTGGACCGCGAAGACGTTCGCGGGCGACTCGTCGACGGCGAGTTCGACGTCGTCGTTTTCGGTAACGTCCAGCGACAAAAAGAGCTGTTCTGGGAGTTCGAACGGGAGAGATACTTCGACCGAGCAGACACCACGTTCGTCTTCCTGGACGGACAAGACTTCATCAGGCGGCACAACGTCCTGTGGCAGTACGGTCGGCGGGCGCTCGACTCGGTGAAACGCCGCACGCGGTGGCGCGGTAGAACGGACAAGCTCTTGGTGTATCCGATCTTCGAGCCAGCGCTGTCGTACGGTCCGTATTTCAAGCGCGAACTCACGAAGGCGGTCCACGACTCTTACCGGACTGCCCCCTTGTTCACGACGTCGTTCAGTATACCCCGAGAGAAGGTACGGGGCGAGCTCCCGTCGAAAGAGAAGCCCTTTCCGAGACACGTCCAGTGCGACGAAGCGTACGAACTGCCGTCGGTCGCGGAACACTCCGTCGACGAGAAGGTGTTCGAGTCAGAACAGCCCTACTACGACGACATCGCCGCATCGAAGTTCGGTGTAACGGAAAAAAAGTCCGGATGGGACTGTATGCGACACTACGAGATTGCGGCGAACGCGACCGTACCGTGTTTCTATCGGCTCCACGACAAACCGACTCTCTGTGCCCCTCACGGACTCAGGGACATGCACAACTGCGTCGCTTTTTCGGACGCTGACGAACTCGCGTACAAACTGGACTGGATCGCGTCCAACGACCTCTACGACCGATTGCAGCGAAACGCGCTGTCGTGGGCCAGAGCCAGCACGTGTCGCATGCGAGCACGGGAAGTTCTCTCTACGGTCGGTCAGGGGAGTGGGAGCGATGCCGACGTGTGAGTCGCCTGCCGACTGGCGGTGGGTCACCGAGGGGGTCGAATAGTGCTCTCCCGTCTCGCCGGTCTACTCCTTCCGGAGCGATATGTGCTTGATCGAACCGCACTCAAGCAGCGGGCACAGACATACTTTCCACCGTTTGCCCGGACTGAAACGCTCCGTATCGACCTCCCGGACCGTCCCGACGACACTCCGGATCCGCTCCGGCGCGTGGCGGGCGACCGGTCCACGTGTGCACCGTTCGTCTCGACGTTTCGCGAGGCCTCCCTGTTCGGGCCAGCTCCGCTGATCGTCACGTCCGACGGCCGGATCGTTCTCGAGAGTGCCGAGAACTCCAGATCACTCCTCGCCGCGCGGATCCGGGAGTGCGTCCCGGGCCAGTTGCTGCCGCTGCTCTCCACGCTGCTCGCGTCCACTGATCGCTCCTCTTCGGCCCGGCGTCTCGGCGCCGTGTTCCCGCTCGTGAGACATCCGACGACGAACTACTACCACTGGTTGCTCGGGTACCTCCCGAAACTCCGTCTGTACGAGTGGTACGCGGACGCAGTAGAGCCCTCGACCGATCTCTTGATCGCCGACGACCGGCCGTCGTGGGAGACCGAGTCGCTCGAACTCGCCGGCGTCGACGTCTCGGCGGCCACGGAGTGGTCGGGCGGATCCGCGGTCGCCGACCGAGTGGCCGTTCCCTTCCACCGTGACGAATACACGCCGGAGTTCCGTCCCTCGGGGGCGGATTACCGGTGGATACGGGATCGACTGCGGTCGAACGCCGACCTCGAGGCCGACTGGCCCTCCAGAGTGTACGTTTCGAGGGACGACGCGACGACCCGTCGGGTGCTCAACGAGTCCGACGTGGTGGCCCGGCTCGCGGACATGGGATTCCGGAAGTTCGAGCTCACGTCGCTGTCCGTCCCCGAACAGGTCGCGCTCTTCGCTTCGGCGGAGATCGTCGTGGGCCCTCACGGCGCCGGCCTGACGAACCTCGTGTTCGCAGACGACGCGGGTGTCGTCGAGATACAGCCGCGAGAGGACGTCCGCCCGCACTACTATCTCCTCGCCGAGACGCTCGGGTTCGACTACGAGTACGTCCGCTCACCCGTTCGAAACGACCGGACCGACATGTCGGTCGATGTCAACGCGCTCGAAACGGCCGTCCACCGACTCGTCTCGTCACGGGACCCCGGTTCCCGGTGACGGGATCGAAACCGATGAGTAACCGCCGGTTGTTCCCTTGGATGCGAACCGTCCGACAGAACAGCCGCCCGCGCGCCACGCTTCCACATGTCCGATCTCACCGAGTACTCTCAGACAAACGGGGGACCGAGCACTCCTCTCGACATCGCAGCACTCGTATCGCACCCAATCCAGTACCAGGCGCCGCTGTTCCGTGAGATCGCCGCTCGGGACAACGTCTCGCTCACCGTCTACTTCTGTTCGAAGCGCGGAGTCGAAGAGCAGGTCGACCAGGGGTTCGGAACCGAGATCACGTGGGACGTCCCGCTACTGGAGGGGTACGATCACTCGTTTCTTCGGAACTGGTCGCCGCTGAACACCACGAGTGTCGGCCTGTTCAACCCTGGTGTCGTCCGGACGCTCGCGAGGTCGGGGCACGACGCGCTCTGGGTCCACGGGTACGCGCCGATAACCAACTGGCTGGCGTTCTCGACCGCGCGTCTGGTAGACCTCCCGATCGTTCTCCGCGGCGAGTCGACGCCGCTCGACGAGGGGTCGGGTATCGGATCGTGGGGGAAGCATCTCCTCCTGACCCAGCTGTTCGACTCGGTCAGCGCGTTCGCCGCGATCGGTTCGCTGAACCGGTCGTTCTACCGGAACTTCGGGATCCCGGAGGAGAAACTGTTCCACGCGCCCTACACCGTCGACAACAGTTTCTTCAGAGAGACGGCCCAGTCACTCCCTCCCGCCGCCACCCTCAAGGAAGAGGAAGGGATCGATCCGGATACGCCGGTCGCGCTGTTCGTCGGCAAACTGATCGAGCGGAAACGCCCCTCCCTCCTGCTGGAAGCTTTCGATCGCGCGACCAATCCCGGGGAGGCGACACTCCTGTTCGTCGGCGACGGACCCGCACGGGAGCGACTTGAGTCAGCGATCGACGCCCGGGGGTGCGCTTCAGATGTACGACTCGCGGGGTTCAAAAACCAGACAGAACTCCCGCGCTATTACAAACTCTCCGACGCGTTCGTCCTTCCGAGCGGGGCGGAAAACTGGGGTCTTGTGGTCAACGAAGCGATGAATTTCGCCCTCCCGGTCGTCGTCTCGGACGCCGTCGGCGCCGGGTACGATCTCGTCGACGAACAGAACGGCCACGTGGTCCCGACCGACGACGTCGCGTCGCTGGCCGACGCGCTCGCCGACCTCTTCGATTCCGAGGCGTCCCGCGAAGCTCGCGGCGCCGTCTCCGCGGAGCGGATACGCGACTGGGACATCGAATCGACGGCCGACGGGATCGTCGCAGCCACGGACTACGCTCGGTCGACTGACTGATCGGCCCCGGATGCGTGTTCAGTCCCGGGTCCGGTAATAATCGATAGTTCGACTCAGCCCGGTTTCCAGGTCGATCTCCGGCGACCAGTTCAGGCGTTCCTGTGCTCGCGAGATGTCCGGACGACGGATGTCGGGATCGTCCGTCGGTCGCGCTTCGTAGGTTATCCCGGAGTCAGTCTCCACGAGGTCCAGAATCGTCTCGGCGAGCGTCTGAATCGTAATCTCGGCCGTGCTTCCGAGATTGACCACCTCACCGCTCAGTCCGTTGGCTTCGGCCATCGACCGGATCCCTGCGACCAGATCGGAGACGTAACAGAAACTCCGCGTCTGCTCGCCGTCCCCGTAGACTGTGAGGTCTGCCCCATCGAGCGCCTGTCTGATGAACGTCGGGACGACTCGGCCGTCGTTGAGTCGTATGCGAGGGCCGTACGTGTTGAATATACGCACTGTCCGGATGTCGACGTCGTGTTCTTGTTGGTAGGCCACTCCCAGCGCCTCGGCGAAGCGCTTGCTCTCGTCGTACGGTGCTCGCGGTCCGCGGGGGTTGACGTTCCCGTTGTAGGTCTCGGTCTGGGGGTGAGTCTCCGGGTTCCCGTAGATTTCGCTGGTCGATGCGAGAACGACGCGTGCGTCGGTCTCGAGGGCAAGATCGAAGACCCGTCTGGTTCCGGCGCTGTTCGTGAGCGCGATCTCGACGGCGTGGTCCTCGAAGTCCGTCGGACTGGCACGGGAGGCGAAGTGGTAGATCCGATCCAGCGGACCGATATCGGGGAACGGATCGCGGATGTCGTGATCCAGGAGTCTGAGGTTTTCGTCGTCGTCGTGCTGAGAGAGGTTCGATCGCTGTCCGCTCCCGAAGTTGTCACACACCGTCACGACGTGTCCGTCCGCCAGGAGCGTATCTACCAGATGGCTGCCGACGAATCCTGCACCGCCGGTAACGAGCGCGTGGTTCCTGCCGTCGTCTGTCTTTGTCGTCGTCATAGGTTGATGCTGCTGTTGTCTCCGATGTCCAGGGTGTTCGGCTTCCCGACAACATGGGTGCTATCGCCGATGATGCTGTGGCGGAGGTTGATGTCGCTGATCTCCGACTCGCGACCGATTATACTGTCTTTCACGATACTCTGTTTGACCTCGGCGCCGTCGTCGATGCTGACGTGGGGTCCGATGACGCTGCTTTCGAGCGTCACGTCGTCACCGATGTCGACCGGTTCGATGAGTACCGTGTCCGACAGCGACTCGATCCCGTCCGTGTCGAGGTCGTCGAGGAGGATCTGGTTGGCCTGTAAGAGGGTTTCGGAGCGGCCGCAGTCGTACCAGTCGTCAACTTCGAACGTTCCGAGTTCCGTGTCCTGTTCGACCATCCTGTTCAGCGCGTCGGTCAACTGGTACTCGTCGCCCGCACCGCGAACGTCGTTCTCGACGAGGTACTCAAGTGCGTCGAACAGTGCTGGCGTGTCCTCGATGATGTAGACGCCGCTGATCGCGAGATCCGACGGCGGCTCCTCCGGCTTCTCTACGAGCCTGCTGATACGGCCGTCGGACAATTCCACGATACCGTAGTGTTGGGGTTCTTCGACGGGTTTGACGCCGATAGTTCCCTGAGTGGTCGACGAGTCCCGGTTGGCCTGGAGGAACGTCCGATATCCGTTCTGGAAGAGCATATCGCCGAGCGCGATGATGACGTCGTCGCCGCGGGTGACCTCCTCGGCCTGATAGATACTGTGACCGAGTCCCTCTGCAGACTCCTGTTCGACGAACTCGAACTCGAAGCGGTCGCCGAAGGTCGTCTCGGCGTACTCTACGATCTGGCTCTGCATCGGCCCACCGACCACCAAGACGACCGTCTCGACGTTCGTTTCGGCGAAACTGGAGAGAATATGTCCGAGGATGGGCCTCCCGGCGAGTCTGACCATCGGTTTCGGTTTCGTGTGTGTGTGGGGATACAGTCGCGTCCCCTTCCCTGCCGTCGGAATTATGGCCTTCATCGGTCCCGTCCAGAGAGCACTCGTACAAATACATACCGCTCTCTGCTTGATTCACTCACAGATCACTGCGATCCGGCGGTTTCACGACCGGGACTGGCCGCCCTCACGGACGGTGATCCAGAGGTGTGTACTGCGGTACGCCGTCTCCGTGGACGTCGTCGTTGGGGGGTCCCCGACGTAGAGCAGGTACGTCAATCTGAGTCTCTCCCCCGTCACGGCCGGCCGAACCTCGTGTGTCCGGCGCCACGTCTCGTTGTGCCCGAGCGTCGTCCGAAACCGGTCGACTTCGGTGGCATTCGTCACGACCGTCTCGTTGTCCTCCGCCATCCGCTGTAACTCGACGACGACGGTGTACTGTCTGATCTCACGTTCCAGATTGGTGATCCCCACGGTGAGGTTCTGTCCCTCTCCTGCCGTGAACTCGGTCGGGTATCCCTCCGCGTTCATGCGGCCGTCATCCTCCGACAGCAGGTAGAATTCTGTCGACGGGGCAGCGTGACTCTGGAGTGCGACGGCGGCACCCACACTCACGACGGAGAGTACCACGGCGACCGCCAGTGCGAGGTTCAACAGAGTGTCCGTTCTGGAGTTCTCTCCCCGGAGGGTGGCTACGGTAGACTCAACGGTCACCCGCTGCCCAATCCGGAACCGCTCATCCGCGGACAGGCGGTGACGGCGGTACACTGCGAGGACCGTCGCGGCGCCGGTAATGAGACACAGGGAGATGACTACGGGAACGAGACGGACGCCAAACCAGGTCACGTTCAGCGTGACGCCGATGAGCGGGACGATCGCGAGACTGGTCGCAAACGACAGCGCGATCCGCTCGAGTACCGTGAGTGACGCCTCGGGATCTCTTGTCTGGTCCGGTCTCTCCGTCGTCTGCGTCGATCCCGCGTCGCGAAACCGATCCGGATACAGCGCGGAAACGACGGCATACCCCGGACAGAAGAGGATGAACGGCACTGCTAGGACTGCACGCAGCGGCGTGTCACGGACGACCGGGAGGGCCACTGACAGCGCCGTGAGGGCGGTCACGACTCCGACCAGCGCGAGATCGACCGGGATCGCGCGAACTCCGGCCGGGAGTAGCAGCGACCAAGTCCTGTCGGTCACGCACGACCGTAGAACAGGCAGTAATAAAAGAGCCCGGAAACCGCTCACCGTTCGGAGGGCACTCGATCAGGGGCTGCACGTCCCATCAGGAGTGTATCCGTAGATCGTCCCGTTGGATGCCTCGTACGTGACGAGGGTCTCGAACCGTTCGGCGTCCACTGGTCCGACTGCTCGAGTCTCGGTCGCCTTTGACAGGGTCACGGTTTTGTCTTCCGGTAGCGGCGCCGCCGTCAGGAGAAGATCGAATGCCAGCGTTCCGTCGTCCGCTCGTGGGGGATTCGAAGTTCCCGCGCGGCAGAACTTCTTGCTCCTCTTCGTGGGTGTATTATTTTTCTTTCTGGAGAAGATGGTCGCCGACCGCGAGTGCGTCGAGACCACAGTTGTAGAACGTATCGATCGCGTCTTCGACGGAACAGACGATCGGATCGCCACTCAGATTGAACGAGGTGTTCAACACGAGCGGAACACCTCCTTTCGAGTCAAACGTATCGATCAGGTCGTAGTATCGCGGGTTATTCTCCTCTTTTACGACCTGGGGTCGGGTCGTTCCGTCCACGTGCGTCACTGCCGGAATCTCGTCTTCCCGTTCGTCCCGGACTTCGAAGGATGTCACCATGAACGGATCTGCGATCGGATCGACGAGGTAATCGTCGACCGCCCTGTCCAGAACTGACGGAGCGAAAGGTCGCCACGACTCGCGGAACTTGATCTCGGCGTTCACGCGGTCGTTCCCGTCCGTGAGTCGGGGGTCGATGAGGATCGAGCGATTTCCGAGCGCCCGCGGTCCGTACTCCATACGCCCCTGGAACCAGGCGACGATGTTTCCGTCGAGTAGCAGGTCCGCCACCGCGTCCACGATCGACTCCTGCTTCTCGTAGGTGAGTTTCCGCTGGTCTAGAACCGTCTCGACGTGGCTCGAGGTGAAACCCGGTCCGAGATCCGGGTGCTGGAGATGCAGCGGTTCCGCACCGGGGTTCCGGGAGTAGTAGCTGGCGAGAGCGGCACCCACCGGCAGTCCGTCGTCACCGGCCGCCGGGAACACGTGGAAATCGTCCGGATCGAGTTCGTGGATCAGCTTCCGGTTGACCGCGACATTGAGGAAGACCCCACCGGCGAGTGCGAGATTCTCCGCGCCGGTTTCGTCCATCCAGTGTCTTACGACATCGAAGACCTGCTCCTCAAGCAACTGCTGAGCGGCGTCTGCAACGTCCTCACGCTCGTACTCTTCGAGCAGTTCTTCGACGTGGCTCGTCTCGTCGAAGTCCCAGTGATACGTGTCCT
>Ga0207813_100101_pt1 | contig 66235 bp, 55 predicted proteins | sample A23E3SouthBayCA_2_FD_187730 | JGI IMG/M metagenome (GOLD analysis project Ga0207813, IMG submission 187730) | Aerobic enrichment media microbial communities from Eden Landing Ponds, California, USA - A23 E3 (4) (SPAdes) | ecosystem: Environmental > Aquatic > Marine > Unclassified | place... | reverse complement strand
CGCGAACGGGCGCGACGCCGCCCGCCAGCGAGATGTTGTCGCCGAACATGTCGAAGATGGGGACGCCCGCGTCTTCGACGCCGTGGGGGACGCCGACGTAGCCCACGGTCCCGCCGGGCCGACAGATCTCGACGGCCTCCTCCATCGCCGACGCGGCGCCGACGCACTCGAGAACGTGCTCGGCCCCGCCGTACGTCAGCTCCCGGGCGCGTTCGACGGCATCGCCGTCGCTCCCGTCGATCGTCTCGGTCGCGCCGAACTCCGCGGCGAGGTCGAGGCGGTCGGGGTGGTGGCCGACTGCGACGATCCGCGAAGCGCCCAGCCGTCGGGCCGCCAGCACGCCACAGAGGCCGACCGCACCGTCGCCGACGACGACGCAGGTGTCGCCCTCGCCGACGCCCGCGCTGACCGCCGCGTGGTGGCCCGTCCCCATCACGTCGGTCAGCGGCAGCACCGATTTCAGGGTGTCCTCGTCGTCGGCGTGGCGGTCGGGCACCCGGACGAGCGTCCCGTCTGCGTGGGGCGCGCGGACGTACTCGCCCTGCGCGCCGCCGTTCTCGCCGCCCCAGCCGTCGCCGTTGACACAGGAGGTGTGCAGGCCGCGGCGACAGAACTCGCAGTAGCCACAGCTGACGACAAAGGGGGCGAACACGCGGTCGCCGGGCTCGACGCTCACCACGTCGTCGCCGACCGCCTCGACGACGCCCATCGGTTCGTGGCCGACCCGGGAGCCCGCGTCGCGGTCGCTGTCGCCGCGGTAGAACCACAGGTCCGAGCCACAGACGGCGGTGTGGGTGATCCGGACGACGGCGTCGGTCGGCGACTGGACTTCCGGCCGCGGGACATCCTCGACCCGGATGTCGCCCGGGCCGTGGTAGACTGCTGCGCGCATACCCGAACGGTGGGCCCTGCGGCGCAAAAACGCGGTGGTGGCGGAACCCCCGCGCCGCGGGCGGGCATGATACTGTCGGCTGTACCATATCGAACGAATTCGCCACCCCTGGGTAGCGGGTCTCTTTCCGAACGTATAGCCGACAGTATGAGCAAGCGTTTTCTCGCGGCCGTCCCTCCGGTCGGGCATGGACGAATCCGACGTGGCGGCCCTGATCGAATCGGAACTGCCCGACGCCGAGGCGACGGTGACGACCCCCCGCGACCCCGACGACGACAAGCACTTCGCCGTCGACGTGGTCTCGCCCGCCTTCGCGGGGAAATCCCTCGTCGACCAGCACCAGCTCGTCCACGACGCGCTGGGCGATCACCTCACCAACGACATCCACGCCATCGAACTCACGACGGCGACGCCCGACGAGCGCGAGGAGTGACACTGTCGGGCGTCCGATCACGGGAGCGTTCGACTCCCCCGTCCTCACCCCCACGGCCGACACACATTTAGACGTGCTGGCACAACGGGGAGGTATGACGTTCGAACCCGGACAGCAGCTCTCGGAGGAAGAGGTCACAGAGACGGTCGACGAAACCATCGAGGACAACGAAGTGGTACTCTTCATGAAGGGCACCGAGATGATGCCCCAGTGTGGCTACTCGCGGAAGGCGCTGGGCCTGATCCAGCAGTACCGCGACGACTACGAGACGGTCGACGTCCTGCAGGCCACCGACGCGTTCCGCGGGGCGCTGGAGCGCCACAGCGGCCGCGAGACGGTCCCCCAGACGTTCGTCGACGGCGAGTTCGTCGGCGGCAGCGACATCCTCGAACAGCTAGACGACGAGGGCGACCTCGAAGCGACGCTGAACGCGTAGTTCTTTCTTGCCGACGGACCTCGACCTGCCCGCTTCTCAGTCGTCGGCGATGACCCGCGTGTCGGGGTTGACGCGGCCGGTCTGCCTGTAGACGCCGACGACCAGCAGGCCGCCCGCCAGCAGGGGGATGATCGCACAGGCCGCGTAGACGGGCGCGAAGCCGATCCGCTCGATCAGCGGCAGGGAGAGCATCGGGCCGATCCCACCGCCGAGATCGCCGAAGACGTTGTTGGTGGCCATCGCCCGCCCCATCCGCTCGTCGGGCGTGAGGTCGGCCAGCAGGGCTATCAGCGGGCCGTTGACGCCGCCCTGGCCGATCCCGATGGCGACGCAGGCCGCGACGAGCCCCTCCAGATTTCCGGCCGTCGCCAGCAGGAGAAACCCGGCGAAGGAGACGCCCAGAAACCCCAGCAGGACGGGGACGCGGCTCTCGACGCGGTCGCTCAGGGCACCGCCGCCGAGGGTAAACCCCGCCGCGGCGAGGACGGTGATCGCCATCAGCAGCCCCGACATCCCCTGCGGGCCGTAGCCCCAGACGCCGATATCACGGGCGTCGACGAACAGTACGAGCGTCGAGAACAGCGCCCCGAGATAGGCGAAAAAGAGGCCGAAGTTGACGAGGCCGGTCGTCAGCGTCGGGAGCGCGGTGTCGATCTCCCAGGGTTTGACCGCGGCGCGGGTCTCCTCGACGTGAGTCTCGGGGATGGTCGCGTAGGCGAGCACGCCCGCGAGCATCCCGAAGACGGCCGCGACGGCGAAGGCGACGAGCACCGAGTAGGCGTCGCTCAGTACGCCACCGAGGACGAGCCCGGCGGGGAACCCGAAGGTGATGCCGCCGCGGATGACGCCCATGCTGGCCCCGCGGGAGCCGCCGTCGCTGAGGTCGGCGGCGATGGTGTAGGCCGTCGCGAACACCATCGCGCTCCCGACGCCCCAGCAGACCCGCGCGAGCAGGAACCACGCCTCGGGCAGGGGCGCTTCGAGGGCGACAACGTAGCCGAGCGTGGCGACGCCCTCGATGAACAGTCCGGCGACGAACGGCGTCCGCGTGCCGATGCGGTCGACGAGCGAGCCAGCGGGGGCGTTCGCGACGATACGGGTAAAACGGTTGGCGCTGAGGATCAGCCCCACCAGAAAGGGCGAGATACCGAGCACCGCGCCCAGGTTCGGGAGGATGGGGAAGACGACGCCGCCGCCGATACCGACGAAGAAGGTGCTGACGATGACAGACAGCAGGACGGTCCGACGGCGTTCCATACCGGGAGTGGCGGACTGACGGGGATAAGTGCTGTGAGCGACGGCTGTCGGCGTCGGCGGCCGGGAGAACGGCGTCGAACTGCTCGGCGTGCGGTGGAGGGCGCACACGTCAGCGGGACCGAAACGGCGAACGCGTCCGGACGCGGGCGACGCCCGGACGAAGGGCAGGGGCGGGTACTGCGGATCGGCGAACGCCGCGGGCAACAGCGTGCCGACCGCGTTCGAGACGACGCACCACGTCCCTATAGTGACTCCCTAAGCTCAAAGAGCCATTTGAGTCTGTCAGACGCCGTCGCGTCCGTTTCGCAGTTCGATCTCCGGACCCCACCGACCCGTGGGCGTCCCGGGACATCGCGACGACAACCCCTATCAGACCGTCCAGCTATCCACCAGCGTCTGCCGGGTGCGGCCGCCGTCCCAGAACAGTTTGACGACGGTCCCCTCTCTGGCGCGGACCGTCGCGGCGTCGTCCTCGGTCACCGGGTCGGGCCAGTCGGCGCTGCGGGGAACGCCGTCGGTCGTCACGAGCAGTCGCTCGGCCGGGAGCGGATCGCCGCCAGCGTGGACGACCTTGACGTGCGTGTCGTTGACTCGCTCGACCGTCCAGTCGGCCTCGGGGCGGGTCGACTCCTCGGCTGACCCCACGTTCAGGGCGACGACGCCGACGCCAGCCGCGACGGCGACGACCAGGACGACGCCGATCAGGTCCAGCAGACGGTCGCCGTCCTCGAACATGGCTTGCGGGTAGGACGGCCGCATTGATGAGCCTACTGGCCAGGAGACGCTCCCGACGGTGGCGACCGAGACGTCGCGTCCGCGGAGTACCGCTGTCGCGTTCGTGCAGTATACTTACACTGCTGGGGCGTCTACGTCGTCTGGATGACCGACGACCTCCGGGTCCTGGTCGTCGACGAGGACCGGGACGTGCTGGAACTGACACAGACGTTCCTCGAACGCGAGGGCGACATGACGGTCGCGACGGCCCGCTCGGGTGCGGCGGCCGTCGAACGCGTCGAGGCCGAACCGTTCGACGCGGTCGTCGGCGACTACCGAATGCCCGAGATGGACGGCGTGGAACTGGCCGCCGAGATCGCCGATCGCCGCCCCGACCTGCCGTACGTCCTCTACACCGCCCGGCCGCGCGAGGCGTTCGACCGGGACCTCGCGGCGACGGCGGTCACCGAGCACGTCGAGAAAGACGTCGGGAGCGATCAGTACGCGACTCTGGCCGAGACGATCAGAACGCTCGCCGCGGACGCGTGACCGCCGCCACGTCGGCCGTTCGATCACGCCCGGCGGTTCAAGACGAGCGCGACCGCGCTCCCGCCGAGTCGGCTCTCGCCGAACTCGATACGACCGCCACAGGACTCACAGAGCCACTTGGCGATCCAGAGGCCGAGCCCACTGGCGTGCTGGAGCTGTGTGATCTCGGCGCTCTCGCCGATCACCGCTCGCTCCGTCTCGGGGATACCGGGGCCGTCGTCGAGAACCCGGATCGCGAGCGCGCCGTTGTGACGCTCGGTCTCGACCACCGCCCGGGGTCGCCTGCCAGCGTGTTCGGCGACGTTCTCCAGTAACTCCGAGATAGCGAGCGTGAGCCGATTGTCGCCGACTACACTCTCGTCGTCCACGTCTGTCTCGACGGTCATCTCGGGGTTGGCCTCGCGACAGCCCTCGACCGCGTCGGCGACGATGTCGGCGACCGGGACCCCGCCGTCCCGCGGGGATCCCCGGCCGATCGTCTGCTCGATCGTCCGGGCGCGCTCGCTCAGACTCGACACCTCCTCGGCTTTCTGCCTGAGTGTCCGGGCCCGGTCGGCCAGCGCCGCGTCGGCCGCTTGCTCCTCGATGATCTCCGCGTAGCCGGTGATCACGTTGAGGTCGTTCCGGAGGTTGTGCCGCAGGACGCGGTTGAGGACCTCCAGCCGACGCTCGCGTTCCTTCTGCTCGGTGATGTCGGTGTAGATACCGAACCCACGAGTCCGACCGTCGGTCGTCTCGTAGGGGATCCCGCGGAAGAGGAAATCGCGGTAGCCGTCGACAGTTTCGCGGCGGACTTCCTGCTGGACGGTCTCGCCCGACGCCGCCCGCCGGTCGAGTTTGTGTCCCTCCTCGCGGCGGTCGGGCGGGAGCAGGTAGTCGTTGAGTGATTCGCCGCGGATGCGATCGCCCTCGTAGCCGAACGTCTCGGTGAACGACTCGTTGACGCCCTCGACGATCGGCGTCTGGTCGTCGAATACGGTCTCGACGACCGGGTCCGGGAGGTTGTCGAAGAGGTAGGTGAAGCGGTCACGCTCGTTTTCGAGCAACTGCCGGGTCTCGACGAGTTCGGTCCGGTCGCGCACCGCGCCGACCGTCCCGCTGAACGACTCCTCCGAGGGGAGCAGCGACACCTCGACTTCCGCCGGGAGGTGTTCCCCGTCGGCATCGACGAACGCGGTCTGGACGGTCCGCGCGGCTGTCTCGCCGTTCCAGAGGTCCTCGATGGCGCTCTCGAAGCCCGCGTACGCCCCCTCTTTCAGCACCGCCCGCGGGTCTGCACCCCGCAGCTCGTCGCGCTCGTAGCCGAGCCACTCGGCTAGCGGCTCCGTCACCAGCGTGAACCGCCCGCTCTCGTCGAGGACGTACATCATGTCCCTGACGTTCTCCATGACCGTCTGGTACCGGACGAGTTCCGCTTCGCGGGCGGCCCGTGAGAGCGCGACTGCCGCGTTCGACGCGAGGATCTCCGCCATCGAGACGTCCGATTCGTCGAAGGCGTCGACCTCGGTCGACCCGATGCTGAGGACGCCGTACTCCCCGAGAGGGACGTAGATCGTCTCGGCGATCGGCGCGGTCGACTCGCCGTCCGGCCCGTCGACTTCGGACGGGTAGTGTTTCACTTCGCCGTCGGCGAAGGCCTTCCCGGGACCGCCCTCGCCGACCTCGTAGACCGGCCGGTCGCCGAGGATCTCGTCGCTGCGGGTCGTGCTCGTGACTGTCTGAAGCGTCTCGCTGTCCTCGTCGTACAGGCGCACGAGGTTCACGTCGTACCCCAGTGTGTCGGCCGTCGCGCCGACGACGATGTCGGCGACCTCCTCGCGGGAGTGGGCTCGCATCAGCGACCGCGAGGTCTCCAGCAACTCCGAGAGGCGCCGGTCGCGTTCCTTGCGCTCGGTGATGTCCCGTATCACGCCCGCCGTCCCGGCGAACTCGCCGTCGTCGTCGGTCAGCATCACCATGTGGTCCTCGCTGGGGAACGGGTCCCGCTCCTTCGGCGTCAGCGTCAGGTCGAACGTCGTCTCGGGTTCCTCCCCGTAGACCATATCGCGGAGCGTCTGTTCGGCCAACTGGACCGTCTGCGGGTCCTTGATGATGCGGGTGTGCTCGCCGCGGAGCTCCTCGCGGCTGTACCCCGTGAGTTCGGTCATCGCCTCGTTGACGAGCACGAACCGGCCGTCGTCGTCCAGCGCGTAGACGCCGTCGTCGACCGCCTCGATGACGTCCTCGTAGCGTTCGAGTTCCGCCTCGCGCGCCCGTCGGTCCTCGATGTCCCTGAGGACACACGCGAAGTAGACGTCGCCGCTCTCCTCGAACCCGCCGAACGACGCCGAGACGAACCGTTGCCCGCCGTCGGCGGTGGCGATCGGAACTTCGACCGACTCCCAGACCAGTCGCTCGTCGTCGCGTTCGAACTCCGCGATGGCCGCCCGGTGGTCTTCGACCATGTCGTCCGGGACGACGCGCGTGAACGACGACCCGAGGATCTCCTCGCGGTCGTATCCCGTCAACCGCTCGAACCCCTCGTTGACGAACAGGACCTCGCTGTCGCCGTCCATCAGAGCGATGCCGTCGGGGCTCCCGCGCGCGATGGCCGCCAGCGCCGACCGGGCGCTGACCGACGCGTCGTCGCTCCACCACGCCGTCTCCCCGGTCGGGGCGTCGACCGTCCCGCCGTCGGTTCCGATCGGCCCCGTCCCGACCGACTCGGCGGCGGCGTCGAGCGCGCGCGACCCCGTCGACCTGTCGTCGGCGCCGATCAGCGCGTCGATCCGCTCGGCCAGCGTCGCACTGCCGTCTCCCTGGACGTGGTACTCGTCGGCGCCCCGGCGGGTCGCCTCGGCCGCGAGGTGGCCGTCCGCGTCCGCGGAACTGACGACGACCGGGGCCTCGGGCGCGACTTCGGCGAGTCGGTCGAGCGCTCCCAGACAGTCCTCCCGGTCCAGTCCCGGGCCGACGACCGCGCAGTCGACCGCCGCGTCCACCTCGCCGATGCCGTCGACGCCGACGGTCCGGACCGTGCCAGCCACTCCCCGGAGTTCCTCTGGCCCGTCATCGCCCCCCGACGCGACGAGCAGCACCGTCCGATCCATGTGACTACACGATAGTCCGGTGCGAGGCATTTAGCACCTTCCCCCGATTATCGGGATCTGAAAGCCCGTGTGGCTGATCTGTCACTCCGCATTCGCTGGCCTAATACTGTCGGCTGTAACATCACGGAAGAATTCGGCTCCTTGGGGAGCCGAATATTCCCACGTACTTACAGCCGACAGTATAAACAGGTGACCGCGGCGTCCGGCGTTCAGTCCTCTCCACCCTTCCCGTCCAGCGCGTCCCAGGTCAGTGTCGGGTCGCGCGCGGCGTCGACCTGGTCGATCCGGCGGGCCGCGGTCCGTTCGGGTGCCGCCTCCAGGGTCGCGTCGTCCTCGGCGGCGACGCCGTTGAACGCCCGCGCGAGAGTCGCGAGCGTCTCGGGGCCCTCCGTCTCCGTCGGTTCGGTCATCAGCGCTTCGGGGACGATCTCGGGCCACTTCGTCGTCGGCGGGTGGACGCCGTAGTCGAGCATCCGCTTGGCCGCGTCGGCGGCGTCCTGGTCGCCCGCGCTCGCGACGAACTCGTGGTGGAACGGACCGTAGGGCACCTCGTAGTCGATCAGTTCCGCCAGATAGTTGGCGTTCAGGACGGCTTTCGCGCTGGCGTCGGCCAGCCCCTCGTCGCCGAGACGGGCGATGTAGGCGTAGGCACGAACGAGTACGAGCCAGTTGCCCGCGAAACCGTGGACTTTCCCGATCGAGCGCTCGGGTGCGTGCCGCTCGTAGTCGCCGTCCGCTGTCTCTCTGACGTGCGGTTCGGGGAGGTACGGCGCCAGGTCCTCGACGACGCCGACCGGCCCGGCGCCCGGGCCGCCCCCGCCGTGGGGCGTCGCGAACGTCTTGTGGACGTTGTAGTGCATCACGTCGAAGCCCATGTCGCCCGGGCGCGCCCGCCCCAGCAGGGCGTTGAGGTTCGCCCCGTCGTAGTAGAGCAGGCCGCCCGCGTCGTGGACCGTCTCCGCGATCCGCTCGATGTCGCGCTCGAAGAGGCCGAGCGTGTTGGGGTTGGTGAGCATCAGCGCCGCCGTCTCGGGGCCGACCGCGGCCTCGAGGGCGTCCAGGTCGACGCGACCGTCCTCGTCGCTGGGGAGTTCGACCACGTCGAACCCGGCCATCGCCGCCGTCGCGAAGTTCGTCCCGTGGGCGCTTGTCGGGACGATCACCTCCGAGCGGTCCTCGCCGCGGTCCTCGTGGTAGGCCCGCGCGATCCGGATCCCGGTGAACTCCCCGGCCGCGCCCGCCGGTGGCTGGAGCGTCACGGCGTCCATCCCGCCGATCCGTGCGAGGTAGTCCTGCAGGGCGTACTGGATCGCGAGCGTCCCCTGGACGCTCTCGGCCGAGCGGTCCGGGTGGACCGCGGCGTCGGGCAGGCCCGCCACGGCGTCGGTAAAGGAGGGGTTGTACTTCATCGTGCACGAGCCCAGCGGGAACGGGCCGCTCTCGACGCCGTAGTTCATCTGGGAGAGCCGCGTGTAGTGGCGTGCGATCTCCGGCTCCGACAGCGACGGGAGCTCCAGCGAGTCCCGCGTCAGGTCCTCGGGCAGCGGCCCGCCGTCCACGTCGACCTCGGTGGTGTCTTTCTCCGCGAGGAGCGGTTCGTAGCGCTCCTCGTCAGCGGTCCAGCGAGCCTGATCGTGATCGGTCACGCGACCACCTCCACCGCGCGGGTCGCGGCGCCGTCGGTCACGCGACCACCTCCATCGCCTCGACGAACCGGTCGAGTTCCGGTTCGGTCGTCTCGGTCACGCACACCTGGATCCGGTGGTCGCCGACGACGTGGACGGCGAACCCTGCCGATTCGAGGTCGTCCGCGACCGCTCGCGCTGGCTGATCGGTGCGGGCCTGGAACTCCCGGAAGTGGTGGCGGTCGTGGACCGGCGCCCGGATCCCGTCGACGGCGTCGAGTCGCTCGGCCGTCTCGGCGGCCAGGCGGGCGCATCGCTCCGCGAGGTCGACCAGCCCGTCAGGGCCGAGTACGGCCGCGTGGATCGCCGCCCGGAGCGCCAGCCACGCCTGGTTGGTGCAGATGTTGCTCGTCGCCCGCTCCTTCCGGATGTGCTGTTCGCGGGTCTGGAGCGTCAGCGTGTACGCGCGCCGCCCGCTTGCGTCCTCGGCGGCGCCGACGAGTCGACCAGGTAGCTGCCGGAGGTACTGCTCGCGGGCGACGAACAGTCCCATTCCGGTGCCGTAGGCCGTCCCGAGGCCGAGCGAACTCGCCTCGCCGACGACGACGTCCGCGCCCGCGTCTGCTGGCCGTTCCAGCAGGGCCAGCGCGACCGGGTCGGATCCGAGACAGAACAGCGCGTCGTGTTCGTCCGCGATCTCACCCAGCGTCTCCAGCGCTGGCTCGATGGCGCCCGAGACGGTCGGGTTCTCGACGTAGAGCATCGACACGTCGTCGCCGATGGCCGCCGTGATCCCCTCGACGTCGGCGGTCCCCTCGGCGGTGGGGTAGGTCTCGACGGCGATGTCGGGCCCGGCGGCGTACTGTTCGAGGACCTCGCGCTTGCCCTCGCGCAGGCTCTCGGGGACGAGCACCCGATCGCCGGAGGTCGAGCGGACGCGCTGTGAGAGCGTCGCCGCCTCGCCCAGCGCCGTCGCGGCGTCGTACATCGAACAGTTGGCGACGTCCAGGCCCGTCAGTTCCGCCAGCATCGACTGGTACTCGAAGAGTGCCTGCAGGAACCCCTGTGCGACCTCTGGCTGGTACTGCGTGTAGGAGGTCAGAAACTCCTGGCGCCCGGCCAGGTCGTCGACCACGGCGGGGACGTAGTGGTCGTAGTGGCCCCGACCGAGCAGTTCCGTCAGGTCGTCGTTGCGGCCGAGCGTCCGGCGGGCCTCGCGCCGGACCGCCGACTCGCTGCGTGCCTCGATACCGAACTCCTCGTCGAACCGTACCGCCTCCGGGATGTCGAACAGGTCCGCTTCGCTGTCGGCCCCGACGGTCTCCAGCATCGCCGCCGTGTCCTCCGGGGCGTGGGGCGCGAACGGACTGCCGCGAGTCTCTCGTGTCATAGTGGTCGCGCGTGGCGCGTGATGGCCGGAGCTATCGACTCCCCGTACATAGACCTATCTGTTGTGGGGGACGGTCAGCGACCGACCGACACTCCCCGCTCTCCCAGACCGGGGGTATCCGCTCTCGCAGATCGGGAGGCCCGCTCACACTTTTGAGGCCGCCGTCCGCAGGAGTGGATATGCCGACCGTCGTCGCCAGCGAAGACCAGATGATCGACTCCGAACGAATCGCCACGGCCCTCCCGGACGCGGACGTGCGGACGGCCAGAACCGAGACGGAAGCCGACCTGATCGACGCCCTCGACGGCGCCGCGGCGTTCGTCGCGAACGTCTCGGCGCCGGTGACGCGATCGGTCCTCGACGCCTGTCCGGACCTCCGGATCGTCGCCCGCGCGGGCGTCGGTATCGACAACGTCGACGTCCGGGCCGCCGCCGACAGCGGCGTCGTCGTGACGAACACGCCAGACTACTGCACCGACGAGGTTGCCACCCACACCGTCTCCCTGCTGCTCGCCTGCGTCCGGAACCTCCGCGGGTACGACCGGGGCGTCCGTGCGGGCGGGTGGGGCTGGCACCCGGACGGGCCGATTCACCGCCTGACCGGTGCGACGCTGGGGCTGGTCTCGTTCGGACCCATCGCCCGCGGCGTCGTCGAACGGCTGTCGGGGTTCGACCTCGACGCGGTGGCCTACGACCCCTACGTCGACGCCGACGAGATGGCCGCCCACGGCGTCGAGAAAGTCGACTTCGAGACGCTGCTCGATCGCTCCCGACTCGTCTCGGTCAACGCCCCGCTGACCGAGGCGACCCGGAACCTGATCGACGCCGACGCGCTCGACAGACTGCCCGACGACGCAGTCCTCGTCAACACGGGCCGTGGCGGCGTCGTCGACGAGGAGGCGCTCGCGGCGGCACTCGACGACGGGATCGTCGCGGGCGCCGGACTCGACGTGTTCGCGTCCGAGCCGCCGACCGACTCGCCGCTGCTGGACTGCGAGCGCGCGCTCCTCTCGCCCCACGCGGCGTGGTACTCCGAGGAGGCCCGGACCGAACTCCACGAGACGGTCGCGGCCAACGTCCGTGCGGCGCTGGCCGACGAGACGCCGCCGGACCGGATCGACCCGGACGCGGACTGGGTCTGAAGGCCCGGACGTCGACTGGAACACCCTCCTGTTTTTAGATTCTGAGAACGAGATCGCGCCTTTATTTGATTGACTCTCCACTGTGGGCGTATGCAACTAGACCCCACGGAACAGTACAGATCTGCGCTCTGGTGGAGTCTCTCCGCTATCGGTGTCGACGAGTCGGTCGAGCGGAAGGTGCTGGCCGCGGTCGCGATTCAGTTCCTGATATCTGTCCTGCTCGTCGCGGTCTTCCTGACGGTCCGGGGCGCGATGCGTGTCCCCGTCGTCGCGGCGCTGTTCGCCGCGGCGGTCGTCGCCTTCGGGAACACGGTCCTCATCACGCGCGCCGACATCGTCGACCCGCTGGTAGAACTGGAGGCACAGGCCGAGGCCGTCGCGAGCGGCGATCTCGATGTCGACGTCGACTCCTCCGATCAGCCCGACGAGGTCGGCAGTCTCACACGGTCGTTCGCGTCGATGGGCGACTCCCTGGAGACCGTCGCCGCACAGGCCGCGGCGCTGGCCGAACAGGAGTTCGACGCCGACGCCTTAGACCAGGACGTCCCGGGGGAGTTCGGCGACTCGCTGGACCGGATGGCCGACGAACTCCAGACCCACACCGAACAGTTAGAGGCGATGACCGACCGCCTCGAACGCCGCTCGCGCCGTCTCGACGACCTCGTCGCGGCCTTCGAGGACGCTTCCGGTCGCGCCGGTGACGGCGACCTGACGGCCACGATCGACCCCGACGCGGTCGCGACCGACGGCGAGTACGACGCGGTCGTCACCAACTACAACGACCTGCTGGGGACGCTGGGCGGGACCGTCGCCGAGGTCCGGACCTTCGCCGCGTCGGTCGACGACGCCAGCGACACGCTCCGGGACCGGATGGCCGAGATCGACCGCGCCAGCGACGAGGTCGCGGGCGCGACCCGGGACATCTCCGAGGGCGCGGCCGACCAGAGCGAGGCGCTCCAGGAGATGGCCCGGGAGGTCGACGACCTGTCATCGACCGTCGAGCAGATCGCCGCCGCCGCCGACGAGACGGCCGAGACGGCGAGTATCGCGGCCGAGCGCGGGCGGTCGGGTCGGGACGCCGCCGCGGACGCGATGGCGGAACTCGACGGCGTCGCCGACCGGATCGACGCCACCGCCGACGCCGTCGACGACCTCGTCGACCGCATCGACGAGATCGACGAGATCGTCTCGGTCATCGACGGCGTGGCCGAGCAGACGAACCTGCTGGCGCTGAACGCCTCGATCGAGGCCGCCCGCGCCGACGGCGACAGTCAGGGGTTCATGGTCGTCGCCGAGGAGGTCAAGGCCCTCGCCGAGGAGACCCGCGCGTCCGCCGAGGAGGTCTCCGACCGCATCGCGGCCGTCCAGTCCGACGCCCGACGGACCGCAGAGGAGGTCCGGGAGACGACCGCACAGGTCGGCGACGCGGTCGACACCGTCGAGGACGCCATCGGCGACTTCGAGGACATCGTGACGGTCGTCGACGAGGTCGACGATTCGGTGGGTGAGATCGACGAGGCGACCGACGAACAGGCACGGGCCATGGCGGACCTCGTCGAGACTGTCGACGACGTGGCCGCGATCAGCGAGGAGACGACCGCCCGCGCCGAGACGGTCGCTGACGCCGCCCGCGAGCAGACCGAGACGGTTTCGGCCGTCACCGACGACGTCTCCGCGCTGGACGAGACCGCAAGCGACCTGACTGCCCTCCTCGACACCTTCACCGTCGACGGGTCTGCGACCGACGACCGCGGGACTGCCGCGCGGGCCGTGGCCGACGACTGATCGGTGGGTGTCGTCGCTCGTCTGTGTTCCGTCGTGGCCTACTCCGCCGTCTGACTGGTCCCGGCGAGTCGGGTCGGTTCGACTCGCCGCCCGACCAGCACGAGACTGCCGAGCAGTAGCAGGACGGCCGCCGGGAGGAGTATCTGGAACGCCGTCAGCAGGACGCCCGAGGCCTGGATCCCCAGCGCGATCAGGGCGACTGGCCCACAGCAGGCCGTTCCCGAGAGCAGGGCGGGGACGCTGGCGAGCAGACCCGTCGAGGAGTCGGCCAGCCCGCAGGCTTTCGGCTGGCGCCACGCGAGGTAGGTCACGGCGACGTTGAGCCCGACGAGTGCCGCCACGCCCGCGCCGATGAGGGTGTTCAGCGAGAACAGGTAGGTCACTGGACCGAACGCCACCCGGGCGACCGGGGTAAAGGACAGCGGCCCCAGCGCCGGGCGCAGGAACCGTCCGGCTGCGTCCGGGACGACCGTGACCCCGAACCCGCCGAGGCCGGGCGCGAGGTGACCGATCGCGACCAGGTACGCCAGCGTGTACGCGACGGTGGTCCCGCCGAGCACGAGCGCCGCGTCGCGCCGCCGCAGGGTCAGGCCGACGGCGCCGCGCGTCCGTGCGAGCGCAACCCGCAGTCGGTCGGTGGCCGTCCCCTGGCCGTCGGGGGCCTCAGGCATAGACGTTCGAGTCGGGGTAGTAGCCGCTCCAGGCGAACCACATCGCGTCGAACGCGACGAGTCGGTCCAGCGGCAGGCCGTCCGGCGGATGCGTCCCCCCGTCCGCGTCCACGACCGAGACGCCGTCGAGTGCGAACGTCCGTTCCTGTGGGTTCTCGTAGACGTAGACGGACCCGAGCCGCGGGTCGGCCACCGCGAGCACGGGCGTCTCGCCGAGGGTTCCGGTCATCGTCCCCGCCCGGCGCACCGCCTCCTTGTCGAAGGCGACCGCGCCTGCCGGGGTCCGCGCCCCGACGACCCCCCGCTTGGGGTGAAAGCGATCGTCCTCGTTCATCGGCGGGAAGAGCGTGCTGTCGCTCGTGTAGTACCCGCCCTTCGGGTTGTACGACCCGTACGGGTCGGCCCGGTAGTTTCGGGCGTGCCCGGTCGCCGTCGAGAGCACGTCCGTCTCCGGGTGGAGGGCGCGCCACTGCCCCCAGGTAGTCCAGACGACCTGGAACTCCCGCAGCGAGACGATCGGCGGCGACTCGTGCCAGGGCCCGGGGATCGACGTGGCGAGGATCTGTGGCCACCACGCGTCGGTCGCCCGGTCGTACATCACGAGGTTGTTGTTGATCAGACGGCCGGAGACGCCGAAGGTCGTCGCCCCACGCTCGAACCCCTGGGCGGTGCCGGTCAGCGGACAGTACGTGACCGCGACCGGGTCGCCGTCCAGCGTGTCGTTGACGATCTCGTGGTGCGCGAGGATCTTCCGGGGGTAGGCCTTCACCGCGTCCCCGCGCGTGACGCCGAACACCGGATCGCCCGGGTCGAGGAAGTCCACCTCGGCGGGCGCGATAAACGACGGGTCGTCGATGCTCGGGATGCCGTCCTTCGCGGGCCCCCCGGAGAGGGCGCTGTTCTGGAGGTCGGTCGGCGAGGTCGGCAGCGGCAACCGCTCGTCGGCCGTCGGGAGGTCCTCGACGATCGATCCGGTGCCAGCGGCCCCGCCTTCGGTGCCGTTCCCCGCTGGCGTCCGGGGCGCGCCCTGGTCTCCGCCCCCGCTTCCACCGTCGACCTCACCGCCGCCACCGCTGGGACCGTCGCCGCCGTCGCCCTGGGGAGTCCCGGTACAGCCCGCCAGCGCCCCCAGTCCGACCGCGGCGACGAACCACCGCCTGGTGTGGCCGCTCATACCACTGGAGAGGGCGGTCGACGGATTAACACTTGAGCGAGTGTGCGACCGCCGCGTCAGAGGGCCGGACTGTCGCCGACGGACGGTGGACCATCGCTCGCGCGGCCTTACGCTGGCTCGTAGGCGTGTCGCTCCAGCGTCTCGCGATCGACGGAGTCCAGTACAGCCTCGTTGGTCGCCTCGAGGACGACTGGCGGCACCGTCGTCTCCGGGAGCCGCTGGTCGCGGACCGCTTCGAGCGCCTCGACCCACCGGCCGAGACAGAGACACCACCTGTCGCCGGGTTCCAGACCCGGGAAGTCGAACTCCGGCCGCGGCGTGACGAGGTCGTTACCGCGCTGTCTGCTGAACTCGAGGAACTCCTCGGTCATGACCGCACACAGTTCGTGCCGACCGCGGTCCTGCGGATGCGTGCCGCAACACCCGTCGCGCTCGAATCCGGTCGTGGGATCGGTGCTACACGGCTGGAGGTCCTCGCCGAGGACGTTCTGTTCCATCGATCCGAATACCGGACTCGGCACACAAAACACCCCGTCTCCGAGTCTCCACCGTGCGTCCGTCCGCCACTGACTGGATTCTATATCGCGATATGTGATTTACGGGTGGCGAACGAGTCGCCACGCTACTCGGTAGAACCGACAGAAAACTCCGCTCGCGGCGGCTCAGGCGATCTGATCCGCGTACTCGTCGGCCGAGAGCAACTCCTCGAGTTCGGCCTCGTCGTCGAGTTCGACCTCGATCAGCCACCCCTCGCCGTAGGGGTCGTCGTTGAGCAGTTCCGGCGCGTCCGCGAGGGTGTCGTTGACGGCCGTGACCGTCCCCGACACGGGCGCGTAGATGTCTGAGACGGCCTTGATGCTCTCGACGACGCCGAAGTCCGCGCCCGCGGTGACCGACGCGCCCTCGTCGGGCACGTCGACGAAGACCACGTCGCCGAGTTCGTCCTGTGCGAAGTCGGAGATGCCGATACGGGCGGTGCCGTCCTCGACCTGGACCCACTCGTGAGAGTCCAGATACCGCAGGTCGTCGGGGATCTCGAAGCTCATCTGTCCAGAAATGGGGGGACGGTCGTACGTGCCTTCTTCGGTTCGCCGCGGACGACCACGCGGACGGACTCGTCGCTCCGATACTCGGTGGGGAGATAGGCGAGGCCGATCCCCTCCCCGAGCGTGGGGCTCATCGTCCCGCTGGTGATTTCGCCGAGTTCGGTGCCGTCGGGGGCTGTCACAGCGTACCCCTCCCGGGGAACGCCGCGGTCGACGAGTTCGACCCCAGTCAGGCGCTCTTCGACCCCCTCTACGTCGACGCCCTCCAACGCGTCGCGGCCGACGAACTCCGTGTCGAGGTCGACCACGAACTCGATGCCCGCCTCGTAGGGGTTCCGGGGGTCCTCAGCGTGGTGGAAGTCCTGTCCGGAGAGGAGAAAGCCCATCTCCAGACGGAGCGTGTCGCGTGCGCCGAGGCCGCAGGGCTGACACTCCAGCGCCGTCCAGACCGTCTCGGCGTCGTCCCACGGCGCGAGCAGTTCGAAGCCGTCCTCCCCGGTGTATCCCGTCCGGGCGATCAGGCAGTCGACCCCGGCGACGGCCGCGTCGGCCACCTCGAACCGGCCGAGGTCGGTCACGTCAGCCGCCGACTCGGCGGCGACCAGATCCGGCGCATCGGGGCCCTGGACGGCGATCATCGCGAACTCCCCGGTCCGGTTGGTGACGGTCGCGTCCAGTCCCCACTCGTCGCGGTGGTCGATCCAGCGGTCGTGCATCTCGGCGTCGTGGCCAGCGTTGGGAACGAACAGTATCTCGTCCTCGCGCGCTTCCGGCAGACGATAGACGACGGTGTCGTCCAGCAGGACTCCATCGGCGTCGGTGATCCCGGCGTAGACCCCACCCCCCGGGTCGAGATCGCTCACGTCGTTGGTCACGAGGCGGTTGGTCAGCCTCACCGCGTCGGGTCCCGAGACGGTGATCTCGCCCATATGCGAGACGTCGAAGCGTCCCGCGGACTCCCGGACTGCGGCGTGCTCCTCCCGGATCGAGTCGAACTCGACGGGCATCTCCCACCCGCCGAAGTCGGTGAACGTCGCCCCGCGGTCGGCGTGCAGATCCGACAGCGGCGGCTCTCTGAGCGTCATGGCAGAGATAGCGCCCGCCAGCGACGTAACTATTGCCGTCGACTCGGCGGTCGCAATCGTCGAACAGGACAGGGAGGGCGCCGCGAATCCGGTCCTCAGCGTCGGCGAAGTGCGGCGGCGAACACGACCGCGAGCAGTGCCGCGACCGGTCCGAATCCGGGACCAGTCGCGCCGGTGGTCGTCTCGTCGCTCCCCCCGTCTCCGAGGACGCTCTCGCCGTCGGACCTGTCGGTCTCGCCGTCACTGCCGTCCGCCGTCTCTCCATCACCGCCGTCCGGTCCTCCGCCGCCGGGCGAGGCCGTCTCACCGTCGCCGGGACTGGTCGTCTCTCCGCCGTCCGACCCGTCGGTCGTCCCGTCGTCCCCTGTCGGGGTCGCGTCGGCAGGGAGTAGCTGCGTCGACTCGACGTCCGTCAGATAGCTGTAGCACGCCTCCAGCGCGTCGGGCTCGACGGACGTGCTGTTCAGTTGGTAGTCACCGGTCGCGTCGGCTTCGAGCATCGTCGGACCCATCGACTCGTCGCCGGTACCGATGCGCTCGACGTCGTAGGGTTGCCACGGCGAGAGCACCTCCCAGACCACCTCGCCGTCAGGTGTCACCTCGACGATGCGGTCGCCTCGCCGGTCCGCGATCAGCGTGTTCCCGTTGGGCAGTCGGTCGGCGTCGCGCGGTTCGTTGAGCCCGCCGCCGTTCATCGTCCACGTCTGGTTCCACTCGCCGTCCTCGCGGGTGTACTCGACGACGCGGTCGTTGCGGCTGTCGGCGATCAACACCGTGGCCCGGCCCTGTTCGTCTTCGAGGTAGTCGGGGTTGTGCTGCTCGAACATGACGCTGCGGTTGTCGTCGGATCCGAGGCGCCACGCCAGTTCCTTCGTCGAGCGATTGATCGCGACCACCTGGTCGTGGTTGCGCACCGAGACCATGAACTGGCCGTCACCGATCTTCTCGACGTCGTTGTTGTGCGTCCAGTCTTTCTCGTACTCGCCGCCGTTGTCCGGGTCGAAGACGTCGGTGTGTTCGTGGAAGTCGTACTCCCAGACGACCGCCTCGCGGGTGAGGTTGTAGACGATGACCCGGTCCTCGCCGTCGCTCATGTCGTTCATGAGCAGTTCGTCGCCGTTGATCAGGTCCGCGTCGTGGCTGTCGAGCACGTCGGGGAACCGCCGGACGGCCTCGTGGTCACCCGTCTCGGGATCGATCTCTTCGACCACGGAGATGCCGGGCTCCGTCGAGGACAGCAGGAGGTTGCCGTTCGCCAGCGGGTCGACGTCGTAGGCCCACCAGCGGCCGTTCGCGGAGGCGTTGTGGATCCCGATGACCTCGCCGCTCGGACGCAGGCCCGCGACCATCGCGACGGTCTTGTCCCTGCCGCGGGCGCCCTGGATCGACATCAGCGTCGGCGCATCGGGCTCTTCGGCGACGGTCCGCACACAGGGGTTGGGCCGCTCGGTCTGTGCGGCGGCCGCGTCGGCCCCGCCGCTCGGGACCGCTCCGGCCGCAGTGATCGACACCACCGGCGCCAGCACCGCCAGTGCCAGCACCGCGACGACGTGTCCGCGTTGCATACCCGGTCCAATCGCGGGCGCGCTGTTAGGGGTTCCGGATTCGACGACGCCGGGCCGCTACAGCCCTCCCGACCGCCCCGCCGCCGCTCGTCGGCGAAATCCGGACGTTGAGTGTCTTCCGAACCGTTCCGTCGCGGAATCTGTGGACGGCCCACTCGGCCGGTGTCTGACGCTACAAACCACAGACCGCTATATCGAACTGCGACGCGGCCGGGCCCGGAGCGGTGGCTCGCCGTCGAACGAACGACCGAAGAATCGCTGTCGGTCACTCCTCGCGGAGACTCGGGTGGGTGGGCTGGTCGTCGGGGTGGGGGTCGGCGACGAACTCCCGGAGGGTCTCCCGGGCTTCGTCCTCCCGTTCCCGGCCGGTCGCCTCGTCGATCTCCTCACAGCCCGGCGGGACGTCGCGTCCGCGGTCGGTGAAGTAGCCCTCGGGCGCCACCCAGTCGTGGTAGAACGGGTCGTCGTCGTCTTCCAGCAGCGCGACCGCGACCTCGGCACCGTGGCCAGCGCTGACGATCGCCTGGTGGGGTTTCTCGGCGAGGCGACCCGCGGCGTAGAGGCCGTCGACGCCGGTGCGGCCGCCCTCGTCGGTGTCGACGAACTGCTTGCCGCGGTCGAGGATCCCGACGCCCTCGATCCCGTCGAGGTAGCCGACCTCGTTTTTCGTCGCGGCGACGACGTACTCGCTTTCGTGCGCGTCCCCGGCGGCCGTCTCCACGCGGAACCCCCCGTCTGTCGCCTCGACGGCGGTCACGTCCCCCTCGCGGCGGTCACAGCCCGCCCGGTCGGCCTGTGCCTCGATCATGTCCAGCAGGAGGCGCGCGTTGACGCCCGCCGGGAACCCGGGGTAGTTCTCCAGGTGGGCGTTGCGCCGCAGGATCGACCCGCCCGCGTCGAGGACGAGCGTCTCTTTGCCCGCTCGCGCGGTGAATACCGCCGCCGAGAGGCCCGCGACGCCCCCGCCGACGACAACGACGTCGTACGCTGTCGGTCCCGCTATCTCGGTCGACTCGGTCGGCATACCCGGGATCACCAGGGCTGGCGCCATAGTTCCCACACGTTCGGTGTGTGCACGGCCGTCGTCACGGGGACGTGGTCGTGGACCGGCGCGAAACGGCACCCATTTACTCACCGGTCGAATAGCCCCGCGCATGCCTTCGTTCGCGCGATTGCTCGGCGGGGCCCGAGACGGCGAGGCCCGGGTCGGGGTGTTCGTCGACGGGCCGAACGTCCTCAGAGACGACTTCGACGTCGATCTCGACGACGTACGCGAGGCGGCCGCCGAGTACGGCCCGCTCGCCCGGACGAACCTCTACCTCGACGAGAACGCCCCGGCGGGGCTGATACAGGCCGCCGAGGCTCGCGGGTTCGCCGTGATAACGACCAGCGGCGACGTCGACGTGAAACTTGCCGTCGACGCCACCGCGGCGGCCGCCGAGGGAAACATCGACACTCTCGTCGTCGTCTCTCGGGACACTGACTTCAAGCCCGTCCTGGAGGCGGCGGCGGCCCGCGGTCTGAACACCGTCGCCGTCGCGCCCGGCGAGCACGGCCGTTCGGACGCGCTCCGCAACGCCGCCCAGGACGCGATCACGCTCGGGTAGCGCCAGACGGAGGTGTCATGACCACCAGCAGGATTTCACGGACGGCTAGCCAACTGGTATCTATGAGCCTCACGGCGGACGATTTCCGGGATTTCATGGAGTCTGATCCCGACGACGACGAGTCTCTCCCACTGGGAGACGCGCTGGACGAACTCGCCGTCGATATCGAGGTCGACTCCGTCGAAGCGGTCCGTGACGTCCGATGGATGCCCTCGTCTTGACAGCAGCAGATGCCATCGATGCGACGCTCGTCTCGTTCGACAGCGAGCTGGTGGAACACGGCGCAGTGCTTCCCCAGAACGCGCCGTAGAGCGAACGCCTTTTGCGCCAGCCGCGCCCACCACTGCCCATGGACGGGGAACTCGACGGCCCGGTACTGGACAACCATATGCACCTGGACCCGGTGAACGGCCGCGGGGTCGAGGCGGCCGCGGAGTTCGCTGACCACGGCGGCACGCATCTGCTCGTGCTCAACAAACCGTCGTGGAATCTGCTCGACGGCCCCGCGACTGACGCCGACGACTTCCGCGAGGGGTTCGAACTGACCGTCGAGGTGGCCGCCGAGGCCGCCGACGTGCTCGACGGGACGGCGTGGCCGGTGCTGGGCGTCCATCCGGCGCTGATCTCGCAGTTGGTCGACGAGGGCTACTCCCCGGAAGAGGCCCGCGGGATCATGCAGTCGGGTATCGACGTCGCCGCCGACTTCGTCGCCGACGGCCGCGCGCTCGCGCTCAAATCGGGGCGCCCCCACTACGAGGTCGAGGACGCCGTCTGGGAGGCCTCGAACGAGGTGATGCGCTACGCCTTCGAGCGCGGGGCGGAGATCGGCGCCGCGGTCCAGTTGCACACCGAGGGCGGCGAGGACTTCCGCGAGGTGGTCGAGTGGGCCGCAGAACGGGGACTCGACCGCGAGCGGGTCGTCAAACACTACTCGAGCGGCGGCGTCGAGGGGCCGATCAAGAGCGTCATCTCTCACAAAGACGACCTGGCGGTCGCCGCCGAGTCGGGCGACCCGTTCCTGATGGAGACCGACTATATCGACGACCCCGACCGCCCGGGCGCGGTGCTGGGTGTGAAGACGGTCCCCCGTCGGGTCCGCTGGCTGCTGGAGGAGGGGTACGACGACGCGGTCCGGACCGCCCACGTCGAGACTCCCGCACGCGTGTACGGGATCGATACTGAAGCGACGCTGGAGTGACCCGGCCGAACACGGGACCACCGCTCATACGGATTATTGTAGATCATTTCCGGATAGCGCCAACCCCGGGGTTGGCGCGTACCGGTAAATCGCTACAATAAACCGTATCACTCGACTCGGAGACCGCTGGCGGTGACTTCTTGCCGACACCTGCGGAAGGCGGCGTATGGACCGACGCTGTCCCGATTGTGGCGTGACGATGGAACAGGTGAAGTTCGGCATGGCCGACGCGTGGAACCCGTATGTCAACACCGGCGAGAAGCGGGCGGGACTGCTCGGCAAGATCGGGATGAACGAACGCCGGGACGTGACCACGTACATGTGTCCCGAGTGTGGGTTGCTCCGGCAGTACGTCGACCTCGAGGAGTAGCGGCTACTGGTCGTGATCTGCCGTCTCGGCTCCGTGTGACACGCTACCGGGCCGAGAGCCGAGGTGTCGAAACTCATATCCCCCGGGGCACGTACGGAGGTATATGAGCAGTCAGCCGGGGGAGTACTACACAGAAGAGCGCTGGCACAACTGGCTCGACCGGATCGAAGCGGAAGACGTCGATCCGGACGACGACGACTCGGCCCAGTTGCTGTGGAACATGCAGGACGACACCGCCATCGCGGTGGCGAAAGTGATCGCCGACTTCGACGACGAGGCGCTGGACGAGGAGACGGCTCTCGACGAACTCGAGGAGATGCGCGAGGTGGTGCTGGCGGAACTGGAGTTCGACGACGAGGAGAAACTCATGCTCGTCGACAGCGTCCAGACCTCGCTGGTCTGTGTGTTCTACGCCGCCGAGGAGTACATCGTCGGCGGCGCTGTCGACGAGGGTGACATCGCCGAGTACGTCCACGCCGCGGCCGACGCCGAGGCCGAGGACGACCTCGACGCCGCCCTCTCGTACTGTGTGCAGGCCGGGACCAGGATCATCGACGGCGCGGAGTTCGACCCCGCCGTCGCCGAGGAGATCGACCCCGGACTCGTCGTCCAGTGGGTCAACGGGCTCGACAGCCTCCAGACGGCGATGAAAGACCCCGAAGTCGTCGAAGAAGACGACGAGTAGCGCCCCTCGAGGAGACCGCTTCGACTTTCTGCAGTCCGCTCCCCCCGGACAGCCGCTGGCTCTCACCACACTCGTCACGACCGAACGGATCGTCGGTCGCCGCGGGCCGACAGACTCGCCGCGTCACCGCGCGAGCGACGGTGCTGGCGTCGGAACCGTCACCGACTCGTCGTACCGGACGGAGTTCGAACCGCTGTCGACCACCAACACGTCGACGGTTCCGGCGAACCCGTGGTCGACGGTGACCGACTCCGCGGGATCGAACTCGCCGTCACCGTCGTCGTCGATGGAGCGACGGTCCGCGGGATCGTCGAGATCGTATCGCCGCTCGGTCCCGCCGCCGCGGACGAGCAGGTCGAGGTCGGCGAGCGGGACCGACGCCCCGCCGTAGTGTGTGACCGTCAGCGTCGACGCCGTCGCCTCGACCTCGAAGCGACTCTCCGGCGTGTCGGCTTCGATCCGGTCGGCCTGCTGAGCGAGGACGACGACTCCGACCGACGTGACCAACACTGCGACGACACCGATGAGCAGGACCGTCCCGATCAGATCCGACTGGCCACGGTGGGGAACCATTCGACTTCCCCATCCGTTGCCGCTCGCGGGTAATGAATCCGCTGGCCAACTGCGCCCGGCCAGTGCGACCGCGATTCTCACGACGGATACTCGCAGAGCAGGCTTTTTGTCCGTCGGTCCGAGAGATACGCTGATGAGCCGCTGGACCGGCTGGTCGGTCGCGACTCCTGGGAGCGGAGCGTCTCCCCCGTGCGCGACCAGACGGTCGGTCCGAATCGCGCCACACGTCCGGTGCCAGTCGGGTCGTTCTCGTGGCGTCTCGACGGGAGCGGACCGATGATCCACGACGACGACCGCGGCGTCTCGACGGTCATCGGCGCGGTCTTTCTGCTGGGCGTACTCGTAATCTTGCTGTCGGTCAATCAGGCCGTCGTCGTCCCGGATCAGAATCGGGGGCTGGAGTTCAACCACAACCAGGAGGTCCGCGGCCAGCTGTCGGAGTTACGCAGCGCGGTCGTCTCGTCGGTCGGCGGGGCCGACCCCCGATCGGTCACGCTCGATCTCGGTCTGCGGTACCCGCCGCGAGTCGTCGCGGTCAATCCCGGTCCGGCGACCGGACAGATACGGACGATCGGAACCACCGACGACGCGGTGACGTTCGGCGTCGAGAACGCCACGGCGCTGGATTCCGAGGTCGGGGACTTCTGGAACGGGACCGAGCGGGCGTACTCGACGGGGGCGCTGGCCTACCGACCGAACTACAACGTCTACGACAGCGCACCCGAGACGGTCTACGAGAACAGCCTGCTGTACGACGACTTCGGCGAGCGCCCCCTCGTGCGCGCCGGACAGGCCCTGATCGACGGCGACCGCCTCTCGCTGGTCGCGCTCAACGGCTCGCTCGGTCGGACCAGCTCCGCCGCGACGACGGTCGACGTGCAGCCGCTGAGTGCGTCGACCCGGACCGTCACCGTCACCAACGAGTCCGCGGGATCGAACATCACGCTCACGCTCCCGACGCGCCTCGACCGGAGCGAGTGGGAGGAGGTTCTCGCCGACGAGCGCGACGCGGGCACCGTCGTCGACGTCAGATCCGGCACGGTCGCCGGGAGCCCGCTCGACGCCGTCGTGATCGAACTCGCGCCGGGGACCTACCGACTCCAGATGGCGAAGACGGGCGTCGGATCCTGGACGAGGGGGACCGACGAGGCGTACTTCACCGACGTGGACGGCCAGAACGCGTCGGTCCCCGAGGACGGCACACAGCGGATCGTCGTCGAGGCACGCGACCGCTTCAACAACCCCGTCGCGGGAGTCGACGTGACCGTCGCTACCAACGGAACCGGGGAGATACGGCCAGCGACGGCTGGCCCCTCGGCCAACGCGGGGACCGCCGCTATGACGGCCGACGACGAGGGCCGGGCGGCGTTCGTCTACGTCGCGCCCGACAACGTCGACCGCGGCCCGCAGGCCGCCCGCGTCAACGCGACGTTCGAAACGGGCCTCTCGCCGTCGGTGCCGGGGTTCAACCGCTCGACGCCGGAGAACGTCACGTTCGACCTGACGGTCAGGAACACCGACGGGAGCGGCTACGCCACCGGTGGCGGCGGCGACGGGACCGGGCCGGTCGTCACGGGCCAGTCCGTCTCGCCCGACCCCGTCTCCGCCGGGGCGACCGTGACGCTGACCGCGACGGTCGACGACAGGGACCGCGGTGGCATCGACGTGGTCGAGGCGGAGTGGTTCCGGGTCGCCCCGGGCGAGACGATCGCGGGGCAGGACCCCGGCAACGGCAGCGCGAACCAGATGAGCGTCGCCGACGGCTCGTGGGACCAGCCCGTCGAGGGCGTCGACGACACTGCCACGGCCGACTGGGTGGCTGGCGACCACACGATCGTCTTCCGCGGCAAGGACGCCAACGGGAACTGGGGCGACACGTCGACGACGACGGTCACGGTGACCGAGGGCGCCCTGATCACGGCCGTCGAACCTGATCCGGAACTCATCGCGGACGGCGACGGCGAGTTCGTCCGACTCGAAATCCCGTCGGGGCTGGACACGAGCGGCTGGGAACTCGCAGACAGCGACGGGAACACCGAGACGCTCGCGGATCTGGACGGGACGGTCTACGTCGCGCGGGACCCGTCGGCGTTCGCAGACCAGTGGGACGGCGTTTCGCCGGGGGATGTCGTCGAGTTCAGCTTCGCACTGAACAACGGCGGCGACGCGGTCGAACTCCGGGACGACACCGGGACTGTCGTCGACCGGTTCGCCTACGAGGGGCCGACCTTCGACGACGGGTCGACCTACTCGTTCGCGGACGCCGACTACGAGGGACAGGTCGCCTACCGCACCCGGAGCGGCGGGAGCTTCGACGACACCGACAGCGCCAGCGACTGGGCCGAGGAGAACGAGTGTGTCTTCTTCGGCGGCGGCGACGGCTGTTCCGACACGAACCCGCCGGTCGTCCAGTCGGCGTCGCTCCCCGGGACGCCTATCGACGACACCGAGGCCAACAGCAACAACGTCCAGCGGACCCTCTCGGTGACGTTCAACGAGACGATGGACACCAGCGTCGATCCGACGTTTACCTTCACCAACGTCGGATCGAGTTCGGTGACCCAGGTCGCCGGAACCGGCGGCTGGGCCGATTCGACGACCTACGAGGTCGACTTGGAGTTCAGCGACGCAGACGTCGACGAGTCCGTCGACGTGCTGGTCGACAGCGCACAGGACGCGGCTGGCAACACCATGAGCCAGCAGACCGCGCTCACCTTCACCATCGACACGCAGGAACCAGGCGGCGTCAACAGCGTCCAGATCGACCCCAGCACCATCAACCGGAGCAACGAGAACGCCGTCGACGTGACCGTCCAGAACCCGGACACGCTGTACGGCGACGAGGAGATCGTGCTGACGCTGCACGGGGCCGACGGCGGGACGGTGACTGCGACGGCAGCCCCGACCAACGGCGGCGGCGGGGACACCGTGTTCACGGTCGACGTCTCCTCGCTGGCGGACGGGACTGTCAACGCGTCCGCGTACGCCCGTGACGATGTGGGCAACACCGGCCCCGAATTGCAGAACAGAGACGACACCCCCAAGGACACCGTTGCCCCGTCGATATCGAGCGTCTCACTGTCCAACGACGGCAGCGACAACCTCGACATCTCCTTCGAGTCCGACGAGTCGCTGTCGGACCTGACGGTCACCGTCACCGGACCCAGCACCGTCGACGTGTACACGTTCGCGCTTGGCGAGTTCAGCGAATCCGGAAGCGGACCGTACACCTACGAACTGACGACGACGCAGGCGTTCGACGACGGCGACGGCACGTACACCGCCACGGTCGACGACGCCCTCGACGCCGCGGGCAACAACGGCGGTGAGAACGGCGTCGGGTCCGGCCTCTCGGACGACTACGTCCACGACACGACGGCGCCGTCGATCAGTTCGCCGACGATCACCGACGCCGACAGCGATGGCGCAGTGCGGGACAGCGACTCGGTGACTATCTCCGCGACGGTCACCGACTCGGCATCCGGCGTCGGCACCGTCGAGGCCGACGCCTCGGCCTTCGGTGCGGGGACGGTGACGCTGACCGACGGCGACGGTAACGACGTCTACGACGCGACGTTCACCGTCGGGTCGGGCGCGACCGAGGGCGCTCAGTTCGTGACGATCACCGCAACCGACACCAGGAGCAACGCCGACAGTGCCGACACTGGTACGCTGACGGTCGACACGACCGCGCCGTCGGTGACCGTCGACGATCCCAACGGCGGAGAGGTCGTTCAGGGCGGGTCGACCTACACCGTCACGTGGACCGCGACCGATAGCGGTTCGGGCATCGAGTCGAACTCGGTCGAACTCGAATACTCGACGAACGGCGGGTCGACGTGGAACCCGATCGCCACCGGCGAGCCGAACGACGGCAGTTACGACTGGAGCGTCCCGACTGCCGAAACGTCGACTGCGCTGGTCCGGGTGTCGGCCAGTGACGTGGCTGACAACACGCTGTCCGACACCAGCGACGGCACCTTCACCATCGACAGCACGCCGCCGTCGATATCGAACTTCGCGGCGACGAACCCGAGCGGGCAGGACTTGCAGGTCTCGTTCGACTCGGACGAGGGACTCTCCGCCATCTCGGTGACGATCACCGACAGCGACGGGAACCCGGTGACGACCCTCGACGAGACCGACTTCACTGGGAGCGGGAGCGGAACCTACACCGCGACGTACACGGTCAGTCTCAGTGGTGAGTACACCGCGACTCTCGATACGGCCGCCGACGCGGCGGGCAACGACGGCGCAAGCGGTGAGACGAGCACGGTGCTGGTCAACGACCCGAGCGCGATACAGTTCAACAACTTCGCCGGGTTCGAGGCCGACTCCGTCAACGACGAGTTCACGCTCCAGCAACTGGACGTTCAGGACGCCGACAACGACGACGACCTCGATCGCGTCGAGTACGTGGTCACCGACAGCAACGGGAACGTCGTCGCGACCAGGACCGACAGTCCGATCCCCAGTGATCAGTACCAGCCGACCAACCAGGGCCCGATCACCATCACGCCTAACACCGGTGAAACCGTCGCCGAGGGCGAGACCTACACGCTCACGCTCACGGTCTACGACGCCGACGAGAACTTCGACGACCGGAGCGCGTCGGACACCACTGACACGTACAGCATCAACAGCGTCAGCGCCTCCTCGGGCGGGGGCAACGACATCAGCGTGACCGCCGACATCTCGACGAGCGACCCCGGCGCGGAGATCAAAGTGCAATCTCTGCGTGGGGGCACCGTTCGTGACTCGACTCGCGTGGCTGTCACTAATTCCCAGCCCCAAACCGAGGTCATCAGCGGCGCGAACCAGGCCGATCAGGTCCGTGTCATTCTGTACGACAGTGCTGGCGTCGAGGTGGGGCGCCAGACTATCCCCTATCCCTGACCGCGGTCTTGGCGGTACATCCGGTGTTCCTCTACGCAGTGGCCACGTCACGGGCGAACGCCGATACGTCGAACGTCGAATCCGTAGTCGACAGGCCCTTATACGGGGGTGACTCACACACGAACTATGAACGCCGTCGGCATCGACGGGATCGAGGTCCGGACCGGGAAGCTCAGGCTCGACCTGGCAGAGACGTTCGCGCCGGTCCAGGGCGAGGATCCCGAGTACTACACGAAGGGCATCGGCTTACACGCCAGTTCATTCCCCGACGTCTACGAGGACATCGTGACGATGGGGGCAAACGCCGCCCACGAACTGATGGAGCGGAAGGGACTCGGCCCCGAGGACATCGGACGCATCGACGTGGCCACGGAGTCCGCGTTCGACAACTCAAAGCCCGTCTCGACGTACATCGCGGGCTGTCTCGAACAGGTCTACGACGGCGACTTCCACCACGCCAACAAGGGCGAGCGCAAGTTCGCCTGCATCTCGGGCACCCAGAGTCTCGACGACGCGTACAACTGGATCCGCGCGGGCCGCAACCGCGGGCGCGCGGCGCTGGTCGTCGCGACCGACACCGCGCTGTACGCGCGTGACGACCCCGGGGAGGCCACGCAGGGCGCGGGCGCGGTCGCCATGCTCATCGACGAGGACCCCGACCTCGTCGAGCTATCGACCGAACAGGGGTACGGCAGCGCCGACGAGACGGACTTCCTCAAGCCCCAACAGCAGTTCCCCAGCGTCGACGGCAAGCGCTCCGTGCAGGTGTACCTCGCGCGGATGCGCGAGGCGCTGGAGGACTTCGAGACAGTCGCCGAGGACATCCACCCCGACGACTACGTCCTCAACCCCTTCCACACGCCGTTCCCGGGGATGGTCCGGAAGGCGGGTGTACTCGCCTACCGGTATTTCAGCCGCGACACGGAGATCGAGGAGGAACTGGCCGCGGAGATCGGTCGCCAGCCTCGACGGGAAGCCTTCGACAGCGACGAGGAATTCCGCGAGGCAGCGGGCGAGTACGCCGACCGCCTCAAGGAGACCGACACCTACCGGGAGTGGTACGCGAAGACCATCGAACCGACGCTGGACATCTCCCGCGAGGTCGGCAACTGGTACACAGGGTCGGTCCACATCGCCCGGATCGCCGGGCTCAAGGCCGCCCTGGAGGACGGCCAGGACCTGGCAGGCCAGCGGATGCTCGTCGGCTCCTACGGGTCGGGCGCGCAGGCCGAGATCCACGCCGAGACGATCCAGCCCGGGTGGGACGACGAACTCTCGGCGATGGACATCGACGAGCAGCTCGACTCGCGGTACGAGCTCTCCTTCGAGGAGTACGAGCAGATCCACGACGTCCACAACCACGACGAGGAGACCGACGCCGACCCGCTCACCCCGCCCGACGGCGAGTTCGTCTTCGAGGGGTGGGGCCGCATGGGCGAACGCGAGTACGACTACGTCGAGTAGCGGCCCCGCGCATCGCGGGTCGTCCGGGCTCGATCACCGAGTTCGTCCGCTGTTCGTCACGTCCCGACCGCTCGGCCACTCCGCTGATCTGTCTCCGTGCTAACCCAACCGTTTTTGTGAGCGGCTCTGGCAGATGTACACGATGTCCGCCCCCGCGACCCTCCGGTCGGTCCCTCCCGCACTGGCACGGCGGTTCTTCGGCGTGGCAGTCCGCCCACAGACGTATCTGAACCTGCTGTATCTCGCTTTGCTGTTCCCGTTAGGGCTCACGTACTTCGTCGCGCTGACGGTCGGGTTCGCGTTCTCGCTCGCGCTGTCGATCACGATCGTCGGCATCCCGCTTTTCCTGCTCTTTCTCGTCGTGGTTCGCGAGACGACCGCCGCCGAGCGCGTCCTCGCCGAGACGCTACTCGACGCCGACATCGCCGTCAACAACGGCGAACGCCCGGACGAACTCTTCGCGTACCTGAAACGGCTCGTCCTCAGCCTGTCGACGTGGCGGGGCGTGGTCTTCCTCGCGAGCAAGTTCGTCCTCGGACTCGGGGCCTTCGTCGGCCTCGTGTTCGCGGGGTCGATCACCTTTGCCTTCCTGTCGATCCCGCTGTACTACCGGCAGGCTGGCGGGTCGGTCCAGTTCATCAGCATCCCCGAGACGGTCACGCTCTCGCCGACCGTCGCGTTCGAACTCCAGACCATCGAGATCGGGCTGACCGTCCCGTTCCAGCTGACTTCGGTCTACGTCGACTCGCTGCCCGACGCGATCGCCGTCTCGCTGGTGGGCGTCCTGCTCGCGCTCGTCACCCTGCACCTCGTCAACGGCGCCGGATGGCTCCTCCGGCGGTACTGCGCGATCCTCCTCGGCAACACGCACACCTCCGATGTCCTCCCGGTGTTACGCGGCATCGCGGTGAGTGACGCCGCGGACGGCGAGCAGGGAGCTCCCGACGGCCTCGACGACAGCGACGATAGCGGGTCGACAGCGAGCGACGGCGGCGACGACAGCGCTGGATCGGCGGGCACCGACTGATCCGTCCGCCCGGTCCGGCACAGGGAGAAGTCGCGGACACGCTCGCCCGGGCGTGACGGAAGCGTTTACGTCGTGGCTGGCCAACCACCGCCAGCGATGGACTACGAGACGCCGCAGTTCTTCCGCGTCATGCAGTACGCCGCGGGGGCAGATCGCGACATCGTCGACATGGTCAGCGGCAACCCCGACTGGGACCCGCCCGACCCCCTGCGGGACGGCCTCCGCGAGTACGCCGACGCCGACAGCGACGACTTCCAGTACCCCCCGAGCGTCGGTCTCACGCCGCTGCGCGAGGAGATCGCACAGCGCCGCGGCGTCGACCGATCGCGGGTGCTGATCACGAACGGTGCGGGCGAGGCCAACCACCTCGCGATGACGGGCGCGCTCGACCGGGCCGACGGCGACGAGGTGCTCCTCACCGATCCCGTCTATCCCTACTACGCCGGGCGGACGAACTTCCTCGACGCGACGGCGCGGTACGTCCCCGTCGACGAGGCGGGGCAACTCGACCCCGCGGCGGTCCGCGAGGCCGCGAGCGACGACACCGCCGCCGTCGTGATCAACTCCCCGAACAACCCGACCGGGGCCGTCTACCCGCCTGAGACGGTCGCGGAACTGGCCGATATCGCCGAGGAACGCGACGCCGTGCTGATCAGCGACGAGGTGTACGACCACTTCGACTACACGGGGACCTTCGAGAGCGCCCTCTCCCTGGAGAGCGATCACACCGTCGTCACCAACTCCGTTTCGAAGTCGCTGGCGATCACCGGGTTTCGCGTCGGATACGTCGTTTTACCGCCCGAAAGCGGACCGCTCGGCGGGATGATCGAACGTGCCAGGACCCGACATATGCTGACGAACGTCGCGGGGTCCCGGCCAGCCCAGCGTGCGGTGCTGGAGGCGCTCCGAGAGACGCCGCCCGAACACTACGAACGCAACCGCCAGCGGTTGCGCGAGCGCATCGAGACGTTCACCGCGGCGCTGGACGCCGCGGGCGCCGAGTACACCCGCCCCGGCGGGGCGTTCTACGTGCTCGCGCGCTTCGAGGGGTTCCCCGGGACGATGGCCAACGTCGAGCGACTGATCGACGAGGCTGGCGTCGCGGGGATGCCCGGCGAGGCCTTCGGCGAGTCGCGGGCCGACTGGCTCCGCTTCGCGCTGGTCACGCCTCGCGTCGAAGAGGCCGCCGACAGACTGGCGGCGTACTTCGGCTGATACTGTCGGCTATAGCCTACCGAACGGATTCGCCACCCAGGGGTGGCGAGTCTCTTTACGAACGTATCGCCGACAGTATAGATCGCGCGCTCACTCGTCGGTCTCTTCGGACGCGCGTTCGAGCCGGATCGTGACGGTCGTCCCTCCGTCGGCGTCGAACGAGAGGTCGCCACCCGAGCGCTCGACCACCCGGTCGACGAGCCACAGACCGACCCCGGTCCCGTGTTTCAGCGGCGTCTCCTCACGCCGGTCGAGGACCTCAAGTTGCGACTCGTCGATGCCCGGGCCGTCGTCACTGACCCGCAGGACGACCGTTTCCCCCTCCTGTTCGGCCGTGACCGAGACCCGCTTGCCCTCGCGGGCGACGGTCCCGTCCGCGCTCTCGTCCGGGCTCCCATCCTCGGGTTCGTCGACGCTCGCCGTGCCGTGCTCGGCGGCGTTCTCGACGAGATTTTCGACCGCGTGGGGCAACGCGCGGTGTGCGAAGACCCGGCAGTTCTCCGGCACCCGCGTCTCGTACTCCACGTCGGGATGGGCGGTGGCGACGGTGGCGACGGCCCGGTCCACGGTGGTCCGGAGATCGAACGCGACCCGGCCGTCGTCGCTGTCGAGGACGTTCCTGATGGCTCGGGCTTTCTCGGTCGTCTCGACCAGCGACTCGCTGTGGTCGATGATCGTCTGTGCCATCTCTCGCTCGCTCCCCTCGGTCTGCTCGGACAGGACCTCCGCCTGCCCCCTGATGACCGTCAGTCCCGATCTGATGTCGTGGCGAAACACGCGCGTCAGCACCTGTTTCAGCAGGTCGAGTTCGTCGCGGCGGTGGGCGCGCTCGGTCACCTCGTGACAGGTCACGACGGCGCCGGTCCCGTCCGCCAGCGGACTGACAGTCGTCGCGAACCGTCGTTCTCGGCCGCCCTCGTCGACGCAGATGTCGACCGTGACTGGCGTGTCGTCGTCTAGCGCCCGACGGACCGACTGCCGGAGGTCCGCGTCGGTCGGCGGCGCGAGTCGCGCCGACAGGTCGCTCCCGTGGAGCGCCGACCGCGACTCGTCGAACAGCGCCGCCATCGCCCCGTTGCCCAGTCGGACCCGCCCGGCCGAGTCGACGACGGCCGTTGGGACGGCCGTCCCCTCGACTGCCTGGCGGTAGAGACTCGAATCGGGCGCTCGCCCGAGGTCGCCTGTCCCCCTCGATCGGTCCGTGGCGATCGTCCGGAGCGTCTCCGCGAGCGACTGTCCGGTGTCGTCACCGCGCTCGACGAACGCGTCGGCGACCGCCACGGCGGCGTTCCCGACGGCCGCGGCGTCCGCCGCGTACAGTACGATCGGTAGGTCCACCGTGTCGAGACGGTCCCACTGCAGGTCCGTCTCTCCGTCCACGACGATACAGTCGTACGCTCCGGCCTCGAGCAGTTCGTCAGTCCCGTCCCCACCGTCGATCAGGACGACCCCGTCGCGGTTCCCGGTCGCTGGCATCCCGTCGCCACTGCTCCCGAGGAACAGCGCCTGCACCTGTCCGTCGTCGCCTGCGGTATCCTCGATCCCTGCCATCTCTGTCACCCTCGGTACCGGTATGTCATGACATCCCACTCTATCGCTTCCTGAAATGTCTCACCGACCCGATATAAAATTTCGGTCGGATTCGGACGGCCGGAGCCGTCGCGTCTCCGAGACAGTCCGGTTCCGAACGGGGGTCCGGTGACGAGAGTCGTGCGGTCGAGGTGGATCCGTGCGTTCTTGAGGGAGCGCGAACCAGCGTCGGGCATGGAGGACCAGCGGTCGACCGGCGACCCTGTCGACGCGTGGCGGGACCTCTTCGGGTTCGACGACCCCTACGAGAGCCAGGCCGACGCCGTCGAGACGGCCATCGAGGTGGGCCAGCGCCGCGGCTACCTCGCGATGGAGGGCCCCTGCGGGACGGGGAAGACGATGGCCGCGCTCACTGCCGGGGCGGCGCTGGTCCGGCACACCCGCCGATACGACCGCGTGGTCGTCGTCACGCCGGTCAAGCAGCAGCGCGCCCAGTTCGTCAAGGACCTGCGGACGATGAACGCCGGACTGGACGACCCGCTGACGGGCGTCTCGCTGACCGGGAAACGGGACCTCTGCCCGTACGGTCGCGAGGGCGTGTTCGCTGACGGCGCGTCGACCCACGAGCGCTGTGAGGACCTGCGCGAGAACACCGCCGACCTGATCGAGGGTGACCGCCGCTCCGCGGACGAGGCGGTCGCCGACGCCGCCGTCGAGGCCGACCCCGAGGACGTGTGGTGGGACCCCCAGAAGGCCAGCGACCTCGTCCGCGAGGCCCGCCGCGACGCCGACACCCACAGGACGTTCGGGGACGCACTCTCGACGGCTGGTGCCGAGTCGCCGTATCCCCGGAGCCAACCGCGCGCCCCCGAGTCGATGAGTGCCAGCGACGACCCGCCGACCTACTGTCCGTTCGAGGCCGACTGGTTCGCCCGCAACAAGGGCTCGCCCGTCGACTTCTCGGTCGGCGAGGGCGGCGTGGTCACCCCCGAGGAGTATCTCCCGGCCGCGACCGAACGCGGCACCTGCCCCCACCGGGTGATGAGCGTCCTGCTGGAGAACGCGGACGTGGTGATCGGCAACTACAACCACGTCTTCGACCCCTCGTCGCGGCCGCTGGTCGCCGCGGCGCTGGACGACGACACGTTCCTGGTCGTCGACGAGGCCCACCGCCTCGAAGAGCGGGTCCGGGACCTGCTCTCGGACCGGGTGGGCCGGTCGACGCTGGTGCGCGCCCGCAACGACTGTGCGACCCTGCTCTCGCGGGCCCGCGAGACCGACGACCACAGGCGAGAGGTCAGCGACCGTCTGGCGACCCACGACGTGCCAATCGAGGCGGTGAGCCGCGCTCGGGAGTTCTACGACGACCTGCTCGACTGGCTGGACGACCGCGTCGAATCGCACCTCGACGGGGAGTTCGGCCGCGACTGGCGTACGCTCGACCCTCGGGAGGCCCTGCCCGAGCGCGACCGGGAAGTGCCCCTCCGGGACCCCGAGACCGCACAGCCCGACGACCTCTCGGAGTGGGCCGAACAGGAAGGGTACGACGGGGGGCTGTGGCGGCAACTCGCGACGGTCGGCGTCGCCGTCGAGGACGCGCTGGACGGCCTCGGGCAGGCCCGCTCGCCCGTCTGCGGGGCCGTCGGCGCCGTCATGGTCCGCTGGTGGGAGCGGGGCCACGACCGCTACCTGCGAGAGATCGAACTCGAATCCTCGCCGAAGGACGAGCGCAGTGCAGACACCCGCTACGAGCGGGCCTACACCGCGGGGCTCGTCCTGTTCGACTGTATGCCCGGCGAGTCGCTCCGCGAGATATTCGAGGGACTCGGCGGGGGCGTCCTGATGAGCGCGACGCTGTCGCCGCTTGACGTGTTCACCGAGGTTTCGGGGCTCGACGCGCTCGAAGCGGGCGGCGAGGAGGGCGGTGCCGCCAGCGCCTCAGCCAGGTCCGACTCGGGGCCCGCTGGCGGCGTAACCGACGACGACCCCGATGCGGGTCGGCCGGTCGTCACGCGCAGCTACCCGCTGCGGTTTCCCCCCGAGAACCGCGCGAGCTGGATCGTCGACGCCGAGCCGTTCACGGCGCGCAACCGCGGGGACCCCGCGGAGATGGAGCCGCTCGGGAACGCCTGGAACGGCACCCGCGACGAGTACGCCCACGTCCTCCGGTCGCTCGGGCGCTCGCCGGGGAACGTCCTCGTGGCGATGCCGAGTTACCGGGAGGCCGAGTGGGCGGGGGCCTACCTCGACGAGGCCGTCGACAAGCCCGTCCTCGTCGACGAGAGTTCCAGCAACGAGGCCACGGAGGACCTGAAACAGCGCTTCTTCGCGGGCGGCGGGAAAGTGCTGGTGACCAGCACGCGCGGCACGCTCACCGAGGGCGTCGACTACGACGGCGAGAAGCTCGCGGCGGCGCTGGTCGTCGGCGTCCCCCTGGTCAACGTCGGGTCGCCCCGCGTGCGGGCCGTCCGGCGGGCCTACGCCGACGCCTTCGGCGAGGAACACGCCTTCGAGTACGCGCTGACGGTCCCCGCGGTGCGGCGCGCGCGCCAGGCTATCGGTCGGGTGATCCGGGGCGTCGAGGAGTGTGGCGTGCGCGTGCTGGCGGACCGCCGGTACACGCCTGAGGCGCCGCGGTCCGTCCACGAGTACCTCTCGCCGTCCGAACGCGAGGAGTTCGTCCGGATGACCGCCGAGTTCCTCGACGATCAGCTCGATCGGTTCTGGGGGAGCGTACGGAGTTCCTGACCGGGTAGGAACCGTCTACCACCGGCAAACGACGGCCACAGACCCAAATTATATGATGATTGATTCGAGTATATACGAGGATGCCTGAGTGTCAGAACTGCGGAGCGTTCGTGACCGAGGCGTACGTACGCGTGTTCACGCCTGACGGTTACAACGGTCCCCGTGTCTGCCCGTTCTGCGAAGACAAACTCCGCGACGGTGCCGAGGTGCGCGAGGCTCGGTCGTCGCGGTCATAGACGGCGTTCGCCGTCGCTTTCTCGCGCTGGCCGTCGGGGGGCGGCCACCGCAAATCCGCTCGCCGCTGACCGACCGGTCCGCCGAGACGGTCGTGTTCGGGACCGACGGGTACATCCGTCGGCGCGTCCCACCCGCCGGGTATGAGCGACATCGACGTCGAGGCGGTCGAACAGATCGACGACGCCGCCGTCCCCGCGGGCGTCGACGCCCCCGAGTACGTCCTCTACGGCGGGAAAGGCGGCGTCGGCAAGACCACGATGGCCGCCGCGACGGCGCTGGCCAGCGCCCGCGACGGCACCGCCACCCTCGTCGTCTCGACGGACCCCGCCCACTCGCTGTCTGACACGCTGGAGACGGAGATCCCCGCCGATCCGGCGCCGATCCGCGAGGACATCCCGCTGTACGCCGCCGAGATCGATCCCGAGGAGGCCCTCGAAGAGGGGCCGTTCGCCGGTGGCGAAGGCGGCGGTCTGGGCGGTCTGGGCGGACTGGGCGAGATGCTCGGCGACGACATGGCCGACCCCTTCGGCGGGTCGATGCCCGGCGCCGACGAGGCCGCGGCGGTCCGCCTCCTGCTGGAGTACATGGACGACGAGCGGTTCGACCGCGTCGTCGTCGACACCGCCCCGACCGGTCACACGCTCCGACTGCTGGAACTCCCCGAGGTGATGGACTCGATGGTCGGGAAACTCGTCACCTTCCGCGAGCGCATGAGCGGGATGATGGACGGGCTGTCCGGGATGTTCGGCGACGACGAGGCGGCCGATCCCGAGGCCGACCTCGACGACCTGCGGGTCCTTCGCGAGCGCATCGAACACCTCCGGGACGTGCTCCAGGACCCAGCGCGGACGGACTTCCGGGTCGTGCTCGTCCCCGAGGAACTGTCGGTGATGGAGTCCGAGCGACTGCTCGACCGCCTGGCGGAGTTCGGCGTCCCCGCGGGCACCGTCGTCGTCAACCGCGTCATGCAGGACCTGACCGACGTGGCCGACGTCGAGGCAGACTGGTTCGTCGCCCCGGACCTGGACGACTGCGAGTTCTGCCAGGAGCGGTGGGCGGTCCAGCAGGACGCGCTCGCCCGCTCGCAGGACGTCTTCCGCGGCCACGAGGTGCGCCGCGTCCCCCTCTTCGCCGACGAGGTGCGCGGCGAGGAACTCCTGCGGGTCGTCGCGGCCTGTCTGGAAGACTAGTCGTCGCCCCGGTAGACGTCGTCGCTGCGCTCGTACTCCATCGTCTCCGCGACTGTCGCCGCCGTCTCCGGGCCCCACTCGCGTTCGACCAGCCACAGCGCGGCGTCGATGCCGGCCGTGATCCCGCCAGCGGTCACGACGTCGCCGTCGTCGACGACCCGCGCGTCGACGACCGAAGCGTCCGTCTCGCGGAGGTCCGCGAGCGCGCCCCGGTGTGTGACCGCCGGGCGGCCGTCGAGTAGCCCGGCCGACGCGAGCACCATCGCGCCGGTACAGACCGACAGGAGGGTCGTCCCGTCGCTGTGGAGCGTCCGGATCGTATCCAGGAGGTCCTCGTCGTCGGCCGCTGCGCGGGCGCCCGCGTCGTGTCCGCCGTTCCACCCGCCGCCCGGGACGACGAGGGTGTCGAGTTCGGTGCTGGCCGAGAGCACGCCGTCGGGTTCGACCCGGAGGCCGTATGCGGCGGTGACGCGATCGGTCTCCGCGGGTGCGAGCAGTTCGACAGTCCAGTCCGCGCCAGCCGTGCGGGCGTTCTGGAACACCTCGTACGGGCCGATAGCGTCCAGTTCTTCGAACCCCTCGAAGACGAGAATGCCGAGCGAACGGGTGTCTCCCATGCGCTACGATTGGCCTCGAACGGCGAAAGTTCGGGGGGTCAGCCGCGGGGTGGACGACCCCGTTTCGGCCGCCGCTCACTCGACCAGCAACACGCGCAGGTCGTTGACGTTCGTCCCGGTCTGTCCGGTCCGGACGACCGCGTCGCGCTCGCCGAGGAAGGGTGCGGTGTCGTTGTCGGCCAGCGCCGCGCGGGCCGCGGCGGCCGCCGCCGGACCGTCGATCAGCGCCCCGTCGACCAGCGCGCCCGCGGCGTCGGTGGCGCCGTCACGTCCGTCGGTGTCGACCGCGCCCACCACCGCGCTCTCGGGCAACTCCAGCGCCGCCCGGAGCGCGAACTCCTGATTGGGGCCGCCCCGGCCCTCGCCCCGCACCGTGACCGTCGTCTCGCCGCCGGAGATGACGACGGCCGGGGGATCGACGGGGTTCCCCGACGCCGCTATCTCCTCGGCGACGGCCGCGTGCCCGAGTCCCTGCTCGCGGGCCTCGCCGCGCACCCGCGAGGAGAGAACGAGCGTCTCGTACCCCCGCTCCGAAGCAACGTCACGAGCGGCGTCCATGGCCGTCCAGGCGTCCGCGAGGACGTGATAGCTGACGTGTTCGAAGCCCGCATCCGCCGCCGCCTCCGCCTTCCCCTCTCCATCGGCGGGATCGGGCGTCTCGGGACGGTCGCCCTCGGAACCCGCTTCGAGGTGATCCCGGACGGCCGGTGGGACGTCGACTCCGTACCGGTCGATGACCGCCAGCGCGTCGCCGTAGGTGGTCGGGTCGGGCACCGTCGGGCCGCTGGCGATCACGCCGGGGTCGTCACCCACCACGTCGCTGAAGGCGAGCGTGACGACCGTCGCGGGCGCCGCTGCCGCCGCGAGGCGACCCCCTTTGATCGCCGAGCAGTGCTTGCGGACGGCGTTGATCTCGTCGATTGCGGCGCCGCTCGCCAGTAGCGCCTCGGTCGTCGCCCGCAGGTCGTCGAGGGTCAGATCGCCCGCCGGTGTCGGGAGGAGCGCGCTCCCGCCGCCAGTGATAACGGCGAGGACGAGCGTCGATCCGTCGGCTGTGGCCGCGCGCTGTCGCACTCGACGGGCGCCCTCGGCGCCGCGGTCGCTCGGCACCGGGTGGTCGCCCTCGACCACTGCGACGCGGTCCGTCACGACCGGGTCGTCGGTGACCACGACGCCGCCGTCTATCGCGTCGCCGAGGAGTGATTCGAGCGCGGCGGCCACCCCCGCGGCGGCGTTCCCGCCGCCCAGGACGACGACGTCGTCGTACTCGCCGAGGTCGTACGCCGCGTTCCCGATCCTGAGTGAATCGCCCGCGAGTGCGACCGACTCGCGGACCACGCGGTCGGGATGGGCGGCCTCGATCCCGGCCGCGAGACAGTCGAGCACCATCCCGTGGCGCTCGCTCGCGGCCAGCGTCTCGCGGTTCTCGATCACACGGCCACCACGGTCACGTGACGACCCACTTCACGAGGCGGTAGACGCCGTCGCGCCAGCGGTCCGGGAGGTGGCGCGCGGCCGAGGCGACGCGGGCGATGGTCCCGACCGGGTAGCGCGGGTCCGGGTCCGACGCCGAAGCGGCGTCACCGATGACCGCGGCCACGTCGGAGGGGTGCAGGCCGAAGTCGCCGCCGCTGCCGAGCAGTCGGGAGTCGGCCTGCAGGGCGTAGATGTCGTCGTACGCACCCGACTCGTCGAGGTTACGGCGTTCGTCTTCGACGCGGTCGGTGAAGGCCGTCCGGACCGGCCCGGGTTCGACGACCACCACGTCGATGCCGAACTCCGAGACCTCCACGCGGAGGGCGTCGCTCATGGCCTCGAGCGCGTGTTTCGACCCCGCGTAGGGACCGGTCCCGCCCGCGGCGATGCGCCCGTAGGCGCTGGAGACGTTGACGATGGTGCCCGATTCGCGTTCGCGCATGTGCGGCAAGACCGCGCGGATCAGGCGGTGGGGGCCGTAGACGTTCACCTCGAACTGGTCCCGGAGCGCGCCGATGGGCACGTCCTCGATGGGGCCGTACTGACCGTAGCCCGCGTTGTTGACGAGCAGGTCGATCCGGCCGGTCTCGTCGACGATGCGGTCGACGACGCGGTCGACCGCGGCCCCGTTGGTCACGTCGAGCGCGGCGGTCTCACACCCCGCCTCCGCGAGGTCGGCGATGTCGTCGGTGTCCCGGGCGGTGGCGTAGACCGTCCACTCCCGGCGGAGCAGGTCGACGGCCGTCGCACGGCCGATGCCGGACGAGCAACCGGTCACGAGCGCCGTCTTCATGGGCGTCCCGACGACTGCCCCCCAGTTAAGTGTCCGCGCTTCGCGTCGAGTCGGGACCCGTTCTGGAGCGGTCCGTGTTCACGTCCCGCGCAGGTCCGCTTTCACTTCGTCGGCATAGCCGTCGGCCAGTCGCGTCGGCTCGGGGAGTTTGTAGCCGTCACAGCACCGCTCGACGAGGTCGGCGGTCGTCTCGGCGCTCACGCGGTGGCCGGGACTGACGTAGAGGGGATTGATATAGCGGTCGCCGCTCTCGAACTGCCGGGTCTGGAGCGCGTGGCCGATGACGGTCCCGTCGGGGGCGGTCACCTCGCTGTCGGCCTCGATCGGAACGCGCGCCCCCGCGGACAGTTTCCGGTCGAGCGACTCCCGCGGGCGGCCACAGAGGAGGTTCTTGGCGACGCCGACCGCCGGGACGCCGAACGTGACCCCGAGGTGGGTGGCCAGGCCCGCCTGTCGGAAGTGGATCCGTCCGCTCCCGTCGAACACCGCGAGGTCCGGGTCAGTCGAGAGCTCCGCGAACGCCGAGACGATGGCGCCGCCCTCGCGGAAACTCAGCAGGCCCGGGACGTAGGGGATCTCGACCGGCTCGACGGCGTGGACGCGCTCGACGACCTCGTCGCCACGCAGGCAGACGATCACGCTGACCGCCCGGTCGTCGACGAACGCCTGGTCGACGCCCGCGATCAGCGGGGGGTCGGCGCGGTCGGTGACCGCCCCGGCGGTGTCGTCGAGTCGCGTCTGCGTCTGTTCCCCGGTGGTCGCCGGGGCGTCGTCACCGACCCCCACGTTCGCGGAGTCGAACGGGAGGTCGTCGGTGAAGGCGGCGGCGTCGGCGATGTCGCGCTGGAGGGACTCCATCTCCGCGCGGGACAGCGACGGGTCGGGGACGAACTCGGGGCGAACCGGGTCCATCGATCAGAACGGGCCGCGCCCGCCCGGACCGCCCGGCCCTCCTGGTCCGCCGGGGCCGCGGCCGCCGAGACCGATCTGGATCTGGTTCGGGATCCGGCGCTGGCCTTTGACCCGCTGGCCGTAGAGTAGTCCGATGCCCAGACCGACGAGGTGGGCGACGTTCGCCAGGCCGAGGTTGACCCCGCTGACGATCAACACCAGCGAGAAGACGACGATGCCGCCAGCGAGGATCCGCAACTGCACGGGGACGACGAAAAAGAGCAGGACGCGCATGTTCGGGTTCAGGGCGGTGAGGACTCCAAGAATCGCCAGCCCAGCACCGCTGGCGCCCAGTACTCGCGCCGTGGGGACGGTCGGGAGCGCGCCGGTCTCGATCAGCGAGACGGCGATGGGCACGCTGATCTGTGCCAGACCCGCGAGGGCGCCGCTGACGACGAACAGCGCGGTGAACTTCCGGGTCCCGACGTACTCCTCGACGATCCGGCCGAGGAAGAAGACGAGGAAGCTGTTCGCGGCGATGTGGCCGAACCCGCCGTGGGCGAAAACCGAGGTGATCCACGCCCAGACGTACTCGGGATGCTGGGCCTGCAGGACGAATATCGTCCGTTCGAGGCCGACCTGCCCGGTCGCCCGCAGGACGATCTGAAACAGGAACGTGATCCACATCAGCCCGAGGAAGACGTAGGTCATGTTCCCGCGGAAGTAGCCCATCACGCCACCCGGGCGGCCGAGGCCGAGCGCCTCCCGGACCCGACCGCTCGCCGACGAGGACTCCTCGGTCACGACGCTGTCGTCGAACCCGCTGTCGAAGACGCCGCCGGGGTCGCTCCAGTTGTCCAGCCCCGGACAGTTGTGGTTCTCCGGGAGCCTGTGTTCCGAACAGAAGGTCTCCCCGCAGTGTCTGCACTGGTACGGCATGTTCTCGCGTTTGCCGCACGCGTCACACTCCGCCATTGTACCCCCGTTGGCACGGCCGCGGCAAAGGAATTGCGCTCGCCCGTCGTCCCGACAGGTCCGCCCACTGGACCGACGATCGTCGCGATCTACAACGTGGGGACCACTCCCACACAGACCCGAACACCTATGAGTCACCTTCACGTATCCGCCGGGTACGACGCCACACGCCACGTCGGTACGCTCCGTGTGCCCCCGCCCGGCGGCCGGGTTGAGTAGCCGTGCCCGACATAGTTGGTAAGGGTTAAATGGTTTGGGACGGTATGCGCCTGTAGTATCCCGTGACAGCAACTTCTCACTCCCGTCAGACCCACACATGCCAGACGTAAGCCAACACGAACTCGTGCCCGACCACACCGTCCTCGACGGCGACGATCTCGAGGGCGTTCTCGCGGAGTACAACATCCAGAAGACAGACCTGCCGAAGATCAAGCGGACCGACCCGGCGTTGCGTGACATCGACGCCGACGTCGCCGCGGGCGACGTGGTCCAGATCACTCGCGACTCGCGCACCGCAGACCAGGCAACCGTCTACCGACTCGTCGTAGAATAATGAACACACAGGACCGACGCGCTATATCGCGCGAGTATTTCTCGAGGGAACGACTCGCAGAACACCACTTCCGCTCGTTCAACGCCTTCCTGGGCCGGGGGATGCAGGAAGTCGTCGACGAGAAGGCGACTATCGAGACGGACATCGGCGACAAAGAGGGCGAAGAGCCCGTCTACGTCGAACTCGGGGACGTGCGGGTAGTCACGCCCCGCGTCCGCGAGGCCGACGGTTCGGAGGAACTGCTCTACCCACAGGAGGCCCGCCTCCGGAACATCACCTACGCCGCGCCCGTCTTCATGGAGATGGCCATCATCAAGGGCGGCGAGGAGGAGGAAGAGCGGGTCGTCGACCAGACCGAGACCAAGATCGGCCGCATGCCGATCATGGTCGGCTCGGACAAGTGTAACATCTCCGGGTTCACCGACGAGGAACTGATCGACATCGGCGAGGACCCCGCCGACCCCGGCGGCTACTTCATCGTCAACGGGTCCGAGCGCGTGCTGATGACCAGCGAGGACCTCGCGCCCAACAAGATTCTCGCCGAGACCGACACCAAGTACGGCGACACCATCGAGGTCGCCAAGACCTTCTCCCAGCGCCGCGGCTACCGCGCGCTCGTGCTCGTCGAGCGGACCCGCGACGGCTTGCTCGAAGTCTCTTTCCCATCTGTCTCGGGGTCGATCAACTTCGTGACGCTGATCCGCGCGCTCGGCCTCGAATCCGACGAGGAGATCGTCCACCGCGTCTCGGAGGACCCCGAGATCGTGAAGTTCATGCTGGAGAATCTGGAGGCCGCCGACGTCCAGACGACCGAGGGGGCCATCGAGACGCTCGGACAGCGCGTCGCCTCCGGGCAGGGCAAGAACTACCAGCTCAAACGCGCCAACTACGTCATCGACCGCTATCTCCTGCCGCATCTCCACGAGGACGGCGTCGAGGAGGAGGACGTCCGGATCAACAAGGCCTACTACCTCTGTCGGATGGCCGAGGCGTGTTTCGAACTCGCCCTGGACCGGCGCGAACCCGACGACAAGGACCACTACGCCAACAAGCGTCTGAAGGTCAGCGGCGACCTCATGAAGGACCTGTTCCGGACGGCGCTGAACAAGCTGGCCCGCGACGTGAAGTACCAGCTCGAACGGGCCAACATGCGCAACCGGCAGCTCTCCGTCTCGACGGTCGTTCGCTCGGACGTGCTGACCGAACGGCTCGAACACCCCATCGCGACGGGCAACTGGGTGGGCGGCCGTTCCGGCGTGAGCCAGCTCGTCGACCGGACGGACTTCATGGGGGTTCTCTCGCACCTGCGGCGCCTGCGCTCGCCGCTCTCCCGGTCGCAACCGCACTTCGAGGCGCGGGACCTCCACGCGACCCAGTGGGGTCGGATCTGTCCCTCCGAGACCCCCGAGGGACCGAACTGCGGTCTGGTGAAGAACTTCGCGCAGGCGATGGAGCTCTCCCAGAACGTCGAGGACGAACAGGAGCTGAAACAGGAACTCGCGGCGATGGGCGTCCAGGGCATCCCCGGGATCGAATCCATCGACCAGCAGCCAGCGGACGACTAACATGAGCCAGCAACGCGAAGCCAAAGTCTACGTCAACGGGAGCCTCGTCGGGACCCACCCCGACCCGCATCGACTCGCAGACCAGATCCGACAGGCGCGCCGCCGGGGCGATGTCTCCGAGATGGTCAACGTCTCGGTCAAAAACCGGACCCGCGAAGTGATCGTCAACGCCGACGCCGGGCGAGCCCGCCGCCCGCTGATCGTCGTCGAGGACGGCGAGCCACTGGTCTCCGACGAGGAGGTCCAGCAGGTCGAGGACGGCGACCTGTCGTTCGAGGACCTCGTCGAACGGGGCTACATCGAGTTCATCGACGCCGAGGAGGAGGAGGACATCTACGTCGCGGTCGACGAGGACGAACTCTCCGAGGATCACACCCACCTCGAAGTCGACCCGCAACTGATGTTCGGGATCGGTGCCGGGATGATCCCCTACCCCGAGCACAACGCCTCGCCCCGCATCACGATGGGGTCGGGGATGATCAAGCAGTCGCTGGGGCTGCCCAGCGCGAACTACCGGATCCGGCCGGACACGCGCCAGCACCTCCTGCACTACCCCCAGCTCTCGCTCGTGAAGACCCAGACGACCGAGCAGATCGGGTACGACGAACGGCCCGCGGCGCAGAACTTCGTCGTCGCTGTCATGTCCTACGAGGGGTTCAACATCGAGGACGCGCTCGTCATGAACGGCGGGTCGGTCGACCGCGCGCTCGCCCGGTCGCACTTCTTCCGGACCTACGAGGGCGAGGAACGCCGCTACCCCGGCGGTCAGGAAGACCGCTTCGAGATCCCCGACGAGGAGGTCCGGGGCGCCCGCGGCGAGGAGGCCTACACCCACCTCGACGAGGACGGCCTGGTCAACCCCGAGACGGAGGTCGGCGAGAACGACGTCCTCCTGGGGAAGACTTCGCCGCCACGGTTCCTCGAGGAGCCGGACGAAATGGGGGGGCTCTCCCCGCAGAAGCGCCGCGAGACGTCCGTGACGATGCGCTCGGGCGAATCGGGCGTCGTCGACACGGTCACGCTGATGGAAGGCGAGGACGGCTCGAAGCTCTCCAAAGTGTCCGTGCGCGACGAGCGGATCCCCGAACTCGGGGACAAGTTCGCCAGCCGCCACGGTCAGAAAGGTGTCGTGGGCCACATCGCACCACAGGAGGACATGCCCTTCACCGAGGAGGGCGTCGTGCCGGACCTCGTTCTCAACCCCCACGCGCTGCCGTCGCGGATGACGGTGGGCCACGTTCTGGAGATGCTCGGCGGCAAGGTCGGCTCGCTCGAGGGTCGACGCGTCGACGGGACCGCTTTCACCGGTGAGGACGAGGAGGAACTCCGCGGCTCCCTCGAGGACCGCGGATTCAAATCGTCGGGCAAGGAGGTCATGTACTCCGGCGTCACCGGGGAGAAGATCGAGGCCGAGATCTTCGTCGGGACCATCTTCTACCAGAAACTCTACCACATGGTCTCGAACAAGATCCACGCCCGTTCGCGCGGGCCGGTGCAGGTGCTGACGCGCCAGCCCACGGAGGGGCGCGCCCGTGAGGGCGGCCTGCGCGTCGGCGAGATGGAGCGGGACGTGCTGATCGGACACGGCGCGGCGATGGCGCTCAAGGAGCGACTGCTAGACGAGTCCGACCGCGAGTTCATCAACGTCTGTGCCAACTGCGGGATGGCGGCCGTCGAGAACGTCGAACAGCGTCGTATCTACTGTCCGAACTGTGAGGAAGAGACAGACATCCACGAGATCGAGATGTCCTACGCCTTCAAGCTCCTGCTCGACGAGATGAAGGCGCTCGGAATCGCGCCGCGGATCGAACTGGAGGACGCAGTATAATGAGCACACAGGGAGCACCCAAGGAGATCGGCCAGCTCAGCTTTGGCCTGATGGACCCCGAGGAGTACCGCGAGATGAGCGCCACGAAGGTCATCACGGCCGACACCTACGACGACGACGGGTTCCCCATCGACATGGGGCTGATGGACCCGCGTCTGGGCGTGATCGACCCCGGGCTGGAGTGTAAAACGTGTGGCAAACACTCCGGGTCGTGTAACGGCCACTTCGGCCACATCGAACTGGCCGCGCCGGTCATCCACGTCGGGTTCGCGAAACTGATCCGGCGCCTGCTCCGGGGGACGTGTCGGGAGTGTTCGCGCCTGACGCCGGTCGACGGTCGCCGCGAGGCCGACGCCGCCGAGAAGGCCGATCAGCGCAAGCGGGAGTACCGCGACCGCCTCAATCGCTCGGAGGAACTCGGCGACGACCTGGGCGACGTGCTCAAGTCGGCCATCCGCGAGTGCCGGAAGGTCGACTACTGCCCGTACTGCGGCGCCAAGCAGTTCGACATCAAACACGAGAAGCCCACCACCTACTACGAGATCATCGAGGTGCCCCACTCGGACCTCACCAAGCGCCTCGAACGGGCGATGGACCCCGAGGAGGGCGACCCCGTCACGCCCAGCGACGTGGCCGACGAGATCGACGAGGGCTTCGACGCCGAGCGCGTCCGCGAACTGCTGTCGGGCACCTACCGCCCCGACCGCAACGACATCGAGCGGCTGAAAGATCTGGGCCGGGCGCTGGGTCGCCTGAACGACTTAGACGAGGTCGTCGACGACCTGGACTCCCCGGCGAAGTACCTCACCGAGGAGGACATGGACAAGCTGATGCCCTCGGACATCCGCGACTGGTTCGAGGACATCCCGGACGAGGACATCGAGGCGCTGGGGATCAACGCAGACCGCTCCCGACCGGAGTGGATGATCCTCACCGTCCTCCCTGTGCCGCCGGTCACGGCTCGACCGTCGATCACGCTGGACAACGGCCAGCGCTCCGAGGACGACCTCACGCACAAACTGGTCGACATCATCCGGATCAACCAGCGGTTCATGGAGAACCGCGAGGCCGGGGCGCCCCAGCTGATCATCGAGGACCTCTGGGAACTGCTCCAGTACCACGTCACCACCTTCATGGACAACGAGATCAGCGGGACGCCGCCTGCCCGCCACCGTTCCGGCCGCCCGCTGAAGACCCTCTCCCAGCGTCTCAAGGGCAAGGAAGGTCGCTTCCGCGGATCGCTGTCGGGGAAGCGCGTCAACTTCTCCGCGCGGACCGTGATCTCGCCCGACCCGACGCTCTCGCTCAACGAGGTCGGCGTTCCCGACCGGGTCGCCAAGGAGATGACCCAGACGATGAACGTCAACGAGCGCAACCTCGATCAGGCCCGCCGCTACGTCGCCAACGGGCCCGAGGCCCACCCGGGCGCCAACTACGTCCGGCGCCACGACGGTCGTCGACTGAAGGTAACCGAGAAAAACTGCGAGGAACTGGCCGAGAAGGTCGAACCCGGCTGGGAGGTCTCGCGACACCTGATCGACGGCGACATCGTCGTGTTCAACCGGCAGCCGTCGCTGCACCGCATGTCGATCATGGCCCACGAGGTGGTCGTGATGCCGTACAAGACGTTCCGGCTGAACACCACCGTCTGTCCGCCGTACAACGCTGACTTCGACGGCGACGAGATGAACATGCACGCCCTCCAGAACGAGGAGGCCCGTGCGGAGGCCCGGGTCCTCATGCGCGTGCAGGAACAGATGCTCTCGCCGCGCTTCGGCGAGAACATCATCGGCGCCATCCAGGACCACATCTCGGGGACGTACCTGCTGACCCACGACAACCCCCGCTTCAACGAGACGCAGGCGCTTGACCTGCTGCGGGCGACCCGCATCGACGAACTGCCCGAACCCAGTGGCCACGAGGACGGCGACCCCTACTGGACGGGCCGCGACGTCTTCTCCGAGTTGCTCCCGGACGACCTGAACCTGAGCTTCACGGGGACCGTCGGCGAGCAGGTCGTCATTGAGGACGGCCGACTCGTCGAAGGGACCATCGCCGAGGACGAGGTCGGTGGCTTCGGCGGCGAGATCGTCGACACCATCGCGAAGGTCTACTCGAAGACGCGGGCGCGCATCTTCGTCAACGAGGTCGCCTCGCTGGCGATGCGCTCGATCATGCACTTCGGGTTCTCGATCGGGATCGACGACGAGTCGGTCCCCGAGGCCGCGGAGGGCCAGATCGACGAGGCCATCGGCGACGCCTACGACCGCGTCGAGACGCTGATCGAGACCTACCGCGCGGGCGAACTCGAGTCGCTGCCCGGCCGTACCGTCGACGAGACGCTCGAGATGAAGATCATGCAGACGCTGGGCAAGGCCCGCGACACCGCCGGTGACATCGCGGGCGACCACTTCGACGACGACAACCCCGCCGTGGTCATGGCCGAGTCGGGCGCGCGCGGGTCGATGCTGAACCTCACGCAGATGGCCGGGTGTGTCGGCCAGCAGGCGGTCCGCGGCGAGCGGATCAACCGCGGCTACGAGGACCGCACGCTCAGTCACTTCCAGCCCAACGACCTCTCGGCGGACGCTCACGGCTTCGTCGAGGCGTCCTACCGGGGCGGCCTCGGGCCCAAGGAGTTCTTCTTCCACGCGATGGGCGGCCGCGAGGGCCTGGTCGACACGGCGGTCCGGACCTCGAAGTCCGGTTACCTGCAGCGCCGTCTGATCAACGCTCTCTCCGAACTGGAGACGCAGTACGACGGCACCGTCCGGGACACCTCGGACAACATCGTCCAGTTCGAGTTCGGCGAGGACGGCACCTCGCCGGTGCAGGTCTCCTCCAGCGAGGAGGGGTCCGCGGTCGACGTCGAGGCGATCACCGACCGCGTGCTCGAAGCCGAGTTCGAGTCCGAGGCGGAGAAAGACGAGTTCCTCACGGGTCGCGAGGAGCGGACCAACGTCTCCGAGCACGCTGACGACCTGTGGATCGAAGCGGAGGCCGACGACTAATGGAGATCACAGACGACATCGAGGCCATCGTGGAGGACACGCAGCTCCCCCGACGCCTCAAGGACAACGTGTACAGCGCGCTCGAAGACCGCGACGACGTCACCCTCGAAGAGGTCGACGAGATCGCACAGGCCGTCGAGAGCCAGTACGTCGACACCCGCGTCGACCCGCTGGACCCCGTCGGGACGGTCTCGGCCCAGTCGATCGGTGAACCCGGGACGCAGATGAGCGTCCCCGCCGACGAGCGGGTCGTCGTCCGCCGCGGCGACGAGACGGACGTGGCCGAGATCGGGCCGCTCGTCGACGGGCTGCTCGGTGTCCGTGACGCCCGGACTGTCGACGGTCACGAGGTCGCACGCGCGCCGGACGACTTCGAGGTTCTCTCGCTACGCGCCGACGAGGGCGTCGAGTGGAAGCCCGTCGAGGAGGTCAGCCGTCACGACTCTCCGGACGAACTCCTCCGGTTCGAGCTCGAATCCGGCCGAACGATCCGGGCGACGAAGTCACACTCCTTCGTCACCCGGACGGACAACGAGGTCGTCCCGATCGCCGGGGACGAACTCGACGAGGGCGACTGGCTCCCGGTCGTCGGCTCGTTCGACGGCGCGGGTCTCGACGAGGTCGACCTGCGCGAGTACCTCCCGCCCGAGGAGTACTGGTACACGTCGACGCTGACCGACGGCGGGACCGCGACCCATCCGGGCGGCGAGGACCAGGTACGGAACCGACGACAGGCGCTCGAAGTCGGCGACCTCGACGAACACGCCGTCTACCCGCGACAGGGGACGGTATCCCTTCCCGAGCGGTTCCCGCTCGACGAGGAGACCGGCTTCTTCGTCGGCGCCTTCGTCGCCGAGGGCAACCTGACGGACCACTACGTCTCGATCTCGAACGTCGACGACGCGTTCCAGGACCGGATCCGGGCGTTCGCGGATCGGTTCGACCTCTCGGTCAACGAGTACGAGAACCACAGCGGGTTCGCCGAGGGGTACGACGTCCGCGTCAACGGTACAGTCCTCGCTGATTTCCTGCAAGCAGTCTGTTACGAAAGCGGCGAGAAGGTGGTCCCGGACTTCGCGTTCGGCGCGACCGACGCGTTCGTCGAGGGACTCCTCTCGGGGTACTTCAGCGGCGACGGCAACGTGGCCGAGCGTGCGGTCCGTTCGAGTTCGACTTCCGAGCGGCTGACCGAAGGGGTCGCACTGTTGCTCGCTCGCGTCGGCGTCTACGCGACCCGCGGCGAACAGGACGGCTCGCACACGCTCCGGATCCCCACCAAGCACGTCTCGCGGTTCCACGAGACCGTCGGGCTCGCGGGCGAACGCGGCGAACAGCTCGCTGATCTCGCGGCCGACGTCGACGCGGACGGCCCGGACGCGACCGACCAGATCCCCAACTTCGGCGACGCGCTGAAACAGGCGGCGACGGCCGCGGGGATCCCGTCCCGGCAGGTCAACAGCGCTCACGAGCACCAGCGCATCGGCCGGAACCGCCTCTCGCGGCTCGTCGACGAGATCGACTCACGAGCGGACGAGCGGCCGCCGGAACTCGCCGAACTCGAACGGGCGGTCGACGGCGACGTCGTCTGGGAGCGTATCGAGTCCATCCAGACGGTCGAACCCGATCACGAGTACGTCTACGACTTCTCGGTGTCGGGCCTGGAGACGTTCACCACGGCACAGGGCGTCGTCACGCACAACACGATGAACACGTTCCACTACGCGGGCGTCGCGGAGATCGACGTGACACAGGGGCTGCCGCGGCTGATCGAACTGGTCGACGCGCGGAAAGAGCCCGACACGCCGATGATGACGGTCCACCTCGAAGACGAGTTCGCGGAGGACCGCGAGCGCGCCCACGAGGTGGTCTGGCAGATCGAGTCGACGAAGATCCTCCAGTTGGGCGACGTCTCGACGAACGTCGCGGATATGATCGTCCAGATCGACCTCAACGAGGACACCCTCGCGGAACGGTGGCCGACCGCCGAGACGCTCGCTGAGGTCGTCACCGACATCTCCTCGACTATCGAGTCGAAGCTCGGCGTCGAGGTCCGGCAGGCCGACGAGACGGTCCTGCAGTTCGGCCCAGACCAGCCCAGCTACCGGGAGCTGCTCCAGCTCGTCGAGGAGCTTCGCGACATCGTCTTCAAGGGCATCGAGGACGTCACCCGCGTCGTCATCCGCAAGGAGGAGACCGATCAGGGCGATGAGTTCGTCCTCTACACCGAGGGGTCGGCCTTCGGCGACGTGCTCGACATCGAGGGTGTCGACGCTTCCCGGACCTCGTGTAACAACATCCACGAGATCCACCGCAACCTCGGCATCGAGGCGGCCCGCGAGGCCATCATCGAGGAGACGATGAACACCCTCGAAGAGCAGGGGCTCGACGACGTGAACGTCCGCCATCTAATGTTGGTCGCGGACATCATGACCAAGCGCGGCACCATCGAGTCCATCGGCCGCCACGGCATCTCCGGCAACAAGGACTCCGTGCTCGCACGGGCGGCCTTCGAGGTGACGGTCAACCACCTGCTCGACGCCGCCATCCACGGCGAGGTCGACGCGCTGGACGGCGTCACGGAGAACGTCATCGTCGGCAAGCCGATCAAGCTCGGGACCGGCGACGTGGATCTGCGCATGAGTTCGCGCGGCGACGGCGAAGAGGCCGACTGACGCATGGCGATCACGCTCTCGGACGAGGCGCGCCGGTACATCGCCCGCTTCGAGACGGCGACGGGCGTGGCCGCACGCGACTGCGTCGTCGACGACGAGCGCGACCGTCTGCTGTATCTCGTCCCGGGTGGGGAGATGCCACAGGCCATCGGTCCTGGCGGCGAGAACGTCCAGCAGCTCGAAGACGACCTCGACAGGGAGATCAAACTGGTCGAGGACGCCCCGACAGCCGAGGACTTCGTCGCGAACGCGCTGGCGCCAGCGGCGGTGTTCAACGTCACGATCAGCGAGAACGACGACACCGTCGCCTACGCCGAGGTGGCCGAGGCCGATCGCGGCGCCGCCATCGGCGCCGACGGACGGAACATCGAGGCGGCGCGTCTGCTCGCGGCACGGCACTTCGACGTCGACGACGTGCAACTGGCCTGACGCACGCGGCGGCTGTCGCCGTGACCATCTGTGCGCAGGGGCCCGTTTCCGGATGTGAACTTCTCACAGAGTCTCGCCGTCGATTTCGGGTGACGCTGACGGTCCCCGCCCACGTCGAAAGAGTGGGCTTAAGTGACTCCGTCAGGTACGGACGGGTACTATGGCAAACGGCAAATACGCCGCGCGCAAACTCAAGAAGGACCGCCAGAAACACCGGTGGTCCGACACTGATTACGCGCGTCGCGAGCGCGGGCTCGGCGAGAAGTCCGACCCGCTCGAGGGCGCACCCCAGGGTCGGGGCATCGTCCTCGAGAAGATCGGTATCGAGGCCAAACAGCCCAACTCGGCGATCCGGAAGTGTGTCCGGGTCCAGCTCATCAAGAACGGCAAACAGGTGTCGGCCTTCTGTCCCGGCGACGGCGCTATCTCGTTTATCGACGAACACGACGAGGTCACTATCGCGGGCATCGGCGGCGCGAAGGGTCGCGCGATGGGTGACATCTCCGGAGTCAACTACAAGGTCGAGAAAGTCAACGGCGTGTCCCTGATCGAACTGGTCCGGGGCAACGCGGAGAAGCCGGTCCGATAACACATGAGCGAGGCAGAATCCACTGACGACGACGAGACGGCCGCGGCACAGCTGTTCGGCGAATACGGCGTCACCGACATCGAGTTCTCCGACCCCTCCACCGAGCGGTACATCACGGTGACGCCCATCGCGCACACGATGGGGCGTCACGCCAGCAAGCAGTTCCAGAAGTCGGAGATCAGCATCGTCGAGCGCCTGATCAACCGCCTGATGCAGACCGACGAGAACACTGGCGACAAGCAGAAGACGATGCGCATCACCCGCGAGGCGTTCGAGATCATCGACGATCGCGTCGACGAGAACCCCGTCCAGATCCTCGTCAGCGCCGTCGAGAACAGCGCCCCGCGCGAGGAGACCGTCCGCCTGAAGTACGGCGGCATCTCGGTCCCCAAAGCCGTCGACGTCGCGCCCCAGCGCCGCGTCGACCAGGCCCTGAAGTTCATCGCCGAGGGCGTCTACAACTCCTCGTTCAAGACGACGACGGACGCCGAGGAAGCGCTGGCCGACCAGTTGCTCGGCGCTGCCAACGACGACGTCAGCACCTACTCGGTCAACCAGAAAGAAGAGAACGAGCGCGTCGCGGCCGCCGCGCGGTAATCTCTCCGTTTCTCTCCGATTTTCGCGAGTCGCCAGCCGCTGGCTTTCCCCTTAGAGCCCCATCTCGTTGCGCAAAAAGAGCGCGCTCGACCGCAGCAGCGACGAGCGGGTGATGCGCTCGCGCTCGGCCGCGTCGAGTTCGAAGTCGAAGACGTCGAGGTTCTGGGCGAGGTGGTCGCGACTCGACGACCGGGGGATAGCGGCGACGTTCTCGAACCCCGTCGCCCACCGGAGCGCGACCTGCGGCGCGGTCCTGTCGTAGCGGGCGCCGATTTCCGCCAGCACCTCGTCCCTGAGGAGGCCGCCGTGAGCGAGGGGGCTGTAGGCCGTCACCAGCGCGTCCGTCTCGACGGCGTACTCCCGGAGGGCCGACTGCGGGTAGAACGGGTGGAGGCGGACCTGATCGGCGAGCAGCGGGATCGGCGACTTTTCCCGGGCGCGGCGGAGGCGCCAGCGCCGGAAGTTGCTCACGCCCGCGTGTCGGATCAGTCCCTCGTCGCGTAACTCCGCCATCGCGCGGGCGGTGTCCCGGAACGACACCAGCGGGTTCGGCCAGTGGAGCAAGAGCAGGTCGACGTATCCGGTGTCCAGTCGGTCGAGGCTCGCCTCAACGCTCTCGACGACGTCGTCGTACCGCGCGTTCCCGGGCGTGACCTTCGTGGTCAGGAACACGTCGTCGCGGTCGACGTCGCTGTCCGCGATGGCCCGGCCGACCGCTCGCTCGTTGTCGTACATCTGCGCCGTGTCGACGTGGCGGTACCCCAGTTCTAGGGCCGTCGACACCGTCTCGTAACAGGTCTCACCGGTGAGTTGCCACGTCCCGAGTCCGAGCGCGGGGACCTCCGCGTTCCGGACGGTCACGTACTCCATACCCTCGCTCGCGGGCCGATCCATCAAATCACTGTCGCCGCCGTAAACCAGTACCTTATTTTCGGTTTACGACGATGAGCCGGGTATGGCAGGGGAACACGAGTCAGTCGAACTGGTCGGAGACGCGACCGTCGAACACGTCGCGAAGGCGGCGCTGATCGCGGCGCTGACGGCCGCGCTCGCACAGGTGTCGATCCCGATCCCGAGCACGGGGGTCCCCTTCTCGCTCCAGCCGTTCGGGGCTTTCTTCGCGGGGCTCTTGCTGGGGCCGCTGTGGGGCGGGCTGGCGATGACGCTGTACGTGCTGGCGGGGATCGCTGGCGCGCCGGTCTACTCGAACGGCGCGGCGGGACTGGGCTATCTCTTCGGTCCGACGGGGGGCTTCCTCGTGGGCTTTCTCGTCGGCGCGGTCGCCATCGGTGCTATCGCACACCGCGGCGTCGACCCGCGGCCGCTCGGAGCGGTGTCGGTCCCGGTCCAGATCGGCGCGCTCGCAATCGGGCTGGTGATCTTCTACGCCGTCGGGGTCCCGTGGATGGCGACCGTACTCGGGATCCCGCTGGGGCGAGCGGCGGCGACGATGGCGCCGTACGTCCCGCCGGACGCGGTGAAACTCCTGATCGCGGTCGGGATCGTCCAGAGCGGGGCGCTCGTGCGCGGATGATCGAGGCCCGGGGGCTGGGGTATCGCTACGGCGACGTGACCGTCCTCGACGGGGTGGACCTGACTATCGACGACGGCGAGGCGGTGGCAATCGTTGGCCCGAACGGGAGCGGCAAGACGACGCTCGTCCGGACGTTCGACGCCCTGCTGGAACCCGACGCCGGGACCGTCGCGGTCGACGGCCACGACGTGACCGAGCACCCGGTGCTGGCGCGCACCCGCGTCGGGATGGTGTTTCAGCACCCCCGCGACCAGTTCGTCGCCGCGACGGTCGGCGCGGACGTGGCCTTCGGCCCGGAGAACCTCGGTCTCGACCGCGACGAGATCGACCGACGGGTCGAGGCGGCGCTGGCGGCGGTCGGCATGTCCGGGCGAGCGGACGAACGGGTCGACGAACTCTCGGGGGGTGAACAGGCCCGGGTGGCCATCGCGGGCGTCCTCGCGATGGACCCCGACCACCTCGTCCTGGACGAACCGCTCGCGGGGCTGGACCGCGACGCCAGACGGCGCGTCCTCGCCCGCCTCGACGACCTGTCGGCGGCGGGGACGAGTCTGATCGTCGTCACGCACGACCTCTCGGACCTCGTCGACCGCCTCGACCGGATCGTCGGCCTCGTCGACGGGTCCGTCGCGTTCGAGGGGCCGCCCGCCGAGGTACTATCGGCGCTCGAAGACGTCGGCGTGACCGATCCGCGATGCTGACCTACGAACCGGGGGGATCGCCCGCCCACACGCTCGACGCGCGGGCGAAACTCTGCTTTCAGGTAGGGTTTGCCGTCGGCGTGTTCGCGGCGGTCACCCCTCGGGAGTTCGCCGCGTTCGGGGGACTCGTCGCGGCGATCCTCGCCGCCGGGCGGACCTCGCCGCTTGCGGTCGTTCGGGCCTACTGGCCCGTGTTCGCCTTCCTCGCGCTCGGCCCGGTGATCGCCGGGGCCACGCTCGGCCCGCCCTGGATACGGGCGGGTCCGGCCGTCGACTCGGTGCGGTCGGTCGGCCGCGTCGCCCCCGTCGTATTCGTCAGCGCCGTCTACGTCCGGACGACGCCGGTCCGGGAGACGCGTGCGGCGATCCAGTGGCTCGTCCCCGGCAGGACCGGTCGGGTGCTGGGCGTCGGGGTCGGACTCGTCGTCCGGTTCCTCCCGGTGGTCCTCGGGGACCTCCGTGCGGTCCGGACAGCGATCCGGGCGCGGGCGGGGGATCGGCGGCGGTTCACTGATCGGGTCCGGCGCGTCGTGGTCCGCGGGCTCCAGCGGACGCTCCTGCGGGCGGACCGGCTGGCCGTGGCGCTCCGGGCGCGCTGTTTCGCGTGGAACCCGACGCTCCCGCCCCTGTCGTTCCGGCGGCGGGACTACGGGGTGCTCGCGGCGAGCGGCGGGCTGGTGCTGTTCGCGGTCCTCTGATCGGGCGGCGGAATCCCGAACTTTGATTCGATGCGGTTCTTATGCGGTGATATGTCACCCTGTGGCCGCCCGGACTTCGACGGATCGAACGACGACGATACGCCCGAGAACGACGGTGGGGGCTCCGTGACACGGCGGCGGATCCTGACGGCAGCGGCCGCGGGATCTGCCGCGCTCGCCGGGTGTTCGACCGAGACGGCCGATCCGACCGACACTGACGGCGGGACCGGGGCCGATGGCAGCGATGGGCCCGATGATGGCGACGGCGGTGACAGCAACGATGGGGCTGGTGGTGACGGCGACGACGGCGGCGACGGCGATAGCGGGGACGGCGACGGCGGGGACGACGCAGACGGTAGCGACGACGGAACGACGCTCGGGCCCGCAGAGTACGACGTTTCGACCGAGCACGACATCGAGTCGTGGGCGGCCTACGACCCCGAGTGGGAGGCCCCGACGACGTCGCCACTGTCGGCGGAGTTCACGACCGAGGTCCTCGTCGAGAACCTCGAAGTGCCGTGGGACCTCTCCTTTGCGAACGACGGGACGCTGTTCCTGACCGAACGGGTCGGGCGGGTCCTCACGTTCGACGGCGAGGACGTCCGGACCATCGCCGAACCGGAAAGCGCCATCGACGCCGGATCGGTCGAACCCGGTGCGGAGGAGGCGCCGTGGTGGGTCAAAGGCGGCGAGGGCGGGACGCTCGGCGTCGCCGCCCACCCCGAGTATCCGGACCCGCCGCTGATCTACGTCTACTTCACGGCCGATCCCGACGACACGGAAGGGGTGGTCAACCGCGTCGCCGCGTTCGACGTCCACTCCGACGACCCCGGCGAACCCTACGAGGTGTTGATCGACGGTATCCCCGCCAACCAGTACCACAACGGCGGCCGGATCACGTTCGGCCCGGAGAACTACCTCTGGATCACCTGCGGCGACGGTGGCGACGAGAGCACGCCACAGGACACGGGCAGTCTCGGCGGGAAGATCCTCCGGATCACGCCGGGGGGTGATCCAGCGCCGGACAACCCCGACCTCGGCGCGGACGCCGACCCGCGGGTCTACACCTACGGCCACCGGAATCCACAGGGGATCGTCTGGCTCCCCGACGGGACGCCTCTGGTGTCCGAACACGGGCCCAGCGGCCGGGACGAGATCAACCGCCTCGAACCCGGCGCCAACTACGGGTGGGCCGAGGTCCGCGCACGCGAGGAGTACCCCGGCAGTGACTACCACCGCCCGCTGGTCAACACGGGCAACTACACGTGGGCGCCGACCGGGTCGCTGTTCTACACCGGTGACGCTGTCCCGGCCCTGCGAAACCGGATGCTCACCGGCGGCCTCAACAGCCAGCAGGTGATCGCCACGACGATCACGCCCGCCGGTGAGGACCTGCCGCCAGCCGACGACGCCAAAGAGCAGTACCAGGGCGAGTGGACCGATCCCGATTACACCGCCACCTCACACACGATGCTGACGGACGAACTCGGGCGCATCCGCCACGTCGAACAGGGTCCCGACGGCGCGCTGTATCTCGTCACGTCGAACCGCGACGGCCGGGCCGAACAGCCGTTCCCGACTGAACGCGACGACAGACTCGTCCGGATCACGCCCGAATGACCGCTCCCGGGGCCGATTGTCCCCGATCCGGTATCATACGGTTTATTGTAGCGATGTACCGGTACGCGCCAACCCCAGGGGTGGCGCCATCCGGAAATAATCTACAATAAACCGTATCAGTCCGCGGCCCGCTGGCCACCGCCAGCGTACTCGCGAGTCACGTCGACCAGCGCCTTGCGGTACTCGCTCTCGTCGGGGTCGCGAGCCAGCGTGAGGAAGTGACGTTTGAACGCCGACAGCTCCACCTCCGGCGCGTCGCCCGCGGCGATGCGGGCGAGTTCGTAGAGTCGATGCCCGTCGTCGACCAAGTCGTGGCGCTCGACCAGCGCCAGGGCGAACGCGGCGTTGACCGCAGTGATCTCGGGGTCGGCCGCGGCGGTGAGGCGTTTCCACGCCGCGGGCATCGACGCCGGGTCGGCGACCGTCCCGGCCGCGGGGTCGTCGGCGACGCCGGTCGACGTGGCGTCCGTCGGCGCGTCGCCGGTCGGTGCGTCCCCGGACGGCGGTCCGGTCCGACGGTCCGCGACGGCCGCCGCGAGGCTCGATTCGAGGAAGGCCACGAGTTTGTCGGCCGGTGCGACCTCCAGCCAGAGGTCGTCGGCGTAGATGTCCTTCATGTGATTGGCGATCTGATAGCAGTGGGTGAGCTTCCGGCGCTCGACGCTCCGGCCCGCGAGCGCGAGGTAGATGGCCTCCTCGGTGGACTGTGTGTGCGAGGGGTGGTCCTGCTCGTAGTGGTGCATGTGTGCGAACTCGTGGAGGGCAAGTTCGCGGGCCATCGCGCTCGTGGCGGCCTGCCGGGAGAGCACGAGCAGGTGGCCGTCGTCGTCGTGGCTGACCCGCGTCCGCTCGTCGGGGTCGTCGCGTATCTCGACGGTGACGGGACGGTCCAGCGTCCGTTCGGTCTCGAACAGGTCGCGCGCCCCCAGAAACGGCGCCGCGGAACCAGGGCCGCGCACTCGCAGATCCATACGGTCACAGGCAAGGGATACTGCTGTATTACTCTTTGGGGGCCGTTGGCACGATCCGGGTGTCACACCCCCTCGCGTCGGAACACCGTCAGTCCGATCACTCCGGTCGCCCCGTGACGGGCTCGGCTGTTCGTGCTCCTTCCTGTCGTACCCGCAGCGAAACAGCACCCTTTTGACGCCCCCATTGATAGAGAGCCGTATAATGGGCCGACGCAAGAAAATCGTACAGGAATGTGAGACACTGATGGACAAGCCGGAGAACATCCGGAACATCGCCATCGCTGCTCACGTCGACCACGGCAAGACGACACTGACGGACAACCTGCTCGCTGGCGCGGGCATGATCTCTGACGACACCGCGGGCGAACAGCTCGCGATGGACACCGAAGAGGACGAGCAAGAGCGCGGGATCACCATCGACGCGGCGAACGTCTCGATGACCCACGAGTACGAGGGGACCAATCACCTCATCAACCTCATCGACACGCCCGGCCACGTCGACTTCGGCGGGGACGTGACCCGCGCGATGCGGGCCGTCGACGGCGCGCTGGTGGTCGTCGACGCCGTCGAGGGCGCGATGCCCCAGACCGAGACGGTCCTCCGACAGGCTCTGCGCGAGGGCGTCAAGCCGACTCTCTTTATCAACAAGGTCGACCGCCTGATCTCCGAACTGCAGGAAGGGCCCGAGGAGATGCAGGAGCGACTTCTCGGTGTGATCCGCGAGGTCAACGACCTCATCCGCGGGATGACCGAGGAGATGGACGACATCGACGAGGACTGGACTGTCGGCGTCGAGGAAGGCACCGTCGGCTTCGGCTCCGCGCTGTACAAGTGGGGCGTCTCGATGCCGTCGATGCAGCGAACCGGCATGGACTTCGGCGAGATCATGGAACTGGAACGCGCCGACAAGCGTCAGGAACTTCACGAGCGCACGCCCCTGTCGGACGTCGTCCTCGACATGGTCTGTGAGCACTTCCCGAACCCCATCGACGCCCAGCCCCGCCGTGTCCCGCGTATCTGGCGCGGCGACGCCGACTCCGACGTGGCCGAGCAGATGCAGCTGGTCGACGAGGACGGCGAGGTCGTTCTGATGGTCACCGACATCGGGATCGACCCCCACGCTGGCGAGATCGCTGCCGGACGCGTCTTCTCGGGCACCATCGAGAAAGGTCAGGAGCTCTACGTCTCCGGGACCGTGGGCAAGAACCGCGTCCAGTCCGTCGGCATCTACATGGGCGGCGAGCGCGAGGAGGTCGAGCACGTCCCCGCGGGGAACATCGCTGCCGTCACCGGGCTCAAAGACGCCATCGCTGGATCCACCGTTTCGAGCGTCGAGATGACGCCGTTCGAGTCCATCGAGCACATCTCCGAGCCTGTGATCACGAAGTCCGTCGAGGCACAGAACATGGACGACCTGCCCAAACTGATCGAGACGCTCCAGCAGGTCGCCAAGGAAGACCCCACGATCCAGGTCGAGATCAACGAGGACACCGGCGAACACCTCATCTCCGGTCAGGGCGAACTCCACCTCGAAGTGATCGGCCAGCGCATCGAGCGCAACCAGGGCATCCCGATCAACACCGGCGAACCGATTGTCGTCTTCCGTGAGGCTCCCCAGGAAGAGTCCCGCGAGGTCGAGGGCCGCTCGCCGAACAACCACAACCGCTTCTACATCACCGTCCATCCGCTCGGCGACGACATCGTCGACACGATCAAACGCGGCGAGGCGTCGATGGACATGCCCGAACTGGAGCGCCGTGAGGCGCTTCAGGACGCTGGGATGGACAAAGACACGTCCCAGAACGTCGAGCACATCCACGGGACGAACGTCCTCATCGACGACACGAAAGGGATCCAGCACCTCAACGAGACGATGGAACTGGTCATCGAGGGGCTCGAAGAGGCCCTCGACGACGGGCCGCTGGCGGCCGAACCCGTCGAGGGCGCACTCATCCGCCTCCACGACGCCCGTCTCCACGAGGACGCCATCCACCGCGGTCCCGCGCAGGTCATCCCCGCCGTCCGTCAGGCCGTCCACAACGCCCTGATCGACGGGGAGATCCGCCTGCTCGAACCGATCCAGGAGGTCCGAATCGACGTGCCCAACGACCACATGGGCGCCGCCTCCGGCGAAATCCAGGGCCGTCGTGGCCGCGTCGACGACATGTACCAGGAAGGCGACCTGATGGTCGTCGAGGGCGTCGCGCCCGTCGAGGAGATGATCGGCTTCTCCTCGGACATCCGCTCGGCGACGGAGGGACGCGCCTCCTGGAACACCGAGAACGCTGGCTTCCAGGTCATGGCCGACAACCTCCAGCGTGAGACGATCATGGCCATCCGCGAGCGCAAGGGCATGAAGCAGGAACTGCCCGAGATGCTGGATTACTTCTAGACCACGTTTTTCTCCGCCGGGTGTCCTCGGCGCGCTCCGCGCGCCTGCGGGAACTGCGTGGCGGCGAAGCCGCCACGACATACGGGCGCGGCCTCGTGGCCCGCGCCCCCGAACAAAAACGTGGGCGAAGAAAACCGGCCGCTCGCTCCGCTCGCGGCCGCGAACCGCGTTCGCTCCGCTCACGCGGATGCTCCTTACTGCCTGTCGCTTCCTCCGCTGTTCCGTCTTACAACCACTCCCGGAGTTTCGCCGCGACGCGACTCGTCACCGACCGCTCGGTCCCGAAGAAGGTCGCGCGGGAGCGCTGGCGGAGATAGGCCGCGCCGGTGAGGAGATTCAGGAACGGGAGCATCGACAGCGTCGCCCAGAACAGCGGGCCCCCCTCCCAGTCGCTGCGGGTGCGCAGGTACCAGGCGTCCCTGTAGGTGGCGTAGGGGAGACCGACGAGCGTCACGAGCGCCCACAGGAGTCCGGCGAGGCCGAGGCCCGCGGTGCTACCGGTGATCGCGAGGAGCGCCAGGAACCCGGCGACGACGCCGAGGCCACCGACGATGCCCGCCTCGGTGTCGCTCCCCCGCGGCCGCTCGTCGGGGGTGACGAGCGTGTCGTGGCTCCCTGTCCGTTCGACGAGCACCTCTCGTCCGTACAGACCGGCGAGGTCGATCCTCATCGCGTCGAGGAGCCACGTCAGCGCCGTCTCCTCGCCGTCGTCCGGCCACGCGAGGTAGACCGTCGTCGTTCCGTCGCCGAAATCGACGGTCAGTTCGACCGCTTGCTCGGTCTCGGCGGACAGCGGGTACCCCCCGGGGACCGCGGCCGCGTCGACGCGGGCGGCGTCGGCCACCAGCCCCCGTCGCAGGCCGTCAAGGGGAGTCTCCGCTGTGCTGTCGAGGTCCGCGTCGAGTTCCAGAAACGTCTCGGCGGCGTCGTCGTGTGTGCCGCTGCCGTCGCTCGTGTGGTCGTCGACCGTCCTGTCGGAAGTCGCGTCCGGGACGCCGCGGTCCTCGCGGTCCGCTGTCTCGCCGTTTTCGGCGGTCGACTCGACGGTCCGCTCGTCTTCGGCCACGGATCGATCTTCGGCCGCCCGGGTGAAAACGTCGGGGGCTATCCGAGGATGAGATACAGCATCGCGGCGCTGAGCGCGATGCCGCCGATGATCTGTGCCGGTGCGGACCACTTGTAGTCGGAGACGAGTTCGTCCTCGCTCTTGTCCGAGATGATGAACTCCTCGCTCCCCTCGTCGCGACCGAGGACGAGGCGGTCGGCGTTGGATCCACTGGCACCCTCGACCGGTTCCGCGCCGCCCAGCAGGTAGAGGTCCTCACCGGGCGGGAGCACCTCCTCGACGTACCGGCGCTTGTCGTGACCGCGGGCGTCCGGGCCGCCGCCGAGGATCCCGCCGAGCAGACCATCGTCGTCATCGTCCTCGTACTGGCGCTCGAAGAAGTCGGCGACCTCGCCGGGCGGAGTCTGGCCCGCGCCGACGCGAAACGTCGTCTGGAACTCGTCGGATATCTCGTAGGTCGCGTCGGCTTCCGGTTCGACGCGCATGGTTCCGGTGCCGTCGTCGATCTCGAAGGGTACGTAGAGCGTTCCCGAGTCGACGGTCTCCCAGTGCCCGTCACGACCGTGGTCGTCGTGGTCGTGATCGTGGTCGTGGTCTTCCTCCCACTCCTCGACCCTGTAGACGGCGACCAGACACTCGCCGTCGGTGAACGGCCGCTCGATGGTTCCTTGCTCCTCGATTGGCTTCCCGGTCCCCGACAACTCGGTTCGCCCGACCGCGGCCGAACGGACCTTCTCGGTCGGCGTGTCCTGGATCAGTCGCATCTGTTGCCACTTGGTGAAGCCGTTGTACACCAGGATCAGCCCGATACCGAAGAACACGAGATATCCGAGCGTGTTGTCACCCGAATCCGACTGCAACACTGCTTCGGGTAGTCGAGCCAACAGCGCAGCGCTCGCGGCAGTGAGGTGTCCGACCATCTGTGATCAGGCGAAGGCCGCCCCCACGTCGACGTCCTCTTTCTCCGCGGCCGTCGCCTCGAACAGTTCCCGCTCCTGATACCCCATCTGGCGGGCGAAGATCACGTAGGGGAACTGCTCGATCCGGGTGTTGTACTGGGTCACCGCCTCGTTGAACACCTCGCGGCGGTCCGCGATCTGGTTCTCGATGTCGCTGATGCGCTCCTGGAACTGGAGCATGTTCTCCTGGGAGCGCAGTTCGGGGTAGTCCTCGACACGCGCCCGGAACGACGACATCGCCTGTCGGACCTGCTGGTCCGCGTTGGCCTGTTCCTGCGGCGTCGACGCGCGCTCGGCCTGTTCGCGAGCCTCCGTCAGTGACGTCAGCAGTTCCTCCTCGTGGTCCATCACTTCCTTGGCGGCGTCGATCAGTTTCGTGAGTTCGTCCTGTCGCTGTTTGAGCAACACGTCGATGTTCTGTTTGGCCTGGTCTGCCCGGTTGTCCAGGTTCACCAGCTGATTGTACACGTTGACGACGTAGGCCACTGACAGGATCACGACCACCAGTGCAACGAACCCTGCAATGAGTGCAATTACCATTTCAGATACGTGTGTTTTTCCGACCCCATATTAATTCAGGGGGCTAAGTACGTAGTGTGGCCCACGACCGGGCAGGCGATGGCCCGAACTGTGTCGCGAGGTGCCCCGTCGGTCCGGCGGGTGAGGACGATCGGGGATGGGCGCCGCCGAATGACCGGATTGATATATCCGGCCGTGCGACGGTTGCACCAATGAGCGCACGCGAGCGCAGACGGGAGGTGATCGGGCGATGAGCGACTCGACCGACGAGGTGCGGGCCTACACAGTCCGCCTCGAACTGGTCGACGAGCCCGGTGAACTGCTCCGGGCGCTTCGTCCCATCGCCGACAACGGGGGGAACCTCCTCTCTATTTTCCACGAGCGGGGCAACGTCACGCCCCGGGGGCACATCCCCGTCGAGGTCGATCTGGAGGCCACCCCAGAGCGGTTCGACGGGATCGTCGACGCGCTCCGGGAGGCAGGGATCAACGTCATCCAGGCCGGAGCCCAGCGCTACGGCGAGACGCTGACGGTCGTCCTCTCGGGACATATCGTCGATACGGACCTCTCGGACACGCTCTCGCGCATCCAGCAGGAGACCGACGCCACGGTGACAGATCTCTCGCTGTCGGCGCCGGAGGGGACCGACGATATCTCCAGTGCGCGTCTCCGACTCGCCGCCGAGGAAGGCGAGACGGGCGCGACCATGGGGACGCTACGCACCATCGCCGCGGAGAAGGACCTGCGCGTCATCGAACCGCTCACGGCGGGTGGTGAGGCGTGAGACTCGCCGTCCTGGGCGCCGGTGCCGTCGGGAGCTCGGTCGCAGAACTGGCCGACGAGTACGGCCACACGGTTACCGCCCTGACGGATTCGACCGGCGCCGTCGTCGACGCCGACGGGATCGACGTCGCGGCCGCGCTCGACCGCAAGAACCGCGAGGGGTCGGTCGGCACGGCCGCCGTCGACGACGCGCTCGACGGGCCCTACGACGCGCTCGTCGAGGCGACGCCGACGACGCTGGGCGACGCCCAGCCCGGCTTCTCCCACGTCGAACACGCGCTCGAACGCGACCGCCACGTCGTGCTGGCCAACAAGGGTCCGATCGCCGAGCGCTACGGCGAGGTTCGCGACCTCGAAGCCGACAGCGAGGGCGCCGTCCTGTTCGAGGCGACCGTCGGCGGCGCGATGCCGGTGCTCTCGACCATCGACGACTTCGGGGCCGACCACATCTCCACGGTCCGCGGCGTCCTCAACGGGACGGCGAACTTCATCCTCTCGCGGATGGCCGCCGAGGGGCTGGACTACGAGCACGTCCTCGCCGAGGCCCAGGATCTCGGGGTCGCCGAGGCCGACCCGACCTTCGACGTGGAGGGGACCGACGCGGCGCTGAAGTTCGTCATCCTCGCGAACGTCTTGGCCGACGGGGACCGCGAGTACTCGCTTGACGACGCCGATGTCGAGGGCATCAAGGACATCCCCGGGAGCGCGCTCGAACTCGCCACCGAGGACGCTCAGACCATTCGACTGATCGGCGAGGTCACGCCCGACGGCGAGGTACGTGTCGGCCCGCGACTCGTCCCCGAGCACGGCACGCTCGCGGTCACCGGGACGAACAATATCGTCCAACTGGAGACGAACCACGCTGGTCGCCTGAACGTCTCCGGCCGGGGCGCTGGCGGCCCCGAGACGGCGACGGCCGTGCTGGCCGACGTGGGCCGTCTGCCCGAGCGGTAGTCGCCGCCTTCTATCCGTCAGCGAACTGCTTGTCTCCTCGCTGGCCTCCACCTGTCATCCCTCCTCCGGAGCGAGTGCTGTCGCCGCTCCAAGCCCATGCCAGCGGTTCCCAAATCGCAAGACAGCGGCGGTGTACTCTACAGTCGCTATCGAAATGGTTTTAACACCAACCGCGTTAAGTATCGGACACAGCGCCTCTGCGCGTGAGATACAACAATGAGTGAAGATCAAGCCCACCAGAATCTGGCCATCATCGGCCACGTGGACCACGGGAAGAGCACGCTCGTCGGACGGCTCCTGTACGAGACAGGCTCCGTTCCCGAGCACGTTATCGAGCAGCACAAGGAAGAGGCAGAAGAGAAGGGCAAGGGCGGCTTCGAGTTCGCCTACGTCATGGACAACCTCGCCGAGGAGCGCGAGCGCGGGGTCACCATCGACATCGCCCACCA
>Ga0207813_100100_pt1 | contig 66665 bp, 53 predicted proteins | sample A23E3SouthBayCA_2_FD_187730 | JGI IMG/M metagenome (GOLD analysis project Ga0207813, IMG submission 187730) | Aerobic enrichment media microbial communities from Eden Landing Ponds, California, USA - A23 E3 (4) (SPAdes) | ecosystem: Environmental > Aquatic > Marine > Unclassified | place... | reverse complement strand
AGAGAGCGCGGATATGTCGCTCAGCGACCGCGAGCGCGCCGAGGGCTTCCATCCCACTACGTCGAATGCGGTCGCGGGAGCGGTTCTCTCTCCAGTTGGCACATCTACACCCCTTCTTGACCGTTCACGGACGACAAAAGCAGGTACGAGAAAGATACTACGACACGCTATCGATCAGTCGAACGCGGGGACGACTTCCTCGCCGAACAGGCGGATCTGGTCCTCGACGAGGTCCTTGGGCATGCCCGAATGATGAAACCGTAGCGTGAGCTCGTCGAGTGCGAAGCGGTCCTGCATGTCCTCGATCTGTTCGATGATCTGCTCGGGCGTGCCGTAGATGAAGCGGTCGTCGGCGAGTTCCTCGAAGTCCTCGACGCTGTCGGCGGTCATCAGCGGGTGGGAGAACTCGCCGCCGTACTCGTCGACGTAGGTGGTGTGGAGGTACTCCTTGCGCTCCATGACCTCCTCCTCGGTCTCCGCGATGACTGCCTCGCGCATGAGCGGGTGGGACATCGACTCCCAGTCCTGGTCGGTCCGCTCGACGTGTTCGCGCTGTTTCTCCTTCCTGACTTCGACGGCTTCGAGGTCCGCCACGACGCCGGGCACCCACGCGTCGGAGAACTTCACGGAGCGGGAGATCTGCTTGTCGCCCCAGCCGCCGATCCACAGCGGGGGACGGGGTTGCTGGGCCGTCTTCGGGAGCGGTTGCCAGTCCTCGACCTCGAAGAACGGACACTCGTAGGTGATCGGCCCCTCGCTGGAGAGGAACTCGTCGATGAACTGGATGCCCTCGATCATGCGGCCCGCGCGTTCGTCCATCGGGACGTCGAAGGCGTCGAACTCCTTCTCGACGTACCCCAGACCGACCCCGAGCGTGAGACGGCCGCCGGAGATGTTGTCGAGCATCGCCGCTCGCTGGGCGACGTGCAGCGGGTGATACAGCGGCAGGATCAGGACCGACGTCACGAGTTCGAGTTCCTCGGTGCCCTCGGCGATACTCGTGAGGCGCGTCAGCGGCGACGGCCAGTAGTTGTCGCCCTCGGTCGCCTGGTGGTCGTTCACCCAGCACGTCTCGAAGCCGACGTCCTCTGCGACCCGGCACTGTTCGACGACACCCTCCCAGGTGTCACCGCCCTCTATCGGGAAAATTCCGAACTTCATCGTGATTCGTCCGCCTCTGTGTCCGGTACTCACTTACGTATTACGAGACCCGGCGGTCGCACGACCGAGGAAGGCGTGACCGCGACGCGAAGATTGATTATCGCGACCGAGAGAGGCGTGAGTAGCGTGGTGACACTCTCGGCGGCCCGTCGACAGCGGGTCGTCCTGGCACTCGTGGCGGTCAGTCGGATCACCGCCGGCGCGCTGTTCGGCACGGCGATCACCGTCTATCTCGGCCGGTCGGCGTCACCGTTCGTGCTGACGCTCTCTTTCGCCATCTACTCGCTCGGACTCCTGCTGTTCGCACCGGTCTGGGGTGTCGTCGCCGACGTGACCGGGCGGCGCAAGGCGGTGCTCGTCGTGACCGGACTCGGCGCGACGCTGGCGATCGCCCCCCTCGCGGTCACACGCTCGGTCCCCCTCGAAATCGCCAGTCGCGGGCTCTACGCCGTGTTCGTCACCGGCTTCGGGTCGGTCGTGCTGACCATCGTCAGCGAACTCGGCGGCGACGCCGACCGCGGGCGCTCGATCGGCTTCTACACCAGCTTCCAGTCCGGCGGCGACATCGTGGGGCGTCTCCTCGGTGGCTACCTGCTCGGGCTGCTCCTCCCGACGGAACTGTACGGCGTCGTCGTCGTCGTCAGTCTCGTGACGACAGTCTGTGCGGCGCTCGTGACCGACCCGACGACCGCCCGGGAGGGCGAACTCACCGCGCGGCGACTCTGGCGCGACGTCCGCCGTCGCCTCTACCCGACCGGGGACCGCCGTGACCTGTTCCGAACGAACGGGCTCGGCTGGCTCTACGCCGGATTGACGCTACGGAACATGACCCAGAAAGGCGTCTCGTCGGTGCTCGCGGTCTACCTCGTCACCGACGTGGCGCTCTCGGAGTTCGTCATGGGCGCCGTTCTCGCCACCAGTCCGACGGTGCGCGTCGTCTCGATGTACGGGCTGGGGCGCCTCTCCGATACAGTCGGTCGCAAGCGCCTCATCGTGGCCGGACTCTGTGGCGCCGGAGTCCAGGCGCTCGTCCTCGTGGCCGCACTGGCACCCGCGACGGCGGCGGCACGGGCCGTCGTCAGCGGCGGAGCGCTGGTCGTCCACGCGCTGACGTTCTCGGCGCTGACCGTGGGTGCGGTGGCGTTCATCGGCGACGTCTCACCCACCGACCGGGAGTCGGAACTGATGGGCTATCGGTCGACCGCCCGCGGCGTCGGCGGCGTGCTCGGTCCGCTCCTGGTCGGCGGGCTGGCGACCGTCGCCGACTACGGGACGGCGTTCGCCGCCGTCAGCGTCCTCTCGTTCGTCGCGGCGGCGCTCGTCGGCCGGCGACTCGTCGAGAGTCACGCGGGCGGGACGGGTGAGGGCGACACCGCATCGGTCTGAGCGCTTCGCTCGCTGTCACTGCTGTCTGAGCGGCCCAGTTCACCGTCACCGATACACCTACGGGCCCGCCGCCCGGGGGTTGTCGTATGGTCGAACAGGGAGCGACAGTCACGCTGACGGACTATCTGGACGAGACAGCGACGACAGACACGGCGGCCGTGCAGGCTGCCATCGACGCGGCAAGCGACCACGGCGGCGGGCGCGCCGTCGTCCCGCCGGGCGAGTACGAGACCGGCACAGTCTTTCTCCGGAGCGACGTGACACTCCACCTCGAACCGGGGGCGACCATCTTCGCCAGCCTGGAGGAGAGCGACTACGCCGACGAGCGAGTCGGACCCGACGGCGAACGCCCCTTCCTCGTCGCCGAGGGGTGTCGGAACGTCGCGCTCACGGGCCGGGGCACCTTCCACGGTCGCGGCACCGAGATCATGCGCATGGACGACCCCATCGAGGGTCACTCCGGCGAGTCATCGGCCCACCCCCTGATAACGAGCGGTGCCCACGACGCCCGCCAGGGGGAGGACTATCTGGACCGGAGCCTCGGCACCGACGACTGGCCGGTCGCCAAGCCGGAGTTTCGCCCCGGTCCGATGTTCCTCTTCACCGACTGCGAGAACGTACTCGTCGAGGACCTCACGCTCCGGAACATGCCCTCGTGGACACTCCACTTCGAGGGTTCGACCGGGATCGACGCGCGCGGCGTCGACGTGCTCGGGAACAAGTACATCCCGAACAACGACGGGATCGCGATTACTGACTCGCGAGACGTCCACGTTTCCGACTGTACGGTCGTCACCTGTGACGATAGCATCGTCCTGAATGGCACGTCGCGGATCGACGGCTACTGCGGGGACGTCACCGTCACCAACTGCACGCTGGAGTCCAACGCCTGTGCGATCAAGTTCGGCTCGGGCACCGACGGCCCGATGCGAAACTTTCTCTTCCAGAATATCACTATCCGGGACACCAACCGCGGGCTGGGCATCCAGCACCGCGACAGCGGCACCATCGAGAACGTGCTGTTCAGCGATATCGTGGTCGACACGCGACTGCTCTCGGGACCCTGGTGGGGGAAAGCCGAACCGATCTACGTCACCTCGCTCCCGCGGACCGACGACACCGACCTGGGGAGCGTCAGGAACGTCCGGTTCTCGAACGTGGTCGCCAGCAGCGAGAACGGCGCGCTCGTCTACGGCTCCGACGACGCGTCGATCGAGGGAGTGACCTTCGACGACGTGCGCATCGACGTCTCGGGGAGCCCCAACAGCGACCGTACCGGCGGGAACTTCGACCTCCAGCCCACGAGCGCGGAGACGCCCATCGTCGAACGCGAGGTCTCGGGGCTGCACTGTGAGGGCGTCACGGACCTCGCCGTGCGCGACGTACGGGTCGAGTGGGGCGAGGACCTGCCCGACTACTACGCTAACGGACTCGCCTGCGTGGACACGACCGACGTGGTGGTCCGCGGGTTCGACGGGCGGCAGGCCCATCTCGGAAGCGACGGGCAACAGCCACATCCCGACAGCGACGCCGCCGCGGTAGCGCTGGAGCGCGTCGAAACCGTCTCGATCCGCGACTCGCGGGCCCGACCCGGCACCGGGCAGTTCCTCGCGACCGAGGAAGTCAGCGACGCCCGCCTGTTCGCCGGCAACGACCTCGCCGACGCGGCCGCCGTCGGGCTCAACGACGACGAAAGAGCGGGCGGTGACAGCGGCTTCACGACCAGCGGGAACGTCCCGCCGTCGTAGTGCGCTATCCGAGACTCCTGCGAGTGGGGTCGGCGAAATAGCTATCATGCCGCCGGGCGAGGCCGGGGACGTATGGCGCGAATCGCCTTTCACCTCGAGATCCGGGACGGCAAGCGAGACGACTACCGCGAGTGGCACGAGCGGGTACCCGAGGAACTCGAATCGGCCTACCTCGACTCGGACGCCGGGCTGGAGACCTACTCCGTCTTCGAGAAGGACGGTCACGTCTTCGGGTTCATGGAGGTCGACGACCCCGACATCATCAAAGCAGTCCAGGAAGAGAGCGAGGCACAGGCCGAGTGGGACGAGAAGATGGCCCCCATCCTCGAAGACGCGGACGATATCTGGATGGACGAGGTCTATCGGATGGTCTGAGCCGCTGGGACCGACACAGGCAGAATACCCGACCCCGCTCAGTCGAACGCGGGCATCACTTCGTCGGCGAACAGCTCCATCCCGTCGAAGTCGGGGTAGTCGACGAACCAGCACTGGAACTTCGTGACGCCGACGTCGATGCGGTCCTGTATCGCCTCGACGCACTCTTCGGGCGTGCCCATCACGAAGTACTCCCGGGCGTCTTCCTCGGTCTCGATGGGCGCCTGGTCCTGGTACTCCTCCTCGAACTGGATCGGCGTCATCAGGTCGAGCAGCCGGTCGAACTTCTCCTCGTCGCGGGTGCAGATGACGTGCCCGTCCCAGGAGTACTCGATCTCGTCTTCGTCGCGGCCCACCGTCTCGCAGTGGTCCTCGATGACCGAGATCTTGTGTTCGAGCGTCGGCACGTCGCCGTTGAACACGTCGGTGTTCCAGACGTCGGCGTGTTTGGCGACGAGTTTGAGCGTCACTTGCTCGCCCTGCCCGCCGACGAGAATCGGTGGGTGGGGGTCCTGGACCGGCCCGGGTTCGCAGTGGGCGTCCTCGATGGTGTAGCGGTCGCCGTCGAAGGAGGCACCCTCGCCGGGGTCGGTGCCCCACATCCGTTTCATCAGGCGGATGCCCTCGTCGAGTCGCATGAGTCGCTCGAAGCCGTCGCGGTACTCCCAGCCGTAGGCGTCGTACTCGGGTTCGTGCCAGCCGGCGCCGAGGCCGAGTTCGAGTCGCCCCTCCGAGACGACGTCGAGCGTCGCGGCCATCTTCGCCACGAGGGCGGGGTTGCGGTAGTCGTTACAGAGGACGAGCGACCCGAGGTTGATGTCGTCGGTCATGCCCGCGAGCGCCGACAGGAGCGTCCAGCACTCGTACTCGGCGCGGTCGCGGCCCAGCATGAGGTGGTCGGGGGCCCACGCCGTCTCGAAACCCAGCTGTTCTGCCCGGGTGACCGCTTCCCGGGTCATCTCCCAGTCGAGTCCGTCGTAACAGGGGGTATCCCGGTGGACCGGTTCGGTTCCCTCGTCGGGTGCGCCCGCAAACACCGGGATGTTGTATTCGAAGCTGATCTCGGACATGGTCACTCCAGTGCGTAGTGGTCGAGCGCCTCGCGGTTGAGTTCCGAACTCAGGCCGACGCCGTCGGGCAGCGGGATGGTCCCGTTCTCGGCGTCCGGCGGGTCCGCGTAGATGGCGTCGGCGTACGTCGACTCTTTCTCCTCTTGCTGTTCCTGGTACCACTCGGGGATGGGGAAGTACTCCGCCATCGGCGCGTTCGTCGACGCCGCGATGAAGTGCAGGTGCGGGTTCGTTCCCGAGTGCGGGACGACGGGCACGTCGTGGGTGCTCGCGAGCGAGTCGATCTTCTGGAGTTCGGTGAGTCCGCCACAGCGGTGGACGTCGGGCTGGAGGATGTCGACGGCCTCGCGTTCGAGCAGTTCCTCGTGGCCCCAGCGTGTGAACTCGTGTTCGCCGCCGGAGATCGGGATGCTCGTCGAGGCGTTGACCTCCGCGTAGCCGTCGATGTCGTCCGGGATGACCGGCTCCTCGACCCACGCCATCTCGTATTTCTCGAGGCGGTCGAGCATCCGTTTCGCGTACTTGACCGACCACCCCATGTACGCGTCGCCCGCGATCTCGATGTCGTCGCCGACGGCGTCGCGGACCGTCTTGACGATCTCCTCGTTCTCCCGCATCCCGGCGCGACCGGCCTCGGGCCCGTGCCTGAACCGGAGTTTCATCGCGTCGAAGCCCGCCTCGGCGTACTCGATGGCCTCGCGTTCGAGCGTCTCCATGTCGACGGGGTGGAGGTTGCTCGCGTAGCAGTCGATCTCGTCTTCCACGGGCCCGCCCAGGAGTTCGTAGACCGGCTTGTCGGCTGCCTTGCCCGCGATGTCCCAGAGCGCGAGGTCGACGGCACTGATGGCCTCGATGGCCGCGCCCTTCCGGCCGAACGGGATGGTCGCCCGGTACATGATGTCCCAGAGGCGTTCGCGCTCCTGTGGGTCTTCGCCGACGACGAGTTTCGAGAGTGTCTCGTCGACGATGGTCTCGATGGCACCGGTCGCCCAGTTGCCGTGCCCGACCCCGGTGATCCCCGCGTCGGTCTCGACTTCGACGACGACGTCCCCGACCGGTCCCATCCACTTCCGACGGGCCTGCGGGTTGTCGCCCTCGGCGTTGTTGTACTCCTCGTACTTGCTCATCACTGTGACGAGGGGGAACTCCACGAACTCGCCCCAGGACTCCGTACTCACTTTCGTGACGTCGATGTTGGTGATCTCCATCGTGATTGCTGACCGCCGTTCGTTCTCCCTATCGGGCAATATTTATATAATCCTTGTGAGAGCCGTCGCCCCGGAACCGAGCCGACGACGGTTCCGCGCCAGTGGTGCGACGACAGTGGTGCGACGACAGTGACGCGACGGCAGTGACGCGACGACAGCAGTGTGACCGCCCCGGTCGAATCTTCTCCGGTATTACCGAACCCTCTACGGCAGACCGTGACAGACTGTGACAGACTCACGGGACTGACGAGCGGCAGAATACGACCGAAACACACTCGACCCGACAGACCCGACAACTGGACTCGGACCCCGTATCGGACGGCCGCTCCCTGTCTCACCAGCGGGAACCGCGGTTTCGGCCCACACGCTTCGCAGGCGTGGTTCCTCCGGTAATGCCGTAAACAGGGGTCCCAGGACAATCGAAACGTACGGAGGCCGGACCGACGACGACGGCGAGCTGCCGGGGGGTCCCCTACCGTGGTGGTTCCGGAACGTCTCGACGAGCGCCGGTCGCGCCAGCAGCGGCGAACACAGTCGTCGAGAGACCGTCGACGACCGACCGGACGACGTCGTAGACGCTCCGTCTGCTGGCAATTCGTCCGGATAGGAACGGCACACAGCCTCCGGTATTATCGGAACGATAGATCTCGAATACGTTCGGTACACGGGTGGGATCCGGTGACTGACCCGATTTCGGGGGACGTTCCCGAATAGAACGCCGAGACAGTCACGAGATTACAGTAATAGCGGCGTAATACCGATCCACGAAAGCCCGTGGTGGACGCCCCCTCAATTACACTATTATGGTTGTAATATCAAACGTCCACTGGACACGCCAGCGTCACCTGCAGACAGAGATTATTCCGGTATTACCGAATAGATGCGGCGGCCTACTCGGCGACGACGGGGTTCTCGAGCGTGCCGATACCCTCGATCTCGGCCTCGCACGTGTCGCCGGGTTCGAGCAGGTCGACGGGTTCGCGGAAGATGCCGACTCCCCCGGGCGTCCCGGTCGATATGACGTCGCCGGGCCGGAGCGTCATGTTCTCGCTGATGTAGGAGACCGCCTCGGGGACGTCGAAGATGAACTGCTCGGTGTTGGACGACTGCTTCGTCTCACCGTTGACCCGGAGCGCCACGTCGACGCTGTTCGGGTCGAAGTCGTCGCCGGCCACCAGCGTCGGTCCCATCGGCGAGAAGGTGTCGAAGCTCTTCCCGCGGAAGAACTGCCCGTCGTCGAACTGCGAGGTTCGACCGCTCACGTCGTTGAGGACCGTGTACCCGGCGACGTACTCTTCGGCCTCGTCCTCGTCGACGTCTTTCGCGTAGCGACCCACGACCACGCCGAGCTCGACCTCGTAGTCGACCTGTTCGTCACCGCCGGGGTGGACGATCGGGTCGCCCGGGTTCGTGACGGTCGTCGGCGCTTTGGAGAACAGGAGGGGCGTCTCCGGGATCTCCTCGTCCTGCTCTTCGGCGTGGTCGCGGTAGTTCAGCCCCACACAGACGATCTTGCCCGGTACGGGGACCGGCGCGAGCAACGAGACGTCCTCGACGGACCGTCGCGAGAGCGCGCCGTCCTCGACGCGACGACGTACCTCGTCGAGATACGTCTCGCTCGTCAGGTCCTGGTAGCTCGGTTCGCCCGTCGGTTGACCCGCGAGGGAGTGGATCACGTCGCCGTCCTGGACGCCCCAGGTCGCGTTGCCGCCGTCCGCGTATCGAACGAGTTGCATCACCTGGTCGGAACTCCCGGGCGTCCCTTGAATCTTCGTTCTTCCCCCACGCCGAACGACTCGTGCAGTGAACACCCGCTCTCCCCACCCACTGAATAGCTCCCGACACTGACCGGCCCACGATCCAAGCGATAATCTTGTGTGTATCGACGAACAACCGCCGGCAGATGCTCACGGAGTCACCGTCGGAGGCCGACGTGCCGGTCGTAGACGACGACGAGATCGCGACGATCTACTTCGACGAAGACGACCACGACGTCGTCGGGATCGCGGCACGCGACTTCGCGGACGACGTGGAGCGAGTCACCGGCGATAGACCGCCCGTCTCCAGTTCCCTCGAAGATTCCGCCGGGCCGGCCGTGGTGGTCGGGACGCTCGGTGACTCCGACGTCGTCGAAGCCTGTCTGCCAGGGAGCGGCATCAACGGGGAAGGGGACGAGGACGGAGACAGAGACGGAGACGGCGGCGAAGACGGAGACGGAGATGGGGATACCCTCACGGAGAAACGAGAGAGTTTCGTCGTCACGACGACAGACCCCCCGATTTCGGGCGTCGACTCGTGTGTACTGATCGTCGGGAGCGACCGCCGCGGGACCGCCTACGGCGCCTACGAACTCTCCGAACGGATGGGCGTCTCGCCGTGGTACTGGTGGGCGGACGTCCCACCCGAGAGTCGCGAGTCGGTCGTCGTCGAGGCCGGCACCTACCGGACGGGACCGCCGGACGTCACCTACCGCGGGATCTTCCTGAACGACGAAGACTGGGGGATCCGCCCGTGGGCATCGGAGACGTTCGCCCCCGAGGAAGCCACCGACCGCGACGGCCTCGGACCGAAAACCTACGCACAGATCTTCGAACTGCTCCTCCGACTGGGGGCCAACACGGTCTGGCCGGCGATGCACCCCGGCACGAAGGCGTTCTATCGCTATCCCGGGAACGCCGAGGTCGCCGACCGGTACGCGATCGTCGTCGGCACCTCCCACTGCGAGCCCATGCACCGCAACAACGTCGACGAGTGGGAGGCGCCACACGAGGAGTGGGATTACGAGACGAACGCCGACCGTATCCGGGAGTACTGGCGAACGCGAGTCGAGGACGTCAGCGACTACGAGAACGCCTTCACGGTCGGTATGCGCGGTATCCACGACTCCGGGATGCCGGGCGGTGACAGCCCCGACGAGAAGGTCGACCTCCTCCAGCAGGTGCTCGACGACCAGCGCGAGATCCTCGACGAAGCACACGACAGGCCCGTCGACGAAGTCCCACAGGTCTTCTGTCCGTACAAGGAGGTGCTGGAGCTCTACCGCGGCGGACTCGACGTCCCGGAGGATATCTGTTTGCTCTGGCCGAACGACAGTCACGGCTACATGCGGGAACTCCCGACCGAGACCGAGCGCCAGCGCGCCGGCGGGTCCGGGGTCTACTACCACCTCTCCTACTGGGGGCGGCCCCACGACTACCTCTGGCTGTCGAGCGTCCCGATGGGGCTGGTCGAAGCCGAGATGGGCAAGGCCTACGACGCCGGCGCCTCGGAGTACTGGGTCGTCAACGTCGGCGACATCAAGCCCACCGAGAAGGAGATGGAGTATTTCCTCGACCTCGCCTGGGACGTGGAGGGCGTCCGTTCGGGGTCGGTGTCGACGTGGCTGGAGCGGTGGGCCACCCGCGAGTTCGGGGAGAGCCACGCCGAGGACGTAGCCGAGATTCTCGCGGAGTACTACCGTCTGTCCCACGCTCGGAAGCCCGAACACATGGGCTGGTCGACGGTGTATCCGAACACGGAACCGGACGACCCCGCGTTCAGTCTCACACACGGCGGCGACGAGGCCCTGCGACGCGTCGAGGCGTTCGAGCGACTGGTCGACCGGACGGAGGCGGTCTCCGAAGCGCTCCCGGACCGACGACAGCCCGCGTTCTACCAGCTCGTGCTGTACCAGGTCCGGTGTGGCGCGGCGATGTCCGGGAAGTTCCTCCACGCGTCGCGGAGTCGGCTGTACGCCGGCCAGGGTCGTTCGACCGCGAGCCGGTACGCCGAACTGACCCGAGAGGCTCAGGACCGCATCGAGGCGGAGACTCGCTACTACAACGAGGAGCTGGTCGACGGCAAGTGGGACGGCATGCTGTCCGACAGTCCGCGGGACCTGTCGGTGTTCGACCTCCCCGGGACGGGACGCTACGACCCGCCCGAAGGAGCCGCGCTCGGTGTCGCTGTCGAAGGCCGGTGCGAGCCGGTCCGCGCCGACGGGGTCCAGCCACCGACACTCCCGACGTTCCACGCGCACGTCGACCGCGAGCGATTCGTCGACGTGTTCACCCGCGGCACGGAGCCCGTCGAGTGGTCGGCGACGACGAGCGAGGAGTGGATCCGACTCTCCGAGCGGAGCGGCACCGTCGACGGCGAGCACCGCCTGTGGGTCGGGATCGACTGGGAGGCGGTCCCTGCTGGACGGACGAGCGGGGAGGTTACGATCGAGTCCCCCGGCGTGCGAAAGACTGTCGGCGTCGAAGCTGTTGCTCCTGGGGACGAGGGTAGACTGGACGATGCAGGGGCCGATTTCGTCGAGGTTGACGGCGTCGTCGCGATCGAGGCAGAACACTACAGCCGTGCGACCGACGACTCGCCAGTGACGTGGGAGCGCTCCGATATCCCGGGTCGTGTCTCCGGGGCGACCGTCGCCGTGCGGCCGTCCGTCTTTCCGAGTTACGATGCTGGCAACGACGGCCACGCCGACAGCGACGGCCACGCCGACAACGACGACCCACCCAGTCTCGAATACGACGTCGTCCTGTCGACAGCGGGAACCGTCGAGGTGGAAGTACAGTGCGTTCCGACCCAGGCGCTCACGGCCGACCGGGACCTTCGCTACGCCGTCGCGTTCGGCGAGGGCGAACGGCGGACGGTTTCGATCGACCCCGACGGCGGCGAACACGACCCCGAGTGGCAACGCAACGTCCTGCGAGGGGCCGCGATCGGCGTGAGTACACACCGCGTCGACAGCCCCGGTGTACAGACGCTCCGACTGTCGGCGCTCGACCCCGGCCTGGTCGTGGACCGTATCGTCGTCTACGCCGACGGCAAACGGACGACGTACCTCGGACCACGCGAGACCGCTGTCGACCGCTGAACCCGGCCGGCAGAGCTGGACTGTTCACGTCGAACGCTTGTCGACGTGGCGAGCCGGCAGTCGTCCGTGATTACACAACAGTAATAACGAAGTCAACGCAAGGTCGTCACGTTACAATGCGTATTGGACGCTTCGAGGCGGACGGAAAGACGTGTATCGGTGTCTTCGAAGACAGCGTCGTTCGTGACGTGACGGACGAGTTCGACGGGTTTCGTGACGCGATCTCCCGGCCACAGGACGCGGCCGACGTCGGCGGTGAGACCTACAACGTAGAGGACATCACGCACCTCCCGCCGACGACGGCGACGAACACAGTCTTCTGTGCGGCACTCAACTACGAGGCCCACGCCGAGGAGTCGGACATCGAGGTGCCCGAGTGGCCGCTGGTCTTTCTCAAACTCCACCGGACGCTCGTCGGTCACGGCGAGTCCATCTCGTATCACACCCGCGTCACCGAGGAGATCGACTACGAGGCCGAACTGGCGGCCGTCATCGGCGAACCCGCCCGGCACGTCTCGCCCGAGGAAGCGCTCGACCACGTCGCGGGCTACACCATCCTCAACGACACCTCCGCACGGGACCTCCAGCTGGGACTGGAGGTCGGCGACGACGAGATGCTCGACTGGTTCTCCGGGAAGGCCATGGAGCGGACGACGCCGGTCGGCCCGTACGTCAGCGTCGACGAGATCGACGACCCCCAGGACCTGCACATCGCCTCCCGTGTCGACGGTGAGACGATGCAGGACGACAACACCGGCATGATGGTCCGCTCGGTCGCCGACCTGGTATCGTTCGTCTCCTCGCGTGTCCGACTCCAGCCCGGTGACGTCATCGCCACGGGCACGCCGGAGGGCGTCGGAACCTTCCAGGACATCCAGCTCCACCCCGGCGAGACAGTCGAGATCGAGGTCGAGGGCATCGGCACCCTCACCAACGTCGTCGAAGAAGCGGACTGAGCGTTCTTCGACCAGCCCGGAGCAAAGACCACCACCATCGAGACCCGTATTTCGCCATCGCCAGCGGTCTCGACGTCGATATTACTGCAGTGTGCGAACCGTGTGAATCGATCGACGTCGGGTCCATCGCCGCTCGCTGGCCGAACGTGGCCGGCCCAGTCAACCTGAAACGTCGAACGAAGTGAGACGGTTACACGAGCCCGTTGACGGTACCGCGCAGTCGCGTGACCGCCGTCAGCACGGGATACGTCCACTCGCAGTTCCCGTAGAGGTAGTCACAGAGGTCGTGGCCGTCGGTCCGCGGTGAGGAAGTCCTGCCGGCGAACGTCTCCTGGCGCTGGCGGGCGACCTCGTCCAGCGCCTCCGTGAACTCGACTCGACTCTGTGGCTGGACACGCGTCCCGTCGAGGTCGTCGACCATGGCTGTGAGTGCTTCGGCGCTGGTTTCGAGTGACTCGCGCTCGTTGTCGAGGACGTCACAGAACGTCTCGCGCTGGTCGATCGCGGTCCCGATGGCGCCCAGGAGCGTCCGCTTGTAGAGGTCGGTGAACTGCGAACCCGCGCCTTCCTGGAGTCCCGCGAGGAGGTCCGGCGACAGTTCGGCCGCGAAGTGCTCCTCGAGGGTCTCCGCGTAGAGGGCGTCGTAGTGCTCGACGCTCATCACGGTCTCCCGGAACGCGTTCCGGACCCGCTCGGCGCTCCGCGGCTGGGACTGTACGAGGCCGGGGCGCTGACTCGCCGGCGTCGACCGCGACATCGAGACGGTATCGATCCCCGCCACGCGGTCCTCGAACGCCTCGAACGCCGCCCTTTCGGCGTCGACCTCCGCGTACTCCGCCGCAACCACGGCCGTCGCTGTCGAAACCGGTCCCGAGACGTGGTCCCGTAACGAGGCGGCGATCGTATCCTCTGTCCCCCAGGTTGCGCCCATTGGTATGGTATACGATGGCACCCCTGATAAAATTTGGTCACCGGAAACTGGTATATGACATCGTTTGGGGAACGCCTCTCAGACGTTCGATGGACCGGAGAGTCGAGGGTGAACGCGTGGGAATCGACAGGTCGCTCGGGCGGCCGTCCCACCCACAAGTTACATGGATGCACCGTCGGAAGGTACGTGTATGTCAACGTCACCGGTAGACTCGCTCGTCTCGGCAGTCACCGCTCTCGACGTTCCGTGCGAGCGGACGACGCCCGAGCAGTTCGAGGCGACGCTCGCCGCGCACGTCGAAGAGCCCGCGGTCGGCGTCGGGCTCCGGGACCAGTCAGTCTCACTCGACGGGACCGCCGTGACAGTCGACCCGGCGCCCGCTGCGCTGAAGGCGGCCCACACCGGCGTGACGCCCGCCGCGTTCGCAGTCGCCGACTACGGCTCGATCGTCCTCCCGTCGACGGACGACGGGGCCGAGCTCGTGAGTCTCTTCGTCGACCGCCACGTCGCCGTCGTGGACGCGAACGACGTCGTCCCGGGGATGGAAGCTGCCTTCGAACGGTTCGAAGAACACGTCGCCGATGGTGCGGGTGCGGCGAGCAATATCATCGCGACAGGGCCGAGCGCGACCGCCGACATGGGCGAACTCGTGCTCGGTGCCCACGGACCCAGCGAGGTGCACGTGGTCGTCGTGGAGGGTGACGCCGCGGAGGTCGAGGATGAGTGACGCGTCCGAACTCCGGCGGCTGATGGCCACCGAGGGCGACGCCGTCTTCGAGAACACGAGCGGGTTCAATCGCGGCCGCTACGACTCCGTCGCTGGCCTCTCGGACTACGAGGGACTCAAGACCGAGGCCCGGTCGATCAAGGAGGACGCCATCGAGCGCCTCCCCGAACTCGTCGACCAGCTCCGCGAGAGCGTCGAGGCAAACGGCGGGACCGTCTACCTCGCGGACGACGCGGCCGACGCGAACGAGTATCTTCGGTCGGTGGTTTCCGACCGCGACGCCGAACGCGTCGTCAAGAGCAAATCGATGACCTCCGAAGAACTCGAGGTGAACGAGGCACTCGAAGGCGACGGCGTCGACGTCGTCGAGACCGATCTGGGCGAGTGGGTGCTCCAGGTCGCCGACGAGACGCCCTCGCACATCGTTGCGCCGGCGATCCACAAATCCCGCCCGGAGATCGCCGAGCTGTTCAACGAGCGCTTCGACCCCGACCCACCTCTGGAGTCGGCCGCGGAACTGACCCGGTTCGCCCGGGACCACCTCGGCGAACTGATCGAGGACGCCCAAGTCGGCGTGACCGGTGCGAACTTTATCACCGCCGACACCGGGACGATGGCGCTGGTGACGAGCGAGGGCAACGCCCGGAAAGTGGTCAGCGCGACCGACACCCACGTCGCCGTGGCGGGCGTCGAGAAGGTGATCCCGAGCGTCGAGGACCTCCAGCCGTTCGTCGAGCTCATCGGCCGCTCCGGGACCGGTCAGGACATCACGAGCTACGTCTCGCTGCTGACCCCGCCGGTCGACACCCCGGTCGTGGACTTCGAGGACGACGAGACGCCCCTCTCGGAGGCGACGACCGACCGCGACTTTCACCTCGTGCTCGTCGACAACGGTCGGATGGCGATGCGCGACGACGACGAGTTGCGCGAGACCCTCTACTGCATCCGCTGTTCGGCCTGTTCGAACTCGTGTGCGAACTTCCAGCAGGTCGGTGGCCACGCTTTCGGCGGGGAGACCTACTCTGGCGGCATCGCCACCGGCTGGGAGGCCGGCATCGAGGGGCTGGACACGGCCGCCGAGTTCAACGACCTCTGTACCGGCTGTTCGCGGTGTGTCGAGGCCTGTCCGGTCGGGATCGACATTCCCTGGATCAACACGGTCGTCCGCGACCGGATCAACCGCCAGAAGGGAGACGACGACCGGTTCGACTTCCTCGTCGACGGACTCACACCCGACGAGGAGTCCGAGTCACCGCCGCTCCAGAAGCGCTTTTTCGGCAACTTCGAGACGGCGGCGAAACTGGGGAGCGCCACGGCGCCGCTGTCGAACTGGATGGCGAACACGGGCGTCGCCCGGCAGGCCATGCAGCGGGTGCTCGGCATCGACCCCCGGCGCGAGATCCCCCGGTTCCAGCGCGAAACGCTGGTCGAGTGGGCCGCCGACCGGGAGGTCACCGTCACCGACCCGGAGCGCAGCGTCGTCCTCTATCCCGACCTCTACACGAACCACGTCCAGGTCGAGCGCGGGAAAGCAGCGGTGCGGGTCCTCGAAGCGCTCGGCGTCGACGTCGTCGTCCCGCAGGCCCCCTCCAGCGGCCGGGCTCCGCTGTCCCAGGGGATGGTGACGACCGCGCGTGACCACGCCGAACGCGTTGCTGACAGACTCTTGCCCTACGTCGAGAGCGGGCGCGACGTGGTGGTCGTCGAGCCGAGCGACCTCGCGATGTTCCACCGGGAGTACGGTCGCCTGCTGGACGACGACCCCTACGAGCAACTGGCGGTCAACAGCTACGAGGTTCTCGAGTTCGTCTACGGCCTCCTGGAGAACGGAGCGTCGACCGAAGACTTGCGGGACGGTGCGGGCGAGCGGGTCGCCTACCACAGCCACTGCCAGCAGCGGACGCTCGGGCTCGAAGACCACACGGTCGCGGTACTCGAACGGTGCGGGTTCGACGTCGCCACCTCCGACGTGGAGTGTTGTGGGATGGCAGGGAGTTTCGGCTACAAGTCCGACTACTACGAATTGAGCGTGGCCGTCGGCGACGAACTCGCGGGGCAGTTCACGACCGACGACACCGTAGACAGGACCGTCGTCGCGAGCGGGACCTCCTGTCTCGAACAGCTCGACCACCTGCTCGACCGTCCGAGTACCCACCCCGTGGAGTTGCTCGACGGGCGGTAGAGCGCGCCAGGCGTTTCGCCGACGACGCGAACCAGCCCGGATTCCAGCCTGGATTCCAGCACGGGTTTCCTCTGGGGGTAGTCTTTTATCGCTCTCCCGTGAGCACCCGGTAGCATGGAGATAGCCGAGATAGAGATCCACGAGTACGCCAACACGATCGAAGACCACGGGGTCCGTGACGACGGTGCCGGCTGTTACGTCCCCGGTGCGGAGCGCGAGGAGGCGATGTTTATCCTGACCGTCCGGACGCGCGACGGCACCGAAGGCCGGTATCGCGGCGTGATGTTCCCGAACGTCCAGCTCGCCCAGATCCGGATGTGGGCGGGGGAGCTGATCGGTCGGGACCCGCTCGCCCGCGAGGACATCTGGATGGACTTCTGGCGGCGCGGCCGTCACACCGACAAGATCGGTATCGGCCCGATAGACGTCGCCCTCTGGGACCTGGCAGGACAGCACTACGGCGCACCCCTCTACGAACTCCTCGGCGCTGGTTCCCGCGACCGGATCCCCGCCTACGCGTCGACGCTACCGTTCAATCCCGAGGAGGAAGACCCCGAGGACATGGCCGCCCACGCCGAGGACTGTCTCGAAGAAGGGTATCCCGCCTACAAACTCCACCCCTTCGGTGACCCGGATATGGACATCGCGGCGTGTCGTGCGGTCCACGAACGCGTCGGCGACGAGATGGACCTGATGCTCGACCCCTCCAGCACCTACGAGACCTACACCGACGCACTGCGCGTGGGTCGCGTGCTGGACGAACTCGACTTCTACTGGTACGAGGACCCGATGTGGGACACCGGCGAGAGTGTCTACGCGATGCGCAGGCTCGCCGACGACATCGAGACGCCACTTCTGGGCATCGAGCACTCCCGGACCGAGCCCTTCGGGAGCGTCAACCACCTGTTCAACGACTCGCTCGACATGCTCCGCGTCGACGCCCACCTCGGCGGCGGGATCACCGGCGCACTCAAGACGGCCCACGCCGCCCAGGCCGCCGGGTTCGACGTCGAACCCCACCTCGGCGGCGCGGCCCACCTCCACCTCCTGAGCGCCGTGCCCAACTCGAACTACTACGAGGACGGGCTGTTGCATCCTGAAACCGAGTGGCACTCCGAGGCCGGACTCGCCGAACCGGTCGAGGTTGTCGACGACGACGGTCACGTTCCGGTTCCCGACGGCGACGGCCTCGGCATCGAGATCGACTGGGACTTCGTCGAGGCGAACGGGACGGACCACTACCTGGTCGATTGAGGCGACGAACTTAACGCTCGTTCCACGAGCGTTGCGTTCGTCGAGCGAAGCGAGCCATGAAAACAGTTATCAATCATCGTTCACAACCCGCAAATACGTGACAGAACGCCGTAGTGGGATTGACAGGCGAAGCGTACTCAGATCGATCGGCGCGGGCACACTGGGGGCAGCGGGTGCGACCGTCGCAAGCGGCCCGGCGACCGCCGACGAAAACGAGTCCCACTATCACAACCCGGTCGGCCCGATCGGGTTCGGCGACGTCTCGATCATCCACGCCGACGACGGGACCTACTACGCCTACGGGACCGAAACGCCGTACGATATCGTTCCGATCGCCAGATGTGACGACATGGTCAGCTGGGAGTACTTCACGCAGGCCCTCCAGAGCTATCCCGACTGGCGCGACAACGAGGACGCGGGCATCTGGGCGCCGGACGTCAACTACTACGACGGACAGTACCACCTCTACTACTCCTACTCGACGTGGGGGAGCCAGAACAACCCCGGTATCGGCCTGGCGACGGCGGACTCGCCGGAGGGTCCCTTCGAGGACCAGGGACCGGTGTTTCGCGGGGAGGACCTGGGGATGACAAACTGCATCGACGGGGACTTCCGCGTCGTCGACGGCACACCCTACATGGTCTGGGGGAGCTGGTACGGCATCCACGGCGTCGAGCTCACCGAGGCCGCCGACGACTACGTCGAGGGGACGGAGTTCCACCTCGCCGGCGACATGCGCGAGGGCCCGATGACGATCCGGGAGAACGGCTACTACTACCTGTTTTACTCGACGGGCCACTGCTGTGACGGGTACGACAGCACCTACGAGGTCGAAGTCGGCCGCGCCGAGGAGTTCACGGGACCGTACTACAACCAGAACGGCACCGACCTGCGGGAGTTGAACGAACACCGCAGCGGCGTCGCGGTCCTCTCGGGCACCGACCGGTTCACCGGCCCGGGTCACAACGGCGCGATCCAGGACGAGAACGACGACTGGTGGATGCTGTACCACGTCGAGGCGACCGAAGCCGACGAGACTCGCTACATGATGCTGGACCGGATCCGGTGGGACGAGGACGACTGGCCTGTCATCGGCTGTAACGGCCACCCCAGCGCCGAGAGCCCGGTCCCCGGGGCCGACAGCTACGACTGTGACGGCGAGCACTTCGAGACGAGCCTCTCGACGGGTACTCCGACGGCGACCGCGGGTGACGAATCGGGTGAAACGCCGGAACCGACCGTGTCGGCCGCCAGCCCGACGACCACAGCGGAGTCCGGAACGCCCGCCGACGAGAGTACGGAAACGACCGGATCGACTGCCGAGACGACGACCACGTCGGCTACCGGCGACGGCATGTCGGTCCTCGCGACTGTCGCCGCGCTCGGCGGGACGGCGGCCGGAGCCCTCGCCCGGCGGGACACCGGCGACGGTGATGGAGACCGGGGCGGGGAGGGGGACTGATAGTGATTATTGTAGATTATTTCCGGATGGCGTCGACCCCGGGGGTCGGCGCATACCGGTAAATCGCTACAATAATCACTATGAGACGGGCGCGGAGACGGAACTGGGGACGGATGCGGACCGGAAAGTAACTTCCGCTGGCCGAACGTTGAAATAGCTCCCCGGCGACCCAGGAATATGGCATTCGAGGGTGTCCTCCCCATACTCGCGGTACCGTGTCTCGACTCCGGCGAGATCGACTACGAGAGCGTCCGGACGCAGATCGCTGCGCTGGCCGAGGGCGGCTGTGACGGCGTCATCCTCTTCGGGTTCGGCAGCGAGTTCTACAAGCTGACCGACGACGAGAAACGGGAACTCACCCGCGTCTCCGTCGACGCTGGCGCCGAGGAAGACCTGCCAGTGTACACGTCGGTCACCGAGCAGACAACCGAACAGGCAGTCGACTGGGCGACCTGGTTCGAGGAGGCGGGCGTCGACGGGCTGATGCTCCTGCCACCGCACATGGCCGGCCCGAGCGAGGACGAACTGCTGGCGCACATGCGGGCCGTCGGAGAGGCGGTGTCGGTGCCGATCATGGTCCAGTACGCCCCCCAGAACGTCGGCGTCACGATCAGCCCGGGAACGTTCGCAGAACTCAGCGCCGACGTCGAAACCATCTCGGACTACAAGGTGGAGTGTGAACCGCCGGGACCGTACATCACGGCTCTCCTGGAAGAGACGGACGGTGACGTCGACGTGCTCGTCGGGTCGAACGGGAAGAAACTCCTCGCCGCTCTCGACAGGGGCGCCGTCGGCGTCGTGCCGACCGTCGGCCTCCACGAGTTCTACGTCGAGATCGTCGACCGGTACACGTCGGGCGACCGGGAGGGGGCTATCGACCGCCACAACGAACTCCTGCCGATGCTCAACCACAGCGCCGGCGGCGAGTCGTTCGTCCGTTTCGACAAGGAGATCCAGGCTCGCCGCGGGTTCATCGCCGAGGACGCCACGCACATGCGGAGTCCGACGAGCGAACCCGACGAGTACGTCGTCGACCTCTGGGAGGACCAGCTGGAGCGCGCACTCGAGACCGTCCGGTCGATGGGACCGTCACGCTGAGTCCTGTTAGATCCGTCGAGAACGCTTCACGCTGGTACGTCTCGAAGCATCGCGCGTCGAACCTGTTCGACAATTGTTCGAAACGCCCGATACTTATACTCCGGGACGATACACCAGCGTATGGCTACACTCGACACGCTCGACGAGGGGGTCAACGTTCAGGTCGAGAACGTCGGCGGCATCGACGAGACCTCGATATCGCTGTCCCCCGGTGTGACGGTACTCACGGGTCGGAACGCGACGAACAGGACGTCACTGCTCCAGGGACTCATGGCGGGCCTCGGCAGTGAGAACGTCTCGGTCAAAGGGGACGCGGACGAGGCGTCCGTCGAACTGGCCGTCGGAGACGAGAGTTACAGGCGCACACTGAGCCGAACGAACGGCGAGATCTACGCCGAGGGCGACGCGTACCTCGACGACCCGGAGATCGCGGACCTGTTCGTGTTCCTGCTGGAGTCGAACGAAGCGCGCCGTGCTGTCGAGTTGAGCGACGACCTCCGGGAAGTCATCATGCGGCCCGTCGATACCGACGCTATCGAGGCCGAGATCGAGGAGTTACTGGCCGAGCGAGACGACGTCGAACGGCGACTCGACAACCTGCAGTCGATGCAGGCCCAGCTCCCCGAACTCGAGCAACGGCGCCAGGATCTCGAGGCAGAAATCGACGAGAAAATCGAGCAACTCGAAGCGGCCGAGGAAGCCATCGAGGAAGCAGACCAGGACGTCTCGACGAGTCGCGACGGGAAAGACGAACTCGAAGACGCACTCGAACGGTTCCGCGACGCCCGCTCGGACCTCGAAGACGTCCGGTACGACCTCGAAACCGAACGCGAGAGCGTCTCGGCACTGGAAGACGAGACCGAGTCCCTCGAGAGTGAACTGGAAGAACTACCGGAGATCCCGACGACGGAAGTCGAGGACGTCGAGTCGGAGATCGACGAGTTACGGACGCGCCGGGAAGCACTCGACGAGACGGTCAACGACCTGCAGACGGTCGTCCAGTTCAACGAGGAGATGCTCGGCGGGACGACCTCCGGGGTCGCCGCTGCCCTTCGCGACGACGACCGGGATTCGGTCACCGACTCGCTCGTGGACGACCAGGTCGTCTGCTGGACCTGTGGGAGCGAGGTCGATAGCGAATCCATCGAGACGACCCTCGAGAGGTTGCGTGACCTTCGCCAGGAGAAACTCCAGGAGCGCCGCGACCTCCAGTCCGAACTCGACGACCTGAAGACCCAGCAAGCGACCCACCAGGAGCGACGCCGACAGCGGTCGCAAGTACAGACCCAGCTCGAACAGGCCGAGAGCGAACTCGAACGGCGACGCGAGCGCGTCGAGGAACTCGCGGACGACCGTGAACGGCTCGAAGACCGTATCGAAGAGCTCGAAACCGAAGTCGAGGAGCGCCAGGACGACACGCAGAGTGAACTGCTGGAGCGCCACCGCGAGGCAAACCAGATCGAGTTCGAACTGGGCCAGCTCCAGGACGACCTCGAGAGCGTCGAGACGGAGATCGACCGGGTAGAGTCCGAACTCGACGGGCGGGACGAACTGAAGGCGCGCCGCGACGAGATCAGCGACGAGGTCGCCGACCTGCGGACGCGTATCGAGCGCACCGAGAGCGAAGCCGTCGAGCAGTTCAACGACCACATGGAGACGGTGCTCGAGATACTCGACTACGCGAATCTCGAACGCATCTGGATCGAGCGCAAGGAACGGACCGTCTCGCAGGGACGTCGCAAGGTCGAGGAAGCCGTCTTCGACCTGCACGTCGTCCGGAGTACCGCCGACGGGACCACCTACGAGGATACCGTCGACCACCTCAGCGAGAGCGAGCGTGAGGTGACGGGACTCGTGTTCGCGCTCGCGGGATACCTCACGCACGACGTGTACGAGACGTGCCCGTTCCTCCTGCTGGACTCCATCGAAGCGATCGATTCGGACCGGATCGCCCGTCTCGTCGACTACGTCTCCGACTACGCCGAGTTCGTCGTCGTCGCACTCCTGCGGGCGGACGCGCAGGCTCTCGACGACGACTACCGGCGGGTCACCGAGATATAATACGCGAGAGTGGAGTGAGCCACTCACTCGACGTCGTTCCTAGTCAGCCGGCGTCGACCCGGTTACTCGGTACCCCGGTCACTCCGCGTCGACCACACACCGGAAGCCGATGTTGCCCGTCGAACTGTCCGGCGTGTTCTTGGACCGGGCGGCCACGCGATATCGGTTACACCAGGACTCGTGACAGAGGTGGGAGCCGCCGCGCATCACGCGCTCGTCGCCGTCCGACGGGCCCCTGGGGTTGTCGTGGTCGTAGCCGTCGGTCGTGTGGTGATCCGGGCTGAACCAGTCGGCACACCACTCCCAGACGTTCCCGGACGGGTTGTAGAGACCGTGACCGTTGGGTTCGTACTCGTCGACCGGCGCCGTCGCGAGGTAGCCGTCCGCGCCCGTGTTCTGTTCGGGGAACTCACCCTGCCAGATATTACAGCGGTGCTCGCCGTCCGGTTCGAGCGTGTCACCCCAGGGATACCGGCACTGTTCGAGACCGCCCCGGGCCGCGTACTCCCACTCTGCTTCGGTCGGGAGACGTTTGCCCGCCCACTCGGCGTAGGCGACGGCGTCACGGTGGGAGACGTGCGTAACCGGGTGTTTCAGGAGGTCGTCGTCGACCACGCTGGAACTCGGGCCGTACGGATGAAACCAGTCAGCCCCCGCCACGGCGACCCACCACGGCGCCGCCGGGACGTTCTGGTGGATCCGGTCCCGGTCGGCGTCGGGGACGAACGCCTCGAAGACGAACGACCAGCCGAACCGCTCGGCGTCGGTCGTGTAGCCCGTCTCCTGGACGAACTCGGCGAACTGGGCGTTCGTCACGGCGTATCTGTCGACGTAGAACGCGTCGACCTGGACCTCCCGGGGCGGCCCCTCGCCGTCTTCCGGGAAGCCCACGTCCGAATCGGTCCCCATCGTGAACGTCCCGCCGTCGAGTCGGACCATCGCCGTCGTCCGCTCGTCGCCCGGCGACGCTGGGTCGGTGGTCTCTCGCACACTCCGCCCCCGGGTCCCGGTATCGTCGGTGTCGTCGGGACCACCGGTATCGCGAGCAGGTCTGTCCTCGGAGCGTGTGGCAACACAGCAGGCGGGGTCGTCCTCGGTCACGGTCGGTGATACGGGCCGGCGGTATAAATCGTTCCGGCCTCGCAGCGTCGGCGCGGGCCAGCAGTGCGTACGCGAAGCCGACGTGTCGGCCCTATTCGAGCCGTTCGATCTTGGTGCCGCCGCACTTCCGGCAGGTGTCGATCTCGGTCGACGGGTCAGTGAAGTACTCCTCGCCACAGCTCGCACACCGGTGGCTCGGCTCGTCGGTCTCTTCGACGCCACCGGTAACGACGACCGGCCGGTCCGTGTCGAGCATGACGGCCTGGGTCACGCTCCCGAACAGCAACGAGCCCAGCGGCGAGCGCTTGCGTCCCCCGAGCAGGATGCGGTCGGCGTCGGCGTCCTCGGCCGCACGCAGGATCTCCTCGGCGGGATCCCCGTACCGGCCGACCAGTTCGACGTCGATGCCGGCCTCGCTCAGCCGCTCGTGGGCGATTTTACCGCCGACGATCTGCGTGACGGTCGTCGACTCGGCGCTGTCCCGGTCGTCGAAGACGTGCAGGAGGTGGACTCTGATCTCCTCGCTCGCCCCCGGCATCTCCCTTACCGCCTCGGTCTGGGCCACGGCCCGTTTCTCGCTCGCGTCGATCGGCATCAGTACATTGTACATTGTTACCAATACTCAAATTAGGGGTTCTCACTCCACCGCAATAATAGTTCACTGGACCGGACAGTCGACCGTCAGTCGGAGTCGACCGTCAGGTCCGTCGGGTCGGCCTCGACGACAGCTGCGTCGACGGCCCCGACTGTCGTCTCGCCGACGAGCCACCGGGCGTCGTCGGGGGCGTCTACTTCCACGGGGTCCGTTCCGAAGTTCGTGACCCAGGTCAGTCCGTCGCGGTGGGTCAGTCGCACACGGTCGCCGAGCGGGCCGGTCCTGTCGACGCCGGCTCGCTCCAGCAGGTCGCCGACCAGTGCGCTCGCGAGGGCCGTGTCGGTCCAGGTGCCGACGTACGTCACCGAGCCCTCGCCGTGTTCGTTGTGGACGACGGCCCCCTCACCGTCCGCGAGTTCCCCGGCGTAACGGCCGGTGACGTATGCACTCTCGGCGACCGGTTCGAGCCACTCGTTCCAGACGCCCGCCTCGTAGGTCGCCCCGTCGTACTCGACGCGACTCGCGAGGTCCTCGGGGACGCTCTCGTGGTCGACGACCTCTGCGCCGACGAGGTCCCGGAGCGGTCCCGGTTGGGGTGCGTCGTGGAGTTTGTCGTAGGGGTCCTTGATGCCCGACCGCATCGTGACGAGTAACTCGCCACCGTCCTCGACGTAGGATGCGAGGTTCTCGGCGAGGTCGCCGTCGGCGAGGTAGAGCGTCGGCGCGACCACGGCGTCGTACCCCGACAGGTCCGCAGTGGGCCGGACGACGTCGACGGTCACCGACCGCTCGCGCAGGGCCGAGTAGTAGGTTTCGAGGTGGTTCCAGTAGTCGAACTCGGGCGTGATCGGCTCGATGTCGAGCGCCCAGAGGTTGTCGTAGGAGTGCAGGAGTGCGACGTCGGCGTCCGGCATGCCTGCCCCGTTCGCGCTCTCGCCGGTCGCGTCTGCCCCCCCAGCGCTCGACTCAACGACGGCCGCGAAGTCCTCGGCTGCGTCGCTGGCCTCGTGATAGCCCCGATCTGGTGACCCGTCACGCTCGCGAAGGCCGCTGTGGTACTGTTCCTGGCCCATGCGACAGCGTCGCCACCGGAAGTACGACACCGCGTGGGCGCCGTGGGCGGTCGCGGTGTGGGCCCAGAGTCGCATCGCGCCCTCGGCCGGCTGGGGGGAGTAGGGCGGCCAGTTGATCTCGCCGGGTTGCTGTTCCATCACCCAGAGCGGCGCGTCGGCGGCGCTGCGAAACAGGTCGTGTTCGAAGCCGACCTGGTCGGGGTCGCCCGACCGCAGTTCCCCGCGTGTGACCTCCTCGCGCTCGACCTGTACGTGGCCCGTCGGATAGGAGTCCCACGACGCGAAGTCGAGGTCCCCGCAGACGTCGTAGGCGTCGAGCGCACCGAACTGGGACATGAAGTTGTGCGTGACGAACCAGTCGTCGTTGGCCTCGCGGAGGATCTCGGCCTGTTCGCGGTTGAACCGGACCACGCTGTCGCTGGCGAACCGATAGTAATCGAGGAGTCGCGAGGGATGGTGACCAGCGGCAGTGTGGCGCGGCGGGTCGACCTGCGCGAAGGAGTTGAGGTCCTGACTCCAGAACGCCGTGCCCCACGACTCGTTGAGCGTCGCGACGTCGCCGTACCTGCCCCGGAGCCACTCGCGGAAGTCCGAGGCACAGTCCTCACAGTAACACCGGATGGTCCCGTGACAGCCGAACTCGTTGTCGGTCTGCCACCCCGCCACAGCCGGGTGTTCGGCGAACCGCTCGGCCAGTGCCTCGGTGATCCGGCGACTCTCCCGGCGGTAGGCCGGCGAGTTGAAACAGTAGTGGCGCCGACTCCCGTAGTGACGGACTGTCCCGTCGGGTTCCTCCTGAAGAATCCCGGGTCGGTCGTCGACGAGCCACCTGGGTGGCGTCGCGGTGGGCGTACAGAGGACGGCCTGCATGCCGTAATCGTCGATCAGCGAGAGAGCGCGGTCGAGCCACTCGAACTCGAAGGTTCCGGGTTCGGGTTCCAGACGCGACCAGGCGAACTCGCCCATGCGGACGTACTCGATGCCGGCCTCGGCCATCCGGGAGACGTCGGTCTCGACGCGGTCGGCCGGCCAGTGCTCCGGGAAGTAACAGACCCCGACGTTCATACTCGGTGAGTCGGCCGATCGGACTAAAAAAGACCGGTTCCCGGCAGGTGGACTTTTGTCGGTCGACTCCTACGCACCGGTGTGAGCCGACCCGCGGCGGTGGCAGTCGCCCTGCTCGTGCTCCTGAGCGGCTGTAACGCCTTCGGTGGGGCAGCCGAACCGGCCGTCGAGGAGACGGTCACACCCGTCGAGGTACCGACCGACGGACCCGTCACGGCGACGACAGAGACGGGCACGCCGGACAACTGCGTCGCACCCAGACCCGCGACAGCACCCAGGTCGACCCCCACACCGCGTGCCGAACCGGTCACGCTCCCGGACCCGGACGGGGACGGTATCGTCACGGGCACGGACCTGACCACACTGCACGGTAGTGCGCTCTCGAACTACAGTTACCACCTGCGTACCGGTGGCACCGTCGAAGTGTGGTCGTTGCCCGACGCGGCCGCGTTCACCTACGAGGGCGTCGGCTTCGACGTCGGGTGGCCGTGGGCGTACGCGGTCGGCGGACGGCTGTACACCCTCCGGTCGGACCGGGAAGACCTGGTCTTTACCGAGCGGTCGTACGGCCCGGACTCGCCGACCCGCCAGCGACTCGCGAGCGTGCTGACCGGCGAGCAGTGGCTCCTCGAACAGGTCGGCCCGTACAACTACACCGTCGTCGACACGCGCGAGTACGACAACACCACCGTCCGGGTACTCCGGGACACGACCGACGAGGGGCTCGTGGTCGAGTCGAGTCCGCTGACGGGCGCGCTCCTGTTCGTCAACTCCACGCTGTACGTCGACGACGACGGAATCGTCCGCCGCGCCAGACACGTCGAGCAACTCCGGTACGCGCCCGTTGACGACATTCCGAACCGGACCACCGTCTGGACGCTCGCCGTCGACCAGGTCGGCAGCACCGACATCCACCGCCCGACCGCCTTCTGCGCGTCGAACCCCGACGTGATACGTTCCGCGACTTCGACCCCCACTCCGACCCGACCTCGGACCGTGACGGCGCCCTCGAACCGGACCGGTACCCCGGTCGAGACGACCGTCCGGACGACGCCGTACACGGAATGACGGCTCGGACAGTTCGACGAGTGCGTCGAGTAGCCTGTCGTCGTCGAGACATACCGGGAACCAGCCTGCATCAATAATAAAAAGTTATTGATGTATAAATTACTGACTTGTATTTTCTCAGTACACTCCGTTCCTTCGTAGTATCTCTCTCCCGATCTCTCGTAAAACAGCCATTTACGAGCCATATTCGGCGGTATAGGAAATATGCGGCGGCTACACAGCCTGGGCGACCGTCACGATCGACGGTCCCGGTGGGGTGGTTCGTACTGGATCGGAACCGTCCAGAACCAACCCGAAATTTTGACTTTCAGTCCATCAATACCCGATATACGCTGTCCGCCGATCCTTGTCGATTTGGTTCTGGCCACCACGACGCGAGCAGCAGGGAACACACTGCACTAATTACATAAATTCTATATTTTCTCATACTAACCAGATATCTGTAATTTCGTTCACCGTCCGTCACGCGGATACGAAGCCCAGTAGAGTGAATACTTAAGCTATCAGCGACCGGGCAGTAGTGCATGAGCGTTCTAACCGACAGTGACTCGGGGGATCCCTGGTCACACGAGGGGGAGGGGAAAATTCGCGCGATACTCGTCACGCTGGGACTGACAGTCGCAGGGTTTCTCGTCTCGCTGATCGGAGGCGTCGCGTTCGTCGTCCCGCTGATCCTGCTGGAGATCGACATCCAGAGCACGGGGCCGTTCCTCGCGCTGACCGCGGTCGGCCAGGCGGGATTTCTCCTCCTCGGGTACGTCTACGCGCGGTACACCGGACTGACGGTACACGTTTCGTGGCCCTCTGTGCGCGAACTCGGATGGGGGCTGGCAGGGGTCATCGCGGCACTCGTCGTCGCCATCGGCGTCAGCGTGATACTCGCGGCGCTCGACCTCGTCCCGGAATCCGTCATCGGCGACGCGGTCGTCAGCGACCCGAACCTGGTACTCGGGCTCGCTGCGCTGTCGATCGTGCTCGTCGCACCCGCCGAGGAGTTCCTCTTTCGCGGGGTGATCCAGGGTCGACTCAGGCGGTCGCTGGGCCCTCTCGGTGCCGTGCTCGGGTCGAGCCTGCTCTTTGGGTCGCTCCACCTGGGAAACTACACCGGCGAAACGGCGGCTGTCGTCGCGGGCGCGGTGCTCATCGCTTGCGTGGGTTCCGTCTTCGGCGTCCTCTACGAGCGGACGGAGAACCTCGTGGTTCCCATCGTCGCACACGGCGTCTACAACACGATCCTGATGGTGCTGTCGTATCTGACGCTGTGAGCGACGCTGGTTCCGGGCAAGCGACCGCCGAAAGTGCCCCCGGAAGTGGAGAGTAACCCTTTTGCGTCACTCGTCCGGAGACCCGGTATGGACTGGCCACACGACCCCGACGGCGACGAGGGGAGCGAGGGCCGCCGGAAGTACGGACAGGCGGTCCTGGCGAAGAAACTGGACGAGGACGAGGACTTCCCGCTGGAGCGCTCGACGTTCGTCGACGAGTTCGGTGACGACCCCGTCCGCATCGACTACGAGACGGTCGTCAGCGTCGAGGAGATCTTCGAACACGTCGACCAGGACGAGTACGAGGACTTCCCCGACTTCCACAAGGCGGTCGGTCGTGCGCTCCGCGCCGCAGACTACTGGCCCTACCGCCTCGAACACGCCTGAGAGTGACTGCCACGAACACGCCTGGGAGCGGTTCCTGGGGCTGATCGTGGGATGGCTTTAGTCGGATTCTGATTCGTAACAGCCGCCTAGTGAATGTAACGCTGGTTTCGTGTAGCGATACTCTGGAAGGAACTCGATCCGACGGCCGCACCGCAGTCATCAGTGAGCATTGAAAGCCCTCGGGCCGCTGGCGGTCGCTGAGCGGGATATTCTCGCTCGGACACCCGCACCGCCCCGCACTCGCGAGAATAGCGCCCGCTCAGGCGACTACATGAACGCCAGCGGCCCTCGCCCTTTCAGTCCGCCAGGGACGATATTTGCCGCACAGGCCGTCTCGACGATGATCGTTCGGTACCCCGTCCCACAAAACGTCCCCCTGGCGGACTGGAAGGGCGAGGCGCGCTCGCGGCGAGCGGAGCGAGCAGAGTCGCCTGCGCGACCCCTATCCGCGCGGGCGGTGCTGAGAGCGCGGATATGTCGCGCAGCGACCGCGAGCGCGCCGAGGGCTTCCATCTCACGACGATTACTGGGGTTGCATTCGCTGTGATGGCTCGGATTGGTACATCTATTCCTGTTCTCCATTACTCGTCCCGGTCAGTGAACCTTTTGTCCACTCCCCCGTAGCTCCGGAATATGACAGGAACCCCGGAAGCGCGGGCGGGCGTCGCCGACGTCGACCTCTCGGGAACGTCGATACTCGTGACGGGTTCGACGAGCGGGATCGGTCGCGGGGCGGCGCTGGCGTTCGGCCGACTCGGCGCGGACGTACTCGTCCACGGGCGGGACCGTGACGCGGGCCAGGCGGTCGTCACCGAACTCGAACAGGTCGACGCCGACGCGCAGTTCGTCCAGGCGGACTTCGCCAGCGTCGCCGACGTCCGCGACCTCGCCGAAACGGTCCGGGGATGGACGGACGAACTCGACGTCTGCTGTCACAACGCCGGTGGCCTCTTCCGGAGCGGCGAACTGACCGGTCTGGGCGTCGAGAAGACGTTCCACGTCAACCACCTCTCGCCGTACCTCCTGACCGCGGAGTTGCTCGACCACCTCGCCGACGACGCCCGCGTCGTCACGACAGCGTCGGATGCCCACCGGGGTGCCACGCTGGACCTCGACGACGTGACGTCCGTCCACGGCTACTCCGGTTCGGGGGCCTACGGCCGGTCGAAACTCGCCAACGTCCAGTTCGCGTTCGAACTCGCACGACGTCTGAAGGCCACCGACAGCGATATCTCGTCGAACTCGTTTCACCCGGGTGCCATCCCCGGGAGCGGGTTCACTCGCTTCCTCCCGGGGCCGCTCGCGCAGGTGGCCGGCATGATGGACCCGCTCCCGTTCGTCACCTCGGTCGAGGAGGGTGCCGGCGCGCTCGTCTACCTCGCCGTCTCCGAAGACGTCGCCACCGTCTCGGGTCAGTACTTCGAGAAACAGGACCTGGACACGCCGACCAGGGACGCTCGCGACCGGGACGCACAACTGCGATTGTGGGAGCAAAGCGCGGAACTACTCGATATCGAGGAACCGCTCGCCGACGCGGCCGTGGACCCGGCAGTCGACGCGAAAGAAGCCTGAGCGCACGGAGCGGGGGTTCTGAGGGTGGCACGTCGGAGTGGAAAAGTGCTCGGTCGGGGATTTGAACTCGCCGAGACGTTCCGGGTCGCTCCCTCCGGTCGCTTCCCGGGCTGCGACTCGTCTGCTCAAATCCCGCTCCCTGCGCTTCCTTTTTCGCTCACTTCGTTCGCTCAGAAGAGTGCTCGGTCGGGGATTTGAACCCCGGTCATCGGCTCGAAAGGCCGAAATGATTGGCCGGACTACACCAACCGAGCGTGCGACGTCGCGTCGCTATCGGGACGTTGGCCCGCCCGTATATAAAATCGTCTCTCTGGAGCGAGTGTGTGTCCCGGTGTCGTGGGCCGAGGACGGTCGAACCCCCGGAACCGGTCGAGATTCCGAACTCTCACGAACTACGAGCGGTCGACCGAACTGTCGTACATGTCGTCGAACGCCCGTTCACCGCGGATCAACTCGTCGACGCCCCCGGTGAGTGTCACCTCGCCGAACACGGTCGCGCGATAGTACGTGTAGAGTCCGTCCTGTCCGCGGTCGGTCCGCTGGCGTTTCTCGACGAGTCCCGTCTCGACGAGCCTGTTGAGGTGATAGTGGAGCGTACTGTCGTCGATATCGAGCGCGTCTGCCAGTTCCGTCGGACTCAGCTCACCGCCGTGGACGAGCCGGTAGAGGACCGCGTAGCGCGTCCGGTTCCCGACCGCGGCATGCATGTCGAGGTACTCTTCCAGCGTCAGGACGCTGTCCTCCGGAAGCAGGTCGTCCGGGTCGTCCGGGTCGTCCGGCACGTCACTGCCCACCCCCTCGCTCGAATCAGTCACCATCTCGACCCGGGATCCATGACGCTGAAACTTAGCCATTGCCGGGCCGAATATTCCCAAAAACAACTCTCTTTAAAAGTCAGTCCGCAGCGCCGGCGACGGGCTCCTCGACGGGTCCGAGTTGCTCGGCGAACTGCTTGACGACTTTCTCCTCGGCCCTGTGGAGCGTCTCGCTGCAGGTCGACTTGGCGATCCCGGAGACCTCGGCCAGTTCGGTCAGTGTACAGTCCCGGGGCGTGTCGTAGTACCCCTCCTCGACGGCCGTCGTCAGGAGGTCGCGCTGTTTGGGCGTCAGCAGCTGCTTGGTCTCGACCTCCTGGCGGACCGAGGCCACGTCGAACTCGATCCCGAACTCCCGCAACTGGTCGGCCAGTTCCGAGAGCCTGTCCCGGGGGGCAGTCACCTCCCAGTCGACGCTCCCGTCGACGACGGTGAAGGGCAGTTCGAGCGGCGTCCCCGCGTTGCGAACCGGGAGCAACAGGACCGGGTTCGACGTCTCGAACTGCACCAGCACGGTGTCGTCGTCGCGCTGGAGCGCCTCCGTCGACGTGACCGCCTCCGATCGGTCGAGTTCGCGGAGCACCGACGCGACGTCCGGTGCCGTAATCTCCGCGAGCGCGACGCCACCCGCCTCCCGGGGGAACACCGTCAGTATCTCGAACGTCGCCTCCGGATAGGCCCGTGACAACCGCCCGATCCAGACGGACTCCGGAACGGTGACCGTCAGTTGCGCCCGTGGCATACGCACATGTTAGGCCCCCACCGGGTTATGAGCACTCCCGAATATGTTCGGTTACGCTCGCTTCACTCGCGTTGTGAGGACTGCGCCGGCCACGTTCGGCCTGCGAGCGCGCTCGCAGCCCTCGGTATTTGAAGTGGAGTTTACAAGCGTCGCTCTAGGGACTCGTTTGCCGACACGGAACACCCAACCGTTTACCCCACGCGCTCGTCCAGAATGAGGCGCGTCTTCGTGCTCACGACTTCGTCGAGTTCGCGGGTCTGGGTGATGAGCTCGTTGACCCGTTCGGTGTCCTGGGCGTCGACGACGAAGACGATGTCCTCCTCGCCGGAGACCTGCCAGACGAAGTCGACCTCCGGCCACTCGACGACGCGGTCGCTGATGTCGTGGGTATCGACGCTGACGTCGACGCCGACCTCGATCATCGCCTTGACGTTGCCGGTCCGCGTCGCCACGGTAAAGCGCTCGATGACGCCGTCTTCGACCAGTTGCTCGACGCGGTTTCGCACTGTCCCCTCGGAGGTCCCCACCCTGTCGGCGATCTCCGTGTAGGGCGTGCGGGCGTCCCGGCGCAGTATCTGGAGGATCGCCTCGTCGAGGTCGTCCATCGGATACGTCGAGTTCCGACGGCGACTACTTGAGGATTGCGAATTTCGTAATCACGCTTCGAAAGCAAGGCTTATGACCCGGCATCCTATACGCATCTCGTAATGACGGACGCATACGTCGCGGTGGAGGGCGGCCGCGTCATCGAGGCGCGCTGTCGCTCGCCTGGTACGACGCCGGGTGAACTGGTCTTTACGACCGCCTACACGGGCTACGAGGAGAGTCTCACGGACCCGTCCTACGAGGAGCAGATCCTCACCTTCTCGTACCCCCTGATCGGCAACTACGGCGTCCGCGAGGAGCGATTCGAGTCCGAGCGCGTCCAGCCCAACGGCGTCGTCGCACGCGACCTGACCGACGACGTCGCCGAGTGGCTCCAGGAAGAGGACGTCCCCGCCGTCGACCACCTCGACACGCGCGACATCGTCACCGAGATCCGCGACTCCGGCGCGATGAAGTGCGGGATCGCCGCCGGCGAGGACGTCACCGAGGGGGACGCACTGGACGCACTCGCCGAGTGCAAGCACATGTCCGACCACACGGACATCGGGTCGAAGGTGTCGATCCCCGAGGCCGCGACCTACAACGAGGACGGCGACGGGACGACCGTGGCGCTGGTCGACTGCGGTGCGAAGGGCTCGATCATCGAGTCGCTGGTCGAGCGCGACGCCGTCGTCCACCTGTTGCCCCACGACGCCACCGAAGACGAGGTCGCGAGTTACGACCCGGACCTGCTCTTCATCTCGAACGGACCGGGCGACCCGGAGAACTTCGAGCGGGCGAACGAACTCGTCGACAGCTACGTCGAGGAGTTGCCCATCGCGGGCATCTGCCTGGGCCAGCAGGTCGTCGCGAACGCGCTCGGCGGCGAGACCGAGAAGATGGAGTTCGGCCACCGCGGTGTCAACCAGCCCGTGCGCGACCTCCGGACGAACAAGGTCGTCATGACCACCCAGAACCACGGCTACACGGTCGCCGACCCCGGCGAGACCCTGGAAGTCACGCAGGTCAACGTCAACGACGACACGCCCGAAGGGCTCGAGAACGACGACCTCGGTATCATCACTCGCCAGTACCACCCCGAGGCCAATCCCGGTCCCCACGACTCGCTGACGTTCTTCGACGACGTCCTCGCGCTGGCCGAGGAGTAGAAACCGGCAGTTGCTCCGGGCAGACGGCAGTTATGTCGCTCGAACGTCGTATTTTGTACACAGGATTTATTGCCGGTGGGTCCTTTGGTATCGGTGGACGTGGCACACACGGATGCGGCCGGGCTGGCGGGCCGGCCGGTCACCGGCGCTACGTCCATCCCAACCCCGACCCCACCCTAACTCACCCCTGATCCCGCCTTTTGCGGCGGGGCGTTCGGTTCGATCTGCCATCCAGCGAGGACCAGTTCGTAGACAGACACTTTGATAGGGGCCCGGTGCTAACCGCAGGGAGATGAGTCGGTCGTTGCGGGACGTCGCGCTCGAAACCGCCAGCACGTTGCTGTACGTGGCGGGGGCAGTGCTGGTCGTCATCGTGGCAGCCAGGGGGTTTCTCGCGATCGAGACGAACTCGCCGGACGTGCTCTCGGTCATAGACTTCGTACTCCTGACGACGGGCGTCGTGCTGGTCGTCGCCGGCCGGTGGGTGAGTCCGGGGCTACGCCGACGACTGACGATCGACCCCCACACACGCGTCGGCCGACACGAACCCCAGCCGTCCAAACTGGAACAGTTGGGCTATCGTCTCCCGGACGAATCGCCCGAGGGGGCCCAGCCGACCACCACCTACGAGGACGGGACGCTCTATCGGCTCTGTCCGGAGTGTGGCGAACGGAACGAGACCGACTTCGACTACTGCCGCAACTGCTCGGCGCGACTGGAGCCGTAGGCCCCGGTCAGGTCCTGGCGGCTCACCGGGCGAGGGACGCTCCACTCACGCCGGGGACGGCGTCTGGACTGTCGAGAGGTACGCCGCCAGGTCGGTCGTCGAGAGCATCCCGATCACACCCTCTTCCTCGTCGACGACCGGCAGGTGGTGGATACTGTGTTCGAGCATCGTGTCGGCTGCCGTCTGGATCGGCGTCTGTGCGGTCGTCGTCACGACGTCGGTCGTCATGTACCGCTCGACAGTCGTCTCCGCTTTCGGTTTGCTCCTGGCGACGATGTCGACGAAATCCGTCGTGGTCAGGATGCCGACGAGCTGGTTGTCCGCGTCGACGACGACGAGCGACCCGATCCTGTTCGTCTGCATCTGCCTGGCAGCGTCCTCGACGAGCGTGTCCGGACCCACTGTCTCGAGGTCTGTCGACATCAGCCTGGCGACGAAGATATCGTCCATGTCCCACGGAACGCGGGCCCCCCTCAAATAGGTACGTCCATCGGCGAAAACGCGTGGGAGGTCACTCGCTGTCGCGGTGTTGTTCCGGTGACCGACTCCTCTCACCGCCGCCGTCAGTCGCAGTCGCCTCCCCGTCGGCCCCCGCGGGTCCGGAATCGTCTACACTGATACCCGGGTGGTTCTCCGGGGAGACCTCCCTCCCGCGGTACGTGAGCGTGCTGCCCGGACCGCCCGAGTCCTCGCTTTCGTCTTCGGTTCCTCCCCCGGCGTCCGAGTCGGCCGAACCGCCCCCGCCGACGGTGACCCCTGGATGGTTCTCCGGGGAGACCGGCTGGCCGCGGTAGGTGAGTCGGTTCGCCCCGTCTTCGGTCTCTATCTCCTCGGGCGTCTCGTCGAGTCGCTCCCGGACGAACTCCGCGGCACCCGAGAGCACCGACTCTTCGGTCCCCCGGGAGGCCCAGACGTGGTACTGCCGGCGCGGCGTCTTCAGGACGAACCGGTGTGCGAGCCAGCCTCGTTTGTACGTCACTTCGGCGACTGACTCGTGTGGGACCTCGACGACTTCGTCCTCGTCGGGCCTGCCGACGAGACAGAGCGTGCGTCGGCCGGTCACGAGCGCCACCGTTCCCTTGTTCTCGGCCGGCGACGTCGTGTTGCGCTTGGTCCCGAGTCCGATGCCCTTCTTCGAGTTGGTCAGGGCGTAGGCCGGTGCCTCGGTGTTCTCGAGGTACGTCACCGGCGGCCGGGACAGCCGGGAGTCGGGAAACGCCCCCTCCTGTCCCGCGAGCAGTCCGACGGTCACCGACGGGTCGGGCGCGATCTCCGCGAGCGTCATCGCACGGTCCATCGCCCGCTGGTCGCTCATCGGTCCACCATCCCCGTGTCGGTCGTCCTGTCACCGGCCATCGAGGGATCCTTCCGGCGCCACGGTTATCAGGTCTCTTCTAATATTCCTACTGCTGGTAATACGTCCTAATACGGTTCCCGACCTCCTGCTTCGAACCGGTTACCATCCCGACTCGAACCGGGCCTCGCGTGGGCTGGTGGGGACGACTCCTGGCTGAAAAACGATGGTTAGCGACGTGACGACAGCTTACGGGCGACGTCCCCGCGTCACTCGCTCTTTGGCTGGCCCCAGTACTCGTCGCGCTTGCGGCGACTGCCGACCGGCGCGACGTCGAGCGGTTCGTCGGCGGCCTCGATAGCCTCGAGGGCGGCCTTCGCGCTGGGCAGCGTCGAGAAGTAGGTCACTTCCTCCTCGACGGCCGTCTCCAGGGGTTCGCGCTGGCGCGAGACGATGAGGTCGACCTCGCCCGCCTGGATCGCCTCGACGAACGCTTCGGTACTGTCGAAGCTGACGAGTTCGAAGTGCTCGGCGTACTTCTCGACGAGTTCCTCGCCGGCCTCGGTGTCGGCGCCGGGGAACTCGCTCTCCGAGAGGTCCACCACGGCGGTGCCCTCCAGGGGGATCGCCTTCCCGACGGCCATCTGGGCCTTCTGGTAGGCCTTGCCGAACGTGTCGGCGGTACCCATGACCTCGCCGGTGGACTTCATCTCCGGGCCGAGCCGCGGGTCCGACCCCGGCAGGCGGTCGAACGGCAGGACGACCTCCTTGATCGAGACCTGCTCGGGGACCTGCTCGTGGACGTCCAGGTCCGCCAGTTTCTCGCCGGCCATGACCTTCGCCGCGAGTTTCGCGATCGGCACGCCCGTCGCCTTCGAGACGTACGGCACCGTCCGCGACGAGCGGGGGTTCGCCTCCAGGACGTACACTTCCTCGTCGCGCACCGCGAGCTGGACGTTCAGCAGGCCGACGGTGTCCAGCGCGCGGGCGATGTCCTCGGCGACCTCCCTGACTTTCCGGTTGACGTCCCGACCGAGCGAGCGCGGCGGGATCATGCAGGCCGAGTCACCCGAGTGCACACCCGCGGATTCGACGTGTTCCATGATGCCGCCGATGAGGACGTCCTCGCCGTCCGACACCGCGTCGACGTCGAGTTCGACCGCGTCTTCGAGGAACTCGTCGACCAGGATGGGTTTGTCCGGGCTCACGCGGACGGCCTCCTCGATGTACTCCTTGAGGTCCTCGTCGCTGTAGACGATGTCCATCGCGCGCCCGCCCAGGACGTACGACGGGCGGACGAGCACGGGATAGCCGATCTCGTGGGCCAGGTCGAGCGCTTCGCGTTCACTTGTCGCGGACCCGCCCTCGGGCTGGGCGATCCCCAGGTCGTCCATCAGGCGGTTGAAGCGGTCGCGGTCCTCCGCCAGGTCCATCGCGTCGACGGAGGTGCCCATGATCTCACAGTCGAGCCCGCGGCGTTCGATCTCGGCTTCGAGCGGGTGGCCGATGTCGACGGAGGTCTGCCCGCCGAACTGGACCATCACGCCGTCTGCGCCGGTCTCCTCGACGACGTCCGCGACCTCCTCGGCCGTGATCGGCTCGAAGAAGAGGCCGTCGGAGGTGTCGTAGTCCGTCGAGACGGTCTCGGGGTTGTTGTTGACGACGTGGACGTCGATCCCCAACTCTTGCATCGCGCGCACGGCGTGGACCGAACAGTAGTCGAACTCCACGCCCTGCCCGATGCGGATGGGGCCGCCGCCCACGACGACGACGGATTCGGCCTCGCGGTCGACCTGGACCTCGTTGCGACCGAGCTCCGAGATGGGGTCACGGGCCGAGTAGTAGTACGGCGTCGTCGCGCGGAACTCGCCGGCACAGGTGTCGACGAGTTTGAAGTCCCTGTCGGAGGTCTGTGCGTCGACCTCGTCGACCGAGACGTCGCTGACTGTCTCCGTGCCGGCCGCGCTGGCTTCCGATGCGACCGGTTCGTCGTCCGTGGCTGGCTCGTCGTCCGCCGCGTCGGGCTCTGCGAGTTCGCCGCCGTCCGCGGCCGCGTCGTCGACCGCGGGGATCCAGGAAGCGTGGGTGTCCTCGAAGTCGCTGCCGGTCAGCGCCGAGATCTCGTGGTCGGTGAAGCCGACGTCGGCCGCGGCCTGGAAGTCGCCCTCCCCGGCGGCGCGGGCGGCCTCGACGATCCGCTCGAAGCGTTCGAGGTACCACTCGCGGATCTCGGTGAGTTCGCGCAGTTCCTCGACGGAGTAGCCCCGGTCGAACGCCTCGAAGATGGCGTAGGGCCGGTCGGGCGAGGCGCGTTCGAGGTAGTACTCCTCGAGTTCGTCGTTGAACACCTCCGCGAAGTCGGCGGCCGGGTCGTACTCCGAGGAGCGCAACGCCTTCAGCAGCGACTCCTCGAAGGTGCGCCCGATAGACATCGCCTCGCCGGTGGATTTCATCGCCGGGCCGATCTCGAAGTCGACGTCGGTGAACTTGTCCTTGGGCCACCGCGGGACCTTCGTCACGACGTAGTCGATCGCTGGTTCGAAGGCAGCGGTCGTCTCCCCGGTGATCTCGTTTTCGATCTCGTGGAGACGCTTGCCGAGTGCGACCTTCGCAGTGACGCGGGCGATGGGATATCCGGTCGCCTTCGACGCGAGCGCCGAGGAACGCGAGACGCGCGGGTTGACCTCGACGACACGGTACTCGCCGCCGGGCGTCCCGTCGTCGCGCCAGGCGAACTGGATGTTACAGCCGCCCTGGATACCGAGTTCGCGGATGACTTTCAGTGCGGTGTCGCGCATCTCCTGGTGGCCGTCGTCGGGGATGACCTGCGAGGGCGTGACGACGGTGGACTCGCCCGTGTGGATGCCCATCGGGTCGAGGTTCTCCATGTTACAGATGATGATACAGGAGTCGTCGGCGTCCCGCATCACCTCGTACTCCAGTTCGATCCAGCCGTCGATGGACTCCGTTATCATGACGCGGTCGTCCCGGGAGAGGCGCAGGCCGCGCCGGACGGCTTCTTTGAGCTGGTCCATGTCGCCGATGACGCCCGACCCCGCGCCTCCGAGCGTGTAGGTCGTCCGCATGATCACGGGCAGGCCGCCCACCGCGGCGACCGCGTCCTCGACGTCGTCCATGCTGTCGATGGTCGTCGAAGAGGGAACCGGCTCGCCGATGGACTCCATGCGCTGGCGGAACTGCTCGCGGTCCTCGGTCGCGTAGATCGTATCGAGGGGCGTCCCCATCACGTCCACGTCGTACTCTTCGAGGACACCCTCCTCGGCGAGTTCGGCGGTGACGTTCAGTCCGGTCTGGCCGCCCAGCCCCGCGATCACGCCGTCCGGGTCTTCCTTTCGGATGATCTCGGCGATGGCCTCCGTCGTGATGGGTTCGATGTAGACGGCGTCGGCCATCTCCGGGTCGGTCATGATCGTCGCGGGGTTCGAGTTCACCAGCACGACCCGGGCACCCTCCTCCTGGAGCGCCCGACAGGCCTGCGCGCCGGAGTAGTCGAACTCGGCCGCCTGTCCGATCTTGATCGGTCCGCTCCCGATCAGGAGTATCGTCCGGTCTTCCTCGTCCGTCATTACTCGGGTCGAGTCCGTACATCGTAATAAGCCCGGCGATAAAATACGAACATCGAACCCGAATTTCGAAAATCGTAACGCTCGCTCGGCACCGGAGAAACACGGGGAGGAGACGCCAGGACGCGCCGACCGGTACACTCGCGTCGGGCGTCGAGACGTCCTGTTCTGCCCTGGGAGAGACAGGCAGAAGGTAAAACGGCGACGGAGTGAGTTCGGCGGTCGGTCGGCGACAGGATCGGTTCGGCGGTCAGTAAGCGACAGAATCAGTTCGGCGGTCAGTCAGTGATGGGATGTCACTGGCCGAGGAGACGGCTGCCGGCGGGCTCGTCGGAGGAAGTCAGTGGGTCTCGTCGTCGAACCGGTAGCGGTAGGGCTGTTCGCGGATGACTTCGACTTCGCCGGACTGTGCCTGGCGACCCAGGACGGTAGCGACGCGGTGTGCGCTGTCGAACTCCTCGCCGTGGTCTTCGAGCACGTCGAGGATCTCGCGAGCGGTCATCGGCTCCTCGGCGTCGGCCTCCCGCAACACCGATCGGATGCGCTCGAACTCACGCCGACGTATGCGCATACCCCTACTATAGGCCCGATCCCTCATTAAACGCCGTCAGACAGCCGTCAGACGGCCGATCTCCGAAAACCGCAAGAGGGCAGCCGGACTATATAGATCGATAAGTGTCTTACGATCACGTCTGCGTCCGGCGGCGGTCTGTCGGCTGACCAGCGAGGGGAACAACCCTCACAGCGCCGGGTCGTGTTCGGACTCCAGGTCCCGTTCGACCTGGTACTGCTCGACGAACGCCTCGGCGTCGAACCGGTCGACCCGACGGTACCCGAACACGGGTCCCGAGAGGGCAGGGGCCGAGACCGCCCGACACCGTCTCCCGGAACCCACGGGCGAATCTGTGACCTTTCGAGGTAGTGAGCGCCCGGGGAACGGGAACGGGAACAGGAGTCAGAGGGCGAGAGAGTCCGCCCCCGAATGTATATGTGGTCGGTAAGTGTACTTTGGTGACATGCGGCATCCACAGGGGTGGATCGGTCGCCTGTCGAACGGTGAGACGACCCGTCGGGGGTTCCTGCAGGCGACGGTCGGGGTCGGAGCCGTATCCGCCACCGGTGGGCAGGTCACTGGAACCACGCAGGCCGAGGGAGGCGAGGTGGTATGGACGTTCGACCGGCCCCGTGCGTTTCACTCGTCGCCGACGGTTGTAGACGGGTCGCTCTACGTCGGAAACACCGGCGGGACGGTCTACTCGCTACGGGTCGCGGATGGCACCGAGCAGTGGCAGACCGCGGCCGGCGACAGCGTCCAGTCGTGTCCGACCGTCGCCGACGATGTCGCCTTCCTCGGCAGTGACGACGGGAGTCTCTACGCCTTCGACGCCGATACCGGGGAGGAACGGTGGCAGTACGAGACGGGCGGTCGCGTCGTCTCCTCGCCGACAGTGGTCGACGGGACGGTCTACGTCGGCAGCGGCGACGACAACCTGTACGCGATCGACGCAGGTGACGGGAGCGAACAGTGGCAGTTCGGAACGGACGGCAGGGTGTTCTCCTCGCCGACAGTGGTCGACGGGACGGTCTACGTCGGCAGCGGCGACGACAACCTGTACGCGATCGACGCCGGGGACGGGAGCGAACGGTGGCAGTACGAGACGGGCGAGAACGTGTTCTCCTCACCGACCGTGGTCGACGGGACGGTCTACGCCGGAAGCAGCGACAGCAACCTGTACGCTATCGACGCCGGGGACGGGAGCGAGCAGTGGCGGTACGGCGCGAGCGGGAGTGTTCTCTCGTCACCGACGGTCGCCGACGGGACGGTCTACGTCGGGGACTTCGGCGGCTACGTGTACGCGATCGACGCCGGAGACGGGAGCGAACAGTGGCAGTACGAGACGGGCGAGAGCGTGTTCTCCTCGCCGACGGTGGTCGACGGGACGGTCTACGTCGGCAGCGGCGACGGGGGCGTGTACGCGCTGGACGGCGGGACGTACCAGCCGCTGCGGTGGCAGTACGAGACCGGCGACCGCGTCCTCTCGTCACCGACGGTCGTCGACGGGGCGGTCTACGTCGGGGGGTACGACGGCACGGTGTACGCGCTGGAGGCGGGTGTCGACGGTTCGAGCGCGGGTTCGCGGGTGTCGCTGGGGACGCTGGGCCACCACGGGTCGTGGGCCGAGGAGACCACGGCGCTCCTGGCAGCGTCGTTCCAGGTGACGATCACGGCGGCGAACGCGCCGGAGGCCGGCGACCCATTCGACGTGACGGTCGAGTTGCGAAACGCCGGGGACAGAGAGGGAACGAGGACGGTCGAGGCGGCCGTCGAGGGGGTCGACTCGGACTCGGCCTCGGTCACGCTCGACGCCGGGTCGTCCGCGACGCTGTCGTTCTCGCTGGCCACCGAACCCGGGGACGGCGGCGAGTACACCCTGCGGGTCTCCACCGGGGACGTGACCACGACCCGGACGGTCACAGTCGTCCAGGCCTCGCCGACCACCGGCCCCACTCCGACCTCGTCCCCCGGCGGCGGGACTGCGACCCGGGACGTCCCTGCCGGTGACCCGACCGCCAGCCCCACCGCGGCGCCTGCCACCACCACCGTCCAGTCGAGTGGCATCGACACGACTCGTATCCTGCAGGCGATACTCGTCCTCGGCAGCGGAGGCGGGATCCTGGCGCTACTGGGGGCCTATGCGGTGGTCCGGTGGGTGAGGGGGGACGACGACCAGCCGGAAGACGAAGAGTCCTCCGGGAACGTCGCCGCGACGGACCACGGCGAACCCGGGGGCGGTGACCCGCCGGAACCGACCGGCCCACCCTCCCGGGACGAGGAGTCCGCTCCGGTGACGGACGAGCGCGGGGGCCGCCCGGGAGCGGCGGGACCGAACCCGACCGGCGCCGGGGACAGCCGGAGAGTCGACCGGCGCGTGCCGACCGAGATCCCGAAGGTCCCGAGGCTCTCGCTCGCGTACGAGACCATCGAGAGGGAAACCCCGATCGGCAGCGGCGGACAGGCAGACGTGTACCGTGCGACGGTCCCCACGGCGGACGGGGACCTCACCGTCGCTCTCAAGGAACCGCGACTGGCCGACGTGGAACAGGCCGAAACGATCGAACGACTCCTCGCGAAGGAAGCGGAGACGTGGCAGAAGATCGACGACCACGACCACATCGTCGGCGTCGTCGGCTGGGGCAACCAGCCACACCCGTGGATCGCCATGGAGTACATGGACGCCGGCCACCTCGGTGACCGCGCGGGCGAACTGGGGTTCGACCAGGCGCTCTGGACCGCTATCGCCACCACCAGAGCGGTCCGGCACGCACACCGGCTGGGCGTCGCACACCTGGACCTCAAGCCCCAGAACATCCTCTTCCGGTCGGCCGCGGAAGAGGGGGCGTGGGACATCCCGAAAGTCGCCGACTGGGGGCTCTCGAAACAGTTGCTCGAACACTCGCGGAGCATCGAGGGCATGTCGCCACACTACGCCGCACCGGAACAGTTCGAGGGCAGTCGCGGAACGGCCGACGACGTCACGGACGTCTACCAGCTCGGCGTGGTGTTCTACGAGCTGTTTACGGGCGAGCGCCCCTTCGAGGGCCAGCCCGTCCAGGTCATGAACGAGGTACTGAACGAACAGCCTGCACCACCCAGCGAACTGGCCGACGTGCCACCGGAACTCGACCGCATCGTGCTCACCGCCATGGCGACCGACAAGCGTGACCGCTACGAGTCCGTCCTCTATCTCCGTGACGACCTGCAGGCGCTGTACGATTCGGTGTGACCGGTGCCGTCCGGCGACGAGTGGACACCGGGTGTCCGGCGACGATGCCATCGAAACCACCCGCCGGGCGCACTCTTCGTGGGGCCGACCCGCCCGAACGGGTCCTACACTGCCGAGTCGTGTTCGGACTCCAGGTCACGCTCGGCGCGGTACTGGTCGACGAACTCCTCGACATCGAACTGCTGGAGCCACTGGTCGAACTCGCTTTTCGCGGTATCGTCTTCGGCGTGGCCCACCGCGTGGTCCATGAGTTCGACGAGCAACTCGACGACGACCTCGTGGAGGCGCCGGGAGTCGAAGTCCGTGAGCCAGACCAGCGAGTAGCCAACCGAGCCGTCCTCGGAGACGTCCTGGCTGACGGTCTGCTCGGGGAACTCCTCGCGGACGATCCCCATGACGTGGGCGGTCGTGAACTCCTCGAACTCGTCGGCCGTCTCGACGGTCTCGCGGAGTACGTCGGCCAGGAACTCGGGGACGAACCGTCCCAGGGGATGGACGTCCATCACGACCGCGTGGGTGCCGCCACAGTCACACGCGAAGTCGCGCAACCCCAGGTCGAGGTCGTGGACGGTGACCGTCTCCCCGCAGGGAAGTTCGATGTCGTCGTCACCGCCCGGGACGCGCGGCTGTGCCATCAGGGGGAGATAGCGGACTCGCTCGCTTAAAAGGCGCGATAGCGGTCCGAAGACGACTGGCGGTGGCTGCGCCGTCAGACGTGTTTCGTGGTCTTTTTGCCGTCTCCGCAATATCTGCGGGTATGACAGACGCGCCCGAAGTCGGCGAGTTGACACCCCCGGACCGTACGCTGATGGGTCCTGGCCCGAGCGACGTGCATCCCCGCGTCCTCCGCGCGATGAGCACGCCGCTCGTGGGCCACCTCGACCCCTCGTTCGTCGAGATCATGAACGAGGTCCAGGAGCTCCTGCGCTACACCTTCCGGACGGACAACCAGTGGACGATCCCCGTCTCGGGGACGGGTTCGGCGTCGATGGAGGCAGCCATCGGTAACCTCGTCGAACCCGGCGACACGATGCTGGTCCCGACGAACGGCTACTTCGGTGGCCGGATGGAGAGCATGGCACGGCGCGCCGGCGGCGAGGTCGTCCACGTCGACGCACCGTGGGGCGAACCGCTCGACCCCGCGGACGTCGAGGACGCCTTCGAGACCCACCAGCCCGACGTCTTCGGGTTCGTCCACGCCGAGACCAGTACCGGCGTCCGCCAGCCGGGAGTCCCGGAACTGACGAGTATCGCCCACGACCACGACGCCTACGTCATCGCCGACTGTGTCACCTCGCTCGGCGGCGTCGAGTTGCGCGTCGACGAGTGGGACATCGACGTCGCCTACTCCGGCCCCCAGAAGTGTCTCTCCTGCCCGCCCGGCGCGAGTCCGCTGACGCTCAACGACCGCGCGATGGACAAGGTGCTCTCCCGGGAGACCGAGTCCCGCTCGTGGTATCTCGACCTCTCCCTGCTGGAGGGGTACTGGGGCGACGAGCGTGCCTACCACCACACTGCGCCGATCACGAACGTCTACGCGCTCCGCGAGGCGCTCCGACTCGTCGCAGAGGAGGGTATCGAGGACCGCTGGGCCCGCCACCGCGATGTCGCCGGCGCGCTCAAGACCGGCCTGGAGACGATGGGGCTGGAGATGAACGCACCCGACGACTACTGGCTCCCCAGTTTGAACGCCGTGCGCGTCCCCGACGGCGTCGACGACGCGGCCGTCATCGACTATCTGCTCGACGAGTACGACCTGGAGATCGCCAGCGGGCTCGGGGATCTCTCGGGCGAGATCTGGCGAATCGGCTGCATGGGCTACTCCGCGAACCCGAAGAACGTGAGCTACCTGATGACCGCGCTCGGCGACGCGCTGTCGACCCAGGACGCGGCCGTCGACGTCGACGCCGGCCTCGCGGCGACCAGCGAGACACTCGGGAACTGAGTTGCGGGTCGGGGGACACGCGGTCAGGAGCGGCAGTCGGCGAGGGGGATCCGGACACCGGTTCCCACCCGCTCGACGGTCGTCCCGAACGGCTCCGAGAGCGTCCGCAGGCGTTCGCGAACCCAGGTGGCCGCTTCGTCGCCGGACGCGACGGCCTCGTCGCTGGCGGGGTGAACCGTCTCGTCGTCGATGACGACCGGCGCGGCGTGAAGCGCGGTCAGCCGACCTTCCCGGACCCGCAACTCGAACAGAGCACTCCACTTGTTGTGCAGGTCGGGTTTCGTCACGTAGTCGTCGACGAAGTCGCCCGCGTCGTAGATGACCGGCCGACCACGATACACTTCGACCCCCTGGAGGACGTGCGCGCTGTGCCCGTGGACGACGTCGACGCCGCGGTCGACCAGCCAGCGGGCGACGGCTCGCTGGGTCGCCGCCGGGCGCACCACCCAGTTGGGGCCCCAGTGCAGCGAGGCGACCACGAGGTCCGCGCCGGCCTCGTAGATGTCGTGCAACGCCCGGTCGACCAGCCGACGGGTCCGTGCGAGCCGGTGGTCGAGAGTCAGGTAGGCCGTCCCCGGCGTCGACCCGCCGGCGGCGTAGGAGCGCGACTGGTCGGTCAGTGCCAGCACGCCGACGTCGAGGCCGCCGATCTCGACGGTCGTCGGATCGAACGCGGTCTCGCGGTTCGGGCCAGCGCCCGCGTGGGCGATGCCGGCGTCGGCGAGGTGTGAGCGCGTGTCGGCCAGTGCGACCGGCCCGAAATCGAGCAGGTGGTTGTTGGCGAGACTCGCAACGGAGACGCCGGCCGCTTCGAGCGCAGGGACCGCCCAGTCCGGGTCGGCGCGGAAGTAGTAGGTGCGGCCGGGTCTGCGCTCACCGCGGTCGGAGATCGTACACTCCAGATTACAGACCAGGCCGTCCAGCGCGTCGAGTCGGTCACCGAGGCCGTCCCAGACGCTCGCGGGGTCGCGACCGCGCCAGTGCTCGTCGACGCTCCGGCCCAGCATGACGTCGCCCGCGAAGCCGATCCGGGCATCCGCCGCCGTGCCTGACGGTGATACCTCTGTCGCCGACTCGACGGTCGCCGGGCACGGGCGGGCGCTCCGGCCACGCACTGTCCCGTGGACGCCGACAGCTGCCCCGAGGCCACCGGCGAGTACCGCCCGACGGGTCAGCTCCATGCGGTTTACCTCTACGGATCGGCAGTTTCGCGCGCGGCAGTATCACTGTGGCGCACTTCGGACGGAGAGAAACGGCCGGTGTCGATCGACGCGTGCCGACCCGCGTGAGTCAGTTGTTCACGTCGCCGTTCAACACGGCGGAGACGACCCGGAGCTCCTCCTGCTCGGAGACGTTGTCGGACTCCATGCAGGCGTGGACGACCTTGTGCGCGAGTGCCGGATCGGAGATCCCGTCCGGGCCCGACTCCCGCGATTCGAGTTCGTCGAGCCGTGACTCGATGCGGTCGAGTCGCGCCACGATTTCGCCGCGGTCGGTCGCCCCATCGGAGGCGAACTCGCCCTCGGCCGGCCGGCGCCGGTCCCCGTCGGTGCGCGCGTCGGCCCGCTCCAGCGAAGACGGAGCCACTGTCGGACCCCCCGTCTCGCCGCGCGTGAACTCGTCGTCCTCGAAGACGCGGTCGACGAACGCGGCCCTGCGCTGCCAGTCGAAGCCGTCGATGCCGCTGGCACGCTTGCTGATAGTCGCCCGGCTAACGCCGAGCGTGTCGGCGATCTCCTCCTGGGTCGCGTCCGGCCGCTCCGCGACGATCTCGAGGACTGCTCGTTCTTTCTCGCTCAGTTCCTCGGGACCGCTCACCGGCGTGTCGTCTGTCATGGTCTCCGTTTCGGTCTCGGGCTCGTCGGGCGTAGTGTCGACCCCGACCCCGGAGTCGTCGACCGCGTCGACTGCCCCGTCACCGTCCGCCCGGACCGGCGCACTGTCGGTCGGTACGTCGGCCCCGATAGCGGGTTCGTCCGTCCCGGACGGACTGGCCGGTTCCGCGGGCGTGACGTCCGACTCGGTCGCTGTGTCCTCGTCGTCGACTGACGGGGCCTCACTGTCGTCCGCCCCCGTTCCATCGGCACCCACGTCGTCCTCTGCGGGGTCGCCGTACTCCGCGAGGACGCGGTCGACAAGGTCCGTCGAGGCACCGCTCACCTCGTCGGCCACCTCGGCCATCGTCGCCTCGGGCATCGACGCCGCCCTCTCCAGTATTTTCTTGTGAATCAGTGCCCGCGGCGTCGACGAGTTCCGTGGCTTCCCCACGTCGCCCGCGTTCGCCGAATCAGACACGAACACCACCCGGCACCCCTGTACCGCTCAACGTGTCACCCATATCCTCGCTCCCTCATATCTCATTCATGCTTAAATATCTGTTGGCGATTCTGTTTAAGGGATATCAGGATTGAAAGCGGACCCCCCGGAGACACCTGGTTGACCAGGCATCGTCGGGATCGAGCGGCCGCTATACCGCTATATAGATCTCATTTGTGAAAACACTGCGGAGGTGAGAGGTACCGAGTCACTCGCGTCTCCACCGGAGTTCGGGCGTCGACGGTCTCAGGTGATATGGATGGCAGGTCTGGCCGGTTCGGCGGTGTCGGCGAGGTCGTCGTCGGGGTCGGCCTGGCGGACCGTCACGTCCGCGCCGAACTCGTCTTCGAAGAGCCAGGCGGCCGCCTCCAGCACGGCGAGTTCGCGCTCGGCGTCGAGGACCGGTTCGAGCCCTTCGCCACGCTCCACGAGGTCCGCGAGGAACTCGCCCGCTCGCTCGCGGTGGGCGGCGACGAGGTCGTCTTCGAGCGCCGAGGCGACGACCGCATCGCCGGGGTCGGCCGCACGAACCAGGTCGTAGGCGCGGTGTTTCCACGGTTCGGCGACGACCACCTCGATCTCGTCGGGGTCGTCGATGTCGACGACCGTCGTGATGTCGCGCACGTCGTCCAGCGTCCGGTCGACGAGGCGACGCTCCAGCCCGTAGTCGGGCACCGCCACGTCCGGTTCGGGCCAGTCCGCCTCGACGACCAGCCCCTCGGTGTCGAGGCGGTTCCACAGCTCCTCGCCGAGATACGGCGCCAGCGGCGCGACGAACCGGGTCAGCGCCCGCAGTCCTCGCCGATAGGTGTCCCCGTTGGGCGTCTCGTAGTCGCGATACCGCCGGAGGAGGCCCGCGAGCGCCTGCGCTTCGTTGACCACTCGATGGAACCGAAAGCGGTCGTACTCGTCGGTGACCGCCGCGATCGTCCGGTCGATCTCCCGGTCGACGTAGTCGTCCTGCGAACGGCGCTCGTCGGTCGTCGCCACCCGCTCGGCCCCGGTGACCATCGTGTACAGGCGCTGCTGGAAGTCGTAGACAGAACTCACGTCGGTGACCGTCCACTCGAAGTCCTGTGCCGGGTGCGCCGCGGAGAGTAGAAAGAGTCGGGTCGTCTCCGCGCCGTACTCGTGGGGCGAGATGGCGTTGTCCTTCGAGGCGGACATCTTCTCGCCCTCGTAGAGCACCGTGCCCTGGTTGATGAGTCGCTCGACGGGTTCGCGCGTGTCGAGCAGTCCCAGGTCGGCGAGCGCCCGCGTAAAGAAGCGGATGTAGAGCAGGTGGAGGATAGCGTGTTCCTCGCCGCCGACGTAGACGTCGACCGGGAGCCACTCGTCGGCAGTCTCGGAGTCGAACGGTGCCGAGTCGAGGTCGGGCGAGAGGAATCTGAGGAAGTACCACGAGGAATCGACGAAGGTGTCCATGGTGTCCGTCTCGCGCTCGGCCGGCCCGCCACAGTCGGGACACTCCGTTGCGACGAACTCCTCGCTCTCGTCCAGCGGGTTCCCCGAGGTACGGAGGTAGGGCGGCAACTCGACCGGGAGGTCCTCCTCGGGAACGGGGACGTGGCCACACTCGTCGCAGTGGACGATGGGGATGGGGGTCCCCCAGTAGCGCTGACGGGAGATGAGCCAGTCCCGGAGACGGTACTCCGTGGCGGACTCGACGGCGTCCTCCGAGAGCAGTCGCTCTCGCGCCGCGGAACTCGCGAGGCCGTCGTACTCGCCGCTGTCGGTGAGCATGCCGTCCCCGGTGAACGGTTCGGCCGGCAGCCCCGTCGCCGATCCGTCGACCGGTTCGACGACCCCTTCGACGGGGAGATCGTGGGCCTGTGCGAACGCGTGGTCACGCTCGTTGTGGGCGGGGACGCCCATCACTGCGCCGGTCCCGACGTCGTCGAGGACGTACGCGGCGACGTACACCGGCAGTTCCTCGCCGGTGAGCGCGTGGACGGCGGTGAGGTCCGTCTCGACCCCCGAGGTCCCCTCGGTCTCCTGGCCGGCACCGGTCACGCGGTCGACGTACTCGGCGACCCCCTCGTCGGTCGCGGCGGCCGCTTCGGCGAGTTCGTGCCCGGGCGAGACGGCCAGAAACGCCGCCCCGTAGACGGTGTCGAGGCGGGTCGTGAACACCGACACGTCCTCTATTCCGTCCTGGTCGTCCGTTTCAGTGTTGCCCGCACCCTCGACGTCGAAGGCGATGCGGGCCCCTTCGCGTCTGCCGATCCAGTTGCGCTGGATGTCGCGGACGCTCTCGGGCCAGCCGTCGAGTTCGTCCAGGCCCGCGTCGAGTTCGTCCGCGTAGTCGGTGATGGTGAAGAACCACTGGTCGAGCTCGCGCTGTTCGACCGGCGTCTCGCACCGCCAGCAGACGCCCCGGTGGGCGTGGCCGTGGTCGTCGTCGACGTCGTTCCCACTCGCGGTGGGCGTCTCGACCTGTGCGTCGGCGAGTACCGTCTCGCAGTCCGGACACCAGTTGACGCGTGCGCCCTCGTACTCGACGAGTCCCTCCTCGTAGAACTTCGTGAACAGCCACTGGTTCCAGCGGTAGTATTCCGGTTCGCAGGTCGTTATCTCGCGGGACCAGTCGTAGCCGAATCCCATCGTCTCCAGTTCCTCGCGCATCTGGGCGATGCAGGTGCGCGTCCAGGACTCGGGGTCGGTGTTTCGCTCGTAGGCCGCGTTCTCCGCGGGGAGGCCGAAGGCGTCCCATCCCATCGGCTGGAGAACGTCGTCGCCCTGCATCCACCGGTAGCGGGCGTAGGCGTCCGTGATGGCGTAGTTGCGGACGTGGCCCATGTGGAGGGTCCCCGAAGTGTAGGGGAACATCCCCAGCACGTACGTCGGGTCGACGGCGTCGTCGGGACACTCGAAGACCCCCTCTGCGTCCCACACGTATTGCCAGTACTCTTGAACCCTGGCGTGGTTGTAGCGTTGCGACATCGGTCAGTGCCGGTCGTGGGTCGGCCGCGCGTATAAAGATGCGAGGTACCACGGGACATCCTGCGAGGTATCGCCGGCCCTCGTATCGACGAGAGTCCCGGCTCGAGACACCGGTCCGGACCAGTGCCCTGGTAGTGGGTGTCACGGGACGAACCTGTCTCCGAGCCGTCGAGTCGCGTTCCGGCCCGAGCCGTCCGAAATCGGCCGCGCCGGGCCCGGACAGGTTCCGGCGGTCTGGGGTTCCCACGTCACGGTGCAAAGAGGGGAAGTTTTTACTTGTGGAACCATAAGTGGTCTATAGTTGGAATGTCTCGGAACCAGGCTGGAGACGTGCTGCAAGACGACCTCGACTACTGTTACGACGCGGTCCAGGACGTCTCGCGCACTTTCGCGCTGACTGTCGCCGAACTCGACGAGCCCATGTCGCGGGACATCTGCGTCGGCTACCTCCTCTGCCGGATCGCCGATACGGTGGAGGACGCCGGCCACATCCCGCCGGCCGACCAGCGCGAGCTTCTGGACCAGTACAACCAGGTACTCGACCCCGAGAGCGACACGACCGTCGAGGAGTTCCGCGACGCGGTCGACCAGTGGATCCCCGACGAGCCCGACGCCGACTGGCAGGTCGTCGCCGCGACACCGCGGGTCGTCAGGACGTTCGAGGCGCTCGACGAATCGTCCAAGCGGGCGATCCGCCCGCCGGTTCGCGAACTCGTCGACGGGATGGCTATGTTCGTCGAGCGCTACGCCGAACACGGGGGGTTGCGCCTGCAAACCTTCGACGAACTCGAGGAGTACTGCTGGTACGCAGCCGGAACCGTCGGCACGCTCGTGACAGGCCTGCTCGCGCGCAACGTCGACGACTCGGTGGGCGAGACGCTCCAGAACAACGCCCGCTCCTTCGCGATGCTCCTCCAGCTCGTCAACGTCTCCAAGGACGTCGCCACCGACTACGAGGAGGAGAACAACGTCTACATCCCCCAGGAACTGCTCGAAGACCAGGAACTCGACACGGAGGACATCCCCAACGACGCAAAGAGCGAGGAGTTCGTCCCCGTCATCCACCGCGTCACCGACAGGGCCGAGAGCTACCTCGACGGCGCCCAGACCTGGCTCGAAGCGATGCCCGAGATCCGCGGTAACACTCTCTCGGCGTGGGCCATTCCCTTCCTGCTCGCGGTCGGCACAATCCGCGAACTCGAGAAGCGCCCCGAGGACGTCATCGAGGAGGGCAACGTCAAGGTCTCCCGCTCCGAGGTCCACACGCTCTTCGCGATGTTCGCCGGCGACGACGACCCCTCGCTGGAGGAACTCCGCACCAAGATGCGCCAGCGCCCCCTCGACGAGTACTGACCGCCTGGTAGCGAGACGTCGCGGTTCTCCAGCCACTATCACAACGGATTAGTCACCGATAGCCCGAGGTAGGAGACATGACGGAGCGCGTCGACGTCGTCGTGGCGGGTGGAGGACCGGCCGGACTGCAGTTCGCCCGGTCGCTCGCGGAGCGCTCGGAGTACTCGGTCGTCGTCCTGGAGGCCAACGACGAACTCTCGGACAACGACAAGTCGACCGGCGGCACCTTCGACCAGGTGATAGAGGGGTTCGACGTTCCCGACTCGGTCGTCCAGGCCGACTGCGCGGACGTCGTCTTCGAGGCACCCGGCGCGAGCGAGCGACTCCCCATCCCCGGGTACGTCCTCGATTTCCCCTCCTTCCTCGAGTTCCTCGGCGAGGACGCCCGCGGTCACGGTGCCGAGATACGGACGGGCTGTCGAGTCACCAATCCGATACGCGAAGGCAGGGACGTCACCGGCGTCGTCTACCGGGAGAACGGAAGCGAGAAGCGGATCTACGCCGACCTGGTCGTCGAGGCGACGGGCCCGGCTGCCGTCCTCGCCGAACCGCTCGGGATGTTCACCCCCGGCGAGGCCCAGCGTGGTATCGGCAAGGAGTACGAGATCGAGGGGCGCTACGACATGGATTCGATGCTCTTCCGGTTCGACCACGCGGCCGCTCCGGGCGGGTATGCCTGGACGTTCCCGGCGGGCGACGGCGTCTTCAAGGCCGGCGTCTGCTGGGTCGACGACTTCTACGAGCGCCACGGGCCCGACGGGTCCGGCGGCGCGCTCATCGACGACTACATCGACCGCTGGATCGAGTCCGACGACCGCTGGGAGGCCGAGAACCGCCGGGCCGCCCACGCGGGACAGGCCGTCCTCAACAACTCGCTGAACCGCCGCGCAGTCGACGGCCTCGTCGCCATCGGTGACGCCGTCTCCAGCATCAACCCGCTCTTTGGCGAGGGGATCCGCCCGGGGATGGAGTCCGCTGCGATGGCGGTCGACGTCGCGATCGACGCCCTCGACGCCGGCGACACCTCCCGCGAGCGACTCGCCCCCTACGAGCGCCGCTGGAACGACGAGAAGGGCTTTCACTGGCGTGTCCAGCGCATCGTCGGCGAGTTGCTCTACGACTTCACCGCGAGACAGCAGACCCAGTTCGTCCGGAAAGCCGGGGAGATGGACGCCGCGGGTGCCCGGCGCCTCCAGCGGTACGAACTCTCCGTACGGGACTACCTCTCGCTGTATCCGTTCGACCCCGCCGACGTCGCGAAAGTACCCCGACTGCTCCGGCACGTCCGGTCGGCGTGAAAGACGGGCACATCCGATCCCGTCGTCCGGTCGGCGCGAGAACCACGGGAACTGGACCGTCAGGACGAGAGCAGTCCGGAGAAGACCTTGCGCTGTGCGGCCCGGAGGTGCTGGGTCAGCGTCGCGCGGGCGACGTCGAACTGTTCGGCGAGTTCCGTCGCGCTGGCACCCCGGGGTCGCTCGAAGTAGCCGGCGTGGAACGCGTGGGAGAGTACCTCCAGTTGCCTGTCGGTGAGCGGGTCGAGCGGGTTCTCCGCCGCTGGGGAGGAAGGGGTACCCCTGTCGGTCCAGATAGTCGACACCGTCGCGTCGCCGTATCTGTCCTCCAGTGCCGCGGTGACAGTCTCGACGGTGCCGTCGTCGGGAACCTGCGTCGACACCGTCGCGAGGCCGCGCTCGACGACCGTCCGCTCGAACCGCGCACCGCTCTCCGCGAGGACCCGTTCCGGCGTCGGGCCGGCGGCCACGAACTCACAGCGCACAGTGTCGGGACCGTCGCGGACGTCGACCGTGCGCAACGTCTCGACAGCTTCGGCTGCGTCCCTGACCGCAGCGGTTCCGACGCCCGCGATCCGGGCCGAATAGAGGGTGGACCCGTCGTCGCGCGTGACCGCCGACGGCACCTCGATGCGGGCCGACTCCGGAAAACGTTCGGCGAGGCCGACCAGCGGGGCCGCGCTGTCACCGATCTCGACGTCGAGCGAAACCGGCTGGGCGGAGACGAGCGAGCGCTTCCACTCGGCAGTCCTGAGGGCGTAGCCGATCGTTTCGGCGTACTCGACGATATCGTCGACCTCGCGGCTGTCGAGCATCGTCGCGTCGTCCGTGTAGGCTTCGAGGATGCCAAAGCGGACGCCGTCGTGTCGGACGGGGGTCGCGACGACTCCCTCGAAGCCGTAGTCACTGGCGACCGACTGCCAGTCCGACCCGGTCCCCGCGCCGCTTGCTGGGCCGTCGTCTGTCGCCTCGGTGTCGGCCGCCCCGTTGTCGGCCGCCTCGTCGTCGACCGCGCCCGGTTCGATAGGTGCGACGACCACCGAGTCACCGCGGTCGATGGCCGCCCGGGCAGGCGTCGCCGCGGCCGAATCGCCGGCGGGGTCGAGTACGTCGTCGAGATACCCCTCACGCCCGGCCGCGCTCTCGGGAACGACGTCGCCTCCCTGCTCGCGACCGATCCAGGCACAGGCGTAGCCGCGGTCGGCGACGAGTCGCGAGGGGAACTGTCGGTAGACCTCGGAGGGGACCGTGGTTGCCGTGAGGACGTCGAGCATGGCGTCTTTCGACCGACGCTCACGTTCGAGTGCCCGCTCGGTCCGGTAGGTCCGGACTGCGTTGGCGACCCGACTGGCGAGTAACTCCCCGTCGTCGGCCCCCTTGCGGATGTAGTCGGTGACCCCCTGTCCGATGGCGTCGCTGGCGACGGCCTCGCTGCCGCGGCCCGTCACGAGGACGAACGGCCGGTCGGGGTCGCGCTCCCGGACGGTGTCGAGCAGGTCGAGTCCGGTCCCGTCGCCGAGCTGGTAGTCACTGACGACGCAGTCCGGGTCCAGTTCGGCAAAGCGGTCGCGACCCGTCGCAAGGGTGGTAGCCGTCTCGACGGCGAACGCGTCGCGACTGCTCTCCAGAAGCCGTCCCGTGACCTGTGCCCACCGTTCGTCGTCGTCGACGATCAGAACCGATACCCTGTCGAGCGACGGCGCGCCCCCCCGGGAGGTCGGTCCCTGCGCCGTCGTCACGCTCCGTTCCCCCCACGTATCATCCGGTACAGTTCGGTTTCCCACCCGGACCGGAGTCCCCACTCCGACTCGATGCCACACGTGTCGATCATACGTGGGATCCGATCGCACACCTGATAAAATAGGTGCCTGCATACGCTGGTGGGACCCCAGGGTCGATACCTCGCCGCCGGTCTCGACGAGGGCGCTGATACGTCACAGAAGATTCATACCGGGGGACGCCGGCAGTGGATCCATGGACCGCCGGAGGGTGTTGCGTGGCGTCGCTGGCCTGCTGGCTGGCGTCGGACTCGCGGGGTGTACGGGGAGTCAGGGAGAGGTACCCGTCACCGCAGAACCACCGCCTCCCGGCGTCGGGAGGGGCAGTTCGGGCGGTGCGGGCGGTGGTCGTGGCGATGGTGGCGACGGCCCCCCGGGTTCGCCCAGTACCGAGCGGGCAGTCACGATCGAGGATTTCGACGCGAACGAGGCCGACGACGGTACGCTGCTCGTCAGCATCACCGTCAGCAACGACAGCGCGCAGCGTCAGGTCCGCCTCGCCCGTGCGACGGTCTCGCTCGGGACCGCGGAGAGTGTAGCCGAGCGGTTCGTCGCGGTCGAAGCCGGCGGGACGGCGACAGTCCGGATCCCGGTCGACGTCAGCTACCAGGCCTGGCTGGACGGCGGGAGTTACGTGCCGGAACTCGTCGACCGGACGCCCGCGACGCCGCTCCCGACGGCCACGCAGACACCGACACCCACGACCGACCCCGCTGACACGCCGACCTCGACTTCGACTTCGACTTCGACCTCCGAGGCCACTGGCTCCACCACTCCGAGTCCGGGGGTCCCGAGTGACGACTCGACTGCCGGGAACGAGACCGGTTCCTGAAGCCCGAACTGAACCGGCTCCCGAACCCCGAACCCGATTCTGATGGCGTCAGACCATCGCTTCGTCGCCGACGTCGGGGTTGCAACGGACGTACGCGACGAGGCGGTCGACGTAGGCATCGAACGGCGGACACCCGATCCCGGTTCCGCGTAGCGCCCGGCGGGTGTTCGGACAGGCGTACCGCGTCGGCAGGTCGAGGTAGTCGACGGTCGCAGGTTCCGCGGCCCCGCCCCGCCGCGCGAGTGCCGCGAAAGCCCGTTTCGCGACCGGTTTGGGGAGTGGCGCCCGAACGACACGATGACCGGCGGCGTCGGCGACGCTCCGGACGAACGCCGGGACCGAGAGCGGCGCTGGGTCACAGAGCTGGTACACTTCGCCGGCGGTGTCCGCGCGACCGCTCAGGTGGGCGATCGCGTCGACGACGTAATCCCGCGGAACGACGTTGAGTTCGGTCCCCGCCGATCCAGGGAGAGCAGGAGCAACCGACAGGGGACGGGGCTGGGCGAGGAGGAACCGTATCAGGTAGTACGGGCCGTCGTACTTGTCAGTCGCGCCGCTCTCGCTGTCGCCGACGGTGATCGCGGGTCGGTAGATCGTCGCGGTGAGCCCGTCTTTCATCCGCTCGCGGACGAGTACCTCCGCGCGGAACTTCGAGCGCTCGTAGTGGTTGTTGAACGACTGGCCCTCGTCGAGGTGGCGCCCGGTGAAGACGCCGTCGTACCGGCCGCTGACGTAGCAGGTGCTGACGTAGTGAACTCGCTCGACGCCCAGCGTCTCGGCCGTGTCGAGGACGTGCTCGGTGCCACGGACGTTGACCGCCTCCGCGAGGTCCGCGTCGACGCCGAGGTCGTAGACCGCCGCGAGGTGGTAGAGTTCGGTGACGGTGTCGCTCTCGGCGAGGGTGGCCAGGTCCTCACCCAGTCCGAGGCCCGGTTCGGTGATGTCGCCCTCGTAGAGCTGGACGCTCGTGTCCGTACTCGGACTCGTGTTCGTGCTCTCGGGTGCCGGGGCTTCCGCCACGCACCGTTCCACGATTTCAGTCGCGCGTCGCTCGGCGAGGTCGGCGTATCGGGACTGGACGAGACAGGCGACCGGCCCGTCCCCCCGCGCGAGGAGTCGTTCGAGCAGTGCCGACCCGAGAAATCCGGGAAAACCCGTGAGCAACACGTTCGGAGGGTCTCGGGAGTCTCGGGCGGTGCTCGTTTCGGCAGGTTCGGTGGTGACGCCAGTCATCGAAACCACCGCTGGACGGCCCGCTGAAGGCGGGTGACCGCGACCAGGCCGCGGACGGTGAGTCCGTTCGGCACACCCGGGACACCGCCGAGCGGGCCGATCCTGGAGGTGGCGACCGTGCGGGCTTCGAGGAACCGCCGGATCCCCTCGGGGCCGTGGCGCCGGCCGAGTCCGGAGTCGCCGAACCCGCCCATCGGCGCGTCGACGGCCGCCCAGCCGACCTGGTAGGCGTCGTTGACACAGACGGTCCCGCAGTCGATCTCGCGAGCCACGCGCTCCCCGCGCTCGCGGTCGCCGGTCCAGACGCTCGCGTTCAGCCCGTACGGCGAGTCGTTCGCGGCCGCGACGGCCGACCGCACGTCGGGAACGGGCGTCACGGAGACGACCGGCCCGAACGTCTCCTCGCAGGCGACCGCCGTGTCCGGGTCGACGTCTGTCAGTATCGTCGGTTCGTAACAGAACGGGCCGACATCAGGACGGTGACGGCCACCTGTAAGGAGCGACGCGCCGTCGGCGACCGCGTCCTCGACGTGGCTCTCGACGCGGGCGAGCTGGTCGCCGTCGATCAGCGACCCGACGTCGTCGGAGTAGTCGAACCCCGTCCCGAGCGAGAGCCGGCGGGTCGCGCCGACGAACGCGTCGAGGAACGGCTCGTAGACGGACTCGTCGACGTAGACGCGCTCGGGTGCGAGACAGAGCTGGCCAGCGTTGGCGAACGCCCCCTGTGCCGCTCCGCGGGCCGCCGTCTCCAGGTCGGCGTCGTCGAGGACGAGCAGCGGGTTGTTCCCACCGAGTTCGAGCGAGCACTCGACGAGGTTTCGTCCCGCTCGCTCGGCGACGATTCGACCCGTCTCGGTGCTCCCCGTGAAGGCGACGTGGTCGACGCTGTCGATCAGCGCGGAGCCGACCGTTTCGGGCTCGCCGGTCACCACCGTGAGGACGCCCTCCGGAAGCCCCGCCCGTTCGAGCAGTTCGGCGAGTGCGAGCGCGACGAACGGCGTCTTCTCGTCGGGTTTGAGGACGACGCTGTTGCCGGCCAGCACGGCGGGGACCACCTCGGACATCGCGAGGCTGACGGGGTAGTTCCACGGCGAGATGACGCCGACGACGCCGACCGGGTCGTAGGTGACAGTAGCCGTCGACGCACCGACGACCGCGCCGTCGCGCTGTTCGTCCGCCAGAAACGAGGGGCCGCGATCCGCGTAGTAGGTGCAGTTGAGCGGGACTTCGACGACCTCCTCGACGCCGTGACGGCGGGATTTCCCCGTTTCGAGCTGGAGGAGGTCGAGCAGGGGCTCCCGATTTTCGAGCACCAGGTCGCCGAACTCGTCGAGGACCGCGGCGCGCTCTTCGGTCGGCGTCTGCTCCCACGCTGTCTGCGCCTCACGAGCCTGCTCGACGGCGGCTTCGACCTCCGGAGACGTACAGACCGGGACCGTCCCCAGCGGTTCGTCCGTCGCCGGCGCCCTGACGACGATGGAGTCGGACCCGCCGGCGGGCACCCGCTCGGCCAGCGTCGACAGTCGCGCAGCCGACACGCGCGACCGTCCAAGCAGCGAGGTGACGGCCCCGGGTTCGAGTGACATACCGTCCTGTCGGCCCGGGGGACCGTCTATCTGATGGTCGGATTTCGGTTACACGTCCGTATTCAAGGGGTTTCGGACCGGACTACCGGCCGCCGACGAAAGAGTCGGGACTGGGACGGCAACCTGCGCCACCCTCGCCATCCGCCCTGACGCGCGCTGTTGCACCATCTACCCTGGCGCGCGCCGTCGAGCGTGCCGAGCACTGCGAGGCCGCGAGAGGTATCGTGCGAGGGATGAGCATCGCAGCGAGCGCAGCGAAGCGAGACGCGCAAGAGGTTGGGGAGGTGTGAGGCCGTCGCGGTGCTGTGCGGGGCGATGCGGGGCGGTGCTGTTCCTGGCGGACTGAAAGGGCGAGGTGCGCTCGCGTGCACTTCAGTCGCCTGAGCGGGCCCTATCCGTGCGAGTGCGGCGCGGTGCGGGTGACCGAGCGCGGATATCCCGCTCAGCGACCGCGAGCGTGCCGAGGGCTTTCAACCGTCGTTGTGAGTAGCGGTGTCGTCATCTCGTGGCGAGCGTGCCGAGGGCTTTCAGCCATCATTGTGAGTAGCGGTCGATCCAATCTCTAGCGAACGGTCCGAGGACATCCATCCCAGACGACATCCCATGAATCCAGCCACAGCTAGCGCGGGTCGACCAGACCCAGAGCCAGAAAAACCACTCGCTCGCCTCTCGGACCGCCGACATCTTCAAGAGCGTTCCACGGGACGTTCAGATATGGAACTGCCAGAGACGGGCCGGGAGGCGTCGGAACTCGGGGCGGAGATGGAGGCCCGACGTGCCGGCGACGCGGACTGGCGCGAGGGTCGGACGTGGAGTCTCGTCTACCACGGCGGCGAGGACCTCGAAACCCTCCGGGACGACGCCTACGAGCGATTCGCCTCGGAGAACGCGCTCAACCCGCTCGCCTTCCCCAGCGTGCTCGGCTTCGAGAACGAAGTCGTCGGTATGGTCGCGGACATGATGAACGGCGAGAGCGCGGTCGGGAACGTCACCTCCGGCGGCACCGAGAGCATCGTCCTCGCGACCTACACCGCCCGCGAACGTGCCCGACGCCGGGATCCGGACATCGAAAATCCCACCGTCGTCTACCCGGAGACTGCCCATCCGGCGTGGGCCAAGGCCGCGCACTACCTCGATATGGAGACCGCGGTCACCTCCACGGACGACGGCTGGCGGGCCGACCCCGCCGCAGTCGCCGACGCGGTCACCGAGGACACAGCACTCATCGTCGCCTCCGCACCCTCCTACCCTCACGGCGTCGTCGACCCGGTCGAGGAGATCGCAGCTATCGCCGACGACCACGACGTCCCCTGTCACGTCGACGCCTGCATCGGCGGGTTCGTCCTCCCCTTCCTCGACGATCTGGGTCACGACATCCCGGCCTACGACTTCTCGGTCCCGGGCGTCACCTCGATGTCGGTCGACCCGCACAAGTACGGCTACACCGCGAAGGGCGTCTCGACCCTCCTCCACCGCGACAAGTCCTATCGGCGCGACCAGTACTACGCCTACGACGACTGGCCGGGCGGCATCTACGTCGCGCCGAACGTCCAGGGTACCCGACCAGCGGGTCCCATCGCGGCCGCGTGGGCCGTCATGAAATTCGTGGGTCGCGACGGCTATCACACGCTGGTCGAGGACGCGATGGACGCCACCGAGCAAATCGCGAATGCCATCGACGAGATGGACGCGCTCGCGGTCGTCGGCGACCCGGACATGACGCTACTGGGTATCGAGTCGGTCGACCCCGAGGTCAACGCCTGGACGGTCCAGCGCGAACTCTCCGAGAAGGGCTGGGAACTCGAACGCCAGCAACGGCCCCGGAGCATGCACCTCTCGGTCATGGCCCAGCACGCCCCCGTCGTCGAGGAGTTTCTCACCGACCTCGAAGAGTGCGTCACGGTCGCACGCGAGGCCGGCACCGAGGAGGCGACCGCCCCGCTCTACGGCCTCAGCGCCAGTTTCGAGGAGGGTGAGGACGCGACGGAGACGGTGATCGACCTCCTCAACGAAGTCTTCGTCTCGTAGGTTCTCTTGGTTTCGTAGGTCGTCTCTATCTCGCCGATTTGGGGCGGGGTCGCGAGTCGTCACACGGCGGACCGAGGACCACTTTCACGCCACGCATGGCTCGCATTGATGTGTCGACGCGTCGAACGGAGCGTATGGTCGAAACAGAGTCACCGACCGACACGGAACCGCCAGAGCTGACCTACACCCACACGCGACTGCTCGTCGACGACTACGCTACGTGCCTGCGTTTCTATCGCGACACGCTCGGGTTCGAGATTGCCTGGGGCGACGAGGACAGCGGCTACGCCGACCTCCGGACCGAGGGTGCGACGATCGCGCTGTTCGACGCGACGGAGATGGCAGCGGCTGTCGGGGCCGATCGGCCGGAGTCCGGCAGTTCCGATTGGAACCAAGACGACGTGGCGCTGGTCTTCTCCGTCGAGAGCGTCGACGACGCGTACGACCGACTCCAGGCGGACGTCGAGTTCGTCACCGAACCCCACGACCGTTCCGACTGGGGGATACGCGTCGCCCACTTCCGGGACCCCGACGGGACGCTCGTCGAGATCAACGAACCTCTCGACGGGCGCTGAAGCGCGCATCACCGGATATCATCGACCGGCGCTGATCCCGAGAGTTCCTGTTCGATCTGTCGTTCACTCTTTGTTGCGAACTTACCGCTCGCTTCGCTCGCGGTAGGGTGGTTGTGCCGGCCACGTTCGGCCCGCGACCAGGGTCGCGGCCCTCGTAGTCGGTTGTCCAGCTTCCAGGATTTCGAGCGAGTGCGGCGCTGAGACCGCCAGGTCTCAGCAAAGCACGAGCGACGTGGCCGGCGCCAACCACTGCTGCCCAACGAACGCAACGCTCGTGCAACGAGCGTTAAGTGAGTCGCCTGAAACTAACTAGTCCCATCAGACCAAGAGAGGGGGTGTTACTCGCGTCGAGTCCGTGTGTTCGAGGCGCGACGGCCCCCGTCGTCAGAATCGGACCCGCCATCGCCGCCGTCACCGCCGTCGGCGAACGGGTTGTCGCGAATCCCTGTCGTCGAACGTCGTCGTTCCGCCGGCGCCGGTCCCGTGGGGACGATGTACCACGCGACGACGCCACCGACGACGAGGCCCGCGACGGCGGCGATGGCTGTCTGGACGACGGTCGCGCCGGCACCCAGCGCCACGAGCGCCATCGAACCGGCCACGAGGACGGCGACGCCGACCTGGAGTTTGCGGTTGAACGCGTCGCGCTCGCCCTGGGAGACCGGTCCGACCATTATACGCCTCCCGCCGTAGCGGCGTCCGCCATCAGAGCTCACCTGCCGTACTGACGTGCATCCCGACGAACCGCCAGTCGCCGGGCGAGTCCTCGGACTCTCCGCGTGTCCTGCGTTCGCGTTCGAGCGTGCCGCTCCAGCGGGTGTCGAACTCGAAGCGGCGGTCCCGCTCGACGTCTCTCCAGCCCATCCCGACGAGGTCGGCGAACCAGGCGTGACGGTCCCGTTCGGTCACGCGCAGGTCGCGACTCTCGACGGTCCAGTCGGCGGTCGTCCGGGTCTGTTCGCGCAGCGCCGCCTCGACTTCATCGTAGCCGTCGAGGTGCTCGGAGATACCGAACTTGACGATATCGTCGGAGGGCGCGAAGTAGGAATACAGCGGGTCGCCGTCCCGCAGTGCGTCGTAGTACGCGCGGATTCGTGATTCGGCGCTCACTGGAACCCCCTGTCGACGTTCTCGTCGACGACGTCCTCGAACTCGGCTTCGAGCAGTTCCTCGGCCTCCTCGAAGGTGTCCGCGAGGTCGTCCATCGCCTCGGGGCGGTCGTGCTGGTCGAACTCCATCGGGCCGTAGGCCGGACTGTCGAGCACGTCCATCACGTCCTCGAACAGCGCGCCGGGGGTCGTCGGCGCGTCGGCGTGGGTCTGGACGACCTCTTCGAGTCGGCTGGCGGCCTGTTCGGCCTCGTCTTCGTCTTCGAGGGGTTGCTGGACGCCGAACATCCCGCTCCCGTCCTCCGGGAACAGCGGGTCGAGGTCGTCGTCGATGCGGCGGGCGACCTCGGCGCCGACGCCCTCAACCTCGAAGGGGTTGCGGGCGTAGGTCTTGAGCTGGAAGACGCCCACGGACGGGTGGCCGACGTAGAGGTCCTCGCCGATCCCGCCGGCACGGTCGCCGCCGACCGCCCGCCAGCCGCTCGGTTCGGCACCGCTCTCCACGACGTCTTCGAGGATGTCCTGCCAGTCGCGGACGCGCATGTGGGATACCTGGGTACACGGGTGAATGAAGCCATCGGTCCGGAAGTGGGGACGATACGGGCGAGGTTTGATTATCACGGGCACCTGACACCGACCAACGCCGATCCGAACTGGAGGAGACGAAGTTGGACGGGTCCCCGGACGACGACGCGGAGCCCACGGCCGTCGAGCGTGTCGACCGCCGACAGCTCCTGCTGGTCGCGTCCTGTCTCCTCGCCGTCTTCGTCGCGGCGCTACTCGCCCCACCGCCGGTCGACGCCGGAATATCCGTCGACCCGCCGCGCGAAGACGAACCCGAACCGACGCCACAGGCCGGGAGCAGTGGCGGTGGTGGTGGCGGTGGTGGCGGGGGCAGCGGTGGCGGAAGTAACAGCGGTGGTGGCGGCGGCGGTGACGGTGACAGCGGCGGTGGCGAGAGCGGCGACAGTAACGTCGTCGGCGGGGAGGGCGCCCCGGTTCCGATCCCGGGCGGTGACGCGCCGCCGACCGCCGACGGCTGTGGCGTGTTGCTCGAAGACGAACCGATCCCGGGCACGACGGTGACCGTCGGCGTCTTCGAGGACCGCGTTCCCGTCTCCGACGTACGGGTGCGATTCGACGGCGACCCCGTCGGCCGGACGGACGAGAACGGCCGCGTCACCGGGCGGGTCCCGTACAACCGCACGCTGTCGGTGACCGTCGATATGGCGACTGACTGTGAGTTCTACCGCGAACGATGGGAGTCGACGGGCGGCCGGGAACAGGCAGCGATTCGACCGGCCCGCGACGGCGAAACAGCGGTTCGACCCACGGGGGAAGCCGGATCGGCCACCCGGCGAGCGCTCCTCGCTGGCGTACTGCCGGGCGGCCAGCGACACAGCCAGGCCGACCAGTCCGGGAAGGCGGCCGGCGCGAACACGACCGGCGAGAACACGACCGGCGAGTACGGCGTCCGCGGCGACGTCGACCTCTCGGTGCGCGGCGAGCCCTACCCGGGGTCGTCGCTCACGCTGACGGCGAGCGTCGAGGACGTCCCGATGCGCCAGGCGACTGTCAGTATCGAGGGGTCGGACGTCGGGCGAACGAACGCGAGCGGACTGGCGAAAGTAACGACCCCCGACGGACGGCAGTCCGTGAACGTTACCGTCAGGCGCGGCGACTTCGCGGGCGAGACGACGGTCGACGTCCTCCTGCTGACGGCGACGGTCCAGCCCCGCGAGGGGTTCCCGTTCCCCGGTGAACCGGCCGTCGTCAATGCCTCACTCGACCAGAACCCCGCGGGGGACGTCTCGGTCAGCGTCGCCGGCCAGCGCGTCGGAACGACGGCTGCCGACGGTTCGCTCGACTTCGCACTTCCGGCGGTGCCGGTCGGAGAGGTCGCCGCGGTCACCGAGCGCCAGTCGACCAGCATCTCGCTGTGGAGCGTGTACGCGCCGACGCTGGTCAACGTGCTCGTGGTCTGCTGGCTCGGCGTCGCCGCAGTCTGGGCCACCCGCCCGTGGCGCGGTACCGGGTCCACGCCGCGCGTCGCGCTCGCCTGGGGCGGGGTCGCGGTGGCCGACGCGGCGCTGATCGTCGGCGAACTCCCCGGACTGGGACTCGCGCTCCTCGGGATGGGATCCGTCGGTCTCGTTCACTATCGCCGCCGGGTGCGCTCGGGCGGCGAGCGAGCGGCGGGAACGGCTGTCAGTGCCGTGCAGATCGTTCGCCGGGTGGCACTCGAGATTACGGTCGCACTGGAGCGTCTCGTCGACCGGGTCCGGGACCTGCTGGGCCGTCTGTGGGCCAGAATGACGTCCTTCGAGACGTTCGTCGCCTGGGTCGGTGCCGCCGTACGGAAGGTCCTGGTGACTGTCTGGGTCTACATGACGCTCCGGCGCGTCGGGTTCGCACTGCTCGCAGTCGCCGAACTCGCGGTGGCGAACGCTCGCTGGGGTGACGAGGGGCTCGTCGCGTCGGTCGCCGGGTTGTCGATACTCGCTGTCCTCGTCGCTGTCTGGCGCTACGTCCGGTCGGACACCAGTCCGGCGGTCGCGGCCGACGACGAGACTGGCCGGACCGGTTCGGTGCGCACCCGGCAGGCGACCGAAGGCACCGACGACCCGGAGGAACGCGTCGTCTCCATCCGCGAACTCTGGCGGACGTTCGCCCGGTGGGTCGTCCCCGGTGCCTGGCGGACGCAGACGCCCGGCGAGGTGGCGAGGGCGGCCGTCGACCGTGGGTTCCCGCGCGAACCCGTCGAGGCGCTGACCGACGCGTTCCGCGACGTCGAGTACGGGAGCGAACCCGCGACGACGCGCCGCGAGCGGGCGAAAGCCGCCTTCGACCGACTCGCACGGTCGCGCGGGGAGGACGACGAATGAACGGAGAGAGACGAACGAGCCGGGAGGGCGACGAATGAACGGGGTGACTGGGAGATGAGGACACGACGGGTCGCACTCGCAGTCGTCGGACTCCTCGCGGCCGGAGCGCTGGGCGTCGGTGCTTTCATCGGCCTCTGGAGTGCGCCGCGGCCGTCGACGGACCCCGGACTGGCTGGGCTGTTCGGGTCGCTCCTGGGCGTCGTCGCCCTGCTCGTGCTGGTCGTTCGGTCACGGGTCGGGTCCGGCCCCGACGGTGAACCGGCGCCGTGGACGGAGGCGGGTGCGGTCGTCGAGCAACCACCCGAGGCGACCCCGGACGACGTCGCCGTCTCGGGGACCAGTTTCGCCGGGTACGTCGCGTCGGCGACACAGGCAGCTCGTTCCGCGGGCGACTTCCGCGCGGGGGTCGAGGAGGTCAGACCACCGCTGCGCGAGACGCTCGCCGCGGCGCTGGTCGCGAGCGGCCGGGACCGCGACGCCGTCGAGCGGGTGCTCGCCGAAGGGTCCTGGACCGACGACCGACTGGCCGCCGCCGTGCTCGACGGGAGTGTCTCCCCTCCCGAGCGGTCGTTCGTCGGCCGACTGCGCGACTGGCTGTTCCCCGAGCGGGCGGTCCGGCGGCGAGCAAACCGGGCCGTCGCGGCCGTCGACGAGGCAGCCAGCGCGGCGCTTCCGGGGATCGTCGGCGAGGACGCCCCCAGGACGGTGCCGGTCGTCGCACCGACGCTGGACGACCTCCAGCGCACCGCCGACGGCCACCTCCAGCGGGCCGAATCGGTCGGTGACGGCGGGTGGGGCCGGCGTGAACCCCGACGGGACGACAGCGCCACAGACGGAGCTACACGGCAGACGCCGGAGTCGGACGGACCGGGAGACACGGGTCGGAGCGGAGACGCGGTCGCCGCCGACTCGAACGGAGACCCGGTGACAGACCGGGACGGGGACGAGGACGCCGACTGGGCCGACGTCGTGGAGGGTGGCCGATGACGGGTCGCCGCAAGCGGTGGGGCGGCGGGGTCGCGGCGGCGGTCGTGCTCGTGACCGTGGGTATCTGGAACGGGAGTGCAACGTTGCTTCTGGCCGCGGCGATCCCGCTGGCCTATCTCGCCTACGGCGCGGTCTCGACCGCTCGCGTCCCCGAGGGACTGGCGCTCGCCCGGGCCGTCGAACCGAGTCCGGCGCCGCCCGGCCGGCCGGTGACGGTCACGCTGACGGTGACGAACGACTCCGACCGGACGCTCTCGGACGTGCGCGTCGTCGACGGCGTGCCCTCCGCCCTGGCGGTGCTCTCGGGGTCGCCACGGCTGGGGACGACCCTCGGGCCGGGCGAGACTGCCGAGATCGAGTACACGCTCGTCGCCCGGCGCGGCGACCACGAGTTCGACCCGCCGCGCGTCCGGGTGCGGGGAACCGGCGGTGGAGCGGTGGCGACGATGGAGCGGCCGCCGTCGGGAGCGGACAGGCTCGTCTGTCGCCTCGA
>Ga0207813_100099_pt1 | contig 66841 bp, 57 predicted proteins | sample A23E3SouthBayCA_2_FD_187730 | JGI IMG/M metagenome (GOLD analysis project Ga0207813, IMG submission 187730) | Aerobic enrichment media microbial communities from Eden Landing Ponds, California, USA - A23 E3 (4) (SPAdes) | ecosystem: Environmental > Aquatic > Marine > Unclassified | place... | reverse complement strand
GCACCCCGGCCGCGATCGCCGCGACCAGCACCATCGCGATGAACACGATGAGTGTCCCGATACCGACCTGCCCTCGTTCGTCCGAATCGTTCGTTGGTTCCGGTCTGAACATAGTTTTCCTGCCCGGGCACCGTCGGCTGGCCCGGACTCTACCCGTACGTCCCAACACATCCCCTTAAGGATTCTCCGCAAATTATCTGTACTGATAACCTACTTCGGAACGGGTCGCGGCGTTTTCAGGCACGATAAACGCCTTTTCAGGCACTATTATCCGTGAATTGGGGAACCCTCGAAAGTAAAGATATTACTATCAATTCTCGTACCGAATGGTTCGACTCCCCCCAGGGAGACTCACTCGTAGGCGACCAGACTGTACATCACGAACAGGAACCCGAAGGTCGTGAGCCCGCTGTTGACGAGCAACAGTGAGCGGACGCCCTCGAAGTTCGTGAGGAAGGCACTGATCATGGTCGCAGCCGCACCGGCGACCGCGAGCGAGAACCCCAGTGAGAGGTGGAGCATTGCCTGTCTCGACGTTTGCACGTACGCGCGCACAGCCATGCCGACCATCGTGAGACCGGCGACTACGAACACGAGCGTCGAGACCACGTACAGGAGTTCGATGACCGTTGGCACGCTACCGGCTCTACTCGAACGGGTGTATTAAATCCAGCCTCGAAAATATCTCTGCTGATAACCGTGCTGACAGACCGGAATCCGGTGCAGTCCCGGGATTTCGCTGGCCTGGAGCAGGGGAATGGACACGAAGAAAAACGGACGGCGGCCGAGTAGTCGTCTCGCTCGTACGCGCGGTGATATAAGAAGTAGTTCCCGGAGAGTCAGAAGGAGAAGTAGTTCCCGGGGAGTGGCGGGCTCAGCTCTCGGAGAGCGTCCGCCAGGCCTCGTCGAGTTTGTTCGTGACCTCCGAGCGTTCCTCGACGGAGACGGTCAGGTTCTCGTCGAAGTCGACGTGGATCGTCTCGACGTTGCGCCGGTAGACCTTGATGCGGCGTCGGTCGTCCGAGAGGATGTTGTCGTGGAGCTCCAGCAGGTCGTGTTCGGTGAGTTCGTCGATCCGGCGGTAACAGGTCGCGATGGGGATCCCCAGTTCGTCGCTCAGCTCCTGTGCCGACTGTGGCTCGTCGGTCGCGTCCAGGATCTCTGCGCTGTATTTGTTCCCCAGTGTCTGGAGAATATCGGCTGAAGCCATCCGTTATCAAAGCGTATATTCGCCGTCGTATAAAACTATCGCCTGTGCGAGAGACGGATCCCTCGACGGTGAGCAACCACCGGGATGCCGGGTGATTTCGGGCGTCATCCCGACTCAACACCCCGTTCTATCCATCGATAATAGGTCGAAACAGGTGATAATAGGGGGCGTTTCGGGGTCAGATCGGCGACTCGTCTTCGCTCATCATCGAGAAGGCGCTGGCGTTCTGGTGGACGCGGATCCCGCCCTGTGAGATCTCTATCGGGAAGATGTCGGTCTCGATGTTGGACTTGCGCATCTTCGCCACCCAGACGTAGCGGTTGACGCCAGATTCGGTCGGGGTCTGGATGAGGTAGATGTTCCCGTCGGTGAGGTAGTTCTCCAGGCCGATCTCCGTCTCCGGGAAGACCGCGCCCTGCTCGTTGGTCATCAGGGTCGTCAGTCCGTTCTGTTTGAGGATGTCCGTGAACTTCAGGAGGTAGGTGCGTTTCTCGGTTTCGGTCTCGAAGAAGAGCTCGAACATCGCGAGCGAGTCGAGGACGAGTCGGTCGTAGTCGGCGTCCTCGAAGTCCTCCAGCAGCAGGTCCAGCGAGGAGGAGAAATCGTTCTCCCGGAGCAGTTCCTGCTTGTCGTAGACCTTGATGTCGCCGCTCTCGACGTAGTCACCCCACTCGTCGAAGCCCAGCGACTCCGCGGCCTCCTGGAGGTCCTTCGCGTCCTCCTCGAAGGAGAGGTAGATCCCCTTCTCGTCGTAGTGTTTGACCCCGTTGTAGATGAACTGCAGACAGAGGATGCTCTTGCCTGCGCCGGGATTGCCGCTCACGAGCGTCGTCGAGTTCGTGACGATCCCACCGTTGAGAATCTCGTCCAACCCGTCGATACCGGTTTTGGTCGTTTCGATCATGTGCGTGGAGCCTCGCGGGCGCGAGATGAAGGTATGTCGGGTGTCTTAGTTGAAAAAGGTTGTTCATAGCAGTTATTGGTAATATGATCTACTTTGTTCAGTCTGGCCGGCCCGGACTCTGCGGAATCCGTACTGGCTATCGCTCGTTTATCAGTGCTCCGACTTCGCCAGTTACATCATCTTTCCTATATTAGTTCCATCTGGAGTGGTTGGCGTCACTCGACGCTCCCCGAAGTTGCACTTCGAGCGAGGGACAACGGCGGTGTCGGTGCCGCGACTGGTATCCCGTCTCAACTGCCGTGAACCGCGCGCGGGTCGACCCAGATGACGAAGTCGTCGTCGCGTTTGACCACCCCGACCACGGCGTCGTCGTCCTGCCCCGGAGCGTCGTCGACGTCGTTCGGGTCGACCGAGACGACCTGTGAGACCTCGTCGACGAGCCAGCCGACCGCACCCTGGTCCTCGACGATATCGGGGTCGAAGACGACGATCCGCCGTTCCGCCCCGTCGCCACCGATCCCGAAGACGACCTTCGGCGAGACGATCGACGTCGTCCGCCCGCGCAGGTCCATCACGCCCTCGACGTGGCGGGGTGTGTTCGGCACTGTCGTCAGCTCGCCGACGTCGACGATCTCGGTCACGTAGTCGATGCTCACGCAGTAGGTCTCCTCCCCGAGCGCGAACTCCAGGACCTGCCCGGTCGTCGCGGGGCCCGGGTCCGCCGCAGTGCTCGAAGCCATACCTGAGACGCCTCGCAAACGCTCTTAAGCGTGTCCGCCGGGCTATCATCTTTGATTACGCGGGGGGAGTCTTTATTGGGACAGTGGCGCCACTCACGAGGTAACGATGCCGGCAGGTCCGGACCGGTCGCGCCCCCGCCCAGGCGGGCGGTTCGGGACCGGCGACCGAGGACGGCGAGGTACCGAGGCACAACGATGACACGGGACCGCAGAGAGACGAACCAGCGCAACCGTGGAGCGACGGAGACGCGCGCGCAGTCCCCCCGGGCGGTCGTCGCCGACGACTCGCATTTCATGCGCAGTGTCATCACCGACATCCTGACCGAGGGCGGGATCGACGTCGTCGCGACGGCCCGGGACGGTCGCGAGGCCGTCGACGCCGTCGCCGAACACGACCCCGACGTCGTGACCATGGACGTCGAGATGCCGGGGATGGACGGGATCGAGGCCACGGAGCGCATCACCGCCACCCACCCCACGCCGATCCTCATGTTGAGCGCCCACACCGACGAGAACGCCGACGTCACCTTCGAGGCGCTCGACAGCGGCGCGATCGACTTCTTCCGCAAGCCAGGCGGCGAAGTCTCGATGGAGATGTCCCGGCTCGAGGACCAGCTCGTCGAGACCGTTCGGACCGTGGCTGCCGCGGACCCGACGACGGCCGCGGGCGTCTCGTCGGTCCGGTCGGCCGGCAACGCCGCGACGGCCGCCGCCGGGACCGAGACGGGCGCGGAGTCCGGTGTGGGTGCCAGCCCCGGAGCGGCGGGAGCGGCCGGTGCGGAAACCGGCAGCGGCGACACGCGAACCGGCGGCGCGAGCGCCACGACGACAGCGACGACCGAGTACCTCGACGACGCGACGGTCGTCGTCGGTTCCTCGACGGGCGGGCCGACCGTCGTCGAGACGGTGCTCTCGGACCTGCCGGCGGCGGCCGACCTGCGGGTGCTCGTCGTCCAGCACATGCCCGAGGGGTTCACCGGGCGGTTCGCGGAGCGACTGGACGCCCGCAGCGAGTACGACGTCCGCGAGGCGACAGACGGGGCCCGTATCGGCGGCGGCGAGGCCGTCATCGCCGCTGGCGACCGCCACATGGAGGTCAGCAGTTTCCGGAACGGCCGGGTCGGCATCTCGCTGACCCGGGACCCGCCGGTCAACAACGTCCGCCCGGCCGTCGACGTGACCATGGAGACGGCAGCGGCGACCGTCGACGGCCCACTCGCCGGGGTCGTCCTGACGGGTATGGGCGAGGACGGTGCGGCGGGCATCCGGGCGATCGCCGGCGCCGGCGGGACGACCATCGCCCAGGACGAGGCGACGTCTGCGGTGTTCGGCATGCCCAGGCGAGCGATCGAGACCGGGTGCGTCGACGGCGTCGCCCCGGTCGACGACGTGGCGGCGGCGATTCTCGATGGGTTCGAGGTGACATGAATATGGACGACCAGTATCTCGACGCGTTTATTCGCGAGAGCGAGGAGGCTATCACGGAACTGAACAATTCGCTGCTCGACCTGGAGTCGGACCCCCAGGACCGGGAGGCGATGGACGAGATCTTCCGGCGGGCCCACACCCTGAAGGGTAACTTCGGCGCGATGGGCTTCGAGGACGCGAGTGACCTCGCCCACGCCATCGAGGACCTCCTGGACGCGATGCGCCAGGGCGAGATGGAGGTCACGGCCGACCGGATGGACCTGGTTTTCGCCGGCGTCGACCAGATCGAGGTGATCGTCCGCGAGATCGAGCAGGAGGGCGAGTCGACCGTCGAAACCGACGAGATGGTCGCACAGCTCCGGGCGGTCATGGACGAGAACGAGAGCGCGAGCGACGACGGGGACGACGGTGGGGCCAAAGCGGACGGGACGGTCGAGTCCGACACGGAGTTCGACGTGGACGTCTCGGTGGACCCGGACGCGTTCGAGGCAGGGGCGGTCGGTGCGCGACTCGGCCTGGGCGACAGCGACATGCCGGGGGTCGACGCGATGCTCGCACTCGACGCCGTCGAGGACACCTACGACTTGCTCGCGACCGACCCCGACCGCGACGCGATCGAGGACGGCGAGTACGACGGGACCTTCGTCGTGGTCGTCGACGCCGCCGACGTCGAGGCGGTGACCGAAACCTTCGAAGACGCCCCCGAAGTGGAGTCGGTTGCGACCCGCGACCTGACGGGTTCGCCTGACGCGGGCTCCGCTCCGGACGGCCCTGCTTCAGACGAACTTGCTTCGGACGACACCGGTGCCGACAGTGGAGCAGACGACGAAGCCTCCACGAGCGACGGTGAACCGGCCGCGCCGGCGGACACCGACACCGGGAGCGCGTCGGCGAGCGCAGGGTCCGGGGACGGTTCGGTCGACGAGATCAAGTCCGTCCGGGTCGACGTCGACCAGCTCGACGACCTCCACGGGCTGGTCGAACAGCTCGTCACCAGCCGGATCAAACTCCGGCGGGCCGTCGAGACCGACGACCTCGACGGGGCCGCCGAGAACCTGAACGAACTCGACAAGATCACGGCGAACCTCCAGAACACGGTGATGGACATGCGGCTCATCCCGCTGAAGAAGGTCGTCGGCAAGTTCCCGCGGATGGTCCGTGACCTCTCGCGGGACCTCGACAAGGAGGTCGAATTCGAGATCGAGGGCGAGGACATCGAACTCGACAGGACGATACTGACCGAGATCTCGGACCCGCTGATGCACATCATCCGCAACGCCCTCGACCACGGGATCGAGTCCCCCGGGGAACGCGAGGCGGCCGGCAAACCCCGGACGGGGCAGATCGACCTGCGCGCCTCGCGCGAGCGCGACCACGTCATCATCGAGGTGGAAGACGACGGCGCGGGGCTGGACGTCGACGGTATCAGGCGGAAGGCCATCGAGCAGGGCGTCCGCTCGCCCGAGGAACTGGAGGCGATGGACCGCTCGTCGGTGTACGACCTGGTCTTCCACCCCGGATTCTCGACGGCCGACGAGGTGACCGACACCAGCGGCCGCGGCGTCGGGATGGACGTCGTCCACGACACCGTCACGCAACTCGACGGCTCGGTCAACGTCGAGTCCGAGCCCGGCGAGGGGACGACCGTCTCGTTGCGACTCCCGGTGACGATGGCCATCGTCAAGGTGCTCTTCGTCGAGGTCGGCGAGGAGGAGTACGGCATCCCGCTCAAGAACGTCGACGAGATCACCCGCACCACGGACGTCAAACAGATAAACGGGCGGGAGGTCATCAAACACAACGACGACATCTACCCCGTGGTCCACCTCGGCGAGCGCTTCGAGGTGCCCGGCGCGCACAACGGCCACCGCGAGGAGATCGCCGGCAACGGACACAAGGACGACGGGATGCTCGTCCGGATCAGGGAGTCCGAACGCCAGGTCGCACTCCACTGTGACGAGGTCAACAGCCAGGAGGAGGTCGTCGTCAAACCGCTGGAGGGCATCCTCAGCGGGACGCCCGGCCTCTCGGGCACGGCGGTGCTCGGCGACGGCAACATCGTCCACATCCTCGACGTGGTGACCCTTTAGATGGTCCGGGACGACAGGCCCACAATGAAAGACGCCTGTGGAGACGGGACGGGACGAACCCAGACGGGAGGCTTCGACCGATGAGCGAGTCCGAGCGAACCTTCTACGACCTGCTCTCGTTTATCGAGCAGGAACTGGACTTCGAGTCGGGGTTTTACAACGAGGCGTACCTTGACCGGCGGATCAACGCCCGGATGCGCCGGACCGGCCACGACGACTACCGCTCGTACAGGCGGGAACTCGAATCCGACACCGACGAGCAGGAGGCGCTGCTGGACTCGCTGTCGATCAACGTCACCGGTTTCTTCCGCAACCCCGACGCCTGGGAGTCGCTGAGGGGGGTCCTCGCGGATCTCACCGCGGGTCGGGACCGTGTCAGGGTCTGGAGCGCCCCCTGTGCCGACGGCCGCGAGCCGTACTCGGTCGCCATGCTGGCTCTCGACGACGACGACATCGACGCCAGCCGGCTCAGCGTCCTCGGGACCGACATCAACGCCGACATCCTCCGGGACGCACGTGCGGGACGGTACGAGACGACGAAGACGACCGACATCGCCGAGGAACTCGAACCGCTGTCGGCGACCGACCCCTACGTCGACCGCGAGGGCGACGAGTTCACCGTCCGCGAGAAGGTCCGCGACCTCGTCAGCTTCGAGCGCCACGACCTCATCCGCGGTGCGGACAAGCGCGACTTCGACCTCGTACTCTGTCGGAACTTCCTCATCTACATCGACTCGGACTACAAGGTGCCGATCTTCGAGACGATCACCGGGTCGCTGGCCGAGTCGGGCTACCTGATGATCGGGATGACCGAGACGTTGCCGACGGAGTTTCGCGACAGGTACGACCCGGTGGCGAAGAAACACCGCATCTACCGGCGAAGCTAATGTCACTCTACCAGCTCGAACGAACCGGCGACGTGCAGGAACTCATCGGCTACGCCCGCCGGAGCGACAACGTCGAGATCCGCGCCCGTGCCGCGGAGTTACTCGGGAACTTCCCCGAGCACGAGGACCGTGCCGACGTCGTCGACGCGCTCGTCACCGTGGCCCGGCAGGACGACAGCGAGGCGGTGACCGCCGCGGCCGTCGACGCGCTCGACCGACTCGGCGGGGACGCCATCGAACGGTTGATCGCCGACGCGGCCGGCGCGACCCTCGACGGCGACGGCGCCGACTGGGTGAAAGCGCAGGCGTTCGTCCGCGCGCTCTCGGCGGACCTGCCGGAGTTGCGGATGGCCGCCGCCAACGGCCTCGCACAGCTCGAACACGGCGACGCCGTCCCGGAACTCGTCGACCGCTTCGACGACACCGACCCGAGAGTCCGCGAACGGGCGGCCCGGGCCTGTGGACTGATCGGTGACCCGCGCGCGACGGGCGCGCTCGAAGACCTGTTGACCGACAGCAGCGCGTCCGTCCGGCGGGCGGCCGCCGAGGCGCTGGGCAACGTCGGCAACAGACAGGCGCTGGCGGCGCTGCTTCCCCTCTACGAGGACGGCGACAAGCGCGTGCGACGTGTGGCGGTCGGTGCGTTCGGCAACTTCGACAACGAACGGCCCGTCGAGTACCTCGTCGCGTCGCTGACCGACGACGCCGCGGCCGTCCGGCGGACCGCCGTCTACTCGCTGGTCGAACTGCTGGCGAACGTCCCGACCGAGGGGAGCCACGAGATCCGCGAGACTGTCGTGGCGAAACTCTCCGAGACGGACGACCCCAGCGTCGTCGTGCCGCTGGTCGAGATCCTCGAGGAGAGCCAGCAGACCGCCCAGCGGCGCAACACCGCCTGGCTGCTGGGCCGGGTCACCGAGGACGCCGAACGCGAGCGGGTCGTCGACGCCCTCGTGGCGGCGCTCCGGGCCGAGGACACGATGACAGCACAGTTCGCGGCGACGAGTCTCGCACAGCTGGGCGGGGACGCCGTCGAACGGCGCCTGCTCGAACTCGCCGAGGACGAGGGGGCGCCGGCCGACGCCCGGGCACAGGCGGTGTTCGCGCTTGGCAAGGTCGGCGGCGAGCGCTCCCGGCGGCGTCTGGACGCCCTGCTGGACGAGACCGACGAGGACGCCGTCCGCCAGCGTGCCTTCTCGGCGCTGTCGAAACTGGGTGGTCGCGCGTGAGCGGCGAGGAACGCAAACTGGCCGACTCCACGGGGAAGTTCGTCCAGGTCGTCAGAGACGGCCGGAAGGTCGCGGACCTGGAGTGGCTGAGCGGCCGGATATTGCTCTCGAACCGGCGCGTCGTGCTCGCGAGCGGCGAGGGCAAACGCACGATCGCCCTCTCGAAGGTGAGTTCGGTCACGAACAGGCGCGACGCCGACAACGCGATGGCGCCGGTGTCGGGCTACTTCTCGTTGCAGGTCGGTACGGACGTCCACCTCGTCGCACCCGCCGACATCGACGAGTTCGAGGCGGGACTGTACGACGCGCTCGTCGACGGCGAGGTCGTCCTCGTGAAACATCCTGCACTGAAAGGCGGCGTCGTCCAGGAGACCGACTGGGAGAAAGGTCGGCTGAGCGTCGAACCACACGAGGTGGGACTGGGCGTCGCCAGCGGACAGTTCGTCGAGGTCGAGGTCGACGACGTCGGCGGTGTCGCAGTCACCGACAGGTCCGTCCTCGGGACCGAGCGCCGCGTCCTCGAAGTCGAACACACCGTCGCGGACGGCACCAGCGTCGAGACCCACATCTCGGGTGCGAGACAACACGTGGCGGTACTCGAATCGCTCGTGAGCAAAGGCCCGTCGAACGACGCCGGCGACGTCGACCTCTCGGACGCCGAGCGACAGGTTCTGATGGCACTGTATTCGGGTGTCTCGCCGTTCGAGATCCCGAACTTCGTCGGGATGGACGTCGCGGAAGTCGAGGATATCTTCGACCGACTCGTCGAGACCGGCGTGCTCAGCGAGAAGCGAGTCCGCCGCGAGGTCCGACTCAAGGCCCGCGGCCGCAACATCGCGAGCGAGGTCATCGCCGACCAGTGACAGCGCCCACAGTTGCTACAGTGGCGTCCCGCCGCGGTCGCCCGTGCCCTGACCGGCCTGGCTGAGCAGGTCCGAGACGGGGGGCTGGTAGTCGTAGCCCGGGACGACGCCCTCGACGTAGGTCCCCTCGACGTACTCGACGAACGTCTTCGCGGTATCGAGCCCACGAGCGGCGCTCCCGAACTCGAACTCGTAGGTGACGGTCACGGTGTCGCCGGTGACATCGACGGAGAGGGACGGGTCGACGCTGGCCCGGGTGGACTTGGACGCTTCTCCGAGTCGGCGCTCGAAGGTGTCCAGCCACCCGTCCTGGACGGCCTGGCCGACCTCGCCGTCGACGGCGGCCGCGAGCGTCGGCACCTCGACGACCGCGGTGAAGGCCGTCGCCCAGTCGTTCGTGGCCGACGGAACTGCACTCACGTGTGCGTCGAAGCGAGTCGTCGTCACGCGGTAGCCGTCTCCCGCCGGTTCGAGCGCGTCGCGTGTCGCCGCTGCCTCCGCTACCTCGTCGGGCGTCTCCCCGGTCATTACACGCCAGTGGGGGACTGGGCGGCAAAAACCCGTCGCGTCGAACGTGTGCCACTCGTCCCGCGTCTGTCTCGTCGGTTCTGAATCCGCCCCGCCGTTCCACAACCTGACTGTCAGTTTATAGGTGTTGCGAGACCCCACCGTGAACGAGCCCGCCGGCCGGTCTGTACGTGCCGACCGAAGACGAGCTGGAAAGAAGTGAATATATCTACTGCCCCCGCATTTGATGGTTCAAAAACACAGCGATCTATCTAAACAGTTCACATTCGAACACCAATAACGAAAATAGTGAGACGAATGTGAACGAGACAGATCCGAGACAGCATGCGAGGGATGGGATTCGAACCCATGGACTCCTTCGAGAGCGGGTCTTAAGCCCGCCGCCTTTGGCCAGGCTCGGCCACCCTCGCGCGTCCTCCCGTCCGTCCCCCGCCCGAAAATCCGTTACGGTCCACCTGTCCCGACGGCCCACACCCGGGCGCTCGACCAGCCGGTCGGTTCGATGCATGGTATGTCCCGATTCGTGTGTACCCGTCGGTATCCTGTCGAATATCGCGACCGGACTGCCGTTCCAGGAACTCACAGCACCTCGAAGTATCCGCTCTCTGGTAGCCCTCACCTTTTATTTTGTTCGCCCCGCTACGTCGGTTCGGATCTTCTCCGCATCCTGACCCAACAATTATTATAATTATCGAATATGTAAGTGACGAGAAAAGTGAATAACTTACAGTGATTCTGGGGATAGAGTCGAAAACTACAGTGAATTCGTCAATCCTTTCCAAACGTTTTTGTGTTACTCAACCCATCACCGTCTTATGCCACAGGAGAACGACTCCCCGAATCCCCGTCGACGACGGATACTACAGACGATCGCGGCTGCCGGCATCCCAGTCGGGTTGGCCGGGTGTGGGTCCTCGGACAGCACGCCAACCAGTGGTGACGGCGGCGACGGCGGTGACGGCGGTGACGGCGGCGATGGCGGTGACGGTGGTGACACCCCGACCGAGAGTCCGACCCCGACGGCGTCGGCGACGCCCCCGGAGACGATGGAGTTCACCGAGGGCGGGACCCTTCGTGGGTCGCTCGGTGCGAACCCGTCGTCGTTCGACCCGCCCTACAGCAGCGGGACGCCCTCCTCGGAGGTACAGGGCTTTTTCTACGAGGCCCTGACGACCAACGACAAGCGCGGGAACATCTACCCGTGGCTCGCCGAGAGCTTCGAACTGGTCGAGTTCCAGGAGGTCAGTGCCGCCGATTACACGGACTACATGACGACGATCCCGTACGCGGCCGACCAGGAAGGCAACGTCTTCCTCGATACGGACGCCCAGATCGTGACCAGGGACCCCGAGAACCCGTCGTCCCCGTCGGAAGGTGACGAAGGGCAGGCCCTGACGGTCAACGAGGCGGGCGACGCCGTCGCGGACGGCACCTTCGGGATGCAGTACCAGTTCTCGCTCCACGAGGGTGTCACGTTCCACAACGGCGAGGAACTGACCGCCCAGAACGTCGTCGACTCGTTCGTACGCCTGGAGAACTCGCAGGTGTCGGCCCAGGTCTGGCAGAACTTCCTGTACGCCGAACAGGTCGACGAGTACACCGTCAACCTGTACGCCCAGCAGCCGAGTGCGGAGGCGCTGCGGACCCTCATCTGGAGTGTCCTGCCGTCGGACCACATCGACCTGCCGGGCGGCGACCTCGACCCGCGTGCCGGGACGAACCCGGTCGGGACCGGCCCGTTCGTCTTCGAGGAGTTCTCCGACTCGGAGTTCCTCCGCGTGAGCCGCAACGAGGACTACTGGCTACAGGACGTCGGCATCCAGAACAAGGAGTGGTTCGAGGGCCCCTCGAACTTCCCCAACGGACCGGTCGTCGACGAGGTGGACGTCTCGATCGTCCCGGACAACGCGACGCGTGCGAGCGCCCTGCAGGAGGGCGAGATCGACGTCGCCGGCGGGCTCAACGCCCAGCAACAGACCAACTACGACGACGCCGACGGCTTCAACGTCATCTCGACGGAGACGGGTGGCTACCTGTTCTTCCAGTACTCGGTCAACGTCGAACCCTGGGACAACCAGCAGGTTCGACAGGCCGCCAACCACCTCATCCCGCGCCAGCAGATCGTCGACAACATCGAACAGGGCTGGTCGCGTCCGGCGTGGACGCCGGTGCCCGAGGTCGCCTACGGGTCGGGGACGACCGACCCCGAGGCACTCGAAGAGGACCTGCGCCCGCAAAACGAGTACGACCCGGCCGCCGCCGAGCAACTCATCAACGAGGCCGGCGTCGAGACGCCCATCGAGACGACGATCGAGACCAACTCCGACAACGACAACCGCGTCCAGAAGGCCGAACTCATCGCCGAAGCGATGAACAACACCGGTCTCTTCGACGTGAGCGTCGAGACCTACGAGTTCGGCGCACTCATCGGCCGGATCTTCAGCCCCGACTACCCGAGCATGAACACCATCCTGCTGGTCGGGCTGTCGGGGACGTTCGACCCGGGGAGTTTCTGCGAGGCGACCCACCACTCGCGCAACATCGGCCAGTGTTGTAACGCCCAGGGCATCGAGTACCCCGAGTTCGACGAGATGATGGACAACGCGAAGTTCGGCACCGAGGTGCTGGACGACGTCGAGGAGCGTGCCAGCCGGTACGACGCGATCTGGCGGCGCCTCGTCGAACTCAGTGCGAACTCCTACGTCGACATCGGTCTCACCGTGATGGTGACCAACGACGAGGTCCAGAGCTGGGACACGTTCCCCTTCCCCGGGGGTCTCTACAGCTACGCGCTGTACAGCCCGACCGACTCGCAACTGACGTACGTGGAGCGCGAGTAGGCCGCCCTGGCTCCCCCTCCACGGATACTCTCAATCATGAGTCTCAGACGATTCATACTGCGGCGACTGTTGCTGGTCGTCCCGATAATGTTCGGTGTGTCGCTGATCACCTTCGGGCTCACCAAGCTCGCACCGGGCGGTCCGATCCAGCTCATCATCGGGTTCAACCCCAATATCGGGCCACAGGACATCGCCTCGCTGCGCGCCCAGTACGGGCTGGACGAGCCCCTCTGGCGACAGTACCTGGTCTGGATCGGGAACGTTCTACAGGGCGACCTGGGCGAGGTCATCGGGAGCGGACGGTCAGTCAACGGCATCCTCCTCCGACGCATCCCGCCGACGATCGCCCTGGGCCTGTTCGGCTGGGTCATCGCGCTGCTGGTGGCGATCCCGACCGGTATCTACGCCGCAGTCAACAAAGACCAGTTCGGCGACGACGTGAGCCGGGTCGTCGCGCTGTCGGGCATCTCGCTGCCCAACTTCTGGCTGGGCCTGATGCTCATCCTGCTCTTCTCGGTGAAGATGAACCTGTTCCCGGTGCTCGCACCGCGCAAGCCCCTGTGGCACCCGGACATGCTGTGGTACCTGGTGTTGCCAGGACTCACCATCGGGACGGCCTCGTCGGCGACGCTGATGCGTATCATGCGCTCGTCGATGGCCCAGGAGATGAACAAGGAGTACGTCACGGCCGCACGGGCGAAAGGGTTACCAGAGCGCACCGTCGTGTTGAAACACGTGCTGCGGAACTCGCTCATCTCCGTGGCGACCGTGGCGGCGTTCCTGACCTCCGGGATCCTCGCGGGGTCGGTCGTCGTCGAGACGGTGTTCAACTGGCCCGGGCTCGGCCGAACGCTCGTCCAGGCCGTCATCGCCCGCGAAATCAACCTGATAATGGCGATCACGCTCTTTACCGGCGTCGCGCTCGTGGTCGCGAACCTGCTCGCGGACATCGCCTACGCGGCGCTGGACCCGCGCATCACCTACGATTAAACTATGTCGACACAACGAGGCAGAATCCAGATCTCCGGGTTCGAACCGGAACGGGTCACCGAACGCGAGTCGCTGTCGGACTGGGTCGAAGACAAGGGCACCGCGACCGAGAGCCGCTGGCAACGGACCTGGCGGGACTTCAAGCGCAACCGGAGCGCGATGATCGGGCTGGTCGTCGTCGCAGTCATGTCGTTCCTGGCTGTGTTCGCCCGGCCGATCACCGTCTCGGAGCTCTCGGCGCTGCCCTTTTTCAGCGGGCCGGTGACGGTCCAGCCCTTCGCCATCGCCCCGTTCGACCCGACGGCCATCCTGTATCTCCAGCCGGGTCACGCGGACGTCCAGCCCTACGACCCGCCGTCGCTGGAGTACCCGATGGGGATCGACGGCTCCGGCCGGGACCTGTTCTCGCGGGTCCTGTACGGGGGCCGCTACAGCATCTCCATCGGCTTCATCGCCGTCGGGCTCACGGTCTTCGTCGGCGTCGTCTACGGCGCGGTCTCGGGCTACTACGGCGGCTGGGTCGACGAGATCATGATGCGCGTCCTCGACGTCATCTTCGCGTTCCCCGGACTGGTGCTGGCGCTGGTCATCGTCGCCATGCTCGGCGGTGGCTACTGGCAGCTCGTCATCGCGTTCACGCTGTTTGGCTGGGCCGGCTACGCCCGACTCATCCGCGGTGAGATCCTCTCGGTCAAGGAAAACGAGTACGTCCTCGCCGCGAAGGCCCTGGGCGCCAAGGACCGCTCTATCATCTTCAGACACGTCGCGCCCAACGCCATCGCGCCGGTGATCGTCCAGGCGTCGCTCGCCATCGGGACGACCGTCATCGGCGTCGCGGCGCTTGGCTTCCTCGGGCTCGGCTTCCCGCCGGGCACGCCCGAGTGGGGGACGATGCTGGACCAGACCCGCCAGACGCTCATCCAGGGCCCCGGCGGGAAGATCCCCTGGTGGGCGACGGTCTACCCCGGCGCCGCCATCTTCCTGTTCGTCATGTCGATGAACCTCATCGGTGACGGGATCAACGACGCCCTCGACGCCCAGGAAGGCGGTGCCGTCGCTCGCGGGGGTGGCGGCTGATGGCCCTCCTCGAAGTCGACGACCTCACGGTCAAGTTCTACACCGAGGAAGGCGTCGTCACGGCGGTCGACGACCTCTCCTACCGGGTCGAGCGCGGCGAGAAGTTCGGCATCGTCGGCGAGAGCGGCGCCGGCAAGAGCGTCACCGCGCTCTCGCTGTTGCGACTCATCCGGAACCCTGGCGTCATCGAGAGCGGGTCGATCCGCTTCGACGGTCGGGACATCCTGGAGATGACCGACAGTGAAGTCCGGGACATCCGGGGCAACCGGATGGCGATGATCTTCCAGGACGCCCAGAGCGCGCTCAACCCTGTCTACACGGTGGGCGACCAGATTTCGGAGGCGATCACACACCACATGAACCTGGGGAGTTCCGCCGCCCGCGAGCGGACGATCCAGTTGCTCGACGACGTGGGCATCCCCGAACCCGAGGCGCGCTACTCCGATTACCCCCACCAGTTCTCGGGCGGGATGCAACAGCGGGTCGTCATCGCGATGGCGCTGTCGTGTGACCCCGACTTCCTGATCGCCGACGAGCCCACGACCGCACTCGACGTCACGATCGAGGCGAAGATCCTCGAACTCATCGAGGAGCTGGCCGACGAGTACGACACCGCGGTCCAGCTCATCACGCACGACCTGGGCGTCATCGCCGAACTCTGTGACCGCGTGATGGTCATGTACGCCGGCAGACCGGTCGAGAAAGCGCCCGTCGAGGACCTCTACTACGACCCGAAACATCCCTACACGGTCGGGCTGATGAGTTCGATCCCCCGGGTCGGCGAGACGCGCGACCGCCTCCAGACCATCCCGGGGACGATGCCCGACCTCGTCGAGTTGCCCTCGGGCTGTAGCTTCCACCCGCGGTGTCCCTACGCCGAGGAGGCCTGTACGCGTGAGGAACCCCGGCTCGTCGACCCGGCCACCGGCGACGAGGTCACCGCCGACGCCGAGCGCGGCGCCGCCTGCCTGGAGTACACCGGCGCGCTCGCACAGGGACTCGATTACGAGATCGAGGTCGAAGGGTCCGGCCCCGAACCCGGCGCACGCGCCGCGGAGGGCGACAATGTCTAGGCGCGGCGAGCCGATCGTCCGCGCGGAGAACCTCACGAAGTACTTCGACGCCAGCGAGGGGTTCATCGACAACCTCCTGGGGCGGTCACAGGACGTGAAAGCCGTCGACGGCATCGACCTCGAACTCTACGAGGGTGAGACGCTCGGGCTCGTGGGCGAGTCGGGCTGTGGCAAGACGACGCTCGGCCGGACGCTGCTCAGGCTGATCGAACCCACCGCGGGGTCGGTCTACTACCGCGAGCGCGTCGACGAGACGGGACAGAGTGACGCGGACGTCGGGCCGGACGGCCGCCGCGAAGTGGACCTGACCGACGTCTCGGACCGGCGACTGCGCGACCTCCGGACGGACCTGCAGTACATCTTCCAGGACCCGTTCTCCAGCCTGAACCCGCGACTGACCGTCGGCGACATCATCGGCGAACCGCTGGACATCCACGACATCGCGTCGGGCGAGGCACGCACCGACCGGATCTACGAGTTGCTCGAACTCGTCGGGCTGAACTCCAGTCACGCCCACCGGTACCCCCACGAGTTCTCCGGCGGGCAGCGCCAGCGGATCGGGATCGCCCGTGCGCTCGCGGTCGACCCCGAGGTGATCGTCTGTGACGAGCCGGTCAGCGCGCTCGACGTCAGCGTCCAGGCACAGATCCTCAACCTGCTGGAGGACCTGCAGGACGACCTCGGGCTGTCGTACATCTTCATCGCCCACGACCTGAGCGTCGTCGAGCACATCTCCGACCGCGTCGCGGTCATGTATCTGGGTGAGATCGCCGAGGTCGGCGAGACCGACGAGGTGTTCGGGCCGCCGTATCACCCCTACTCGGAGGCGCTGCTGTCGGCGATCCCGGAACCGGACCCGCTGTGGGAGGCCGACCGGACGCTGCTGTCGGGCACCGTCCCGTCACCGCTGGACCCGCCGTCGGGCTGTCGGTTCCACACCCGCTGTCCGAGCGTCATCCAGCCCGCCGACTACGAGATGGAGCAGTCCACCTGGCGGTCGCTGATGGACCTCAAACTGCGCGTCAGAGACGCCGACGAGATCGCGGCGGTGACAGCGGTCGCGGGCGCCGGCGACACCGTCGAACAGATCGACCCGGAGACGACGTCGCGCTCGCGTATCGACGAACTGGTCCGCGAGGAGTTCGGCCTCCCGGACCGCATCGGCGGCAGCGCCGAAGGCGTCTTCGACGACGTCGTCGACAATCTCGGCGACGGCGACCTCGACGGCGCCCGGGCGACACTGGAGGACTCCTTCGAGTCGCCCTGTGAACGGACCGACCCGCCGCTGGTCGGCCAGACGCGGACCCACGAGATCGCCTGCCTCCTCTACGAGGACGAGTACGCCGACGCCGCGACCGACGCGCAGGGGACCGGTGTCGGCGATGCCGCGGCCGACGACTGACCCACACGACTCGTCGGCCGACCGTGCAGGTTCTCGAACCGATCCCTCCCGGCCCCTGGCGTCACGTCCAAACGCTTTAGTTCGTTCTTCGCCTGCACCCACTGATGCGCCGGATCTACGAGTCGAACGCGGTCCACCGGGACGACGAGGACCCCCACGCCCCCGGTGAGCGTGACGACGTCAGACCACAGGCGTTCCGGTCGATCGACGCGGGTGCCTGGAGCCGGCGACTCGTCCCGAACCGACTCCGCTACCGGGCGATCTCGGTCGACGTCTCGACCCCCCGCGAGGAGTACGCCGCGGGCACGCGGATCCCCTTCGCGGTCACGATGAAAAACGCGTTCCCGTTCCCGGTCACGGTGGCGACGCGCTCGCGGATCCTGTGGCAGTGGGACGTCGACGGCGCCGTCGAAGCCTCACGGGTCGACGTCCACGACCCGCCCGAGGGCAGTGTCGGCTTCGAGTTCGACCGCGGCGAGCGCAAACAGTTCCGCAAGACCTGGGACGGCCTCTTCCGCGTCTCCGACAGCGAGTGGGAGGAGGCGGCCCCCGGCGAGTACACCATCGGCGCCGGACTCAACGTCGACGACGCCGCCGGGAAGGGGCTCTACGACGCGACGACGGTCCGGATCCTCCCCGAGTGACCGCCGAGCCACCGACCGTCCGTCTCTGACTGGTGTGTATCGGTCGATCACTCGTCGCTTCGAGCCCAGGGAAGCGGTTCGGCCGCGGCCCCGGAATCGTAGCGATGACAGCGAACCAGCCGGTCGTCACGCTCGACGGCCGCCGGTACCTCCGTCTCGCAGGGCGTCGTCAGCGCGTCCGTGAGTCGCTCGTCGGCGGTTTCGCGGTCACCGCGAGCGAGTGCCGCGACCGCCTCGTCGACCGCCTGCTGGACCGTTTCGTCTCCGAACTCGACCGCCCCGTCCCCGCCCGAACCGGGGAGGTCGAAGGCCTCGCGCACGGTCGACTCCTCCACCGCCGGGTCACCGACGGGGTCGGGCAGTTCGCCCGTGCGGACGGTAAACCGGAAGGCCGCGAGCGAGCGCCACACACCCTCGGACAGGTCGGCGTCGGTCGGCGCGATCACCTCGGGACAGCGGGTGTGGAACCGACAGCCCGACGGCGGGTCGCTCGGGTCCGGCACCGTGTCCGTGAGCGGTTCGGCCAGCGACCCTTCGCCGGGGTCGAGACTGGGGACCGACCCCAGCAGGACCCGCGTGTAGGGGTGCTCCGGCGAGGCGAAGACGTCGTCGACACGGCCTTTCTCGACGATCTCGCCGAGGTACATGACCGCGACGCGGTCACAGAACCGCCGGACCACGTCGATGTCGTGGCTGATGAACAGGACAGACACGTCGAAGCGTTCGCGGACATCGTCCAGCAGCGCCAGGACGTCCGCCTGGACGCGGCCGTCGAGGGCGCTCGTCGGTTCGTCGGCGACGATCAGGTCGGGGTCGAGCACGAGTGCACGGGCGATGGCGATGCGCTGTTTCTCCCCGCCGGAGAACTCGTGAGGGTAGCGGTCGGCGTCGTCGGCCGAGAGGCCCACCCGCTCCAGCAGGTCGGCGGCGACCGCCCGGCGACGCTCCGCATCGTCGACACCGTGGACAGCGAGCGGTTCGGCCACCGCCTCACCGACGGTCATCCGCGGGTTGAACGCCTCGTTGGGGTCCTGGACGACGAGCTGTGCACGGCGGCGGAACGCCGACAGCGCCTCGCCCGACAGATCACCGACGGGCTCCCCGTCGAAGCGCACCTCGCCGCCGGTCGGCTCTTCGAGGTCCAGTACCGACAGCGCGGTCGTCGTCTTGCCACAGCCCGACTCACCCACGAGTCCGAGCGTCTCGCCCCGCCGGAGTTCGAAACTCACGCCGTCGACCGCCCGCACCCGTCCGACTTCGCGGCGGAGCAACCCCCGCGTGACCGGGTAGTGGGTCTCCAGGTCCTCGACCGCCAGCAGCGGTTCGTCGCTGTCAGTCATCGGTTCCCTCCTCCGGGCGGGTGCCGGTCCCCTCGTCCGGGTGGCCGCCGGTACTCCCTTCCGAGCGGACGCCCGCCCCCGTTTCCGGCCGGTCAGCACTCCCCTCGTCCGGTCGGACCCCACGTGCGTCGGCCATCACCGCTTCGGGGTCGAACTCGAGACCGGGGTCGTGATAGACACAGGAGGCGGTGTGGTCGTCGCGCTCGTCGACCGCGTAGAAGGACGGCTGGTCGTCGGACCCACACTCCAGTACGGCGTGGGGACACTGCCCGCGGAACCGACAGCCGTCGGTCGGGATGTCCTCGCGGGCCGTCGGTTCGTCGCGCCCGGAGAGCCCCCGGTAACTGTCGAACAGCGCCTGCGTGTAGGGGTGGCCGGGCGCCCCGAACACCGCCTCGACGGGACCGCGCTCGACGATGGTCCCGCCGAACATCACGAGCACCCGGTCGGCGACGGCGGCGACGACGCGCAGGTCGTGGGTCACCCACAGCAGGGCGGTCCCGTCGTCGGTCAGGTCGCCGAGCAGGTCGAGCAGTCGCGCCTGGACGGTCACGTCGACGGCAGTGGTCGGTTCGTCGGCGACGACGAGGTCGGGGTCGGCCGCCAGCGCGATGGCGATCGCGACCCGCTGGCGCATCCCGCCGGAGAACTCGTGGGGGTACTCGTCGAACCGGTCGGACGCACGGGGGATGCCGACCTCCCGGAGGAGTTCGACCCCCCGTTCGCGGGCGACCCTCTCCGGGACGTCGTCGTGGACGGTGATGGCCTCGACGACCTGCTCGCCGACCGAGTAGACCGGGTCGAGCGCCCCCTGGGGGTTCTGGAAGACGTGGGCGATGCGGTTCCCGCGGACCTGTCGTAACTGGGCGTCGTCGGCGTCGGTCAGCGAGGTCCCGTCGAAGGTGATCTCGCCGCCGACGACCTCGGCGGGCGGTTGCGGGACGATGCCGGTCAGCGACTCGCAGGTGACGCTCTTGCCGCTGCCGGACTCGCCGACGAGACAGACCGTCTCGCCGCGCTCGACGTCGAAACTCACCCCGTCGACCGCCCGGGTCGGCTCGCCGTCGGTCCTGATGTAGGTCCGGAGGTCCTCGACCGTCAGGAGGGGGTCGCCGGCGGTCATCGTCCACCCCGCGGGTCCAGCGTGTCCCTGAGCCCGTCGCCGACGAGTTTCAGCGAGAGGACCGTCGCGACGAGTGCGAGCGCGGGGAGCGTCGACACCCACCAGATCTCGAAGGCCGGGACGCCGGCGCTGAGCGACTCGCTGATCGTCGACCCCCACGAGTAGAGCTGGACGTCGTGGAAGCCGAGGAAGGCGACGCCCGCCTCGACGAGGACGAGCAACGCGAGCAACTGGAAGACCGCCGGGACGAGCGTGTTCGTGACGTTCGGGAGGATGTGACGGCGGGCGACGCGGCCCCACGAGGCGCCGTAGCCGCGGGCGACGCGGACGTAGCCGGCCTCGCGGCGCTGGAGCACCTCGCTCCTGACGAGCCGGGCGATCCCGCCCCAGCTGAGGAAGCCGAACGTGACCAGCAGGACGAACAGCGACGTGTTCCAGTAGGTGTTGGCGACGAGGTAGACGACCATGGCCGGGAGGCAGAGCTGGAGGTCGACGTAGCCCATGAGGAGGTCGTCGACGAGGCCGCCGCGGAGGCCGGCGACGACGCCGACGATGGCGGCCAGCGGCACGACGAACGCAGCGGTGATCGCGAGGACGTAGACGGCCACACGGGCACCGGTGACGACCAGGTAGTCCATCGAGAAGCCGCGGTGGTTCGTCCCCAGTGGATACGTCATCGAGCCGTGACAGGTCTGGTTGAACACGCCGCCGGTGACGTTCCCGGTACACTCCTGGAACTCGACGCTGGTCGCAAAGCCCATCGGCGGGTTGAAGGCGTACTGAAACTGGATTCCGGGGTCCGCGTAGACGAGCGGACCCACGACTCCGACGACGAGGAGTCCCAGCAGGTAGACCGAACCGGCCAGCGCGCCGGGGCGCGAGCGCAGTCGGCCCAGCACCGCGCGGACCCGCTCGATCCGGCGGAGTGCGGGGACGAGTCCGTACGAAACCAGGACGACGCCGGCGAGCAGGAGCGCCCAGTCGAGTCTGTCGACCTGCCACTCGCCGACGAGATAGACGTGGGCGACGGCGGTGTCGTACCAGTACAGCACGGCCAGCAGTATCAGGCCCGCGAGCAGCGTGACGCGTTCGGGAGTGGCGATCGACCGCGACCGGTCCACCTCGTCCCAGTCCACCTGCTCGAAGCGGGGCGAGTCGTCGGGCGGACTCATGGAGAGCAGATGTTATCGTGTCCCACGACCAAATAAAACCGGGCGCTTCCTATCGCTCAGACAACCAGAATCGGCGGCGTTCGTCGCGAATACCGCCGTCTGAACCGTCACGTTTTTTCCGTGGTAGTGAGACACACGCACAGTATGCCCTCCACGACCGACGGTTCGGCCACCCGCGGGAGGAAGAGAACGGGAGTGGTACGATGAACCTCGCCAGGATCCTGGCGCGCCGCGTCGCGCTCGGACTCGTCGCCGCCTGGGGCGTCCTGACCACCGTCTTCCTGCTGTTTACCGCCACGCAGGACTGGGTACTGGCCCAGCGGATCGGGATGCTGAAATACCAGCGAGCGGACGACGCGACGATCCGCGAGGCCCGCAACGAGTATCTCGCCTCCCGCGGGCTGGACCGGCCGCTCTGGCGCCAGTACGTCGACTGGATGGAGAACATGCTGACACTCGACTGGGGGAACTCCCTCGCCAGCGGCGAGCCCGTTTTCCCGCTGATCGTCGACGCCGTGGCCCGGACGGCGATGTACGTCCTGCCGGCGATACTGCTGGGTATCACGATCGGACTGCTCGTCGGACTCTACGCGGCGATGCGCCCGGACAGTCGCCTCGTCAACGCCGGCCGGGGTGTGAGTTACCTGCTCTTTGCCGTCCCGGCGTTCTGGGTCGGGGGCATCATCCTCTCGTTTGCCTACTGGGACGTCATCGGCGAGTCGCCGTTCGTCTTCGAACACGTCCTCCCGGTCTTGCTGACGACGACGACGCTGCTGGGCGGCTACGTGAGCTACTCACGGGCCCACGCCATGGAGTACACCTCCGCCGAGTTCGTGAAACTCGTCCGTGCGAAGGGGGCGACGGACCGCCGGGTCGCCGTCCACGTCCTCCGGAACGCCGCGATCCCGGTGTTCTCGATGCTGTTTACCGAGGCGCTCGCGTTGCTCGTCCTCGCGGTGTTCGTCATCGAGTTCCTCTTCGGCATCGACGGGATCGGGCGGGTGCTGTTCGACGCGGTCGACGGGCGCGACCTGCCGGTCCTGCTCGGCGGGACCATCGTCATCATCGCCGTCGGCGTCGTCGGCAATATCGTCCAGGACGTCTCCTACAGCGTCCTCGACCCGCGGGTCGACACCGGAACGCGCTGAGGACCGGGTCGACACCGAAAAACCGACTTCGAGGGCCGCTCAGGGGGTCAGGCCCTGTAGCGCCTGGCGGTTGCCGGCCTTCGTTGGGTCGAACTCCCGGAGGCGCTCGCCACAGTCCGTACAGGCGATGGTCTTGACGTTGAACTGCCCGCAACAGGACTCGATGACGTCGTCGCTGAACTCGACAGCGCCGCCACAGACCGGACAGACGTCGTAGAGTCCGCGGAGCCACTCCAGGATATCCAGGCGCTGTTCGAGCGGGACCCTCTCCCAGTCGTCGGCGTACTCGAACAGCGTCTCGTAGGTGGCGAGGTCGACTCTCTGGGCCGCCCCGGTCGGCCACTTCCGGACGCGGACACCCACCTGGTACGCGGGGTAGTCCCGGTCCAGTTCCTCGATCCCCTCGGGGTCGGTGTCGAACAGGGCGGCCAGCGCCTCCCGGTCGGTCAGGTCCTCGTCCCAGCGACTGCGGGCGTCCCCGGCGAACGCGTCCGTCAGCTCGAAGCCGCCCTCGCCGTCGGACTCGACGACGCCCGCCTCAACGAGATACGACTCCGCGTCGACCGACTGCTCGCGCTCGCGCCTGTACTTCTCGATCGTCTCGAAGGTCGGTTCGTCGTCCTCGTCCTCGTCGTCTTCGCCGGCTTCCCGGTCGCCGCTACTCACGGCGTCCCCGCCACTCTCGGCGTCGCCGTTTCGCCGGTCGTTCTCGGCACCGCTCGCACCCACAGCGGTGTCGGTTCCTGCGACGGCGTCCGTTCCCGTGATCGTCTCGGGCTCTTTCCGTTTCTCGACGGGATGTTTGCCGAACGCCGTGCGGACGCTGGCGGGGAGATACCGCTTCGTCAGTGCGGGTGTCCCGGGGACGAGATAGCCCCGCAGATAGATGAGTGCCACCGAGACGCCGAGGACGAACAGGCCCAGGGCCCGGCGTCGTCGCCCGGCGAGCACGCTCACGACGACGGCGATGGCGAGGTTGAGGACCGTACACGGGACACACCGGTTCTCCCCCGTGTGTTCAGGTTGTCGCAGACTGTCCAGTACCGACGAATCCGCTCGTGACATACTCTCCGAAGGGGGTTCCAGCGGTAAAAATGGGGCGGAGCGCGGGTCACTCGCCGGCTGCCCGGTGTCGTCTGGTCGACGAGCAGCGTGCGACCAGCGTGCGAAGGGCGTCCGTTCAGTCGTGGATCTCGACGGATTCGAGGACGACCGAGTCGATCGGGCGGTCGCTGGGGTCGGTGTCGACGTCCCCGATGGTCTCGACGACGTCCATGCCGTCGACGACGTCGCCGAAGACGGCGTGTTTGTCGTCGAGGTGTGGCTGGGCGTCGAGCGTGAGGAAGAACTGCGAGCCGTTCGTGTTGGCGCCGCGGTTGGCCATCGAGAGCGTCCCCGCCGAGTCGTGGCGCAGGTCGGGGTGGAACTCGTCGTCGAAGGTGTAGCCCGGGCCGCCCCGTCCGGTGCCGGTCGGGTCGCCGGTCTGGATCATGAACCCGTCGATGACGCGGTGGAACTCGATGTCGCTGTAGAGCGGGTCTATCCGCTTCTCGCCGGACTCGGGGTCCTCCCACGCACCCGTGCCCGGCCCGACGCTCGCGTTCTCGTAGTCGTCGGCGCCCTCCGCCAGGCCGACGAAGTTCGCCACCGTGTTCGGCACCCGGTCCTCGTACAGTTCGACCTCGATGTCCCCCTCTGACGTGTGCAGCGTCGCTGTCAACTCACTCATGGTTTCGTCCAGGGAGAGCGTGAACAAAACGTTGCTGGTCTGGGGTCCGACCGTCGCCGTGACTGCCGAACACAACTCTTAGGCCCGGCGGCCGGATACGGGCGGGGTAATGCGCGACGTCTTCGAGGCGGGTCGCTACGACGCGGCCGGCCGCCTCGGCGAACTCGAAGTCCCGCGGGCCGACGTGACCGTCGAGACGCCCGCCCTCCTCCCGGTCGTCAACCCACACATCCAGACCGTCACCCCCGCGGACCTGGAAGCCCGTTTCGGTGCCGAGATCCTCATCACCAACAGCTACGTCCTCTACGGGAGCGACGACCTCCGCGAACCCGTCGAGGAACGCGGTCTCCACGACCTGCTCGACTTCTCGGGGGCCATCATGACGGATTCGGGCTCCTTCCAGCTGGCCGAATACGGCGAGATCGACGTCACGACGGCCGAGATCCTCGACTTCCAGCGCAAAATTGGGTCCGACATCGCGACGCCCGTGGACGTGCCCACGCCGCCGGACGTCGACCGCGAGCGCGCCGAGGCGGAACTCGCCACCACCGAGGAGCGTCTCGCCGTCGCCGCCGACTTCGACCCCGGCGAGATGCTCGTCACCGCCCCCGTCCAGGGGTCGACCTACACCGATCTCCGGGAGCGAGCGGGAGAGACGGCCGCCGCGTCGGGACTCGACGTCTTCCCGGTCGGTGCGGTCGTCCCGCTGATGAACGAGTACCGCTACGGTGACCTCGTCGACGTCGTCGCCGCGGCCAAGCGGGGCCTCCCCGAGTCAGCGCCGGTCCACCTCTTCGGCGCCGGCCACCCCATGATGTTCGCGCTGGCCGCGGCGCTGGGCTGTGATCTGTTCGACTCGGCGGCCTACGCCATCTACGCCCGCGACGACCGCTACATGACCGTCCGCACGACCGTGCATCTCGAAGACCTGGAGTACTTCCCCTGCTCGTGTCCCGTCTGCGTCGAACACTCGCCCGAGGAGCTCCGGGGACTGGGCGACGACGAGCGCGAGCGCCTGCTGGCCGAGCACAACCTCCACGTCTCGTTCGGGGAGATCCGGACGGTCAGGCAGGCCATCCGTCGGGGTAGCCTGCTCGAACTCGTCGAGGCGCGCGCCCGCGGCCACCCGGCGATGCTCGACGGCTACCGGACGCTGCTGGACCACGCCGCTCAGCTCGAAACCACGGACCGCGTCTCCAAGGACACGTTCTTCTATCTCTCCGAAGACAGCCCGCGCCGGCCCGAAGTGTTGCGCCACCACGAACGCCTCGCGCGACTCTCGCCGGAGGGCGACCGGATTTTGCTCACCGAAGGGTCCGCGAACGACGACTTCGACGAGTCATGGCGGGTCCGCCCGCCGTTCGGTCCGTACCCCCGCGCGCTGTCGGACGTCTATCCCCTCACGGCCGAGGTTCCCGACCGACTCGACGACGCCGCCTACGAGTCGGCCGCGACGGGCGTCCGTCGACTCGCCGAGGCCAACCCCGACGTCGCGTTCACCCTCAATCACGAGGACTGGCCCGACTCCGCGCTCGCCGTCCTCCCCGACGGCGTCGAACTGTGGAACCTCGACGAGTGAACGTCTCACTTCGTTCGACGTTATCGAGCGAGCAGGACGACCGTGTCGGAGTCGAGGCTCGGTCGCTGGCCGTCGAACCCGCCGAACAGTCTGACGTCGTCGAACCCCGCGTCCTCACACAGCTCTCGCAGAACTGCAGGAGCGTAGATGCGACTCTCCCACTCCATCGAGTACTCGTGGTCGTAGCCCTCGCCAGTGCCGTCGAAGCGGTCCAGTGTCGTGTGGAACCGGCCGGTCTCGACGTCGTAGTCCCGGCGCTCGACGAACAGGAGACCGTTCTCGCTGACGCTCGCGGGTTCGAAGTTCGCGAGATAGGCGTCCTTGTTGCTCGCCTCGACGACCAGCACACCGTCCCCGGAGAGCAGTCGGCGGGCGTTCGCGAGCAGCCGCTCGTCCGTCTCGCGGTCGTAGTAGCCCAGCGAGTTCCAGAAACTCGTCACGAGGTCGTAGGTGCCGGTCCACTCGTCCAGATCGCGCAGATCGTGCTGGTGAAACGCCGTGCTCCCGGGCTGGTCTCGCTCCGCGGCGGCGTCCCGCGCACGCTCGACGAACGGCTCGGAGAAGTCCAGTCCCTCGGCGTCGAGACCGCGGTCGGCGAACGCGAAGACGTGTCGGCCGGTGCCACAGGCCAGGTCGAGGACCGTCTCCGGTTCGGTCCCGTACTCCATCCCGACGAGGTCGAGGACCGCCTCGGCCTGTGCGTCTGCCGCCTCGAAGCGCTGCTCGAAGAAGTCGACGTAGTGGTCGGCCTGCTCTTTGAAGAGCGTCTCCGTCCAGTGGGTCATATCGTCCGTGTCGGCCGAGCGGGCGAAAAAGTTCCCGTCCGGCGGTCAGTCGTCGCCGTAGGCCTGCCTGAACGGCCGCGGCGGGAGCAAGAGGTCCTCGAGGTCCGGCATGTGCTTGACGTTGTAGACGACTTTCACCTCGTCGGTGGTGGGGATGCCGTTACACGACAGGCGGATGCCCTCGTCTTCCAGTTCCTGGGGGAGGATGTTGTCGACGCGGGTGGTCATGTCGCCCTCAGTCATGAGGACGGCGCAGTTCGCGCACGCGCCGCCACGGCAGGCGAAGGGCCAGGCGTACCCCTCCCGCTCGGCGGCTTCGAGAACCGACTCGCGAGGCTGGACGTCGAACTCGCCGAAGTCCTCCTCGTCGAGTCCGGCGTCGGCGGCCTTCCCGAACAGGTCGGCGTCCTCGACGCCCCAGCCGTGGTCGTCGAGCACCTCGTAGTTGAGGTAGGTGACCCGCGCCGTCCGCTGGACGGCCTCGTCTTCGGCGTCCGACTGCTCGTCCGCGCCGGCACCCGTAGGGGTACTCCTGCCGGGCGTCGAGCGACCGTAGGTGCCCGCGGGTCCGTTCGTGCCGGCACCGCTCGCGCCCCCGCTCGTTCCAGCGGCACCGTTCGCTCCGGCCGCGCCGTCGTTCGACACCGTATCCGGCGTCGCGGCCGCGGATTCGATCTGGACCGTCGTCCGGCCGGCCTTGATCGCCTCGTAGGCGTCCCTGACCAGCCGGAACTCCTCGGGCGAGCCGCCGTGGTCCGGGTGGGCGTCCTTGACCCGCTCCCGGTAGGCGGCTTTCACCGCCTCGTCGTCCGCCTCGCGGTCCACACCCAGCAGGTCGTACGGGGACTCCACACGCATGTCTATCGAGATTCGCTGGATAAATCCTGCCCCCACACTGTTCGATTTCGGCTCACGCGAACAGTTCCCGGGCGGCGTCGATTGCGTCCACGAGTTCGTCGACTTCATCCTCGGTGTTGTAGAGGTAGAACGACGCCCGCGCCGAGGCGGCGACGCCGAGTTTGTCGTGGAGGGGCTGGGTGCAGTGGTCGCCGGCGCGGATGGCCACGGCGAACTCGTTGAGGATCTCGGAGGTGTCGTGAGCGTGGACCGAATCGAGGTTGAACGAGACGAGTCCGGCGCGGTCGTCGCCCGGCGGCCCGTACACCTCGACGTCGTCCTGTTCCGTGAGGCGGTCGTAGGCGTACTCGGCGAGGCGGCGGCCGTGCCGGTCGACGTTTTCCATCCCGACGTCGTCGAGGTAGTCACACGCCTCGGCCAGCGCGATGCCCTGGCAGATGGGTGGTGTCCCGGCCTCGAACTTCCAGGGGAGGTCGTGCCACGTCGAGTCCTCGAAGGTGACTTTGGAGATCATCATCCCGCCGTAGAGGTACGGCTGCATCTCCTCGAGGAGGTGCTCTTTCCCGTAGAGGACGCCGATGCCCGTCGGGCCGCACATCTTGTGCCCCGAGAAGGCGAAGAAGTCGGCGTCCATCGCCTTCACGTCGACCGGCATGTGCGGGACCGACTGGGCACCGTCGACGAACGCCAGCGCGTCGTGGTCGTGGGCCAGATCCACGAGGTCCGAGACGGGATTGATCGTCCCGAGCGTGTTCGAGACGTGGACCACGGAGACCATCTCGGTGTCGTCGGTGACGAGTTCCCGGGCGTGGTCCATGTCGAGGTAGCCGTCCTCGTCGACGCGGATGTACTTCACCTCGGCCCCGGTCTTCCTGGCGATCTGCTGCCAGGTGACGAGGGCGGCGTGGTGTTCCATCTCGGTCATGACGATCTCGTCGCCCGGGCCGAGTTCGGCCAGTCCCCAGGCGTAGGCGACGGTGTTCATCGACTCCGTCGTGTTCTTCGTGAAGACGACCTCCTCGCGACCGTCCGCGCCGATGAAGTCGGCGACGCGGTCGTGAGCGTCCTCGTAGGCGATGGAAGCTTCCTGGCTCAGCTGGTGGAGCCCGCGGTGGACGTTGGCGTTGGTGTGTCGGTAGTAGTGGGCGATGGCGTCGACGACCGGTTCCGGCGTCTGGCTCGTCGCGGCGTTGTCCAGGTAGACGAGCTGCTCGCCGCCGAACTCCCGCCCGAGGATGGGGAAGTCCTCGCGTATCCGCTCGACGTCCAGCGTCTCCGGCTCTGACAGTCCCATTACTCGAAGGGACGTTCTCGACGGCCAACTTTCCTTCGGTTTCCCCGAATCTCGGTTGTCGAGACCGAAAGCTCTCGGTGGGACCCGCTCTCGACACGGTCGTACGGCGGGGGGCTTCGAGAGGACCGTCCCCCCGGGGGAGAGGCGTTCGTCTCCGTCGGGACGGACTGACCGGCCGGATCCGGACCGCCGTCGAGTGAGCCTGGTCCGCCCTCCCGTCGCGTCAACGGCGTCGGCGGCCCCCGACACCAGCGTAATGACGCTCGCGCTTCCAGACGCGGGTATGGAGATCGGACTGACAGTTGGGGATTCGCTCGACCGTCTGGAGTCGACCGCGGCGGGTTTCGACTTCGCGGAGTTCGGCGTCGCGGAGGCCGGCGACGTACCCGAGTCGATAGACGTCGACCGACTCCGGCGGGCGCTCGACGAGCGGGGCCTCGAACTCGACGTCCACCTCCCGTTCAAGCAGGACGTCTCGACGCCGGTGCCCGAGATAAACGAGGCGATCGTCGCCCACCAGGAGCGGCTCCTGGCGTGGGCGGGTCGGCTCGACGCCCGGAAGGCCGTCCTCCACGGGACCGTCCGGAACCCCCACGACACCGACCAGCGACCCACCTTCGCGTCGCAACTGGCCGATATCGTCGCCGCCGGCGAGTCCCACGGGGTCGAGGTCGTCGTCGAGAACGTCGGCCACCAGGCCCACGGGCTCCCGCTGTCGGTGCTCGGTGACATCGCCGAGGAGGTCGACGCACCCGTCTGTTTCGACGTCGGCCACGCCTACATGGAAGACGGGAACGACGGCGTCGAGCGGTTTCTGCGAGGATATGCCGACCGCGTCTCGCACCTGCACGTCCACGACGTCCGTGGGCGGGGCGACACGCACATGCCGATAGGTGCCGGCGAAATCGACTACGGCCTCGTCTCGGAGCACCTCGCCGGCTTCGACGGGACGGTGGCGGTCGAGGTGTTCACCGACGACGTCGGCCTGCTCCACGACACCGCCGGACGCGTGGCCGACGTACTCGATACGGAATTCTGAACCGGAAGCACCGACGCGCCTGGCACAGCGAGTCGCGACGAACGGTCCGGCGTCACTCCTGCAGGTCGGCCTCGTGGAGCGCCTCGTTGAGGTCCGCGCGGACGACCTCGCCCAGGTCCTTCTCGCGGGCGGTCGTGACGATCCGGTTCTCCTGGACGCTGGAGCCGTCACGCAACAGCATCCGGACGTTGCCGTTGGCGTCGGCGCGGGTCGCCTTCGCCCGGACGCCCGAGCGCGAGCCCGAGCCGCCGGCGTCGATCGGCCCCGGGATGACCTTCTTGACGTGGGGGTGACCGGCGGCGGTGTAGACGGCCCGTTGCCCGTCGCGGCCGCCCACGAGTGTCGAGTGGCTCCCGCCGATCTTCTCGCTGGGCGCGGCGTCGACGACGTCCAGCGGCGCCTCGCCCTGCCGGTCCAGCACCGCGGCGACGGGGTCGTCGTCCTCGACGCGATAGAACTCGTAGCGGAGCTGGTCGCGCACCGCCTGGAGGACCTCGCGGTCGCCCGTCGCGTACACCTCCTCGGGGCGTTTGCGACGTACCTCGTCGGCGACCAGTCCCGCGAAGTTGCGGAGTTCGACGACGCCGGTCTCGCCGCCGTCCTCGGGCGTCGTCGTGACCTCGCGAGCGCCGACGACCGCTTCGTCGACGATGGTCGTCACGCGGGCGCGGTCGCGGTCGAGTTCGAGGACCACGGCGTCGGCGTTCTCCGAGCGACAGACCAGGCAGTAGTCGCCCGGCCGGTCCAGCGGGGAGCCACAGCGCCGACACTCCATGCAACGGGATAGCGACCTGTCGAGGATAAGCGGGACGGTTCGCGTTCGACCGGCCACCGACGCCGTTCGCACCCCTGCGCGTCGTGTTCCCGCGCTTCGCGGACCTACGCCTCGCGTTCCTCCGCGGTGATCCGGTACGTCGACCCGTCGTAGCTGACAGCGAGCTCCTCCTCGGTCTGCACGCCGAACAGCGGCGTCACGCCGGTCGTGGTCTCGACGCGCACCTCGGCGGCGTCGTCGGCGTGAGCCAGTGCGTCCCGGAGGGGCCACTGCCGGTAGACCTGCTCGGTGACGAGTTCCCGCGGGTCGGCCGCCGAGTCGTCGCGCGTGAGCACGTACGTCGCGGGCGTGCCGTCGTCGCCGGGTTCGTCCGCCTCGACGACGACTGTCTCCCCGTCGCGCCGCGTGTTGGTGACGGCACTGGAAGGCACGAGCGGTAACTGGGGGCCGTCGAGTTCGAACCGGGCCGCACAGACGGTCTGGTGTTCGTAGGTCGGCGTCTCGTCCTGATTCTCCCACCAGCCGTCGACTGCGAACGCGTAGGACCCCCCGCCGACGGGTTCGACCGAGACGTCGGTCGTCCCGCCGCTCCGGAACTGTGGTCGTTCGAGGTTCTCGTTCGAGAGCGCGACGGTCCAGGTGTGCGATTCGCCCGGCGCCAGGCTCATCAGCGGCTGATTGACGGCCAGGGGGGCGACGTGGCGCCACCGACCGGCCTCCCAGCGATACAGCGCCCAGCCGTAGAAGTTCGACATGAAGCGCCTGTCGGCGTTGTTGTGGAGCGTGAACGATACCTCGCCGGGGACTGACACCGACGACGCGGAGTGAGCGAGGTGGAGTGTCTCCTCGGGGTTCGACACCTCGCGGAACCAGACGACGCGGCTGACGTCGTCGCGTCCCTGCGGGAACGGCGCATCGTGGGGTGGCGTCCCCGGGGGGGTGGCCGTCGGAGTCGGAGTATCGTCACCTGGCGTCTCGTCGTTCGGCGTGTCGTCTATCGGGGTATCTCGGTCTGTCATCGCTGGTGTGTCGGTCGGCGTCGAGGTGCCGGACGGGGTCGTCGGGTCTCCGCCGGTCGACGGTCCGGCACCGGTCGCGTCGTCGAGACAGCCGGCGAACCCGACGGCACCGAGTCCGCCGACGCTCGCGAGGAAGGCGCGGCGATCCATGTCTCCCGGTAGCCGCCGCTGGGATAAACCCCTTCCCGAGGTTCAAGCGACCGTTTCAGAGACCGTCGGAGCACCGGTGACCGCTACAGGTCTACAGGTCACCCGGGTCGGCCTTGAGGTACTCCCGGAGGACGACCGTGGCGTAGGACCCCTTCGGGAGCGCGAACGCGAACTGGAGTGTCTCCGCTCCCTGTTCGGCCCGCTCGACGGCGAGATCGGTCCGCAGGAGTATCGCTCGCCGGGCCCCCGTCGAGTCGAACTCGTCCGGAAGGTCGAAGTCAGCCGGCGCGAGGTCCAGATCGTCCAGCACTGCGCGCTCGATCTCGCCGGGTTCGCCGTCGGCCAGTTCGGTGTCCGTGCCCACGAGCGGTGCGGTGACGAACGCCCGCCCGCGTTCGCAGTGACGGCGCACCGTCCGGAGGCGGTCCCCGGTGACGCGCTGGGTCCGGTCGGTGTCCGGTAACGGGAGATCGTCGGGAGCGTCGGCGTCTCGAAAGCAGACCACGTCACCCGTGACGGGTTCGTGGAAGGGCAGCCCGCGTTCGAGGCGCTCGGAGAGGATCCGGTTGAAGGCGTAGGACTGTGCGGCGTTGACGAACAGGCGCTGGAGGTTCGCGGGGACGGCTTCGAGTGCGTCGCGGAAGTCCTCGGGTTCCGCCGCGCCGTTCTCGACCAGCCGGTGACACATCGACCGCTCGTAGCCCAGGCGGTCGGGGAGCCGGTCGAGGGCACCCTGCCAGTCCCCGGTCTCGTCGACGTAGGCGCGGGCTGCCCGGGTACTCTCCGGTTCGCGCTCGTGGGGCGTGCCGACGTAGGCCAGGACCGCCCCCTTCCAGTTCCCCCGGACGATCTCGAGGCCGACCTCGTGGGTGACCGGTCGCTTGCTCCCGAAGCGCTGCTGGCCGAAGTAGTTGGGGACGCCGACGGTCGTTTCGACTGGGTCGCCCGGTTCGGGTGGTTCACCTCCGGAGTCGCCTGTCTCGGGCGGATCGCCGCCGGCCGCGAACGTCGCGAGCCCGGCCGTGACTGCGCTGGCGTTCACGGGCGCGTCGGTGTCTCGGACACGGATCGCGAAGCGATTGCCCGCCAGGTCGCCGAAGAGGATCTTGCGACCCGTCCGGCCGAGGATGTCGAGGTCGACGTCGCCCAGTTCGACCGCCCGCAGGTCGGCCGGTTCGACTTTCGCGACCGTGAACAGTTGCGTCGTGACGGCGTGTTTGTCCTTCGTGCCCGCCCAGGAGACGCGTTCACGGGAGATCCCCAGCGAGTTCGAGAGCGCACTCGCGAAGTCGTTGGTGTCCCACGAGCGTAGCGTGGCCCTGACGAGAACGTGCGGGTACGCACCGGGGTCTGCGTCGAGCGGTTCGGGGTCGAAGGCTTCGACCTCCTCGACGCGGAAGTCCTCGGGTTTCTGGCGGAGGTGGCCGCCGACGCCGTCGGTGTCGCTGACGTACCAGTTCATGCCGACGGCGCGTTCGATTGGGTTGGCCTCGCGCATTCGTCTCGTGTCGGTGGTCCGGCGGTGCGAACAAAGGGCTGTCGAGTGGGGCGTCGCGACTCGGCGTGCAGTCGAGCGTAACCTGGTGGAACTGCAGAGGGCTCGCGGGTTCCGCTATCGCATCTCGCTGAGACTCCGGACGGTGTCGGACATCAGCCAGGCAGTCTCGCTGTCTTCGACCTCGATGCTCAGCGCGTAGAACGAGTCCCGGCCACCGTCGACCGTGATGTGGTAGGCCTCGCTCGTGAGCGACTGGTCGGGGTTTGCGCCGGTCACATGCACCCTCACGACTACCCACGGATAACCGCCACGGTTTCGCCATCTCTGGCCCTGATGACAGGTTTTCCGGCGGATCGCCGGAGGGCTCTCGGTCCCGCGCTGACCCGGTACCGACCGCGGGTCTGCCGCCGTGAGTGCTCCGTGGTCAGTACCCACCCCCGTCGTCGAAGCACCGACCACACCTGTCCGCGTCGTGGTCGGTCGCCGCTTTTTCGACGGGCATCGCCAGCAGATGCTCGGGATCGAGAGTGTACGAGACACCACAGACGGTGTGAAGCTCCGGCTCGCCCGACTCGTGCCTGTGGACCGTCTGCGTGTGTTCGTTCAGAACGCCGTCCATGGTATACGACAACAGATCACGCTCAATAAAGGCCGAATGTAACCCGGTTGCTCACAGGGCGTTTTCCCCTGTCAGTCCCCAACGCTTACTCGACGGCGGTCCCGAACCGGACCATGGACGGCATCGTCTTCTTCGCGACCGAACGGGAGCGCCGGGTCGTCGACTTCTATCGCGACCGCCTCGGTGCCGAAGTGTGGCTCGACCAGGACGGCTGTACGATCCTCCGGCGCGGCGGGTTCAAGTTCGGCTTCTGTGGACGCGAAGGGACGGACAACTGCGGGATCCTCACCTTCTACGTCGCTGACCGCGAGCGGGTCGACGCGCTCCACGACGACCTCGCCGACTGTGCGCGTGGCCCGCCGGAGACGAACGAGCAGTACGACATCTACCAGTTCTTCGCCGAGGACCCGGACGGCCGCACCGTCGAGATCCAGACGTTCCTCCACCCGCTGCCCGACGAGACGTGAAATCGGCGAGTGACTCGTGTTCCAGAGGAGTCAGTCGGTCGCCGGTTCCGCGAGGGGAACAGTCAGTCGGTCGCCGGTTCCGCGAGGGGAACAGTCAGTCGGTCGCCGGTTCCGCGTCGGCCGCCGGACCGGGTCGGTCGGCCGACCGGTGCTCGGGTTCGGTCAGTCCCACCGCGGCGAGTCCGGCGGCACCGAGCGCGAGGACGCTCCCGGCGGCGAAGGCGACCTGCATGCTGGTCGCGGTGGCGACCGTCCCGACGAGGGGTGGACCCAGGATCCCGCCGACGCCTTTCGCGGTCGAACGCAGTCCCATCAGTTCGGATTCGCGCTCGGGCGGAGCGACGTCGCCGATGAACGCGAGCGCGCCGGTCGTCATCGCGGAGAACGCCGCCGCGATGGTGACGAACGCCGCGCCCGCGACGAGCAACCGGACGAACGTGCTACCGGGTAGGGGAACCAGCGCGACCACGAGCGCGAACACGCCGCTCCCGGCGACGCCGGCGACGATCAGCGGTGTCCGGCCCGCGCGGTCGGCGACCCGCCCGAAGAGATACATAAAGAGGACCTGTGCGGTCGGGTTGATCGCGAGCAGGACGCCCATCACGGCCGTCGTGACGCCGACCGGTCCGGTGAGATACACCGGCATGAGACTCATCACGCCCAGGACCGTCATGTTCCGGAGCGCCAGCGCGACGTAGAGCCACCGGAGGCCGTTCGTCCGGAGGTGTTCGCGCTCGCCGACGGCCGGCAACAGTCGCCGGCGAACCTCCCGGACGACGTCGCCGGCCGTGGGTTGCTCGTCGGGCGTCGGCGTCGGGTCGACGACGAAGACGGCCGTGACCGCCGAGACCAGGCTCACGCCGGCGATGACCAGGTACAGCGAGGACGGTGCGAGGAGTCCGAGGAGGGTCCCGACGGCGAGCTGGCCCCCCGAGAAGCCGACAGCGCGGGCGCTGTTGAAGAAGCCGAGCGACCGGCCCCGCCCCTCGGCACCACCGCGGGCACTGACGATCGAGAGCATGACCGGGATGAACCCGACGGCGAAGACGGCGTACAGTCCCCGGAAGCCGATGGGCACCCAGACGCCGTCGACGGTCAGGCTCGCGACCGAAAAGGAGGGGCCGACCTCGCCGACGGCCGCGAGCGGGAGCACCGCGAGCGTCGCCAGCAGGCCGGTGACGACCACGACCGCTCGGCGGCGTCCGGTCACGTCGGCGATAGCGCCCCAGACCGGCGCGAAGACGGTCATCCCGACCATGTAGGCGGTCAGGACCATGCTCACGGCGAAGGCCGACCCGCCTGCGTCCCCGACGAGCACGGCCATCCCGGTCCCCATGAGGATGCCCGTCATGAACCGGGTCGCCGCCGAGACGGCGATGACGACCCGCTGGCGACGGTCCGAGTCGACGAACGCTCTCACTGTCGAGCGGTTGTGCGAGCACGACCATATCCGCTGTGGAAGGAGCGGTCGGTTTCCGGTTTCGGGTCGTCGGTCCTCGTGAACGGTGGAGATCCGACCGTCCCGCGTTCAGAGCAGTCCGCGCTCGCTCTGCAGGTCCCGGTAGAGGTCGAGGTAGCGTTCGAGGACGGCGTCGTGGTCGTAGTCCGCCCAGTCCTCGTCGACGGCCATGCGGTCGAACTCGCCGGCGTCGACGATAGCGTCGGCGAGGCTCTCGGGGTCGGTGACGCGGAAACTCCGCTCGTGTTCCCGGATCAGTTCGTGTGCGCTGGACTCGGCCTGGTACTCGACGATGCCGACACAGCCACAGGCGAGCGCCCAGAGGAACTCGGTCGCGAACTGCGCCCGGGAGGCGGTCTGGACGAAGGTGTGAGCGCCCTTGTAGAGAGCGAGTGTCCGCTCCCGGTCGCACTCGCCGGCGAAGGTGAGGCGGTCGTCGATTCGCAGGTCGGCGGCCTGCTGTTCGTACTCCTCGCGCCGTGGACCGTCGCCGACGACCGTCGCCGACCAGTCGCGGTCGCGCAACTCGGCCAGCCCCAGCAGGAGGCTCTCGGCGTTGGCAGTCTCGTCGAGTTCGTGGGCGTAGACGACGTCGATATCGTCGGCGGGTTCGACGCGTCTGACCGGGCTCATGTCGATGCTCTCGGGTATCACGGGCGTCGCCTCGTCGCTCGCGCCTAGTTCGCGGACCTCGGTCCGGACCATCTCCGAGGGCGTGACGACGGCGTCCGGCCCGGTCGCGGCCCGCTCGTAGAAACGTGCGTCCGCGATGGGTTCGTCACCGTACCACTCGGCGACGACCGGTGCGCGGGCGAGCGTCCCCCCGAGGTCGGCGGCCACGACGCCCGCCGGCGGGTCCGTGCGCGCGTGAACTACGTCGGGGCGGTGGAGCGCGAGCAAGAGTGGGATACGGACCACGAACGACGGGACCGTCGGCGAGACGGTGACCGCGTGGTAGTCGACGTGGTCGCGCGTGATCGTCTCCGCGTAGCCGTCCCACCACTGTGCACAGAAGATCGTGACGTCGTGACCGCGGTCGGCGAGGCGCCGGGCGACGCGTTCGACCCGCCGGGTCCCGGGGGCGTCCCGGTAGTGGGTCGTCTCCATCGAGACGAACGCGACGCGCATACGCCCGGGAGGAGGCCGGGTTTCAAAAATCCCTGTTATCGGTCGCCCCCTCGCGCCGGTCACGATACGTCGGTCCTGGTTGTGCGACCGGTCACCTCTCCCCGCGGCGGCCCCCGCAACGTCTATTGGCACGCCGCCGCTCTGGGGAGTGTGTACGATCTCGAACGCTATCTCAACGTCAGGAGCGCCTACGGCGCGTCGTTCGCGCCCGACGGGGAACTGGCCTTCCTCCACGACGCGACCGGCGTCCCCCAGGTCTGGACGCTCGACGGTCCTGGTACCTGGCCCGACCAGCACACTTTCTACGAGGAGCGGGTGACCTTCGTCACCTGGTCGCCCGAGCGCCGCGAGCTCTTCTTCGGGATGGACGAGGGTGGCAACGAGCGCGCCCAGCTCTTTCGCCTCGACCCCGACGACGGGAGGATTACGAACCTCACCGCCACGCCCGAGGCCAAACACCGCTGGGGCGGGTGTGCCCACGACGGCGACCGCTTCGCGTTTGCCTCCAACCGCCGCGAGGAGGCCGTCTTCGATATCTACGTCCAGGGCCGCGAGGAGACGGGCGACGACGCGACGCTCGTCCACGAGGGCGACGGCTGGCTCTCCGTGGGCGGCTGGTCGCCCGACGACGACCGGCTCCTCGTCTCGAAAGCCCACTGGAGTTTCGACCAGGACCTCTACGTCCTCGACCTGCCCGACGAGGTGGGTCGACGCGAGGACGACAGCGCGGACGCCGCCGCCGAGAGCGAACTGACTCACGTCACTCCACACGAGGGCGACGTCCGCTTCGTGAGTGCCCAGTGGGGGCCCGACGGCGACGCGATATATCTCGTCACCGACCACGGGACTGATACCTCGTATCTCGCCCGTCTCGATATCGCGGCGGCCGAGGCGACCGACGACGTCGCGGAGGCACTGACGGTGGTCGAGTCGGGCGGCGACTGGGACGTCGACGGCGTCGCGCTCGACGAGGAGACCGGGCGACTGGTCTACTCGCGCAACGTCGACGGCTACACGGAACTCACGGTCGGCGAACTCGCCGGGGAAACCGGGATCGACGAGTTCCCGACGCCGGACCTCCCGGGCGGCGTGGCGGGCGGTGTCGCGTTCGACGACGACGCCGATCGGTTCGCCCTCTCCGCGTCGGGTCGGACCGCGAACACGAACGTCCACGTCGTCGATATCGGGACCGGCGAGGTCGAGCAGTGGACGGCGGCCGGGACCGCGGGCATCCCCAGCGAGACGTTCGTCGCGCCCGACCTCGTTCGCTACCCGACCTTCGACGACCGGGAGATCCCGGCGTACTTCTCGCTACCCGAAGATGGAGCGATCGGCGACGACGACGCAGGCGTGCCGGTCATCGTCGACATCCACGGCGGGCCCGAGAGCCAGCGCCGGCCCTCTTTCGCCGGGCTCACGCAGTATTTCCTCTCGCGGGGCTACGCCGTCCTCGAGCCGAACGTCCGCGGGTCGACGGGGTACGGCCGCGAGTACACCCACCTCGACGACGTGGAAAACCGGATGGACTCCGTCGCCGACGTCGAGGCCGCCGTGGAGTGGCTGGCCGACCACGAGGCCGTCGACCCCGACCGGGTCGTCGCGATGGGCGGTTCCTACGGCGGGTTCATGGTACTCGCGGCGCTGACGGAGTATCCCGACCTGTGGGCGGCCGGCGTCGACATCGTCGGGATCGCCAACTTCGTCACGTTCCTCGAGAACACGGGGTCGTGGCGCCGCGAGTTGCGCGAGGCCGAATACGGCTCGCTGGAAGAGGACCGCGAGTTCCTCGAATCGGTCTCGCCGATCAACAACATCGAGTCGATCGCAGCGCCGCTGTTCGTCATGCACGGCGCCAACGACCCCCGCGTGCCCGTCGGCGAGGCCGAACAGATCGCCGAGGAGGCCCGCGAGCAGGGCGTCCCCGTCGAGAAACTGGTCTTCGAGGACGAGGGTCACGGGATCACGAAACTCGAGAACCGCATCGAGGCCTACACCGCCGTCGTCGACTTTCTCGACCGGCACGTCTAACCGGCGCTGTTTACAATTGTTGTAAACTTCCGGCGTTCTGGAGGGTCGACCCGCAACGCTGATACCGTTCCCGGACCCGTCGCGACCGTGACACTCACCGAGGACTCCCGCGAGCGCGTCGACGCGTGGCTCACCGACTTCCGCGAGCGCTACGACGGCTTCGAACGGGTCGACGAGCGCTGGGACGTGTCTCCCGGGTACTACGAGACGACCCACGACCGGTTCGAGAGCGGCGAGAACGGTGGCGCGGGTATCTGGGTGACGAACGACGAGGGATCGGTCCTGCTCGTGCGCGACGCGGGCGACGACGGGTGGGTCGACCCCGGTGGCAAACGCGAGGCGGGGGAAACCTTCGCGGAAGCCGCCCGCCGGGAGACCCGCGAGGAGACCGGCGTCGAGTGTGCGATCACGGGTCTGCTCTCGGCGCACGTGCTGGAGATCGTCGACGAAACCGACTCCGGGCGACCGGCGCTGTACAGCCTCATCGCGATCTTCACCGGCGAACCCGTCTCCGAGGACCCGTCGCCTCGCCCCCGCGACGGGGAGATCGCGGCGGTCGAGTGGTTCGACGCTCCGCCGGAGACGGTGGGCTACCCACAGGTCGCCGAACGACCGTTTCCCGGCGACCGTACTCCATACTGATAATCGATGCGAACGGGACACGTCGGCCAGCTTCCAGGCACGTGTTCGAATCGGGACCCGACAGAACCCTCGTACCGACCGATCTGACGGTAATTTCGATTATCCCATTCTGTACTGTGGGACGCTCAACCGTCGATATACCCGGAAATAGAGGGTGAACGAACAGGCGGATTTATCTGTAATGCGTCAGTGGATCGGCCGATGGCAGTCGCCGACCTGTCGCGGGACGTCGTCGAGGAACGGCTGGGTGCACTGGAGGAGGCCTACGCGTCGTTCACGATCAACCAGACGACGCTCGGGGTACCACAGGAGACCTACGACCGCGCCCGCGACCGGTGTACCGAGGGGCTCGCGGACGTCTACGTCAAGGTGTCCGACGACGACGGCGACGTGTTGCTCGTCGAGCGCGACCGCGGGTGGGCCGTGCCGAGTGTCCAGCCGCCGCCGCGCGACTCGCTGGAGATCGGCGTCAGCCGCGAACTCGCCGAGTCGACCGGTGTCGAGTGCCGGATCACCGACCTCGAACGGGTCACGATACTCGGGATCTGCCACGAGGACGAGCCCGAACGCGAGACGGTCTACCGGCTCGTCGCCGTCTTCACCGCCGAACGCACCGCCGGGTCGCCGACCACCGGCGCTGCCTGGCACTCCGAACTCCCCGACACCGCGCTGCCGAACCACTGATCCCGGGAACCGATCAGTTATCCGTCACGAATCGCAACGCTTAGGCGACCAGTTCCCTGTAGTGACCCGATAGTGGCAGTCATCGAGACGTCGGGGTTGACGAAACGCTACGGGGAGACGGCCGCAGTCGAGGGACTCGACCTGACCGTCGAGCGGGGGACCATCTACGGGTTTCTCGGCCCGAACGGCGCCGGCAAGACGACGACGATGCGACTGTTGACCGGGTTGACCCGCCCCAGCGGGGGGGCGGCGACGGTCGCCGGCGTCGACGTCCGCGAGCGTGACCGACTGGGCGAACGGATCGGATACGCACCGGACGAACCGCCGCTCTACGAGACGCTGACCGCTCGCGAGCAACTCGCCGCCATCGCCGACGTCCGGGGACTCGACCCCGACGAGAAACGCGAGCGGATCCCCGAGTTACTCGACCGGTTCGGCCTCGACGCCGCCGACGACCGTATCGAGTCCTACTCCAAGGGGATGAAACAGAAGACGAGCGTCGTCCAGGCGGTGCTCCACCGGCCGGCTGTCGTCTTCCTCGACGAACCCACCGGCGGGCTCGACCCCAACGCCGCGCGGACAATGAAGGAGTTGCTCGTCGAGTTGCGAGCGGGCGGGACGACCGTCTTCCTCTCGACGCACGTCCTCCCGGTCGTCGAGGAACTCGCCGACACTGTCGGCCTGCTCTACGACGGTCAGTTGCTCGCCGAGGACGACCCCGGGGCGCTCCAGCGGCGACTCGCCGGCGACTCGCTGGAGGACGCCTTCGTCGAACTCACGACCGAGGGCGCGGCCGCCGACGCCGCTGGTCGGCGATGAGCGACGCCCCGGACGGCGAGGTCGCGGGCACGGTCCAGCGTCCATCCTTCCTCCGGTCGGCGCTCGTGGTCACGCGCGTGACGGTCGTCCAGTTGCTCCGGAAACAGCGGTCGTCGCCGCTGCTCGTGGGCGTCGTCGTCGGGTTCAACTGCTTCGTCGCCGCGGTGCTCGTCGGACTCACGGGCGAGGGTGCCTACCACCTGGGTGTGGCACTCGCGGAGACACCGGAGGCGGTCGGCGAGCGGGTCCGTCGAACCGCCCTCGTGGGTGTCGTTCTGGTGACGGTGATGCAGACGCTCGGCGCGGCCTCGGACGCGCGCGCGAGACATCGTCGACTGGCGTTCCTGACCGCGACGTCGACGGCCGCGGTGGTCGCCGCGCTGCTCGTCCGGCGGGCGGTCGCCGCGCTCGTCCTGTTTGGGCCCGCACTGGTCGCGGCGGCCACGGCCTTCGCCGTCGGCGCGGGTTCGCCAGCCAGCGCGGTCTCGCTCGGGGTCGGGGCGCTGTGGCTGCTCGTCGTCTCGGCGGTGCTGACCCTGCCGTTCGGACTGGTCGCCAACTGGGTGGTCGTCGGTTACGACCTGTCGAGCAACGCCCGCGTCGGCCTCGGCGTCGTGGTGCTGGGCGTCTTCTATCTCACGCTGTTCGGCCGCGAACTCGTCGCTTCGGCACTCGCGGCGACGCCGGTCGCGTGGACCGGTGACCTGCTCTTGCTCACTGTCCCCGGAACTGGCGCTTCGCTCCCGCACGCGGCGGCGTTCGTCGTCGGCAGCGTCGCGGTCGTCGGCCTCGCGGGACTGGCCTGTCTCGGACTCGCCGAGCTGACGTGGTACAGCGACCCGGTCTTCGGCGGGACCGACTCGGACGCGGACGGCGACACTGGTGTCGGTGAGACAGTCGGCGGGGAAGCCGGGACCGCCGCGAGTGACCCGGTCGAAACGCCACCGGTCGAGACGTTCGGGGCGTCGCTGAGGTGGGTCTGCTCGCCGCGGACGGCGGCGCTGGTCGCGCTGACCTGGCGGCGCACCCGCCGGACGCCGAAGGTGCTCTTCTACGTCTACCCGTCGGCGCTCGTCGGGCTCGTCATGGCCGAACAGCTCGTCCTCCACGGGCCGTTCTCGATGGCGATGTACCCCGCAGTCGTCGGCTTCGCGGGTGCGACCGCCGTCGGGAGCGCGTTCACGCTCAATCCGCTGGGGACCGAAGGCAACGCGCTCCCGGCGGTGTTGACCTCGGGTGCGGGCGGGGCCCGACTCGTCCGGGCGAAGGCGCTGGCGGCCGCGCTCCCCGGCGGCCCGCTCGTCGTCGGCGGGGTCCTGGGCATCGGCGCGGCGCTCGGCGTCCTCCCGGCGGCAGTCCTGCTCGCGACGCTCGCCTACGCGCTGGCGCTGGTCACCCTCGCCGCGCTGTTCTCGCAGGCACTGGGCGTCCACTACCCCCCCGACCACGAGGAACTGCTCGGCGGGAGCGTCAAAGTCCCGAACAAGTCCGCCTCCCTGCTCTACACGGTCGGGATGACCGCCGTCGCGCTCCCGGGATTTGCAGGACTCGGCCAGTACGCGCTCGCCGGCGCCTTCGACCCGCTGGTGCTCTTTGGCGGCGTGGGAATCACGGTCGCCGTCGCCGGCGCACTCGCTTTGCTCTCCTATCGCCACGCCGTCGGGAAACTCGACGGCTACTCCGTGGAGTGAACGCACGATTCGGGGGTCGGCGACGCCACTACTCGACCAGTTCGACGTTGGCGAACAACCGGGGATTCTGCCAGGCGTCGTCTTCGGTCGCGAACCACGAGAGTTTGGCGTCACGGGCGTCGCCGTCGTCGTCGTCGTTGACGTGGACGTCGAACCCGACGAGGTCGCCCGCACTCGGCGTGACGCCCGCCGTCGACCAGGGCAGGCGGAACTCGACCTGCCAGCCGTCGGGCGTGAGTCGCTGGGCCTGTTCGGCGTCGCCGGCTGGCGGCGAGTCGCCACCGGTCGACACCCCGGAGCCGTCGTACGGGAGGATGAACTGGAAGTCGTTTTCCCCGTCGTAGCGCTCGCCTTTGCTGTTGTCGGCGTCGACGTAGATCTCGACGGAGTCGTCGTTCCACGCCGAGTCGGAGTCGGCCGACAGAGCGTCGTCGGTGACCCGGACGGCGACGTACAGCGCCTCGTCGTCCCAGCGCGCCAGCCACTCCGCGGCGAGGTCCGCGTCGCCGTCGATCGTCCCAGTGAGCGTCGTCTCCAGCGGATGGGCCGTCGCGTCGGCCCAGGTACTCCCGGTCAGTTCGCCGTCGAGCGTCGGCGCCGCTGTCGCCCGCCCGACCTGCGCGTGGACTCGCGGTTCGTCGGTGGTGACCGTGACCGACTCGCTTCGCTCGGACTCGTTGCCTGCGACGTCCGTCGCCGTGACCGCCAGTTCGACCTTCGAGTCGGGGACGAGTCCCGAGACAGTGCTCGCCGTCGTCTTCTCGCCGACGCGAACGACGGGCTCGTCGTCGGCGTAGACGGTGTAGAGTGCGACGCTCGTCTCGGCGTCCGTACTCGCCGCCCAGGACGCCCGTGCTGACCGGAGCCCGACCGAGTCGACGGCGAACTCCGACGGCGGATCCGGCGGCGAGGCGTCGTCGGGTGCAGTCGGTTCGCCGCCCTCGTCGAACTCCATGTACCCCGGGACGCCAGTGTTGCGGGTGTCGGCGAGCCACTCCCTGGTGAACCGGCCCATGTAGTACTCCCCGCCGAGGAGGTCCCACTCGGCGGTGAACATCTGGGGGTCCCACACGGAGTCGAAACACCAGGCCGCCCAGCCGACGTTCGGGTGCTTCGAGAGCCAGAACCGGAACTGCTCGCCCCACCCGGAAGTCGTCCCCCGCATGTGTGGGTCGTGCCCGTTCCCGTTCACGTCGAGATAGCCCCACTCGGTGATCATCACTGGGACCTCCTCGGCCGGAGCGCCGTAGTTGTCCCCCCAGGTGTCCGGCCCGTCGGAGGGATAGATGTGTCCGGCGTAGATCAGGTTCTCGCCCTCGAAGGGAGCCTCCGGTGCGAAGCGCGTCAGCGACGTCCACTGGGGCGAGCCGACGACGATCGGCGTCTCGGGTGCCTCCTCGCGGACGAGGTCGACCCACGGCTGTGCGGTCTCGCGCCAGCGCTTCCAGGAGTCGAGCCCGTTCCCGTAGGGCTCGGTCGGTTCGTTGAAGATCTCGTAGAGGACGTGACTCCGGTCGGCGTACCGTGGTGCGACCGTCCCCCAGAACTCGCGGATCCGCTGGTCGACGTCGTCGGTGTCGTAGGGCTCGATCGTGTGGTAGTCGAGTATCGCGTAAGAGTCGTTCTCCCGACACGTCTCGATGGCGGGGTCGAGGTAGTCGCTGGCGAACGTCTCGACGCCCACCTCGGCGATCGAGTTGGGCTGGCACGGGATGCGGATCACCCGCGGATACCAGCCGGCCTCGCGGTCGGTCGCCAGGTCGAGCGTCTCCGCGTAGGAGTTGCCCCGCTGGTCGGCGTACTCGTCGGCCCACCACGGGTCGACCGTGTTCACCCCGCGCAGGACGACCTCGTTGCCGTCCGGGTCGACGACCCACTTCCCGTCGGTGCTCAGTCTGGGCGGACCGTCCGCCGCGTTCGCCGGCTCGCCGTCCGACCCGCCGAGAGGTGAATCGAAGCCGAGACACCCCGCGACACCCCCGAGCGAGCCCGCTGCCACCGTCGCCAGAAACTGTCTGCGCCCTGTCTGCATATCACATGGTGTGACAATTTCCCGATATAGATTTCGCTTTCGGTCGAGTTGTGAGTCGTCGGTCAGTTCGACGGTGCTGGAGCGTCAGATGACGCCCGTCACGGAGGCGGCCTCGCGGGCGGCGGGTTCGCTGACGCCGTCGCCGAGGATCGTGTAGCGGTCGCGGATCTCGTGGGCGGTCGTCAGCGCCTCGATCACGACATCCGCGGGGATACCCAGTTCATCAGCCGTGGTCGGCGCGTCGATACTCGCCAGCGCGTCGCGGATCTCCTTCCAGCGCCCCTTTGGGCCGGTGTGGAGGTACTCCGTGATGATCGACCCGACGCCGACCTGGTGGCCGTGGAGCGCGGGTTCGGGTGCGATCCGGTCGAGCTGGTGGGAGAAGAGGTGTTCCGCGCCCGACGCCGGCCGTGAGGAGCCGTCGATACTCATCGCGACGCCCGAGGAGACGAGCGCCTTGACGACGATCCACGCCGACTCCTCGAGTTCTGGCCGGATTGAGTCGGCGTTCTCGACGAGCATCTCGGCGGTCATCCGGGAGAGCGCGCCGGCGTACTCGGAGTACTCGACGTTCTTGAGGCGGTTGGCGAGTTGCCAGTCCCGCACTGCGGTGTAGTTCGAGATGATGTCGGCACAGCCCGCGGTCGTGAGTTCCCAGGGGGCGTCGGCGAGGATCCCGGTGTCGGCGACCACCGCGAGGGGGGGTTCGGCGGCGACGCTGTGGCGGGTGTCCCCCTCGGGGATCGAGGCGCGGCCGGAGACGATGCCGTCGTGGCTGGCCGCGGTCGGGACCGACGCGAAGCCGACGCCGACGTCCTCGGCGACCATCTTCGTGACGTCGATGACCTTCCCGCCGCCGACACCCACGAGATAGCCGGCGTCGACTTCCTCGGCGGCGGCGATGACGTCCTCGACGGCGCCGAAAGAGGCCGAGTCGATGTAGTGGCTGGCGGGGTCGGTCCCCGCCTCGTCGAACAGTTCGACGACTCGCTCGCCGGCGACTTTCCCGGGTGTGGGGCTGGTGACGACCAGTGGCCGTCCCGAGAGGTGCAGGTCCGTGACGGCCTCGACAGTCCGGTCGAGAACCCCGTGGCCCACCACCACGTTGCGCGGCAGGCGGATCCACGTCGACTTGTCGAACATGGCCCTCTCTCCGCGCGGGCGGGGGAAAACGCTTGTCGTGCGCCGTCGCCTGGTCAGTCGGGTCCCGTCGCGGTCACACCGTATCGAGTACGCCCAGCACGCGTTCCTCGTCGGCCCGGTCGGGTCCCTGCTGTGCCGTCTCCGCGTCGGTCGCCGGCGACGATTCGACTGTCTCTGCGGTCCCTTCGTCGGGCGAAATCGGCGTCCACCCGTCTGACCGGAGCCGGTGTGTATCGAGGACGTGGGGTGTCCCCCGATAGAGTGGGAAGTCCGTGGGTTCGAGTCCGCCCGCGGCGAGTTCGCGCTCGCCCGCCGTCACCACCTCGACCGACGTGTTCAACTGCTCGGCGATCGCATCCACTATTCCTTCGAGGGTAAAAAGTCGCCAGTCCCCGACGTTGTAGGCCACACCTGGCTCGCTCGCTTCGGCCGCCACGCGGAGCGCACGCGCCACGTTGCCCACGTAGGCAAGGTGCCAGAGACTGGCGCCGTCACCCGGCACCAGCACACGGTCGTAGTTCGCGACCCGCTGGACCCAGTAGTCGAATCGACGGGTGTAGTCGTGGGGGCCGTAGACGACGGTCGGTCGGACACTCACCGCGTCGACGCCGCGTTCGGCGGCCGCGAAGACTTCACGGTCGCCCTCGGCTTTGCGGGGGCCGTAGGTTTCGTGTGAATCGTCGGTCGCCTGGGCCTCCGTGCAGGGTTCGAGCGCCGTCTCGCCCTCGCGTTTGGGGATCGCTTCCTCGCCGTAGGCGGCGCCGCTGGAGACGTAGACGTAGCTGGCGTCCTCGAAGGCCCGGGTCGCGGCGCGGACCTGGTGAGGGTGATAGGCCACGAGGTCGACGACGACGTCCGGGTCGCGGTCGGCCGCCGCGTCGAGGGTCGCGTCGTCGTCACGGTCGCCCCGGAGGTGGTCGACGGCGTCGTCGTCGGCGAAGGGGTTGTCGTGTTCGCCCCGCGAGACGGTCGTCACGTCGTAGCCGGCGTCGCGGAACTCGCGGACGGCGTGGCGCCCGATGAACCGCGTCCCGCCGACGAACAGCGCGTGGTCGGTCACGCTCGGTTCGTGGGTTCCCGGACGCAAAAATCTCGTGTGTCGACGTCGAACCGGAAAAAGACAGACACGGGCGCCAGCCGCAGGTTCGAATACGAACTCGAAGGTCCCCGGTTCAGCGTAGAGCGGGGTGGTTTACGCTTCGCCGGCTTCGTCGATGCGCTCCCACTGGTCGTCGGAGAGGGAGACGTCGATGGCGTCGTAGTTCTCGTCGAGTTGATCGACGGTACGGGCGCCGATGATCGGCACGCACGTGAACCGGTCGTGGTCCATCAGCCAGCGCAGCGAGACCTGCGCGGGGGTTGCGTCGACCTCCTCGGCGACCTCCCTGACCTCGTCCAGAACGGCCCAGCGGTCCTCGTCGATGTACCAGTCGGTGAAGTGCTCGTTGAGGTCGCCCCGGGAGCCGTCGGGTGCCTCGACTTCGCCGTCGACGCGCTCGTACTTGCCGGTCAGGAAGCCGCCAGCGAGCGGCGAATAGGGACAGACCGCCAGGTCCTGGTCGGCACAGACGTCGAGATACTCCGCGACGGGGTCGCGGTGGACCGCCGAGTAGTTCGGCTGGGTGACGGTGAAGGCCTCGTAGTTGTTCACGTCGGCCTGCCAGAGCCCCTTCGTGAGCTTCCAGGCGTCACACGTCGAGATGCCCACGTAGTGGACCTTCCCCTCGCTGACGAGGTCGTCCACCGTCCGAAGGGTGCGCTCGATGGGTGTGTCGTCGTCGAAACGGTGCAGGTAGAGGATGTCGAGGTAGTCGGTCTGGAGTTTTTCGAGCGAGCCCTCGACTTCTGCGCGGACGTTCTTCCGGGAGAGGTTCTCCTGGAAGCGCGAAACGTCCGACCAGAAGCACTTCGAGGCGACGACGTAGTCCTCTCGGTCGCGGTCCGCGAGCCACTCGCCGATCCACTTCTCGCTCTCGCCGCCGCCGTAACCGTTCGCGGTGTCGATGAAGTTCGCACCCCGCTCTTCGAGGGCGTCCAGCAGTTCGTGGGCCTCCTCGCGCCCCGTCTCGACGACGCCGCCGCTCTCCTTGTTGAACCGCCACGTGCCGAAACAGATGGGTGAGACTTCCAGTCCCGTCGTGCCGAGTCTGACGTACTCCATGTCCGTGTAGTCGGCCGAACCGGGCTTAACGGATCGGGTCGCGGAAACGCGTTCCGGGCGAGAGACAGGTCACCGTCTCCGGACGCAGGCGGCTTCTCGACGGTCACGACGCCGCGTCGAACCACCACAGGACGACGGCGGTGACGGTGACGAGCAGGAAGGCGACGAGCGAGAGGTGGGGGATCGTCAGCCCGAACACGCGCAGCAGGACCGCCGCACAGCCCCCGCCGACGCCACACTGCAGGCCCGACCCCGCTACCTGGAGCCAGGAGTGATACGCGGCGATACTCACGCCGAGAACCGAGAGGGGAAGTACCGTCCGGTAGACCGTCGTTCGCTCCTCGACCAGGGCCACGCCGAAGACCACGACGAGCGGGTACATCAGGATGCGCTGGTACCAGCACAGCTCACAGGGGATCAGTCCCATCCCGAGCGAGAGGTAGAGACTCCCGGTGGTGGCGACGACGGCCACGAGCGTGCCGGAGGTGAGCAGGTGACGAGCGGTGAGGCGGTCGAGACGCTGGCTCACGGGAGAGTGTCCGACAGCGAACGAAAAAGGCGATTCGGTCCGCCGGAGTCAGTAACTCTTCGCGAAGTAGGCCGTCTCCTCGGCGTCCTCGCCACAGATGGCACAGTCGTCGTGGATCGGCTCCTCGTCCCGGTCGAGGGGTACCATCACGATGTCGGCGGCGATGGCCTCCTTGATCGGCTCCTCACAGGCCTCGTCGCCACACCAGCCGGCCTTGACGTAGCCGCCGTGCTGGCCGATAGTCCCCAGGATCTCCTCGCGGGACTCCGCTTCCCGAATTTCACCCTCCAGATTCTCCTCCGCGCGGGCGTAGAGTTTCGCGTAGACGGTGTCGAGGTGTTCTTCGACCGTCTCGACGGCGCCCCCGCGGTCCTCGACGGCGTTCTCCCCGTCCGGACGGTGGACGAGCGTCAACTCGTCGTCCTCGACCTCGTTGGGACCGACCTCGATACGGAGCGGGACGCCCTTGAGTTCCCACTCGTTGTACTTGAAGCCGGGATTCCTGTTCTCTCGGTCGTCGAGGTGGACCCGGACGTCGTGTTCGTCGAGTTCGGCCGCGACGTCGGCGGCGTATTCGACGACCTCGTCCTTGTTGTCTTCCTGCCAGATGGGGACGATAACGACCTGCTTTGGGGCGAGCGCCGGCGGGAGCACGAGCCCCTGGTCGTCGGAGTGAGTCATGATGAGCGCGCCCATCGCGCGCCAGGAGATGCCCCACGAGGTGGTGTGGGCCATCCGTTCGACCTCGTCCTCGTCGGCGTAGGTGATGTCGAACGCCTCGGCGAAGGAGGTCCCCAGATAGTGGGAGGTGGCGGCCTGGACGGACTTGCCGTCGGGCATCAGCGTCTCGATGGACGTCGTCGTGTGCGCGCCGGGGAACTTGTCGTGGGGCGGCTTGCGACCCTTGAGCGCGGGCAGCGCCATCACGTCCTCGTAGAGACGCTCGTACTGGTCCAGCCGGGTCATCGTCTCGTCCCAGGCGCTCTCCTCGGTGGCGTGGGCGGTGTGGCCCTCCTGCCAGAGGAACTCCTTGGTGCGGAAGAACGGCTTTGTCTCGGTGGCCTCCCAGCGAACCACGGAACACCACTGGTTGAGTCGCATCGGCAGGTCCCGGTGTGAGCGGACCCACTCGGCGATGAAGGGGGTGATGATGGACTCGCTGGTGGGTCGGACGGCGAGGCGCTCGTCGAGTTCGTCGTAGCCGCCGTGGGTGACCCACGCGACCTCGGGGTCGAACCCCTCGACGACGTCGGCCTCCCGTTCCAGGTAGGATTCGGGGATAAACAGCGGGAAGTAGGCGTTCCGGACGCCGGTGTCCTTGAACCAGCCGTCGAGGTGGTCCTGCAGGCGCTCCCAGATGGCGTAGCCGCGCGGTCGGGTGACGATGAACCCGCCCATCGGCGCGTAGTCCGCGAGTTCGGCCTTCTGGACGACTTCGGCGTACCACTCGCCGGTCGAATGCTCCTTGCTCTCGGTGATCCCGAGAGTCTGGTCGTCGTCGGTCATTGTCTGGGAGTCGCCGAGCGCGTTCTTGAACCTGACGAACCTGTCGGTCTGTGGCCCCCTGGCTGTCCTCCCTGCGTCCGGGAACCCGCGAGAGTCGGGTCGAAAACGGCCCGAATCGGGACAAGGTACTTGTCGGAACGCCGTCATCCCGGGGTATGGACAGGCGTCGGGTGGTGGCGGCGCTGGTCGTCGTCGGGGTGCTCGCGCTGGCGGGGTGTAGCGGCCCGGTCACGAAGACGGAGGTCGTCTGTGACGACTGCGTGGGCGCGGTCGCGGAGACGGCGAGCGAGACCAACCGTTCGATCACCGTCGAGGAGAGCGTCACACACGTCTATCTGCGGCAGTCCGGCGACGCGCGCGTCGAGGCCCGAATGAGCCTCGCGGGGGCCGACGTCGACGACCTCCGGGTCAACGAGTCGCTGCTGGCGACCGTGCGGCGGGCCATCGAATCGGGCACCGACGAACAGTACGGGTACGGCTACGACGACTACGGCTACGACTACGGGTACGGCCCGACGCGACCGGCCTTCCAGCGCGAGGACCTCGCCGTGACGATGGAGGGCCGGGAACTGGTCGTCACGTTCCGGGCGGCGAACGTCACCCAGCGCCGACTGGGCGCGACGCTCTCGAACTACTTCTACCGGGCCGACGGGATGGAAGCGCGACCCGACGAGGTCGCCCCCGAGGAACCCTGGGAGATCGGGACCGGCCGCCTCGTCGTCCACCCGCCCGAGGGGTCCGAGCCGCTGGTCCGTCCCCCGGCGGCCACCGTCGAGGGTGATACGCTCGTCTGGGAGGGCGGCGAGACGGTCGACACCCGGACCTACCTCGTCTTCGGGAGCGGCGTCGCCGGCGGGTTGCACGCCCGCATCGTAATCGCGACGGAAGTCTTCCTGTGGGCGACGCCCGTGGCCGTCTTCGGTGCCGTCGTCCCGACGGTGCTCCTGTTCTGTCTCACGGCGCTGTTCGCGCTCCGCTATCCCGGCTACGTCACCGACGGCTGGGACGTCCGCCGCGACCTCCTGTTCTGGGCCCTCGTCGGCGCCAGTTTGACGCTCCTGGCCACGCTCGCCGGATTCGTCGTCCACAGCCTCCTCGCCCTGGCGCTCCTCGTCGCCACACCAGTGGTCGTCGCCGGCGTCTGGGTGGTGGTTCGCCCCGAGGACGCCAGTATCCTCGGTAGCAACGAGGTGCCCGACGAGCCAGAGGCAGAGGCAGACCCACCAGCGGAGGAAGGCCACGCCGGAACCGAGACGGTCGGGGAGCCGCCGGTCGGTGGTGACCCGGCCAGTCCGGGCGACGCGGCCGAGTCGGAATCAGTCGTGGCCGGACTCAGTCCCGGACAGCGGACGTTCGTCGCGATAGCGGGGTCGGTGGCGGCGGTGCTGGTCGTCACCGCGGTGGTCGCCGCCGACTATCGGGCGACGATCACCGGACCGGTCGCGGTCGCTGCCGGGATCGTGCCGTTCGTCGCGTTCCCGACGCTGGGGTACGCCGTGACGCTCCCCGACCGGGCTGACCTGCGTTCGGCACTGGTGGTCGCGGCGACTGCCGCCCCCTGGCTGGCCGCCTTCCCCCTGTCCGTCCAGGGCGGGACCGAGACCCTCGGCGCTCTCGTCGTCACGTTCCTCTGGGGACTCGGTGCCACCCTCGTCGGTCTCGTCCTGTTCTACTGCGTGCTGTGGGTCGCCACGCGGTGACGAACAGCGGAGTGTCAGACGACATCTGACTGTGACCGCCCTCGTCACTCGGCCGGCGGTTCGACGGCCACGGGTTCCAGTCCGAGTTCCAGTCGCGCACCGTCGACCGTCCACTCCCGGGTGCCGGCAGGCGGGTCGTCGAGGAATCCGGCGACGCGCACTGCCTCGCGCAGTTCGTCACGGTGTTCGTCGACGGCCGCCCGCAGGTCGGGGTCGTCGGTGTCGACCCAGAGTCGGACGCACTCGTCCACGTCGAGGTCGAGGTCGGCACGCAGTTCCTGTGCCCGCCGGACGACGTCGCGCACGAGTCCCTGTCGTCGCAGTGCGGAGGTGAGCGTTCCGTCGACGTGGACCGTCCCGCGCTCGAAGTCGACGCTCGCCACCGACTCCGGGGTGTGCTCGACGACGTCGACGTGGTCACCGGTCACCGCGTACTCGTTGCCGTCGACTGTGACGGCGAGGGGCAGTTCGTCGGCTGGTCGGCCAGCCACCGCGTCCGCGACGGCCTCGGCGTCGGCCCCGACGGCCGGCCCCAGCGCCGCCATGTCCGGGTCGAGCACGCGCTCGCGGCCGGTGTAGGTCTCGACGACGCGCACCGACTCGGCGTTGACGCGCTCGGCGAACAGGTCGGAGTGAGTCGCGAGCGCCTCCTGAACCACGGAGTCAGTCGTCTCGACGACTACCTCGGCGACGGGCCAGCGACCCTTGCGACCGAGTTCCTGACGGGCGGTCGCGACGCTCCCTTCGACTTCGCGAAGTGCCGCGACTCGGGCGAGCAGTCGGTGGTCGTCCGGCAACCCGAGCGCGTCGGGGTCCGGCCAGTCGGCGGCGTGGACCGTCGGTTCCTCCCCGTCGAGCGCGGCGTGGAGTCGCTCGGTCAGGTGCGGGACGAACGGCGCGAGCAACCTGACACAGGCGTGCAGGACCGTCCCGAGTACGTCGTAGGCGGCGAGTCTGTCGGCGGTCGCGCCGGTCCAGTCGGGTCGGTCCGCGTCGCCGGTCCCGTCGACCGGGTCCACATCGCTCGTCGCCCACACGCGGTCCCGGACCGTCTGGACGTAGAACCGGGAGACGTCCTCGACGAGGAACTCGAGTGTCGCGTCCAGCGCCTCGTTCGGCGCGCGGTTCTCGAACGCGACGGTGGCTTCCGCGACTACCGCCCGGAGGCGCGCGAGTACCCACCGGTCGAGGACCGTCGCCGGGTTCCCGTCGCTGTTTCCGCCGGCAGCGGTCTGTCCCCGCTCGTCGAGTGCGAGCGCGAGCGTCGGGCGGTAGTCGTCCTCGGCCATGAACAGCGTGGCGAAGCGGACGACGTTCCAGACGACGTCGAGGTCGCGCTGGACCTCCTCGACGCCCTGAAGCTCGCTCGTCAGCGAGACGTCGCGGCCGTGCTGTTCGTGGCCGAGCAGGTGGGCCCGGAGCGCGTCACGGCCGTACTGGTCGACCACGTCCGGCGGACGGACGACGTGGCCCCGCGATTTCGACATGGGCTCGCCGTCCAGCAGCGCCCAGCCGTGCATCAGTACCGCCTCGTAGGGGGCGCGGTCGGCGAACGCGACTCCCAGCACGAGTTGCATGAGAAACCAGCCCCGCGTCTGGTCGTTGCCCTCGACGACGAGGTCGGCCGGCCACTCGTCGGGCGTGGGATTCTCGCCGGGTGACTCCCCGAGGCTGGCCCAGGAGGCGACCGCCGAATCGAACCAGACGTCGAGGACGTCCTCGACCCGTTCGGCGTCGCCCCCGCAGTCCGGGCAGGTGACGGTCACCTCGTCGACGGCCGGCCGGTGGGGGTCCTCGGGAGGGGCGTCCAGACCCGCGCGCTCGGCCAGTTCCGCGCGCGAGTCGACGACCACGTCGCGGCCGCAGTCCGCACAGACCCACACCGGCAGGGGACTCCCCCAGTAGCGCTGGCGGGAGACGTTCCAGTCCGGGGCGTTCTCGACGGTGTTGCGGAAGCGACCGTCCCGGGCGTCGGCGGGGTACCACGTCGTCGCTTCGAGCGCGTCGAGCATTGTGTCTTTCAGCTCGGTGGTCAGGACGAGGAACTGCTCGGCGGCGCGGTAGACGACGTCCGTGTCACACCGTGGACACTGGGGGTACTCGTGGACGTACTGCTCGGTTCCGAGGAGCGTACCCGCCTCCCGCAGGGCGTCCAGAACGGCTGTGCGCCCCTCGCCGTGAACGCGCTGACCCGCGAACGGGCCGGCTGCCTCGGTAAAGCGGCCGTCGAGGGCGACAGGTGCGAACGGCGGGAGGTCGAGGTCGCGCCCGCGCTCGAAGTCCTCGTGGCCGAACCCGGGCGCGGAGTGGACGAGCCCCGTGCCGTCGCCGCTCGTCTCGACGTAGTCGGCGTGGGCGACCGAGCCCCTCGGCGTCGGGTGGTCGGGCAGGCGGTCGGCCAGCGGGTGGTCGTAGGTCCGGCCCACCAACTCCGTCCCAGGGAGCGTGCGTTCGACGGTCCACTCCCCGGGCTCGAAGCCGAGCGCGGCCAGCACCGCGTCGACACGTTCGCTGGCGACGTAGAGCGGCGACCGGAGCGCGGCCGGGTCGTCGTCGGGTTCCGCTGTGGTCGATTCACCGTCGACCGTCACGGCGGCGTACTCGGCGCTCTCGTCGACGGCGACGAACTGGTTGCCGACGAGCGTCCACGGCGTGGTCGTCCACGCGACGAGCGTGCCGGCCCATTCCGTGTGCCTGTCGGTGTCGGCGTTGGTATCGGTGTCGCCGTCACCCTCGGTGTCGGCATTGTTGTCACCCTCGGTGTCGGTCAGCGGGAACCCGACGTAGACGGCGTCGACGGTCCGCTCGTCGTATTCGAGTCGGGAGTCCGAGACCGCCGTCTCACAGCGCGGGCAGGTGTTGACCACGCGTTCGCCGCGCTCGACCAGTCCCTCCTCGTAGAGCGTGGCGAAGGCGTCCCAGACGGTGTCGACGTACTCGGAGTCCATCGTCACGTAGGGGTCGTCCCAGTCCATCCAGACGCCGAGATCGCGAAACTCCTCGGTCATCGCCGCGCACTGCTGGGCGGCGTACGCGCGACACTCGGCGGTGAAGCGGTCGACGCCGTAGCTCTCGACGTCGTCTTTGGCCGCGAAGTCGTGCTGGCCCTCGACGCGTACCTCGACGGGGAGCCCGTGGACATCGTAGCCGGGGCGGGCACGGACGTTCCGGCCGCACAGCCGGTGATAGCGCAGGAGACAGTCTTTCAGTATCTTGCCCCAGGCGTTGCCGACGTGCATCGCCCCGCTCGTGAACGGCGGACCGTCCAGAAAGTAGAAGGGGTCGCCGTCCGCGCACGTCCGCTTCACGTACTCGTAGGCGGCGCTCGTCGCGCCGGCGACCGGGTCGTCCGGATCGCCCGTCTCCCCCTCCCCCTCGGTTCCTTCGAAGGCGCTCGGGTCGTTCCAGTGGTCTCTCGCGTGCTGTTCGACTGCGGTCGGGTCGTAGTGGTCGGGTAGTCTGTCCGGCATCGTTGGGATGCGTCTCTCGGTGGTGTTCGGCGTGCGATACCGGGCGAGCGTGCCCGGCTGCAGTACCGGGCGAGCGTGCCCGTCGGGTCGGTGCCCACGACACGAGCGGGCCGCTCCGGACCCTGTCGCTGGTCGGTCCGAGAGCAACCGGCAGGAGCGACGGCTGGACCACCGGCCGATATCGATATCGGCGTCGGTGGTCAGTCCGGGAGGACCGTCGTGCCCTGAGAAACGTTGTGACTCATGCCCCTGACGGGGCAATGATGGCGACCGCGGCGGGCACGAGGTGCCGCGTCATATTCGACAGATACGTGTCGTCGTACAAATCGGTTTCGCTCGCGCGGTCCGACCGTCTTGCTGCGACGACACGGACTATCGAAGATAGTGAAACACGTACGTCTGGGTGTAGCCCGCGAACTCGCCGCCGAACGCCGCCCGGATGGCCCGCGAGGTCTCGGCGTAGTTGCCCCGGTCGCAGTCGGGATAGTACTCCTCGATCGTGGTCCGGATCCAGGTGTCGAGCGGGACGGCTTCGAGGAAGTCCAGGGAGAACAACAGGACACAATCGGCCACCTTGTCGCCGACGCCGACGAACCGGGTCAGCGACTCGCGGGCCTCCTCGTAGGGCAGGTCCCGCGCCGCGCCGGGGTCCTCGCCGTCGGCGACCAGTTGCGCGGTGTCCCGGACGTACGGTGCCCGGTAGCCGAGACTCAGGTCGCGCAACTCCTCTTCGGTCGCGGCCGCGAGCTGGTCGGGCGTCGGGTAGGCGTGATAGGTCTCGCCGTCGAACTCGACTGGTGTACCGAACGTCTCGCGGAGGCGTTCCTGCATCCCGTGGATACGGCCGACGCGCATCTGTGCCGAGCAGATGAACGATATCAGCGTCGGGAACGGCGGGTCCCGCACCAGGTGCATCCCCCAGTAGGCGTCGTAGGCGGTCTGGACGATGTCGTCGTCGACGGCTGTCGCCCGGATCGCGGGCAAGTCGTCGTCCAGGCGGAGGCGTTCGCGGAGGATCGGGACGGCGTCGATGCTCGACTCCCACTCCAGGCGGTCGTCGACCTGTCTGGCGCGGACGACCACGGGCTCGCCGTCGACCCTGGCGGTGGTCTCGTACCAGGCGTCGCCGCCGTAGGCGCCGTTCCCCTCGTACATCCGGCCGTCCGACCGCGTCCAGAGGTAGGACTGCCCGCTCTCGACGGTCGACTGCAGGTCGAACGGGCCCAGCTCGTCGAGTTCGACGACCCCACGTTCCATACCCTCGCCAGGGAAGCGCCCGTCTTCGACCTTTCGAGTCACCGCCGGTGAAGTGTGTGCCACGGTAACGCGACTCCCGAAACGACCAGAGTTTATATAGCCGGGTCGCCTACGCGCGAGCAAGTGACAGGACAACGCGAGCCAGAAGAACGCGAACGCGCTGTCGTCGCCAAGCGGGTCGACAGCGGCCGGGCGGACACGACGGAGATCCGCAACCTCGCCCGCGCGGCGGGCTACGAGGTGGTCGACGAACTGACCCAGACGCGAACGGAAGACCCCGCGACACACGTCGGGGAGGGGAAAGCCGAGACGCTCGCGGCGATTGTCGAGCGCACGGACGCGACGGTCGTCGTCTTCGACAACCAGCTCGGCCCCTACCAGACGTACAACCTCGGGAACGTCCTCCCGGAGGGCGTCCGGCTCATCGACCGCTTCCGGCTCATCCTGGAGATCTTCGGTCAGCGCGCACAGACCCGCAAGGCCCAGCTCCAGGTCGAACTCGCCGAGTTGCGCTACGAACTCCCGCGCGCCGAGGCCAAGGCCAGTCTCGCCCGGCGCGACGAGCGTCCCGGCTTCATGGGGCTGGGCGAGTACGACGAGAGCCGCGAGCAGGACATCAAGGCCCAGATCTCGCGCATCCGCGACGAACTCGACAACATCGAGCAGACCGAACAACACAGGCGCGAACAGCGCCGCGAGTCGGGGTTCGACCTCGTCGCACTGGCGGGGTACACGAACGCCGGCAAGTCCACCCTCCTTCGACGGCTCGCCGCCGACGTCGAGGTCGACGAGAACGAGGACATCCATCCCGACCTCGACACGACCGCCGAGTCCGAGGACCGGCTGTTCACGACGCTGGGCACCACGACGCGGAAGGCCGACATGGACCAGCGGGACGTCCTCGTGACCGACACCGTCGGGTTCATCTCCGACCTGCCCCACTGGCTCGTCGAGTCGTTCAAGTCGACGCTCGACTCGGTCTACCGGGCGGACCTGGTCCTGCTGGTCGTCGACGTCAGCGAACCCGTCGAGGAGATCCGCGAGAAACTCGTCACCTCCCACGACACGCTCTACGAGCGCAACGAGGCGCCCATCGTCACGGTCCTCAACAAGGTCGACCGGGTCGACGAGGAGGAACTCCAGCGCAAGCGCGAGGCACTGTCGGCGCTGGCGCCCAGCCCCGTCGCCGTGAGCGCGAAAGAGGGCGAGGACATCGACGCACTCACCGAGCGGATCCACGCGGAGTTGCCCGACTACGAGCGCGAGCGACTCGTCTTGCCGATGACCGACGACACGATGAGCGTCGTCTCGTGGATCCACGACCACGCCAACGTCGAAGACGTCGACTACGGCGACCAGGTGGTCGTCGAGTTCGAGGCTCGTCCCGCGATAATCGAGCAGTCCCGCGCGAAGGCTGGCGAACTCGCACCCTCCGCCTGAGCGGCGAATCGATCCATGGACCCGACCAGTCCGAGTTCTCAGTCGCCGGCCGGCTGAACAGTCCCGTTTCCGACGGTGATCTCCCCCCGTCGCCACTGCAGCCACGCCAGCAACGCGAGGTAGGCGACTACCATCTTGGGGAACCCGTACTCGTTTGCGGTTCCCAGGAGTCCCGGCAGTGACCCCGTCATCTGGAACACCGCGGGTCCACTGCCGGCGTTCGCCGCGGGCGAGAACAGGACGCTGCCGGCGGCGAGTGCACCGAAGTGGGCACCCGTACCGAGCGCCAGCTCGCCGGTGTGCAGGGCGAGCAGCCCGAAGACACAGCCGGCGACGACCAGGTCGAGTACCCGCAGCGGAGTGACGCTCCCGTGCATCGCGACGAACAGCACGACTGCGACGACCAGCGCGCCGGCGAACGCCCAGGTTCGAGAGAGGTCGCGACTCCCCAGTCCCTCGGCGGCGCTCCCGAGGATCACGCGGAAGAACACCAGTTGCTGGACCGCCGCGTGGAGGAGTAGCGCCACGGCAGCGACGACGAGTTCCGTGCCGAGAGAGCCCTGCGGGGACGAGAGCGCCGTCGTGACGGTGACGCCCCCCAGCGCGGCGCCGAGTCCGAGCCAGACGACGAAGCCGACGACGACCGCACCGAAGCCGGCGGCGAGGTCCAGCGTCCACGCCGGAGTCGCCGACACGCCGTACTCCGAGAGCGGCCGAGCGTCCAGATAGCGCGCCCAGACGGCGAGTGCGACGAGGAAGAATCCCGCGTGGAGTACCGATTGAGCGAGTCCCGCCATGGGAGCCTGCCCGGACGGGATCCACGGAACGGCCGTCTGGAGGTTCCCGGCGAGGACGCCGCCTGTCAGCACCCACAGCACCGGCATCGCGAGCAGCACCCGCCAGGTCGCCCGGATCCCCGAGTCGTTCGAACCTCGGAGTATCAGCCGCAAGCGACCCGCCAGAGCGCTGGTTTGCTGTGAGGTCGTAGACGGTGCCATCGACTGGATGTCACGTGAGACGTATAAAGTGCTTGGGACAGATACGCATATTTCGGCACAAGACACTTATCGAAATCCAACCAGGAGTCTCGCGTGTCCCCGTATCGCAGGCGACAGGTCCTCGCGGGACTGGCGAGTCTCGGTGTTCTTTCCCTGTCCGGGTGCTCGATCGATGGGAACGGTCCACAGGATTCGGCGTCCACACAGCCCTCGTCCAGGATCGACACCAACACTGACACCGACTCCGGTACTGACTTCGACTCCGACACTGACTCCGATTCCGAGACACCGACGGAGTCCTCGACGCCCGGCGTGTTCACCGACCTGACCGTCGAGACGGCTCGAACGTGGTGTCCCCGGGACGAGCACTGGGAACCGTACTACCACCGGACGCCGATGCCGCCGCCGGGTCGCCCCACGAATCTGACCCGGGAGACGGCAGTCGAGTACGCGACCTCCTACGAGGGGTACGTCCTCACCTACATGGCCGTCGACGAGTACGGGGCACAGACGCCGGTCCCACCGACGGAGACGAACCGGCCCGGAATTCCGGCGTTCCCGGACACGGAGATGCAGGACAGATCGGCGAGGGTGCTCACCGCGCTCGAAGACACGTTCGTCGTGCAGGTGTCCTACACACGGTTCGTCGAGGGGGAATCCCGCGGTCGCTACACGGTCAACTACTACGTCTCGTCCGAGCAGACGATCCGCGCTGAGGTGCAGGGTGACGCGTCGCCGGGTCCGAACCCCACGACCGTCGGGACGATTCTGGAGTGTTAACGTCTCACTTCGTTCGACGTTTCTGGTGGACTGTGCCGGCCACGTTCGGCCAGCGAGCGGGCTCGCTGCCCTCGTAGTCGGCAGTCGAGATTTCCACGAAACCGAGCGAGTGCGGCGCTGATACCGCCAGTTCCCAGCAGAGCACGAGCGACGTGGCCGGCGCTGACTGCTGCGGTTCGACGAACGCAACGCTCGCTTGCGAGCGTTAGGTGAGTCGATTCGCCCGCTAGCGGCCGATCGTTCCCTGGCGGGTGACTGGCGCGTCGGGGTCGATGACGAAGGCGACGAGCACCGAGTCCTCTGTGGCAATCACCGACACCCCCTCACCTTCTTCTCCTCTTTCGCCCTCGTTGTCCCCGTCGCCGGTCACGAGCGCGCTCTCGGTGTAGCCGACGGGTTCTTCGTCGGGCCCGACCGTCACGGCGCCCTCGAAGACGTAGAGGTAGGTGTCGCGGCCGGGACGGTCGGGCAACGAGACGGTCGCGCCGGCGTCGAGTCGACAGTCGTAGAAATCTACTTCGTTGCGGACGAAGAGCGGAGCGTCGCCGCCCTCGGGACCGAAGAGGTGGCGCCACTCGCCGGGCGTCGGGTCGGGGATCGGCTCGTGCTGGATGCCGGGTTCGAGACCGAGACTGTGAGGTCGGACGAATATCTGGAGCATCCGCAGCGGCGGGTCGTCGGCGAGCGTCTCCTCGGCGTGCCAGAAACCGCTCCCGGCGTTCATCACCATGAGGTGCTCGGAGTCGGTGACGAGTTCGTTGCCCTGCCGGTCGTCGTGTCGCATCACGCCCGCGGGCACCCAGGAGATGATCTCCTCGTCGCGGTGCTGGTGCATCCGGATCAGCGTCCCCGGGTCCATGAACGACTCGACGACGGTCGCCAGCGGGCCGTAGCCGTGGTCGTCGTGGTCCGGGAGGGCGCGACCGGGGAAATCGAGGTGGATCCTGAACTTTCCCTGGTTCCGTGAGACGTTCGTTCGCGGGGCAGTGTATATCCGCGGTGCTGTCCGCGCCTGCGGCCGCGGCTTCGCTGGGTCGTCCATCACCGATCCATTGGTCGGGAGCGGCAAATGGGTTGCGCGCGAGTGCGCTCCGGGGTCCGGGGGCCGAAAAACTGCACGAGGTCACCGTCGACGGGGTTCAGAACAGGGCGTTGATCTGTGAACGCATGTCGTCACGGAGCCGTCCGGTGTCGGCGTGTTCCACGGTGACCCACTCGTTGCGCTCGTCGCCGCCGGTCAGGTCGGTGTAGGTCGACTCCTTGCGGTCGACCTCGACGCGCATCTCGAGTTCGTCGGCCAGCGGCGCGAATATCACCTCGAGTTCGTCGAGACGCCGGCGCCACCGGGAGTCCGTCGGCTCGAACTCGAACTCCTGGACGAACGGTGCGGGACTGTACACCGACGCCTGCTTGCAGTCCGACTCCGAGAACGAGAACCCGATGCGCTCGACGGCGTCGAGAACCGCCCCCATCTTCTCCGTGGGGACGACCTCGAGCGTGTCCCTGTCCTGTGGGTCTCTCGCCCAGTCGATGTCGAGCCCGGTCTTCAGCCAGACGGAGACGTTCCCCCAGGTCAGGGGCGTCACCCGCGGGAGCGTCAGGCTCGCCGGGAACTCGCGGTACTCCTCGGGCTCGATAGTGAAGGACTGGCTGGCGACCGCCCGCTCGATGGTCGTCGTCTCGTACCCGCCCTCGTCGCTCAGGTACCGTGTTTCGAGCAGGAAGTATATGCGCTCGATCTCCTGGGACGTGGACCCGCCCTCGATTTCGACGTGCAGGTCGACGTTCTCCCCCGGGTGGAGCGTCTCCGAGTCCAGGACCGTATCTACCGTCGCCGACCCGATGCCGATGCTCGACAGAACCGAACCCATACCGGCGCTCTCACTCCCGACTCTCAAAAGAATTACTCCCGGCTGACATGGAGTCGGAGAGCCGGAAGACGTCCCGACAGACGGTATATCGGCCTACTCGTCGTCGCTCTCCCACTCGAAGGCGCGCTGGCGGAGTTCCCGACAGTGGTCGGTCTCGGCAGTCAGGTCCGGGACCGGGACGGGTGAGCCCGCCTCGTCGATGGCGACGAAGACGAACCGCGACTCGGTGGTCGTCTCCTGCTCGCCGGTGCGTGGGTTCTCCCGGGCCGCCCTGAGCTGGACCTTGACGCTGGTGCGGCCGGTCTCGTAGGCGAACGATTCGATGAGGGCGTTTTCGCCGGTCGGGACCGGTCGGTGGAAGTTCATCTCGTCGATGGCGGCGGTCACACAGGGCTCGCCCGCGGCCCGCATCGCCGACATCGCGCCGAGTTCGTCCATCCACTTCATCACGTTCCCGCCGTGGACGGTCCCGTAGTTGTTGGCGTGGTTGGGCTGGACCCGCCACCGGTTCTCGAGATAGGTGTCGCTGACAGTGGGCACACCCGGACAGTCCCGCGGGACGCTTGTGACTCTACCGGCGCCGAGTGGCCTCTGGACGTCCCAGCAGCGGGTGCGCCCGGGACGACCCGTCCGAACTCACTCTCGATTCGTCCCCCAGAACCCGCCGTGTTTCGTGACGACGAGGTCCTCGGTGACGCGTACCTGACAGGCCAGACGGAGCCCGCCGTCGGGCGAGTGGGGCGGGGTCGCGAGACGTGCCCGTTCGCGGCCGCTCGGGGACGGGAGGCCGCCTTCGTCCTGAACTCCGTCCCCATCCCCGTCCCCGCCACCGTCCGGAACGTCGATCTCGACCGCACAGGTCCCGCAGGTCCCGAGGCCGTGACAGGACGTCAGTCGCGGGCCGTTGTGAACCGGCAGGTCCGCCGCCAGCAACACGTCGCGGAGTCGCTCGCCCGACTCGCACTCGATGGTCTCGCCGCGGTACTCGACGGTCGGCATACTGCTGCCTGGGGGCGGAGCCTTGTCGGTCCATCGGTAGTCCCCGTCCCGACAGCGACGGGACACCCGCCCGACACTGCCAGTAGCTTTTAGCCCCGAGCGCTCGGACAGGGGGGTATGTCTTCACCAGGCGAATTCGAGGGCTACGGCGGACGACACGTCCCGGACGCGCTCGCGGAACCGCTCGAACGACTCGCAGGCGCCTACGACGAGGTGGCCGGCACCGAGGAGTTCCAGGACGAACTGCGCGGCCTCCTGGAGGAGTTCGCCGGCCGGCCGACACCGCTGTACCACGCCCGCAACCTCAGCGACCGCTACGACGCAGAGATCTACCTCAAGCGCGAGGACCTGCTCCACGGCGGCGCCCACAAGGTCAACAACACCCTCGGACAGGGGCTGATGGCGAAGAAGGCCGGCAAAGAACGGCTGATCGCCGAGACCGGCGCGGGCCAGCACGGCACCGCGACCGCGATGGTCGGGGCGCTGCTCGACATCCCGACGGAGATCTACATGGGGCAAAAGGACGTCGAGCGCCAGGAGATGAACGTCTTCCGGATGCGTCTGATGGGCGCGGAGGTCAACGAGGTGACCCGGGGTGGTGCCGGACTCGCCGACGCCGTCGACGCCGCGCTGGAGGACTTCGCGGGCAACATCGAGGACACCCACTATCTCGTGGGGTCGGTCGTCGGTCCGGATCCCTTCCCGCGGATGGTGCGGGACTTCCAGTCCGTCATCGGCCGGGAGGCACGCGAACAGATACAGGAGCGGACCGGTGGCATGCCCGACGCCTGCGTCGCCTGCGTGGGCGGGGGCTCCAACGCCATCGGACTCTTCCACGCGTTCCGCGACGACGACGTGGCCTTCTACGGCGCCGAGGGCGGTGGCGAGGGTGCGGACTCGACGCGCCACGCCGCGCCCCTCGCAGAGGGCGAAGACGGCGTCATCCACGGCATGAAGACCCGGGTCATCGACGACGACGTCGAGGTCCACTCCGTCTCGGCGGGGCTGGACTATCCGGGTGTGGGTCCCGAACACGCGATGTTCCGCGAGCTGGGGCGTGCGGAGTACACGGGCGTGACCGACGACGAGGCACTGGCGGCGTTTCGCGAGTTGAGCGAGGCCGAGGGGATCATCCCGGCACTGGAGACCAGCCACGGGGTCGCCCGGGCGCTCCAGCTGGCGGAAGACGGAAAACACGAGACGATCGTCGTCAACCTCTCCGGCCGCGGCGACAAGGACATGCAGACCGCCGCCGAACAGTTCGACCTGAGCTGAGGCGGTAGACCGTACCGGCGACGGACCCCACCCCGAGCACGACTCCGGCTACGGCCAGTCCGCCCGCGGTCCGCTCGCGACCCGGGACCCCGGTCCGAGGACGACCCGGAACGCCGACCCAGACCGCCGTCAGAACCCCGGTCAGGATCACCGTCCTACAGTCGGCGACCGACGCGTCTTCCACTCCCCTGATAAGCACCCCAGCCACCCCGTCGAACCCCTGTGTATGCGTTTGTCACCCAGTCCGGAATTCGGCCGCGAGAAGCCTCGTATCCATCCTTCACGATTAATTGATGGCGACGTAGTGAAAACGCTTTAGTCGGGTCCCCCTCTTTTTCCAGTACGGCACCCCAACGGGGCCGATACGTATCCATGACAGAAGATCAACTAATCTGGCGGATCGCGGGCGGTTCCGGCGACGGTATCGACTCGACGAGTCGGAACTTCGCCAAGGCCCTGATGCGCTCGGGTCTCGACGTGTTCACACACCGACACTACCCGTCGCGCATCCGGGGCGGCCACACGTACGTCGAGGTACGTGCGGGCGAGGGCGAAGTCCAGTCCCGTGGTGACGGCTACAACGTCCTGCTGGCGCTGGGTGACAGTTTCGCCCGGAACCCACAGGAGGAAGCCTACTACGGTGACGAGGAGCTCAAACCGCTCTACGAGAACTTCGACGACCTCCACGAGGGTGGCGTGATCGTCTACGACTCGGGACTCATCGACGAGGAAGACGTCGAGAAGGTGGGGCTCCACGAGAAAGCCGAGGAGAACGACTGGCACGTCTACCCGGTCGACCTGCGCGGGATCGCCAAAGAGCACGGCCGCGAGATCATGCGCAACAACGCCGGCATCGGCGTGCTCTCGACGCTGCTCGACTTCGACACCTCGTACTACGAGGAGATCATCGGCGAGATGTACAACGAGGAGATCACCGAGGCCAACCGGAAGACCATCGCCGACGGCGCCGCGAAGGCCGAGGAGTTCGACGAACACCCCGATTTCTCGATGCCCACCTCGGAGGAACCCGAGGAGACCCAGGCGCTGGTCTCGGGCAGTGACGCCATCGCCTACGGCGCACTGGACGCCGGCTGTCGGTTCATCGCCGGCTACCCGATGACCCCGTGGACGGACGTGTTCACGATCATGTCACAGAACCTGCCCAAGTTCGGCGGTATCTCCGAGCAGGTCGAGGACGAGATCGCCGCCGCGGCGCTGGCCATCGGCGCCTCCCACACCGGCGTCAAGGCCATGTCCGGCTCGTCCGGCGGTGGATTCGCGCTGATGAGCGAACCACTGGGACTCGCGGAGATGACCGAGACACCCCTCGTGTTGATCGAGGCGATGCGGGCCGGTCCGTCGACCGGTATGCCGACGAAACCCGAGCAGGCAGACCTCGAACACGTCCTCTACACGAGCCAGGGCGACTCCGCGCGGGTCGTCATGGCGCCCGGCAACCACCGGGAGTGTTACGAGCAGATCCGGACGGCCTTCGAGATTGCCTACGAGTACCAGATCCCGACGATCCTGATCTACGACCAGAAGCTCCAGGGCGAACTCCGCAACGTCGACGCGAGCTTCTTCGACCGGGAACCCGACGCGGATCCCGGCACAGTGCTGGACGAAGAGGAGATCAAGGAGGCGGCCGAACACCACGCGGGCAAGTTCGAGCGGTTCACCTACGACGGCGAGAAGGGCGTCAGCCCGCGCACGGTGCCCGGCCAGAAAGGCGGACGGTTCCTCGCGACCGGCAACGAACACAACCCGGCCGGTCACATCAGCGAGGACCCCGAGAACCGGGTCCTGCAGATGGACCGGCGTCTCGGCAAGTTCGAGTACATCCGCGAGGACTTAGACGAGAAGGGCAACCAGACCCACTACGGTCCGGACGAGGCCGAGTACGGGATGCTCACGTGGGGCAGCCAGCAGGATACCGTCTTCGAGGCGGTCGACCGACTCAACGACGCCGGCCACTCGGTGAAGGCGCTGGGCGTCAGCGACATGATGCCCTACCCCGTCGAGGAGGTCAGCGAATTCCTCGAATCGGTCGAGGAGTGCGTCGTCGTCGAGATGAACGCCACGGGGCAGTTCCGCGGGCTCACCCAGAAGGAGATCGGCCGGTTCGGCCCGAAGCTGTCGAGCCTGCTGAAGTACGACGGGAACCCGTTCGAACCCGCCGAGATCGTCGAGGGGTTCGCGTCGAGCATCGAGGGCGAGGAACTGACCGAGACCAACATGAAGTACGTACCCGCGGCAGGTGACTGACAATGAGTGCATTCAGCGCGATCGGCGAACAGCGAGAACCGGACGAGGACGAGTTCACACCCGGGATCGAGCCCCAGCCGACGTGGTGTCCCGGTTGCGGTGACTTCGCGGTCAACAACGCCCTGAAGAAGGCGATGGCCAACCTCGGGAAAAATCCCGACGAGGTCCTGCTGTGTACGGGTATCGGGTGTTCGGGCAAGCTCAACAGCTACTTCGAGAGCTACGGCTTCCACACCATCCACGGGCGCTCGCTGCCCGTGGCCCGCGCGGCGAAACTGGCCAATCCCGGCGTCGAAGTGGTCGCGGCCGGCGGCGACGGCGACGGCTACGGCATCGGCGGCAACCACTTCATGCACACCGCCCGGGAGAACCACGACATGACCTACATCGTGTTCAACAACGAGATCTTCGGCCTCACGAAGGGCCAGACCTCGCCGACGAGCCCGAAGGGTCACAAGTCCAAG
>Ga0207813_100098_pt1 | contig 67264 bp, 74 predicted proteins | sample A23E3SouthBayCA_2_FD_187730 | JGI IMG/M metagenome (GOLD analysis project Ga0207813, IMG submission 187730) | Aerobic enrichment media microbial communities from Eden Landing Ponds, California, USA - A23 E3 (4) (SPAdes) | ecosystem: Environmental > Aquatic > Marine > Unclassified | place... | reverse complement strand
ATCCGAGTGGCTCGACGACTGGGCCGACGTGCTCGAATCCGACGAGACGCCGATCAACCCCTACCGGGTCGTCCACGAACTGAACGAAACCGTCGACAAGGACGAGGTGGTCGCCACCGCCGACGCCGGCAACGCCCGCGACTTCATGGCCCCCTTCTTCGAGGTGACCGAACCGCTCTCGTACCTCGGCTGGGGGAAGACCACACAGCTCGGCTACGGCCTCGGGCTGATGATGGGCGCGAAGCTCACACACCCCGAGAAGGTCTGTGTCCACGTCATGGGCGACGGCGCCATCGGCATGACCGGCATGGACTTCGAGACGGCCGCCCGCGAGGACATTCCGGTCCTCGAAATCGTCCTCAACAACTTCGAGATGGCGAGCTACGATACGCCGTTCTCGGGGCACTACGCCGACTTCGCCGAGTCCATGGGCGGCTACGGCGAGCGCGTCGAAGACCCCGACAACGTCGCCGACGCCATCGAACGCGGCGTCGAGAAGACCAAGGAGGGCACCCCGGTCCTGTTGGAGTTCCTCACCGCCAAGTACACCGAACTCTCGCGGCCCGACCTCGAATAGGTCCCACCGCCGTTCCGCGGGCGGCCCCCGCGACTCCACTGTCGAAGGGACTGTTCGCGGCCACCGTCGTACGCGGTCCGTCCAACGAGACACGGCCGGCGGCGCCACCGCGTGAAGGCCGCGACAGGCGCGCATCGAGCGCTCGTGAAGACGGCACGCACTGACGAACGGCGCTGCGAGCGGACGTCGGAGGGTGATCGAGCCGGATATCGTGGGAAAAGCTAACGTCCATCGAGCCCGTAGTAGGGTCGATGGCCTTCGAACTCGGCTTCCTCGTCGGGTCGCTCGCCATCCTCGGGGTCGTCCTCTACTTCACGCGGGTTCGGGGCCCCTCCCTCCCGCACGAGGCGGCGATGACCGAGGGTGGAGAAGGGGCTGGCGTGGACGAGGAGGGAAGCGGGGACACACGCGTGATGCCCGACGAGCGATCGGTCCCGGCGTGTGAAATCTGTGGCGAGAACCCGGCGGTCCGCTCGGTCAACGACATGGAGGTCTGCCCCGAGTGCGACGAGGACCTGCTGACCTGAGGCTCAGGCGTTCTCGCCGGCGTCGGCGAACTGTTGGCGGGTGTGCGGGAGTTTCCCGCCGGCCGCGAGCAGCTCTCGTTCGCGCTCGTTGGCGTCGAGGCCGACCGTCGCCTCCCACTCGTCGTCGACGCGGATCGTCAGCGTCTCCTGCCCGCTCTCGACGGCCTCGACGGCGTCGTCGACGATTTCGACCTCGTCACCTTGGTCGATCCGCTCGTAGGTCGCCTCGTCGATGGTCAGCGGCAAGAGCCCGAAGTTGAGCAGGTTGGACTTGTGGATGCGGGCGAACGACTGCGCGAGGACGGCGTGGACGCCCAAGTACATCGGACAGAGCGCGGCGTGTTCGCGCGAGGACCCTTGGCCGTAGTTCTCGCCGGCGACGAGGAAGCCGCCGTCGGCTTCGGCGGCGCGGGCGGCGAACGTCTCGTCGACCCGCTTGAGCGTGAACTCCGAGAGTTTGGGGACGTTCGACCGGTAGACCGACACCTCTTGAGTCGCCGGGATGACGTGATCGGTCGTGATGTTGTCGGGCATCTTCAGGAGCGCGGGACCCCCGAGGGTGGCGCCCAGCGGGTCCTTCAGCGGCACCTCGTCGATGTTCGGGCCCTTGACCAGTCCGTCGTCGACAGCCTCGTCGGGCATGATGATGTCCGACTCGCTGGCACCGATGTAGCGCTCGGGGTACTCGAAGCCCGGCGCCTCGATGTCGGTATCGAGGTCTCGTGGATCGGTGATCTCACCGGTCAGCGCCGTCGCGGCAGCCACCTCCGGCGAGCAGAGATAGACCGCGTCCTCCTCCATCCCCGACCGACCCTCGAAGTTGCGGTTGAAAGTGCGGACGCTCACGGAGTCGCTGGCGGGGACGTGGCCGGCGCCGATGCAGGCGCCACACGTCGCCTCGGAGACGTTGACGCCGGCGGCCATCAGTTCCGCGGTGAAGCCGTTGCGCGCGAGCATCTCCGAGGCCTGTTTCGATGCCGGGGCGACGACGGCCTCGGTCCGTTTGGCCACCTCCCGGCCGTCGAGCATCTTCGCCACCGGGAGGATATCCTCGTAGGCGCCGTTGGTACAGGAGCCGACGAGCACCTGACCGACCGCGATACCCGACACCTCGCGGACGGGGACGACGTTGTCCGGCATCGACGGGCAGGAGATCAGCGGTTCGATCTCTCCGAGGTCGACGACGATTTCGTCGTCGTACTCGGCGTCGGGGTCGGGCGCGAGTTCGACGTAGTCCTCGGGGCGCTCCAACCGTTCGAAGAACGCTCTCGTGCGCTCGTCGCTCGGGAAGACCGAGGTGGTGGCGCCGAGTTCCGTCCCCATGTTCGTGATGACGGTCCGTTCGTGGGCGGAGAGGCTCTCGACGCCCGGGCCGGTGTACTCGAACACCTTGTCGACGCCGAACTTGACGGAGTATCGGCGGAGGAGTTCGAGGATGACGTCCTTCGCGGTCGCCCACTCGGAGAGTTCACCCTCTAGGCGGACGTTCACGACCTCCGGCACGTCGAGATAGAAGGGCGCGCCACCCATCGCGGTGGCCACGTCGAGGCCGCCGGTCCCGATACCGAGCGATCCCAAGCCCCCTGCGGTCGGGGTGTGGGAGTCGGCGCCGATCAGGGTCTTTCCCGGCGCGGTGAAGTTCTCCTTGTGGACTTGGTGGAGGATGCCGGTGCCTGGCCGCGCGAAGTAGGCCCCGTAGGTGCCCGCCGCCGACCGGAGGAACCGGTGGTCGTCGGAGACCTTGAAGTCCGGCTGGTAGGTCTGGTGGTCACAGTGCTGGCCGGCCACCTCGACTTGCACCTCGTCGAGGCCGAGCGCCTCGAACTGGAGCCACGCCATCGTCCCCGTCAGGTCGTGGGCGATGGTCTGGTCGACTGCGATGCCGATCTCCTCGCCGGTCTCGATCTCACCGTCGACGAGGTGATCGGCGAGTATCTTCTCCGTGAGCGTCCGTCCCATAGTGGGTTGGCTTGCAGAGTGTGTCACATAACCGTTTCCTCCGGCGGAGTAGCCCGGGGACTACCCGCGGAGTACCTCGACGGGGTTGGCCGTCGAAGCCTTCCACGCGGGGTAGACGCCGCTGAGCGTGCTCGCGAGCACCGCGAAGCCGAAGCCGAGCGCGAGGAACTCGAGGTTCCGAGGCTGGAAGACGAGCATGGGCTGGCCGTTGAGCAGGCTGTTGACCGCGTAGCCGATCAACACGGAGAGGACGACACCGATGATACCGCCGACCACGCCCAAGAGCGTCGCCTCGGCGACGACCATCCGCATCACCTCGCGTCGGCGGATGCCGACGGCCCGAAACACCCCGATTTCGGCCTGCCGTTCGATGACGCTCATCAGCATCACGTTCAGGATGCTGACGCCGGCGACGACCAGCGAGATGGAGCCGACACCGAGGAGTGCGGCGTTCAGCGTGGCGAAAAAGCCGCTGACGCTCTCTTGGATGTCGGCGGGCGTGAACGTATCGACCACCTCCTCGCGCTGGTTCACCTCCGCCGGAATCTCCTCGGCGAGTCGCTGGGCGGCGTCGCCGTCCTCGGCGACGACGGTCACTTGGTCGTAGCCGTTCTGGTCGATGTCGTCCAGCGGGATGACGACCGAGACGCCCTGCCCGAAGCCGCCTGGTTCGTCGAGGATGGCGATGATCCGGTAGGACCGCCCGCCGACGGAGACGGTCTGTCCGAGTTCGACGCCGAGTTCGTCCGCGAGGTCGGCGTTGAGTAAGACGCCGCTTCGCATCGGCGAGGGGATCGTCCCCTCGGCGGCGTCGTAGAGCGCGGCGGGACGGGAGACCGCCTCGACGGTCACCTGCCGTCGCTCCGAGCGAGAGGCCACCTCCATCGTGTCCGAGCGCTGGGGGGCGACCACCGCGCCGGTCGCCACCCGCTCGATGGAGTCGACCTGCGCGTCGGTGATGACGTTGTCGGCGTTCTCCTCGCCGGGGAAGACGGTCACCGTATTCGAGAGCCCGCCGAGTTCCTGCGTCGCGCCGTACTGAAGCGCCGTGCCCGTGATGCCGATGGCCGCGATGGCGACGACGCCGATGACGATACCGAGAGTCGCCAAGCCCGTCCGCAGGGTGTTCCGCCGGAGGTTGAGCCACGCCATCCGGAGCGCCGGGAGATCGAGGAGGTCGATCACTGGATCACCCCGTCGATCAGTTCGACCGTTCGGTCGGTGAACTCCGTGACCAGTTCGTCGTGGGTGACCGCGACCACGCCGACCTCCTCCTCGGCGCTGATGCGCTCGAACTCGTCTAAGATGTTGCGGCCGGTATCGCGGTCGAGGTTGCCCGTCGGCTCGTCGGCCAAGAGGAGGCGGGGTTCGTTCACCAGCGCGCGGGCGATGGCGACGCGCTGACGCTGGCCGCCGGAGAGCTGATCGGGGCGGTGGTCGAGGCGGTCACCGAGGCCGACCCGTTCGAGAAGGTCCCGCGCCCGCGGGCGCTGGTCGCCATCGACGAACATCGTCGGCACGAGGACGTTCTCGACGGCGGTCAACATCGGGACGAGGTGAAACGACTGGAAGACAAAGCCGATGGTGCGCCGGCGGGCCATCGTGCGCGCCTCGTCGTCGTAGTCGGTCACGTCGTCGCCGTCGAGGCGAACCGTCCCCGCGGTCGGCACGTCGAGGAGGCCGAGCACGTTGAGGAGCGTGCTTTTGCCGGAGCCGCTGGGGCCGATGACGGCGACCATCTCGCCGGGATCGACCGCGAAATTGACGTCCGCGAGCGCGGCGATGGTCTCGCCGCCGCTCCGGTACTCCCGGGTGACGCCGTCGAGTTCGGCGACGTGGCCGGCCGCTCGCTCCGGCGAAGCGGTGGCGCCGTCCTCGGCCTCGGCGGCGTCGTGGGGACGGTCGGTCATCGCTCGTCGCCACGGCGACGGGACCACCAGTAGACCACGCCGGCGCCCACGGCGACGACGGCGGCGAGACGAAGCAGGATGCCGACCACGTCGATCCGGCCGATACCCAAGAAGCCGCCGCCACCGGGCGGACCCTCGGGCTCCTGATCGCTCGGTCCCGCGCGGGCGGCGGCACCACCGGCGTCGGCGAGGGTCACCTCGACGACCCGGGAGTACTGCTGGCCGTCGGCGATGTAACTGATGCGAACGGGCACCGCGTCCGTGCGGTTGCCCTGCAGGCGCGCGGTCAACTCGAAGGAGGTGAACTCGCCGGCAGGCACGTTACCGACGAAGTAGTCCTTCGCCGGCGAGACGGGTGTCACACGGTCGCTACCGACGACGCTCACGACGGCGCCGGTCACGGCCGTCTCACCGGTGTTCGAGGCGCTCCCGGCGAGTCTGATCGAGTTGCCGGTCGGGATCACCTCGATGCCGGTTAGTGCGATCCGCCCGTCGGTCGTCGGCGCGAAGTCGACGGTCGTCGTCGTCTCGTGGGTGTCGCCGACAGCCTCGTAAACCGCGTGGAGAGTCACCTCGCCGGCCGGCAGGCTGGACTCGCCGATGGAGATATCACGTGTGGATTCGATCCCCACGTCGTCGACGAGCTTGCGCGCGACCGTTTCGTCGTCCGCGACGGCACGCAGGCGGACTTCCTCCATCGGGACGTTGCCGAAGTTGGTGAGCGACGCGTCGATACGGGCCGTGCCGTTCTCACGGACCACCTCCGCGTCGAGTTCGGCGTCGACCCGCGGAGGGTCGACGACGAACGTGCGGGTCTCGGTGACCGTTTCGCGGTTTCCGTCGGGGTCGCGGTACTCGAGCGCCGCGGTGACCGGGCGAGAGCCGGCGCCATCGAAGGTCACGTCGTACTCCATAACGCGCTCGCGGCCGGCGGGAAGCGACGCGATCACGCGGTTCGGTTCCTCGGCTGTCGCGTTCGGCCCCGAGAGCGCCAGTTGGAGCGTCGAGATGTTGGTGGCCGCGCCGTTGGCGATGGTGACGTTCACCCGGCTCTCGGTCGAGGGATCGGTCGGCGTCTCCAGCGACAGTTGCACGTCGCTGTCGCGTTCGTTGACCGTCACCGCCACCGGATACTCGATGTTGAACACGCCGCCGTCGGCGCTCACGCCGTAGACGTGGACCGAGAGTTGCTTGCGCCCGGGCGAGTCGAAGGTCGTCGTCAGGGGGAGTTCGATGGAGCCACCGGTTCCGATGGTTCCGGGATCTTTCGTCGTGGTGAGCGTGCGGGTGCCTTGCCTGAGCGACACCTGGTTGATCTGGGCGGCCGTGGTGGCGCTCTCGAAGTTGCGGATCGTCGTTCGGATCGTCACGTCCTCGCCGACGTTTGGCGATCCCGGGTCGACGGTCGCGGACTGGATCGCTACCTGACTATCGGCCGTCGCGACACCGATGCCGAGCGTGGCCGCGCTGGTCGCTAACACGACGACCAACAGGAGAGCGGAGTACGGCGACCGATCAGGCATGGCACCGCCACCGGGAACCGCCGGCAGTGGGAGAGCGAGACGAGCAGAGAGCGTGGTTGGGGACCATCACCGGAGATTGGATGCCGAGCGAACTTATACCGTGGGGTGGCGGCGATGTCGTCCGGCCACGCGGTCGGGGAACCCGCGTTACAGGAGGCCCTCCTCCCGGGCCAGCAGCACCCCCTCGACCGTGGCGTCGTTGGTTGGCTGGCGGCGGGCGACGTCGATGGCCTCCTCGACGGGGATCGGGGCAGGGGAGAGGAACTCGTTGCCGTCGAGATCGCGATCGGTCGGCGTCAGGCCCTCGGCAAAGACGATGCCGCGGCGGTGTCTGAGAACCCCGGTGCAGGTCCAGAACTCCTGAAGGAGCGCGGTCCCGTCGGGGTCGAAGCCGGTCTCCTCGCGGAGTTCGCGCGCCCCCGCCGTGGTGAACGACTCGCCGGACTCGACGATCCCTGCGGGGAGTTCGAAGTGGGTCTCACGGATCGTCGGCCGGTACTGCTCGACGAAAAGCACGTTTCCATCGGCGACGGCGACGACGACGACGGCGGGCGGGAGTTCCGCCCAGTAGTAGCGTTTCGTCGATCCGTCCGGCTGTTCCACGAGGTCGTAGCCACCGGTGTACCAGCCGTTCTCGTACTCGGCGACCGACTCGATGACCGGCCAGTCGTGGCCTCGCCCGTCGCTCACGACCGGGTCACCTCCACGAGGTAGCGGTCCTCGCCGTCGGCGACGAGGACGGCACCGTCCCGGCGGGCGTCGGGATTGCGGGCGACCAATCCCTGTCGCTCGTCGAACGGCGAGTGCGAGAACGACTCCTTCAAGCCGGCCGGCCCGCGCCGGTAGGGGGCCGACCGTCCGGTGTCGATGGCCTCGACGAGGTAGGGATAGCGACGCTCCGTGAGGTTCGTGACGTCGACGGCGGGGCCGTCGGTGTCGGTCGGCGTCGCCGTCAGGTAGTAAGGCTCGCCGGACGCCAGAAGCGAGGGCAAGGCGCCGAGAGCGAGGAGCGCGAGGACGACGAGCGCGAAGCCGACGACCGCGCGGCGCGTGATCTGTCGCACGCCGGGAGTTGGGCCGGGGCGGGCAAAGCGATTTCGACCGGGTTACAGCCGGTCGCGGTAGAGCCGCCCGAACGCTTGCCGGCGCAGGGTGGCGACCGCGGCGTCGCGCTCCGCCTCGAAGGTGGCGGCGACGGCGGCGTCGGCGAAGGGAGCGACGTGCCAGACCACCCGAGAGACGTCCGGACTCCCGAGCACCGTCACGTCGACGTCGGCGTCGGCCCGCCAAGCCTCGAAGGCGTCGCGGTCGGCCACCCGGACGACCAGCAACGAGGCGAAGATGGCGTCGCGAGCCGTCTCTACCACCTCGCTCGTCACGCGGTCGGTGTACTCCTCGCGGTCGAACTCCATGGCCGTCGCCGTCTCGCGGACCGCGGTTTGGGCCGCCGGGCCGACCGACTCGTAGGCCTCGCGGGCCGCATCGAGCGTCTCGGGATCGAAGACACCCTCGGTTTCCATACGTGTGCCTCTATGGGCCGGGGTTTACGCCTTTCCGTCGCCGTCCGGGTCGTCGGTGTCGTCCCGGCTTACGTCGCCGTCCCCCCCGAGCATCGCCCGCGTCATCTCCTTGGCCGCCGCGAGAGTCTGCTGGGCTTCGGCGTCGAGGTCGTCGGCCTCGAAGGCCGTGGCGCCGCCCGCCGCGGTGTCGTGGGCGTGGTCGGCGTGGTCGTGTCGGTCCGCGGGGAGTGACTCCTCGAACACCTCGTCGTAGGGCGTCTCCTCGGCGTGATCCGCGACGATGGGCGCCAACTCCGCGGCGCCCTCGGACGCCCACCCGGGCACCGTCTCGTCGAGCCATCGCTCGTGGGCGTCGCCGTGGAGCATGGCGGTAAACGCGAGGTGGTTGGCGAGATGTTCGGCGTCACGCTGGGGCGTCTCGCACACCGGACAGGCGTATCCCATGGCCACCGTTCGAACTCCCGAGTAAAACGTTTAGCGCCGCTCCTGCCACTCGGGAACGTCGAGGATCATCACGAGGGCATCCTCGCCGTCGCGGTAGTATCGGGGGATGTGCCGTGCCGTCTCGAAGCCGATATCTCGGTAGAGCGCCTGTGCCGGGTCGTTACCTCTCCGGACCTCCAACTTCACGAGTGCCGCCCCCTCGACGGCGAGGGCGACGAGCGAGCGGACGAGTAACGACCGGCCGATGCCCCGTCGCCTAGCGCTCTCGGCGACAGCCAAGTCCTTCACGTGTCCGATGTCACGCCCGAAGTTGGGCGTCACGTCGCCGACGACGTAGCCGACGACCCCACCCTCGTGGGTGGCGACCAGAAACCCCGGTTCGTCGAGGAAGCGCTCGAAGGCCGTGTAGGGCCACGGCTGACCGAACGACTCCCGTTCGATCCGGACGATGGCGCCTAGGTCCGACTGCTCGGCGCCGCGAACCGTCACGTCTGCGGGCTGTGTCGGGACGGCCACACCGATGGCTACGACCGACGGGAGCAAAAGCCCTCGGGCGAGCGGGGAGTTACCCCTGCGGGCGGACGAGCAGGCGGATCTGGGATCCGTCGCGGTTCTCGTAAGGGATCGGCGTCGCAATCACGTCGTATCGCCCGGCGCTGACAGCGTGGAGGTTGGCGACGCCCTCGATGATCAGGATGTCTTCGGGAAGGAGCGTGTAATGGACGTGGTGTTCCGCGAGTTCGGCGCCCGGTCTGTCCGCCGACAGTGCGTCGATCGCGAAACACGCGATGTCCTGTTCGACCATGTACTCGGCGGCCTCCGCCTCGGGGTAGACGAAGTTCCGGAGGTAGTGGTCCGTGTCCGCCGGCGCCATCCCGCAGTCGAAGATGAGGTAGTCGCCCGCCGAGAGGTCGTAGCGTTCGGCTTGGTCGGCCAACTCCTCGCGGGAGACGCCGCTTCCTGGCTCCTTGTGACTGAAGTCGCAGATCACCCCCTCGGTGACCATCTCGTCGACGGTGATCTCGTCGATGGTGCGATGCTCGTCTTTCGAGAGGAAGTGCGTCGGTGCGTCCATATGCGTCCCACAGTGGGTCTCGAGGTGCAGGAGCGTGGAGTTGTAGTCGTCCTCGTCGAGGGTGGCGTACGCCTCGAACTCCGGTTTCGGGTGCAGGGGTGGGAGCGTCGGACTATCCTCCGCGAGCGTCTGTGTCAGGTCGATCCACTCGCTCATACTCGTGTGGGCGACCGATCACCACATAGATGTTCGGGCGAAGTGTCGGTCACTGGAGGGCCGGCCGGACCTCGTCGCCGAACAACTCGATGCCGCGCGTATCGGGGAAATCTAGAAACATGAGCTGGAGCTTCTCGAAGCCGAGGTCGCGGATCGATTCGATTGCGTCGATCACCTCGGCGGGCGTGCCGATGAGGAAGTCGCCGCGCTCCCGTGCCTCTTGGGCGTTCGAGAGGTTCTCGTCGATGTCCCCCTCTTCGCCCCATGGAAGTGGGAAGATCTGGTCGCAGAGCCGCTGGAGTTCGGCTTCGTCCTCGCGGACGAGGATATGTGCGAGCCACGACCGCTCGACGTCCGCGGGATCACGCCCCGCCTCTTCGAGATACTCGTCGAACTTCTCGACTTTGAAGTCGATGGGCGGTCCACGGGCACGGCCGCTGATCTCGACGTTCCACTCGTCGGCGTGACGGGCGGCCACGCGGAGTAGCTTCGGCCCGGCGCCCCCGACGACGATGGGCGGATGCGGGTCTTGGACGGGTTTCGGCTCGTTGTACGCGTCTTCGATCTGGTAGTGCTCGCCGTCGAAGCTCGGCTCGTCTTCGGTGAACATCGCCTTCGCTACGCGGATGGTTTCGTCGAGCATCTCGATGCGCTGCTCGATGTCCGGGTAGTCGAAGTCGTAGGCGCGGTGTTCCTCGTCGTGCCAGCCGGCGCCGAGCCCGAGTCTAAGGTTTCCGTCGGAGAGGATATCCACCGTCGTGGCCATCTTCGCCAGCAGGGCGGGGTTGCGGTAGGTGATGGAACCGACCAGCGGCCCGATCTCCATGTCGTCGGTTCGTTCGGCGAGCGCGGAGAGGAGCGTCCAGACCTCGTACTCCTGATGTTTCGGCCCGAGCATGAAGTGATCGGGTGCCCACAGCCCTTCGAGACCCGCCGCCTCGACGGCGTCGACACCGGCCATCGTCGTCTCTCTGTCGAGATCATCCAACAGCGGCGCGTCGCGGTGGACCCCCGCTCCCGGATAACATTGGACCATCCAGTCGAACTGCATCGTCCGCCCTAACGGACCGGTCTGTAATGAAATTCGGGGCAGGTTATCGCGGATGGCGACCGGCGAGGGCCGACATCTCCGCCCACATCGTGTTTGTAATCTAACCAGTACAGCTAAGGCGTGGAACACACACATCGGCGAACGGACACACCATCGCCATGCCAGCCACTAACCTCTCTCTCACCGGGGAGTCGGCAGTCGTGACCGGAGCCGGACGGGGTATCGGCCGACACATCGCTGCGGCGCTTCTCGACGCCGGCGTCGACGTCGCGGTCAACGACGTCGACACGGATGCACTCGCCGAGGCGGAAGCAACGCTCGACGGCGCCGACGGCGACCTGCTCACCCACGAGGCCGACGCGAGCGACCCGGAGGCGGCCGCGGCGTTCGTGGAGACGGCAGCCGACACGTTCGACGGCCTCGATATCGTCGTCAACAACGTCGGGATTGCGGGCCCGACGAAGTCCTGCGAGGACCTCACCCACGAGGAGTTCATGTCGACGCTGTCGGTGAATCTCGGCAGTCTCTTCAACACGACGTCGGCCGCGATTCCGCACCTCAAGCGCGGGGGCGGACGCGTCGTCAACGTCTCCTCGATGAGCGGAAAGCGTCCCCTCGAAGACCGGACGCCCTACACCACCTCGAAGATGGGCGTGATCGGCTTCACCCGGACGCTCGCGGTCGAACTCGCCGACCACGACGTCAACGTCAACGCCGTCTGCCCGGGGAGCGTCGAAGGCCCACGCCTCGACGCCGTCATCGAGGGGCAAGCGGCCGCACAGGACCGCTCCGTCGCGGCGGTGGAAGCCGAGTTCCGGTCGGCCTCGCCGATGGACGAGTTCGTCACGCCCGACGACGTCGCCGACACCGTCCTCGTCCTGTGTTCCGAGCGAACCCGACACGTGACCGGACAGGACCTCAACGTCACCGCAGGGGTCGTCATGTACTGACCCGCCGGCGACACCGGGACGGGACCGTGGTGTCACCCGAGAGAACCACCGGCAATTTTTATTACTAATCATCGTAATCGTCAAGGACAGCATGACTGACTCTCACAACCAAACCGACGGGCTGAGCCGGCGGCGGTTCGTCCGCGGGATGAGCGCGGCGAGCGCTGCCGCGGCGGCCGGGCTGTCGGGTTGTATCGGTGGTGGTGGCGGCGGCGGTGGGGGCGGTGAGATGAGCATTCCGGACGACCCCGATTCGGCGGTCGACGGGGCGTCCATCTCGCTTGCCATCGACGAGGGACACAACACGAACCCCTTCCAGTGGTTCAGCGACTCGATTCAGGAGGATACCGGCGTCGAACTCGGCGAGATCAACGGCTTCGGGTTCAACAACCTGTACTCGAACCTGATGACGGAGTTTACGAGCAACTCCGGGGCGTTCGACCTCGTGAGCTTCTACCCGCAGTATCTGGGGACGTTCGCCGCCAACGGCCACCTCCAGCCGCTGGACGACATGATGGAAATCGAGGGCTGGAATCCCCAGTTCGACGACCTGCTCAAGCCGTATCGCGATATGTACACCCAGTGGGGAGGGAGCACGTACGCACTCCCCATCGACGGCGACGTGTTGATGCTCGCCTACCGCCGGGACCTCTTCGAGAAACACGACATCGAGGTGCCAGAGACCTGGGCCGAGTTCAACGAGGTTGCGCGCTATTTCACCGAGGAAACCGACGACATCGACCACGGCGTCGCCACCTACGGGAAGCGGGGCAACGCCTACGGCTGGTTCCTCACCCGCTTTGGCGGCCTCGGCGGGGTGTACTTCGACGAAGAGATGAACCCACAGATCAACACCGAGGCGGGGCGACGCGCCCTAGAGTCGTGGCAGGAGACGATCCAGTACTCCCCGGACGATACGGCAAGCTACGGCTACCCCGAGCTTCGAGACGCGTTCACCGGCGGCAACGTAGCGATGGTCGTCCAGTGGACCGACGTGCCGAAGAAGGCGGCCGTGTCGGAGGCGACGCGGGGTAACTGGGGCGGTGCGGCCGTCCCCGGCTGGGAGGACGGTCGTGCCGCCAGTTCGATGCCGGTCGGGCGCGTCCTCGGCGTCACGTCGGGCGTCAGCGACGAGCAGAAACTCGCCGCCTACCGCTTCGCACAGACGTTCACGCTGCCGGAGTACAGCACGCACATGGTCTCTGACCCCGGCTGTGGCGAGGACCCGTTCCGCACTTCGCAACTCTCCGATCCCGAACCGTTCACCCAAGAGAATCCGTACCGAGACGCCCCAGAGGAGTCCGTCGCCTTCCAAGATATGGAGAGCGCAGAGCAGTACACCTCGGCTGTGCAGGCGACCCTCGAACAGGGGTACCCGGTGCCGTACTGGCCCGGATCACAGGATTACATCAACGCCCTCGACGTCGAAATCTCGCGGTTCGTCAGCGGCGAAACCGGCGTCGAGGAGACCCTCGAAAACGTCGAGAGCGAGTGGGAGAGCATCGTCGAGGACCTCGGTCGCGAACAGCAACAGGAGTACTACAGCAACGTCATCGAGGCTTGGCAGAACGCGGGCATCTGGGAGTGAGGAGATGGCAGTGCGCCGAGCGAGCCCGGTCCCCGCCAAACTGCGCCGGTCCGGGCGGACGCGCGGACGACGGAGGTAATCATCGATGGCATCATCACCCGACGATACGCAGGCACACCGCTCGACCGGGCTCAGTAGCTACGTCCGAAACGAACACCTCGAATACTGGTTCGCGATTCCGGCGCTACTCATCCTGCTCGCGCTGGTCATCTTTCCGATGCTCTGGTCGCTGTGGACCAGTTTCACCGACCTCAATCTCTCTGTCGCAACACGCAACGGCGCGTTCGTTGGCTTAGCGAACTACGCGGATCTGTTGACGAGCGAGCGGTTCTGGACGACCATCGGCAACACGGCCTACTACGTTGGCCTCGGCGTCGCCATCGAGTTCACGCTCGGATTCGCCATCGCGCTGTTCATGGCGAACTACACGCGTGGTCGCGTGACGACGGTGCTGTTTACGTTGCTCTTGCTCCCGATGATGATGGCACCCATCGTCGCGGGGCTCATCTGGCGGCTCCTCTTTCAGGAGTCGTTCGGGCCGATCAACTATCTGCTGGCGGCGGTCGGTGTGGGCCAACCGCCGTGGCTGTCGTCGACGGCGATGTCGCTGAACAGCGTCCTCATCGCCGACATCTGGCAGTGGACGCCGTTCATGATCCTCATCCTCTATACGGGCCGGCTGTCGATCAGCGAGGACCTCTACGAGGCGGCACGTATCGACGGCGCCGACCGCTGGTTTACCTTCCGGCACGTCACGCTCCCACAGATGAAAGGTGTCATCGCCATCGCGATTCTGCTGCGGGCGATGGACGCGTTCAAGTTCTTCGATAAGATGTTCGTCATGACCGGGGGCGGCCCCGGCACCTCGTCGGAACTGGCGACGTACTACAACTACCTGCTCGGATTCGACTCCTTCTCGATGGGGAAAGCGACCGCAATGAGTTGGCTCCTCTTGCTGTTCGCGGTCGTTCTCGCGAACGTGTTCCTGTCCGTTCTCGAACGGGGCGAGGGAGGTGATCGGGTCGTATGAGCGTCGTCGAGTGGACTCGCCACCGGCTGTTCGGCGCCACCGAAGACCCCGTCTCGCTTCGAGGGGCCTTCCGTACCATCGGGGTCACCTCCCTCGTCAGCGTCATTCTCGTGACGACGCTGTTCCCGCTGTACTGGACGGTGAACACGTCGTTCAAGCCGGCGCCCGAGACCCAGACGTTCCCGCCGACGTTCGTCCCCGAGACGTTCACCGTCTCGCCGTACGTCGATATCCTCACCGGTGCGGGCTCGTCGGTGCTCGTAAACAGCGTCATCGTCAGCGTCGGCGCGACGGCCCTCGCGATGCTCATCGGTGTGCCCGCGGGGTACGCCTACGCCCGGAACCCCGGCAAGGTCGGGGGAAAACACCTAGCCTTCTGGATTCTCTCGCTTCGGATGTTCCCACCGATCGCGCCGATCCTCCCGCTGTTTTTCATGTTCCGGCAGGTCGGCATGATCGACACGTATCCGACGATGATGCTCCTGTATCTGACGTTCAACGTCCCGCTCGTCGTCTGGCTGATGCGGAGCTTCTTCCAAGACATCCCCCAAGCCGTCGAGGAGGCGGCGATCATGGACGGCTACTCGCGGCTCGAAGCGTTCTTCAAGGTGTCGTTACCGCTCGTCTCGCCGGGTATCGTCACGACGACGCTGCTGGTCTGGATCTTCTCGTGGAACGAGTTCCAGTTCGCGCTCGTGTTTACGCGCAACGCCGCCCAGACCTATCCGGTCATCATCCCGTCGCTGGTCGGCGGACACGCGACCCTGTGGAACCAGGTCGCCGCGCTATCGGTGCTCGCCATGATCCCGATCATCGTCATCTCGCTGTTGATGCAGAAACGGCTCGTCCGCGGGCTCACCCTCGGGGCGGTGAAAGGATGACCGCCGCGACGACGACCCTCGCCCGTCTGTCCGGGGAGAGGCAGCGCAACGCAGCCGCCCACCAGCCACACCACCTTACACAATGACTACTATCGAACTCGATACGGTACGCAAGGAGTTCGGCGACGACATCGTCGCCGTCGACGACGTATCGCTGACCATCGAGGACGGCGAACTCGTCGTCCTCGTCGGCCCGTCGGGGTCCGGAAAGTCGACGACACTCCGGATGATCGCCGGGCTCGAAGCCCCGACCAGCGGCGACGTCCGCATCGACGGCATCCGGGTCAACGACGTCCAGCCACAGAACCGCGACATCGCGATGGTGTTCCAGTCGTTCGCGCTCTATCCACACCGGACCGTCCGAGGGAACATCTCCTTCCCGCTGGAGGCCCGTGACGTCCCCGACGCGGAAATCGACGGCCGCGTCGAGGAGGCGGCGGCGATGCTCGACATCACGGAGCTTCTCGACCGAAAGCCGGCGAACCTCTCGGGCGGGCAGCAACAACGGGTCGCGCTCGGCCGCGCGCTCGTCCGCGACCCGCAGGCGTTTCTGATGGACGAACCGCTCGCGAATCTCGACGCGAAGCTCCGCAAGGAGATGCGGACGGAAGTGGTCCGCCTCCAGCAGAATCTCGGTGTGACGATGGTCCACGTGACACACAATCAAGAGGAGGCGATGACGATGGGCGACCGCGTCGCGGTGATGAACGAAGGGCAGATCCAGCAGCTCGCCCCACCAAAAGAGGTGTACCAGCGGCCCGCCAATCGGTTCGTCGCGGAGTTCATCGGCAGTCCGAGCATGAACCTCCTCTCCGGATCGCTGTCCGACGGAACGTTCCACGCCGACGCCGGAGACGTGTCCGTTCGCGTGCCCGACGGCCTCGCCGACGCGTCGACGGTCTCCCCCCTCACGCTCGGTGTCCGGCCCGAGAGCGTCCAGATCGTCGACACTCCCGACGAGTACACCTTCGAGGCGACCGTCGACGTGGTCGAACTGATGGGGAACGTCCAGATCGTCCACATCGTCCTCGACGACACCGAGTTCCTAGCCGAAATCGACCCCGACCTCGCGGTCGAACAGGGCGATACCCTCTCCCTTCGGTTGCCGCCCGAGAAGATCGACCTCTTCGACGGTGTGCGGCCCGAAAGCCCGCGCATCGAGCGGACGACCGACCACGAGCCGTCGGTGGGCGGCACCGTCGTGACCGAGGAGTAACCGCCACTTCACGGGGTCTCGGCTACCGACGATTGCGCGGAGTTACGTCCGCCGTCCCGCAAAAAATCGAGAGTCGAACAGCCCGGACGGCGTCACGGGAGCGACGACGCGGAGACAGTCGCGACGGATCGTCTCAGTCGTCGGCTGGCGTCGCGCCGCCCGCGTCCTCGTCGTACTGCTGTTTCGTCAGCGTGAGCTTGCCACCGGCCGCGAGGATCTCGCGTTCACGTTCGGAGGCGTCGAACTCGGCGGTCGCCTCCCACTCGTCGTTGACGCGCACCGTGAACTCCTCGGCGCCCGACTCCACGGCGGCGGCCACGTCGTCGACGACTTCGACGTGGTCACCCTGCTCGATCCGCTCGTAGGTCTCTTCGTCGATGGTCAGCGGCAGGAGGCCGAAGTTGTACAGGTTCGCCTTGTGGATGCGGGCGAACGATTGCGCGAGGACGGCCTCGACGCCGAGATACATCGGACACATCGCGGCGTGTTCACGCGAGGACCCCTGGCCGTAGTTCTCGCCGGCGACGAGAACGCCGTGGTCCGACGCCTTGGCGCGCTCCGCGAAGGACTCGTCGACCCGGGAGAGGGTGAACTCAGAGAGCTTGTCGATGTTCGAGCGGTACTTCAGGATGTCCGACGTGGCCGGGATGATGTGGTCGGTCGTGATGTTGTCGGGCATCTTCAGGAGCGTCTCGCCGGCGATGTCCGCACCCAAGGGGTCCTTGAGCGGGACGTCACCGATGTTCGGCCCCTTGATGAGGTCGTCGTCGACGGCATCGTCGGGATCGATGATGTCGGCTTTCGATCCGTCGTACTGGTCGGGGAGCTCGACACCCGGCGACTCCAAGTCGCCGAGTTCCTCGGCCAGATCCCGCGGGTCGACGATCTCGCCTTTGAGCGCCGCCGCGGCGGCGACCTGTGGCGAGCAGAGGTAGACGGAGTCGTCCTCGATCCCCGAGCGGCCCTCGAAGTTGCGGTTGAAGGTCCGCAGGGAGACGGAGTCGGAGGCCGGAACGTGCCCGATGCCGATACAGGGACCACAGGTCGACTCGGAGACGTTGACCCCGGCGGCCATCATCTCGGCGGTCCAGCCCTCGCGGGCGAGGAGTTCGCCGGCCTGCTTCGAACCAGGCGCGACGATCATCTCGAGGTCCTTCTTGATCTCGCGGTCCGCGACCATCTTCGCCGCGGGCAGGATGTCGGCGTAGCCGCCGTTGGTACAGGAACCGACGATGACCTGTTCGACGTCCTCACCGGCCACCTCGCGGACGGGGACGACGTTGTCCGGCATCGACGGCGCGGAGATCAGCGGTTCGAGTTCCGAGAGATCGACGACGATCTCGTCGGCGTACTCCGCGTCCTCGTCGGGCGAGAGTTCGACGTACTCCTCGCCGCGACCCTGCCGTTCGAGGTAGTTCTGCGTGCGCTCGTCGGTCGGGAAGATAGAGGTGGTCGCGCCGAGTTCCGTCCCCATGTTCGTGATCGTGGTACGCTCGGGGACGGTCAGACTCTCGACGCCCGGCCCGGTGTACTCGAACACCTTGCCGACGCCGCCTTTGACCGACAGACGGCGGAGCATCTCGAGGATGAGGTCCTTTGCGGTCGCCCACTCGGGCAGTTCGCCCTCCAAGCGGACGTTCACGACCTCGGGCATCTCAACGAAGTAGGGGCCGCCACCCATCGCGACGGCGACGTCTAGCCCACCCGCGCCGATGGCGAGTTCGCCGAGGCCACCGGGTGTCGGGGTGTGAGAGTCCGACCCGAGCATCGTCTTCCCGGGCGCGGCGAAGTTCTCCTTGTGGACGTTGTGGCAGATGCCGTTGCCCGGTCGGGAGAAGTACGCGCCGTAGGTGCCGGCGGCCGACCGGAGGAAGCGGTGGTCGTCGGTGTTCTTGAAGTCAAACTGGTAGGTCTGGTGGTCACAGTACTGCGCGGCGAGTTCGGTCTGGACTTCGTCGAGTTCGAGCGCCTCGAACTGGAGCCAGACCATCGTCCCAGTCGTGTCCTGTGTGAGCACCTGATCGATCTCGATCCCGATCTCCTCGCCGGGTTCGAGATCCCCCTCAACGAGATGGTCGTCGAGGATCTTCTCTGTGAGCGTCTGTCCCATAACGTCCGAGCATCGCTCGCCGATGGACATAAATCCCGCGCCTTCGCTGACCCTAAATCCGTTCGCCGGGGCGTCTACCACAAGTTTTAGGCCATCTCTGTATGAATATATATGGCGCATCTGGGGCCGAGGAGTCCCGAGATTCCGGCGGTGAGCCGTCCATCGGCACGGTTTTGTCCGCCGTCGGCGACACTCCGGTATGTTCCGTTCCGGTTCGTTCGTCGCCGAACACGCGACGCCGGTCGCTCCCGAGCAGGTGCAACCGAACGGCCTCGATCTGACGGCCGAAGCGATCCTCGAACCCACGGGTGGCCGAATCGGCCGCGACGACAAGCGGATCGGCGAGCGCGACCCCGTAGAGCCCGACGCCGACGCCGAGGCGTGGGCGCTGTCGCCCGGTGGGTACGTGCTCCAGTACGCCGAACGACTGCGTATCCCCGAGGGCCACGTCGGCTTCGTCTACCCGCGGTCGTCGCTGATGCGCAACGCCGCCATGCTCCACACCGCCGTCTGGGACGCCGGCTACGAGGGCCGCGGCGAGGGACTGTTGGCCGTCCACGCCGGGATCGAAATCGAGCCGGGTGCGCGGGTGGCACAGCTTGTCCTCGCAGAGGCGAACCACGACGGCACCTACGACGGGAGCTACCAAGGCGAGAACCTATAGGTCCGTGCTCCGGGTCGAGGTAAGCCTCGCTTACCCGACCCACAGGGAGCGGTTACTTAGGGGAATTCACTCGTACACCGACGGCCATGCACCCACGAGAGAGCCGGCGGTCGCCACGTGCGGCGCTCGAAGCCCTCGTCAGCCCGCCGCCACCCCGGATCCGAGACAGATCGCTCGACATCGGCGGGAACGCGGGACCGACCGTGACACCATCGACGCAGCCGGATGCGGTCGACCTCGCGTGCTGGACGCCGCTCGTCGAGGAACGGCCCCGGGCCGGATGGGCGGACGCCGAGGGCGGCCGCCCCCCGACAGCGACGCTTCTCGCGGATCCCGCCGTGCCGGGCGACACCGACGGACCCGTCGAGCATACGCTCGTACTGGAGGCCACCACCCCCGTGCGAACCGTCCGGGTCGACTACGGATCGCTCGACGCCGCGGCGGCGCGAACCCGCGACCCGCGGATCCGGACTGACGACGACCGAACCGTCGAGGCGACGTCGTGGCAGGTCACGACCGACGGGGCGCTCGTCGCGCGATTCGCCGACCCGCCGACCGACTGCACCCTGTTCGTCGAGTACGGCGTCACCGGAAATCCGGCCGGCGGCCACTACACGGTCGACGTGGTCGTCAACGAGCGCCGGCCGGTTGAGGCACGGCTTGTCATCGTCGGATGAGAGGTGAAGCGTGTTGTCGCCCGTTCGTGGGACGGTCCTCGGTAGCGTCGCTTCTGGCTCTCGTTTGCCGAAGAAGCGGGCCGGGAGAGAGTTGAACCACGGTCACTCCGCTTCGCTCCGTTCCCTGATTCAACTCCTCCGCGGGTCGTTCGAAACCGCTCGCTGTCGCTCGCGGATTTCTCACGGGCCGGGAGGGAGTTGAACCCCCGACCGTCTGGTTAAAAGCCAGACGCTCTGCCTGACTGAGCTACCGGCCCTCACGGAAAAATATCGTTGGCACACGTATAAGCGTTTTCAGCGACGACGACCGCCAGCGAAGGGAACGCCGGTCACGAGTCCAGATACGTCGAGAGCGCCTCGGCCACCAAGTCGTCCGGCTCACGGTTCTCGATCGACGCCCGGCGCCGGAGTTCGATATACTGCGCGGGCGGGAGCGTCAGCCCCATGCGGCCGAAGGTGAGGCCACGGTCGTCGAGGGCCGCTTCGACGGAGCGGCCGTCGCCGACCTCGCTCGCGAGACGACGGATCTCGCGGACGGTGAGACCGTGTTCGAGCGTCGCCCACGCCAGCGCATAGCGGTCGTCACCACCGACGCGGGCGATATGCTTTGCCGCCGTCGGGGCGACGGTTCCCCGGGCGACGTGACGGCGGATCGCCTGCGGGAGGTCGTGAACCCGCGCCCACTTTCGGATGAAGGCGACCGACACGTCACCCCCGGCGCGCTCCGCGGCGGCCTTGTACGAGCCGACGCCGCGGACCAGCGCGGCACACGCCGCCGCCCCGCGGAGCATGTAGACGTGGTCCTCGGACCCGACGGTGTCCTCGGCGAACGAGCGGACCACGTCCGCGGCGAGTTGCACGCTCTCGGGATCGTCGGGATCGAATCCCACGGCCTCGTTCGCCCGTTCGCCCGTCACCGACGGGTCGGCGCGGACGACCGGTTCGCCGACCGGCGACTTCCGGTCCGCCGGGCGGCCGGGCACATCGGAGTCGTCGCTCATCGTACCCTCTGTTTGGCGAGCATACCCAAAAGTGTCTCGCGGGCGTGTGTCGAATCACGGCTCACGACGGCGTCGCCGACACCCGGACCCGATCACCGCGAGCGAAATCGTGGTCCGGGGCGACGAGTTTCGCGCCGAATCCGGCGTCCCGGGCGACGAACAGCGACAGGCCGGGGAGCGGGTGGCCGTTCGCCCGGAGGGTGACGTCGTCCCAAGTCACCACCCGGTCTGTGGCGACGCCGACACGGTCGCCGGCCACCGAGACGGGCGTGCCGTCTTCGGTGGCCGAGAGGACGCCACCGCCGTCGTAGTGTGGGCATCCGCCGTCGAGGACGACGCCCGAAGCGCCGGCGAGACCGACCCACGACCCCGGATCGGGGTGTCGGGGTCGGTCGAGGACGACGTACGTCTCGCCCACCTCACGGACGGTCCCGCTCCCGTCCCAGTCGAGTGCGCGGACGGGCACGTCGACCGTGACCGGCAACGATCCGGCGGCGCGGTAGGGGTTCGCGTCCGGGTCCCGGAAGCCGAGGTGGACGTGGTCGTCGACCCACGGGGCGAAAAACCCCGAGCGGATCGTCTCACCGAGGGTGTCGCCGACCGCGACGCGGTCCCCTAGACCGACCGCGGGGTCGACGTGCAGGATGCGGGCGACGCGGTCGCCGGTGTCGATCAAGACTAGATGGTCCTCGGCGACCGCATAGGGCTGAGGTGGCGCACGAACGCTCCGAACGTCTGTCACGACGCCCGCGACGGGCGACGGCGCGCGGTCGCTCGCCGGATAGAGGTCGATGGCACACCCGCGGTCGTGGGCGGCGTACGGGGAGTTAAACAGGGAGAACCGCTGGAAGTGCGACAGCGCCGAGGCCGGAACGGTGACCATACCCGGGCTTGGGGCGGACGGCCTTATAAGCAACACCGCCGCTCGTCGGCCGGTGATGGCGACGATCAGACGCCGGGAACGGGCGGCGAGACGCCGAACGCCCGACCCGAGCGCTCGTCCGGGCACAGCTGATAGAACTCGTACGAGAGTTCGTCGGCCCCGGTGTCAAGGCTCACGTCGACGGTCGGGATGGTCGCGTTGGCCGCGATGGCTCGCATCGCGACCGGTTCGTCTGCGTCGGCGACAGGGCGAAGCCCGCCGCGAACGATCACGCTACGTGCGGGGTCTTGGGTGAACGCGGTGAGCGTCGCCACCTCGGTCGTCTCGACGAAGCGCATCTTGTCGCTGTCCGCACCGTTCATGAACTGGAAGTAGACGGCGTCACCGTCGTAGCCGAATGATTCGGGCACCGCGTACGTCTCCGCCCCGTCGGTCAGCGACAGGACGCCGGCACCGGTGTCACGGAGTACGCCGTCGATCTCGGCTCGACTCATCGCGTCGGCGGTCATGGACCGACTCGGGTGAGGCGAGGCATATGCCTTGATATCCCGGGCGGAGACAGTCACCCGTCGCCGGGTCGGCGGCTACTGGCTCCGAGGCCTCGCCGCTCCGTCCCGAGGCCTCGCTCCCGTCGGTCGCTGTTCCAACTTCGCGGCTCGCCACCGCCTCGCCGCTCCGCCCCGAGGCCTCGCTCCCGTCGGTCGCTCGGCCTCGCCAATTATGTGCATCCACCCCAACGACCCTGCATGCGTGTCCTGTGCGGCCGGGCGGCGACGATCGAGGCCGACCGGGAGCGGACCGGGGCGATGCTCGCACGGACGGGGGAGACGGGCGAACCGGCGGTACGGGTGTGGACTCCCCACCGGCAGGTGGCCTTCGGCCGGCGCGACGCTACAGAGCCGGGATACGAGCGTGCCCGTTCGGTCGCGCGAACGCAGGGATTCGAACCGGTCGAGCGGCGCGTCGGCGGCCGGGCCGTCGCACACACGGCGTCGACGGTCGCGTTCGCCCACGCGGTACCGGTGGCAGACCCTCGTGCCGGTCTGACGACGCGCTACGAGGCGACGACCGAGCGGGTGCGGCGGGCGCTGGCCGAAGTGGGCGTCGAGGCGACACCGGGGGAGCCGCCCGACTCCTTCTGCCCCGGTAGTCACTCGTTGCAGGCGGACGGCAAGGTGGTCGGAATCGCCCAGCGGGTGCGGCCCGACGCCGCGCTGGTGGCCGGATGTGTCGTGGTGGCCGGCCGCGAGCGGCTGGCGGCGGTCCTCGGGCCGGTGTACGACGCCCTCGACCGACCGTTCGATCCGGCGAGCGTCGGAAGCGTCGCAGCCGCCGGCGGGCCGACCGACCCGGAGCGGGTCCGGACGGCGGTCGAGCGGGCGTTGATCGGCGACGATACGGCCGTTCGCCGGCGGGCGGTGTGAGCGGGAGACTTACGGCGACCGGGTGACAGGTGGGGGTATGCTCGTCAGGAACGCACGGCTGGCCGACGGCCGTGTTCGCGACGTCCGGGTGGAGGAGACGCAGGTGACGGCCGTGGGAACCGGCCTCGACGCCGTGGGGGAGGTGATCGACGCCCGGGAACGTCTGTTGCTCCCCGGTGCCGTCGACGCCCACGTCCACTTCAGGGAACCCGGCGCGCCGCACAAGGAGACGTGGCGGTCGGGGTCACGGAGCGCCGCCGCCGGCGGAGTGACGGCGGTGATCGACCAGCCCAACACCGACCCGCCGACGACGACCGGCGCGGCGTTCGACCAGAAAGAGTTGTGTGCCGGAGACTCGCTCGTCGACTACGGCATCAACGGCGGCGTCACCGAGTCGTGGGACCCCGAAACGCTGTTCGACCGCCAACTCGTCGCGCTGGGCGAGGTGTTTCTCGCCGACTCCACGGGCGAGATGGGGATCGACGGCGACCTGTTCGAGGACGCCGTCCACCGGGCCGTCGAGGCGGGCGTCCCCGTGACCGTCCACGCCGAGGACGCGACCCGCTTCGACACCGACGCCCGCGACGCCGCTGGCGACGGGGTGGGAAGCGACGCCGACGCCGACGCTTGGAGCGCGTACCGCACCCCTGAGGCCGAGATTGCGGCCGTCGAACGGGCGGTCGAGGTCGGCGTCGACGCCGGCGCTCACCTCCACGTGGCCCACACCAGCACGCCGGAGGCGGTGGATATCGTCGCCGACGCCCCCGACCGGGTGACCTGCGAGGTGACGCCACACCACTGCCTGCTCTCCCGAGCGGACCTCGACGAGTTGGGCACCTTCGGGCGGATGAACCCGCCGCTTCGGAGCGAGACGCGGCGGGCGGCTCTCTACGAACGGGTGGTCGACGGCCGGGTCGACATAGTGGCGACGGACCACGCGCCACACACCCGCGCGGAGAAGGAGGCGCCGCTGCTCGCGGCGCCGAGCGGCGTCCCCGGTGTCGAGACGATGGTGCCGCTGTTGTTGGCGGAAACCCGGGACGGCCCGCTGACGGTCGAGCGGGTCCGCGACCTGACGGCCGCGGCGCCGGCCACGACCTTCGGCTTGGATCGCAAGGGGCGGATCGAGGCGGGGATGGACGCCGATCTAGCGCTGTACGACTTAGCGCAGGCACGGCCGATAGACGGGGCGCGACTCCACTCGAAGTGCGGCTGGACCCCCTTCGAGGGGTTCGAGGGGGTCTTTCCCGAGTGGACGACGGTTCGCGGGAATCGAGCCTACGACGCGATCATGGACACGTTCGGAACCGCCGCCGGCGAGAACATCGGCTAGTCGAGGTCGTCACGGAGTTCCGCGCTCGACTCCCGAACCTCGCGCATGGCCTCGGAGACCCGGTCCTCGGCGTCGAGTTCCTCGGCGACCGAGAGGTCGACACCCTCCACCTCGAGTAGGAACTTCGCGACTTCCGTCACCTCGTACATCAGTTCGTCGAGTTCCTCGGCGGTGAAAAAGCCGGACATCGCGCCGTAGAGGAAGGTTGCGCCGGCCTTCTGGACCTTGTCCTCGAAGGAAGAGCGGGCTTGGTTGACCGCCTGTGGCGTGTAGGTGTCGGTCATGAAAGGGACGAGTCGTGGCAGGTTCTCGCCGATCTTAGTCATCTCGACGCCGGTTTCGGTGCGGAAGTCGACACAGAGCCGTGCGATGGCCCACTCGCGGGCCGTGACGTACGTCCGGTCGCGGAGAAAGGAGTTGACACGCTCATACTCGGCGCCGTCCATCTTCTTGAAGCGCTCGTATTTGCGCACGTCGGCAGGGACCGACCCCGTGTCGTCGGCGTCGGTCTTCCCGGTCGCGGTAGCGTCGTCCGCCGGATCGGCGCCGTGGGTGTCGGTCCGGTCGTCGGCGGCCCCCCGCTCCACGCCGTCCTCGGTCGCCGGCGCGTCGTCGCTCATGTGCCGGCGTTCCGGTCGCCGAGTCAAAAGCGTTCCGTCGCCGTCCGCCGGCCGTCTGACGGCGTGGCGCGTACCTTTTTCACTCGGCGTTCCGAGGAACCGCCTATGAAGCTACTGCTGGGCATCGGCGGGAGCGACGACTCGATCCGCGCACTGGAGCGCACCGTCGCCCGCGTCGCCGAGACGGGCGACGACCTGACGGTCGCCATCCTCCGGAACCCGGCAACGGAGGCGGACCCCGAAGGGATCGAACGGCGGGTACGGGCAGTCCTCGACGACGCGGCCACCTCCGCGTCGGTTCGACACCTCGATGGCGATCCGGGGAGTCGGCTGGTCGAACTCGCGGAGCAAGAGGCGTACGACCGGATCGTCCTCGGTGGTGGCGAAACCAGCCCCATGGGCAAGATCAAACTGGGCGGCATCGCCGAGTTCGTCCTGTTGAACTCCCACGTCTCGGTGACGCTGGTCCGATGACCGACGACTATCCGGACGAGGTTGCGGGGCCGTTCCCCCGACCGCCGACGACGTTCGAGGACCGCGAGGAGCGGTCGATCACCATCCGTCGATACGACCCCGAGGACCGCGAGGCGCTGACGGCGATGTACGAGGCGTTCGATCCGGCGGACCGCGCCCAAGGCATCCCGCCGACGAGCGAGAAACGCATCACCGAGTGGCTCGACGCCATCACGGGCGAGCAGACGGTGAACGTGGTGGCGGTCCACGAGGGCAGCGCCGTCGGCCACGCGACGCTCGTCCCCGACGAGCCCGAAAACACCGCGGAACTCGCCATCTTCGTCCTGCAGGCCTACCAGCACGCGGGCATCGGCACCCGTCTACTGAAGACGCTTCTCGGTGCCGGTGCCGCGGTCGGCTTCGAGCGCGTGTGGCTGAGCGTCGAACGCTGGAACGATCCGGCGATCAGCCTCTACGAGAAGGTTGGCTTTCGCGCCAGCGACACCGAGAGCTTCGAGCACGAGATGTCGATTCGGTTGGCCGATCAGACCGAGAGCACGGGCTGACTCGCGTAGAGGAGGACGTACTCCGCGGCCTTCGCTAGGACATCGTCCGTCTCACCCGAGAGCGGTTCACGGGGGACGACCACGAAGTCGGCGCCGAGTTCCTCCGCAGTGTCGAGGACGACGTTGCCCGGATGCCGGGAGAGGCGACTGGTCGAGAAGCCGTGAGCCATCGACGTCGAGAGCGGGACGTCCGCCTCGGCCACGGTGTCGACGACAGCCTCGAGAAACGCCTCGGAGTCGGCCGCGAGCGTCTCGTCGTCGACCGCCCCGGTGTCGATGGCGCGGGCGACGTCGTCGCCGACGACGTAGAGCGCGTGGACCGCGGCGTCGTACTCCTCGGCGATGGCCGCGGCGTACTCGACGGCCGCGAGCGACTCCTCGCTCCCGTCTACGGGGACGAGCACGAGCGACGGCGAGAGCGGATCGGTCATGGCCGGGTCTGTGCGGGCCACGGGCAAAAACGCTCCCCCGAGGCCCGCCCCGTGCCCCCGGACCGCGGGTTTATAATCCGACCGGGCGAAGCCGCGAGCGTGTTCGACACCATCGTCATCGCGACGGACGGCTCCGAGAGCGTTCGCCGAGCCGTGAGCGTCGCCCTCGACTTAGCCGAGCGCTTCGACGCGACGGTGCACGCGCTCTACGTCGTCGACGAGGGGGAAGTGGAGAGTTCGCCAGAACAGGTGCGCGAGGAGATGCGTGCCGCCCTCGACGACTCCGGGCAGGCGGCCCTCGAGGACGTCGAATCGGCCGCCGACCGACCGGTCAGGACCGCCGCCCGTCAGGGGCGACCCGCGACGGAGATCAGAGAGTATGCCACCGAGCACGACGCCGACATGGTGGCGATGGGGACTCGCGGCCGCCACGGCGAGAATCGGTTTCTCATCGGTAGCGTCGCCGAGCGAGTCGTCCGCACCTGTCCGGTGCCCGTGCTGACGGTCCGCCAGCTCGGCGAGGCCGAACGCGACGACGCGGACGGCGTGGGCGACGCGGCCGCGAGCGCCTGATCGGGGCGACCGCCGGCGTTCGGCCGTCACCGGCCGAATCGCGGGATACTTCGGGGCGGCCTGCGTCCAGTGGATATGGACGACGACCTGATCGACGACGACGACATCTCCCTCTCGCGGAAGTCCCGACTGCCCGGGGCGGGCTTTTTCTACCCCGACTCGCTCGACGAGGAGTACGCCGACCGCCGCGCCCGCGAGGCCATCGAGGGCGCGGAGGCGGTGGTGGTCGCCGACGGCGACGCCGACGGACTCGCCTGTGTCGCCCTCCTGCGGGAACGCTACGACGCCGCCCTCGACGTGGCGCCGTTCGAGGCGTCACTCGCGGCGCGACTGGCCCCGGAACCGGACGACGAGGCGGAGAACGACGGGGACGAGGCCGAGGACTCGCCGGTCGGCCTCGTGACCGCGAGCCCTCACTCGCTGTCCGAGGCGCTCGACCGTGTCGCCGACTACGCCGACCCCGGCGTCGACGTCTACGTCTGTGACCTCTGTCCGGACGACGAGTCGATCACCGAGGCGGTCGAGGCGGTGACCACCCGGGCGTCGACGGTTCGCTGGTTCGACCACCACCAGTGGGACGACGAGGTGGCGGCCGCGGTCCGGGCGACGGGTGTCGACCTCGTGATCGGCGCGTCCGACGAGGAGTGTACCGCCGACGTGGCGCTTCGTTCCCTAGACGATGACTTTCCCGACCACCTCGTCGACCTCGCGGCGGTCACGCGGGATCACGACCTCTGGATCAAGGAGGACCCTCGGAGCGACGACCTCGCGGACTACGCCCACTGGGCGAGCGCCGAGGAGTACGTAACCGTCGTCGGGCGATACGGCCCGGCACTCCCGGAACCGGTCGTCGACTATCTCGACCACCGGCGCGTCGAGAAAGAGCGGCTGATCGAACGGGCAGTCGACCGCGCCGACCTGCACGCCGTCGGCCCGTGGACGGTCGGAGTTACCTACGGTCGGTGTTCACAAAACGAGGTGGCCGAGGCGCTCCGCGAACGGGGCGCCGACGCCTCGGTGATCGTCAAACCCGCTGGGAGCGCCAGTATCCGCGGAAGCGAGGGGTTCGAGCGGTGTCACGAGGTGGCGGAACAGGTCAACGGTGGCGGCCACCCCCGCGCGGCGGGCTGTAAGCCCGACATCTACGACGACATGCTCGATTACGCCCACCACTGGACCACCGAGGGTGCCACCACCAAGCGGGTGATCCTCGCGGCGTTCGAACGGTTACTCGAAGACGAGAAGATGGCCGACGAGTAGACGACGTCGGAGGGGTGTAAGTGGGAATAAATTTAACATATTAGAATATCAAACTGAGTGCCATGTCATTCGATGACATGGCTGACCGTGTTGACAGGCGAGCACTGTTGAAGTATCTGAGCGTCGGCGGTGCCGCCGCGCTGGCCGGCTGTTCCGATTCGGGATCGGAGTCGGAGACGCCGGCCGGAACTGGCGAGGACGGTGGCAGTGGCAGTGGGGGTGGCGGCGGTGGTGGTGGATCTGACACCGAGTTCCAATCCGCACTCTCCGGTCTGGGATGGGGCGAGAACCCCGACCGCCGGATGTCGTCGCTCGACGAGTGGCCGATAGAGCAACGCCAACAGGTTCCGGACAACGCCACCGAAGGGGTCGATCCGTGGCTGAACTCCGGCGCCATCGCGGACTCGCCGTACGAGCCGGTACCGGGGTGGGAAGACAGCATCGCCAGCGAGGTAGATACCATCCAGATCCTCAACTTCGGGGGACTGGAGTTCGATCCGGCGACGCTGGCCACCTACGCGCTGTTCGAGGATCGCTACGGGATCGAGGTGGACCCACTCGCGATCCCGGTCGATCAGGCGATTCCCCGGGAAGCGGCGTTCCTCTCGTCGGGGTCGGAAACGCCCGTTGCGTTCGGTATCGTCCTCAGCGACACGCTGACCACCTTCGCGGCCGACAGCTACCTCGAATCGCTGAATCCGATGTGGCCCGACGACTCGATGTGGGAGCCGTATCAGCCGCTGATGCAGCAGTCGTTCAACTACTCGGGGAACACCTACGTCGGCCCGAACACACTCGAAGGGAGCATGGTCCACGCGCGGCCGGATCTGATGCGCGAGCAAGGCATCGACGACTCGGTCGTCTCGGCCATCGCCGACGGGAGCTACACTTGGGACGACATCGAGACGGTGATGCAGGCGTTCGAAGGAACCGACGTGTACGGCTGGGCGTACCGCGGCGCGTCCCGAGTCTACACCTACCGGGACTGGAAGAAGATGTTCTATCAGGCCGGCGGCTCGATCGTCCAAGACGACGGGAGGGTGCAGTTCAACTCCGATGCGGCGCTGTTCGCCTTAGAGAAGATGATCGACTACCTCGACCAAGGCTGGGTCCCGGAGTCGGTCGTCAACTTCGGGCAAGGTGATCTGGCCGACGGGTTCCTCTCGGGGCAGTTCGCGATGGTCCCCGTCTTCGGCGACCTCGTCCCTCGGGCGCTCGATCAGTTCGAACCCGACGAACAGTACGTGCCGACCGTCTCACCGGAGGGGTGGAGCGACGCCCCAAACCCCACCCGAGCGGGCATCGCGAGCCCGAACGGGGTGGGGATCAACGTGAACGCGCCCCCGGAGAAGAAACTCGCCGCGACGCTGTATCTGGACGCCCGGCTCAGTTACACCAACGCGTGGTACGAGTACACCTTCGAGGGAAACCAGAGCTACGTCCAGCAGGTGTACGACGACGCCGCCCAAGCGAACGCGGCGGCGTACTCGTCGATCCGTGGCCGTGCGATGTCGCTCAACAAGGTCGAACAGTTCCCGCAGGCCCGCGCGCTCAAGGAGCGGGTCAGCCAAGAACTCCAAGCGGCCATCGCCGGGCAGAAGGAACCCGCGGCCGCCCTCGACGCCGCACAGTCGTTCACCGACACGGTCCTTGGGCAGTAGGTAATGGCGACCGAAACACACGAACGCGACTTCGGCCGGGACGACGGGAGCCTCCGCGCTCGGCTCTCGGGGTTCGTGAACGACCACGTGTTGGCCATCACGCTGGGGCCGGCACTGCTCGTCATCTTCGTCATCTTCGTCTACCCGGTCGGCTTTCTGCTCTACCAGTCGGTGTTCCTGACGTTCCCCGGGATCGACACGCGGTTCATCGGGGTCGGCAACTACGTCACGATGTTCGAGTCGGCGGAGTTTTGGAGCTACTTCCGACACACGCTGGTCTACTCGACCGGTTCGTTGCTCGTCTCGATGACGAGCGGACTGATCATCGCCCTCGGCATCAACCACGTCCAGCGACGGTGGCTCCGGAACGCCTACTCGACGGTGCTGATGTTCGCGTGGGCGATTCCCATCGCCGTGGTCGCGCTGATCTGGCGCTGGATCCTGCAGGGCAACGAGTTCGGCCTGCTGAACCTGCTGCTGGTGACCACGGGCCTCGTCGCGGAGCCGGTCGCGTGGCTCTCGAACGGCGACCGGGCGATGTTGCTGGTGATGCTCGTCGACGCGTGGGCGCGGATGCCGTTCGCGATGGTGGTGTTTCTGGCCGGACTGCAGTCCATCCCGAGACACCTGTACGACGCGACTCGCGTCGACGGCGCCACGACGTTACAGGCGTTTCGGGCGGTGACACTCCCACGGCTTCGGCCGTATTTCGCCATCGTGGGGCTGATCACCTGGATGTTCGCGTTCCGCGCGTTCGCCATCATCTTCCCGATGACCCGCGGCGGTCCCGGACAGCGAACGACCGTGCTGAGCATCCACATCTACCGGACTGGCATGGTAAACTTCAACTTCGGCTACGCGGCCGCCGTCGCCGTCTTCCTCGTCGGCGTGACCGTCCTCGTGGCCGTCTTCTACGTGACACAGATCATCGGAGGCATCGATGAGTGATCGCTCCGCCCCCACGGCGCCGCGTGGAGTGGCCGACCGCCAGTCGGCGAGGTGGCACCGATGAGCGTCGAGGACAGCTACGAGTGGCTCGACTACCGGACCAGACAGCGGTTCTGGGACGTCGTCGAGGGACCGATGATCGTCCACCTCGTGCTCGCCCTATCGGTGTTCATCGTCCTCGCCCCGCTCCTATGGGAGGTGTTGACCTCACTGAAAACCAACGAGGCGGTGTACAACCTCAGTGTCATCCCCCGGAACCCGACGCTCGGGTCGTACTACAACGTCCTGATCGAGCAGAGCTACTGGCGGGCGATGGTCAACAGTATCATCATCTCGACGACGACGACGGCCATCGTCCTGACGCTCGCGGTGCCGGCGGGCTACGCGTTCAGCCGCTTCCGGTTCCCGTTCGACACCGCGCTGTTCATCGGGGTGTTGCTCTCTCGGCTGTTTCCCCCCATCGGGCTTATCATTCCGTACTACCGGATCATGTCGTCGCTGAACCTGCTAAACACCCTCCCTGGAGTCATCATCGCGCAGGTGTATCTCTGGCTGCCGCTGATGGTCTACATCATGCGGAACTTCTTTATCTCGATCCCTCAGGAACTCGACGAGTCGGCGCGCGTAGACGGGTGTACGCACCTCCAAGCGTTCCGTCACGTCGTGCTCCCGCTTGCCCGGCCCGGCTTAGCGGCGTGTGGCATCCTGACGTTCCTATACTCTTGGCGGGAGTTCCTGTTCTCGCTGATCGTGACGCGAACCCTCGCCGCACAGCCCATCTCCGTCGCCGTCTATCGGTTCGTCGGCGACGTCTCGGTCGCGTGGGCGTCGCTGGCCGCCGCCTGTGTGCTGGCGATCATCCCGACCGTCCTCGTCGTGTTGACCTTCCAGCGCTACATCGTCAGCGGGCTGACAGCGGGGGCGTTGAAGCAGTGACGACCGACCAATTCACCGTCCGTAGCTCTCATCCATGAGCGACAGTACCCAGAGCCAAGACCGACCAGACCCGAGCGGCGAACAGCCCGACAGCGACACCCCGGCCTCGCACGACGGCGAGGAGATCAACGTTCGCATCGACGACCTCACCAAGGTGTACGACGAGGACGGCGGCAGCGGCGTCGTGGCCGTCGAGGATCTCTCCATCGACATTCGTCGGGGGGAGTTCCTCGTCTTCGTCGGCCCGTCAGGCTGTGGCAAGACGACGACGCTCCGGACGGTCGCCGGCCTCGAAACGCCGACGTCGGGGCGCATCTGGATCGAGGGCGAGGACGTGAGCGACCTCGAACCCCGCGACCGTGGCGTCGCGATGGTGTTCCAAAACTACGCGCTCTACCCCCACATGACCGTCCGGGAGAATCTCTCGTTTCCGCTTCGGATCCGCAACTATCCGGGCGACGAGACCACAGAGCGCGTCGAGCATACGGCCGAACTGCTGGAGATTTCGGAGTTACTCGACCGCAAGCCGAGCGCGCTCTCCGGCGGCCAACAACAGCGCGTCGCCCTCGGCCGTGCCATCGTCCGTGAGCCGTCCGTGTTCCTGATGGACGAGCCGCTGAGCAACCTCGACGCGAAGCTTCGCGTCCAGATGCGCACCGAACTCAACGAGATCCACAAGCGCGTCGAGAAGACGACCATCTACGTCACCCACGACCAAGCCGAGGCGATGACGCTCGGCGACCGCGTCGCGGTGCTCAACGAGGGACGGCTCCAGCAACTCGGCCCCCCACAGCGGCTGTACGACGAACCCGTCAACCGGTTCGTCGCGGGGTTCATCGGCGAGCCGCCGATGAACTTCATGCCAACCGATATCGTCGCGGCCGACGGCGGCTACGAAGCCCGCGCCGATCAGTTCGGGATCGAACTGCCCGACAACCTCGTCGCCGCCGTCGACGACTGGGGCGGCGATCCGGCCGCGCTGACACTCGGGATCCGGCCCGAGGATATCAACGACGCGCAGGTGGCCGGCGACACAACGACGTCGGCAAACACCATCGAGGCGTACGTCCGGCTGATCGAACCCATGGGCTCGGATAAGTATCTCACCGTCTCGCCGACCGCCGAGGGTCGCCACGAGTTTACCGCGAGGGTGTCGCCCGACAGCGAGATCCGTGAGGACGAGTTCGCCGAACTCAGCATCACCCGGTCGAAGATGCACCTGTTCGACGACGAAACCGGCCACAATATCTCGGTCTGAGACGGACGGCGTCGCGCCGGTGCCGACCGGTCAGTCGGGATCGGGGGTCGGCGCGACGAGGCCGCCGTCCGCGTCGAAGGCCATCGGTTCGGGCTCACGTACGACCCGCAGGTCGTCGCGGCCGCGTGCCTCCTCGACGAGCGCCGTCGAGGCGTACAGCCGCTCCAGCCGCATCGTATCGGTGATACGGGCGACTCTGACCTCGTCGGGATCCACGACGCCGACCGTCGAGAGCCCCGCGATCACCCCGGCACGGTCCGTCTCCATGATGGGCGGGACACGCGAACCGCGGGGGGTGCTGGCGGTGAGTCCGTTGATCACCGCCTTCTCCAGTCGGGTGTCGGCCACGAGGTCACGATGGACGAAGTCAGCCATGCCGATGCCGACCGCGTTGCCCTGTGACGCCGGGGTGAGCGAGCGCACGAAGATCCGCTTGATCGTCGGCGACTCGGGTTCCCCCTCGAAGCCGTAGCCGCGCCGGCCGACGACGTTCGTGTCCATGCCCGGGCCGCTGATATCTTTCCCCATCCGGTCGACCACCAGCAAGTCGAGGTCGTCGAACGGCAGTGTCGGCATGGTATCGTACGCGCGTTCGAGCAACGCCGCCTCGCGTTCCAGAAAGCCGGCAGGGGGGACGCCCTCGACGACGGCGGTGTCGTCGTGTTGGTCTTCGACGACCGCCACCCCGCCGACGACGGGGAGAGCATCGAGGAGCGTCCCCGTGATCTGTGGGATCATCTCGCGAAAACTCCAGTTCACCGCCCCCTCGTGGGCGACTTTCGCCCCGCGTTGCTTGCCCATCCCGATGACGAGCATCTTCGAGAGCCCACTCTCGACGGCGCCGTCGAAGTCGGTGTGGGGTTTCACCCGATTGATCGGGACGATGGCGTCGGCGGCCGCCGCGTTCGCGTCCGCGACGACCGCGAGGCCGTGCTCCGGCGTTCGACCGATCTCCGTGACCGACATGGTCGCCCGGATCTCACAACCGACCGACGACTCGGAGACGCCGAGGGCGTCGAGTTTGGCCCGCTGTCCGTCCGCCGTCGCCCCGCCGTGACTCCCCATGGCAGGGAAGACGAAGGGATCGTATCCACGGGCGTCGAGATCGGCGACGACGCCGCGAACGATCCGTGGAAGGTTCGCGATGCCGCGACTCCCCACGCCCACGGCCACCTCGCCGCCGTCGGGAACGTCGTCGAGCGCCAACGCCTCGACCGCATCGGCTGCCGCGCGCTCGACCGCCGCGGCCGGGATCGGGTCCGTCTCCCAGCGCTGTTCGACGACGCCGAGCGCGGGAAGCTCCCGCTTGCCACACGCTTCGAGGACGGTCGCCTCGGAGATTGGCCCGACGCTCGCCCCGTCGTTGTCGGACATGGCGTGCTCTCCTGTCGGCCGCCCCACACATAAACCCACGCCGGGATCACCCCCGTGATATATCTACGCCGGGGCGTATCTCCACGCATGGTGGAACCCGCGCTCATCCTTCCCCCCGAGCCGGACGAACGGTGGCAACTCGCCAAACAGATGGGCGTCACGCAGGCCGTCATCCACCCGTTGGAGATCGGCGACGGGCGGACGGAGTGGTCGTTCGACGACCTGCTCGGGCTCCGAAACTGGCTCGAAGACGCCGGCCTAGAGTTTGCGGTCCTCGAAGGATCGGTCCCCATCTCCGACCGGATTCGCCTCGGACACGAGGGCCGCGACGAGGACATCGAGACGTTCAAGACCTTTCTCCGGAACTGCGGCCGGGTCGGGGTTCCGGTCGTCTGTTACGACTGGATGGCGGGACTCCGCTGGGCGCGGACCGAGGCCCACGTCGAGTCCCGCGGTGGCTCCTACGTGACCGGGTACACCGACGCGAAACTGCGGGGACGCGACGACGGCGAGGCGGTGACCCACGAACAGCTGTGGGAGGCACTCGAACACTTCCTCGAGGCGGTCGTTCCCGTCGCGGAGGAGGCGGGGGTGAAACTCGGCTTGCACCCCGACGATCCGCCACGCGAGTCGGTGCGCGGGACGCCACGGATCATCACCAGCGTCGAGGCGTACGACCGCGTACTGGACAGCTACGACAGCGAGTACAACGGCATCACGTTCTGTCAGGGGAACTTCGCGGCCATGGGCGCGGACATCCCGGCGGCAATCCGGCGGTTCGGCGACCGGATCAACTTCGTCCACTTCCGCGACGTCGAGGGCGACGGCGACCGGTTCGTCGAGACGTGGCACGACGACGGCCCGACCGACATGCTCGCCGCCATGCGGGCCTACGAGGAGGTGGGGTTCGACGGGCCGATGCGTCCCGATCACGTGCCGACGATGGCCGGCGAGGACAACTCGAACCCTAGATATCACACGCTCGGACGGCTGTTCGCCGTCGGCTACATGACCGGATTGCTCGAAGCCGCGGGCGAGTAGCTACGCCTCGCCGACGACCCAACGATCCGAGAAGGCGGTGCCGTCGGGGCAGGCGGCGTAGGCATGGATGACGTCGCCCGCGGCGTAGATGCCGCCGACTTCCTCGTTTTGCGCCTCCGCGAAGGCGAGGACGAAGGCCGCACTCTCGCCACAGTCGGGGCAGGTGCCCCCGGTCAGCCCGGAGTCGATGTCACCCTCGGCACCCATCGCCTCCTTGGCGAAGGCCATGGCGTCCATGCCGGTGCCGGCCGAGAACAGGCGGCGGCCCTGCTCGCCGGGGACGACGAGGACGACGCCGCCGTCGACGGGGGTGCCGTGGTCGGCGAGCGCGCCGTCGTCGTCGAGGTAGTCGTCGGTGAGATAGAGCGCGATGTGGTCGAGGTAGTCGCCCGCGAGGAAGGCGGCGAGGTCGGGGTCGCTCATACCGTCGGCAGGCGGTCGAGGCGTAAAGAAGGGTCGCTTCCGGACGAGCGACGGCTGACGGTCGACGGGGTTTTGAGGGTCGTCGCCGTCGATCCGCCGTGAACCGATCACAGCTCTCGGGTGTGGCCTACACGGTGTTCGGCGCCGGCCTAGTGGTCGACGGTGCGGTCGACCTGCGCGGGTCGCTGGACGTCCTCTCGGCGCTGACCGCCCTCTTCGGGGTCGGCATCCTACTTGTCGGCGTCGTGAGCGTCGTCGGCGCGGACACCCCACTTGGCGAACGGGTCGGCATCGGCGAGCGGCCGACGTGGGTGATCGTTCTGCTCGCGCTGGCGGGGATACTGTTGCTCGCCGGAGGAGTGCTCCGGCTACTGGTCGTCGTGTAGGTCCTCGGCGATAGAGGCGAGGGAGTCGTCCGGTCGGCGCGTGACCGTATACACCGTCCGGCGACCGGGCACGCGGGCGCCGTAGAGGTGTCCCGGCGTCACCTCGTCGAAGTCCACGCTCCGGCCGGCCTCGAGGTCGGTCCCGCGAACCCACTCGACGAGGCGGTTCGTCCCCTCGCGGTCGCTGCGCGCTAGGCGGCGGTTGTCGTAGGCGCCACGGAGCAGGCGTCCCGACGCGTCGGCGTCGACACGGGCGTGGTACTCGTCGCCGTCGAGAACGAGGCGAACGAACTCGCCGGGATCGAGGACGGCGTCGTCGGGGAGACGAAGGCAGGGCCGACGGGTGCCGCCGCTCCGGGCGAGTTCGGCGCGATACGTCGTCACCGCATCCCCGTCGCTGGCGACGCGGTCGGACACGACTACTCCTCGGCGTCGGCGTCCTCGTCGGCCTCGTCCTCGCCGAAGCCGGCGTCGCCGTCGACGACCTTCACGTTGATCTGTGCCACCGCCTCACTGATCTCGCGGCCACGGACGGTCACGCGCTTTCGCTCGCCGTCACGGGAGGGGTCGAAGCCGACGCCGCCTTCGAGGAGGACCTCCTTGAGCGCCGGGCCGGCGACGTCGGCGTGGAGGGGGCGGCCGGCGTCGTCGGACCCGCCGGTCAGTTCGAGCGTCGTGCCGTCGAGGCCGACGGCGCCGCCGTCGACCTCGTCACCGAGTTCGCGCCCGAGAAATCGGTTCGCGTCCTGTCCGTCGGCCTCGAACTGCTCCGTTCGACCCGTGGCCGGGTCCGAAACGACGACCTTGAAGTCTGCCATGCCCGGATTCAGACGGCCGCCGATAAAAAGCACGTCGAAACCGAGCGTCGCGGCCGACGCGCCCGGGAGCCCGACGACCGCCGGTGGTCGACAGGTAAGTTATTAATAAATTTGCCGCAAATTGCTAGGAATTCCATTACAGAACGCGATTGTTGGCAGGAGGGTTAATATGTGCGTACGGGCTATCACGACCTAATGAGCGACGAGTGCGACTGTACGGCCGGGAGGGCAGAGGGCCACCCGGAGGCGGACGGGGGCGAGCGCTTTCGTGCGTCCGTTCCGGCGATGGACTGTCCCTCGTGTGCTGGGAAGGTCGAGCGGAGCGTCCGGACGCTTGCGGGGGTGCGGTCGGTCGAGACGCGGCCGGCCTCGGGGACGCTAATCGTCGACTTCGACCCCGAGGCGACGACGACGGCGGCGATCCGAGAGCGGGTCGACACGGCGGGCTACGCCGTCGCCGACGTCGAGACGGAGACGTTCGCGGTGCCGTCGATGGACTGTTCGTCGTGTGCCGGCAAGGTCGAGTCGGCGCTGTCCGGTCTGGACGGCGTCGTCGAGTACGACACGCGGCCGGCGTCCGGCCGGGTCGAGGTTCGGTACGACCCCGGGCGGGCGACCCGCGGCGACGTGGTGGCGACGGTCGAGAACGCCGGCTACGAGGTGATCGAGGGCGAGCGGGAGTCGTCGTCGGTCTGGCGGAGTCGACGAGCGCTGAAGACCGGCCTCGGCGCCGTCGCGTTGCTCCTCGGAGTCACCTTCGAGTACGCCCTCACAGGAGCGAACGCGACGCTCGCGTCCGGGTTCGGGCGGACGATCACCGTCGATTGGGCGCTGTACGTCCTCGCGGCAGTGGTGGCCGGGCAGGCCATCCTGCGAAACGGGTGGTACTCGGTGCGGACCCGCAGCCTCGACATCGACTTCCTGATGAGCGCCGGCGTGGTCGGCGCCGTCGCGGTCGATCTCCCCTTCGAGGCGGCGACGCTCGCGGTGCTGTTTTCGGTCTCCGAACTCCTCGAACGCTACTCGATGGACCGCGCCCGGTCGTCGATGTCGGAGCTGATGGACCTCTCGCCCGACACGGCGACGGTGCGACGCGAGGCGCCGGGGACATCGGGAGAGGACGGCGAAGCCGCCGGAGGCGACGAGGAGACGATCCCGGTCGACGAGGTGGCCGTCGGGGACCGAGTGGTGGTGCGACCGGGCAACCGCGTGCCCGTCGACGGCGTCGTCCGCGAGGGTCGGAGTGCGGTCGACGAGTCACCGATCACCGGCGAGAGCGTGCCCGTCGACGTCGCACCGGGCGACGAGGTGTACGCCGGAAGCATCGTCGCCGAGGGCTACCTAGAGGTGGAGGCGACGGCGCTCGCGGCGGAGTCGACGCTGTCGAAGGTGATCGACTTGGTCGAGGACGCCGAACGCGACAAGTCCGAACGCGAGCGGTTCGTCGACCGGTTCGCGTCCTACTACACGCCGGCGGTGGTGGCGCTGGCGGTGGCGACGACGCTCGTCCCACCCTTGCTCGTCGGCGCGCCGTTCGAGACGTGGTTCGTCCGCGGGCTGACGCTCCTAGTCGTCGCCTGTCCGTGTGCCTTCGTCATCAGCACGCCGGTCAGCGTCGTCTCGGGGATCACGAGCGCGGCACGCAACGGCGTCCTCATCAAGGGCGGCGACCGCCTAGAGGCGATGGGCGAGGTGGACACCGTCGCCCTCGACAAGACGGGGACGATCACGACCGGTGAACTCGGCGTGACGGACGTGGTGGGCTTGAACGGGGCGAGCGAGGACGACGTGTTGGCGTGTGCGGCCGCGCTGGAGCGGCGGAGCGAACACCCCATCGCGACGGCCATCGTCGAGTACGCGACCGACGCCGGGGTCGGGGAGCGCGAGGTGACCGACTTCGAGTCGATCACCGGCGAGGGCGTCCGCGCCGACTTGGACGGCATCAACCACTACGCGGGCAAGCCGGCGCTGTTCGAGTCGCTGGGGTTCGACCTCGAGCACGCGCACGTGGCGACCGACGGGGGCCTCGCCGTCGGCGACTTGGAACCCGCGGCCTGTGACCACGGTCAGGGGGCGTATCTCGACCTAGTGAACGACGTGGTTCCGCGCCTGCAGGCCGAGGGCAAGACCGTCGTTCTCGTGGGGACGGCCGACGAACTGGAGGGGGTGATCGCCGTGGCCGATACGGTCCGCCCGGCGGCGGCCGCAGCCGTCGACCGCCTACACGACCTCGGAATCGAGCGGGTGGTCATGCTGACCGGCGACAACGAGCGGACCGCCCGCGCCATCGCGTCGCGAGTGGGGGTCGACGAGGTGCGGGCCGACCTCCTGCCCGACGAGAAGGTGACGGCGATCCGCGAGTTCGCGGCCGACTCCGAGGCCGCCGCGGCCGACGACGCCCGCCTACCGTGGAATCTGACGAACGGCGGCGTGGCGATGGTTGGCGACGGCGTCAACGACGCCCCGGCGCTCGCGGCCGCGACGGTGGGGGTCGCGATGGGCGCCGCGGGCACCGACACCGCCATCGAGACGGCCGACGTGGCGCTGATGGGTGACGACCTGACGCGGCTCCCCTACCTCGTTGCGCTCTCCCAGCAGGCGAACGGCGTCATCAAGACGAATATCTGGTCGTCGCTGGGCGTGAAGCTAGTCCTCGCGGCGGGTGCGCCGCTCGGTCTGGTGAGCGTTATCCACGCCGTCGTGATCGGTGACATGGGCATGAGCCTCGCGGTCACGGGCAACGCGATGCGGCTGGCGAACGTCGATCCGGAGGAGTAATCCTCGTCCGGGTGTCGGACTGGTGGGGGGAAACGATTTTTGCGCCCTCGCCCCCGAGAGGCGGTATGACGACACGGACGCTCGTGGTCGTCGGTCTACTCGTCCTCGCGGGCTGTACGACGCCGTTCGATCCGGGGACGACGGCGGCGACGCCGACCCCAGCCCAAGCAGCGGCCGACGACCCGGCGACGCGATCAGGCGGGACGGCGACGCCGACGGCGCCGGCGGCCACGCCGACGCCGGGCGGAAACCCTTGGGGGAGCGATCCGGTGGTGATCGCCGTCCGTAACCGGGGCGAGCGCGAGCGAGCGTTCGCGCCGCGAGTGCGCGAGGCGGCGGCCTTCTGGGAGGCGAACGACGAGCAGTATCTCGGCTTTCCGGTCCGATACGAGGTGCGCCCCGACGCCGAGAATCCGGACCTCGTGGTTACGTTCACCGACACGCTGCCCGACTGTGGCGGCGTGACCGACGCGGTGGGGTGTGCCCCGCGAATCACCGATCCTCGGATGGTCGAGCGCCCGGAGCAGGTGTGGGTCAAAACGGGCCTGTCGAACGACTCGACGACGCTCGTCACCGAACACGAACTCGGGCACACGCTCGGGCGAGGGCACGACGACGAGCCACAGTCGGTGATGCAGGCGCGGTCGGTCATCTACACCGAACCACAGCCGAACGCGACGGAGCGGGCGTTCCCGTGGGACGACGGCGAGTTCACCGTCCAAGTCGACCGGGAGAACGCCTCGGACCCGGACGGCGTCGACCGACAGGTCGGACACACCCTGTCGTACTACGAGGCGGGCGCGCCGGCGATGCCCGGCAACCTCACCTTCGAGCGGACGGGCGCGGCGGACGCGACGATCCGAGTCCAGTTCGGCGCGACGCCAGCCTGTGGGGCATCGAGTGGCTCGTGTGTCAACACGTACGGCACCGATCCGGACGGCGACGGCGCCATCGAGACGTACACTAGGGTCGAGATTCGGCTGGTCGACCTCGACACCGAGGCGGTAGGGTGGCACGTCGGCTACTGGCTGGCACACGTCTTCGGTGCCGAAGCCGACGGCGAGAAACCCCCGCCGTTCCGGGACGCGAGCTACCGCGAGCGGCGGAGCGAGTGGTGGCGATAGTGGACGAGAACCGCCTCGACGCCGCGCTCGGTGACGCCTTCGACGCCGACGCGGGGGAGCGTCGGGCGGTGGTTCGGGCGGCCCGCGACCTGACGGACGCCGGCCGTCTGGCGGCCGACCGGGGGACGCCGCTGGCTACCGAGACGCTCGTCGCGGAACTCGCCGACGCCCCCGAGGGCTCGTCGCTCGCCGAGCGGTGGAACTGGTGGGTCGGCGCACTCGACGTCGCGTACGGCGGCTACGCCGAATTCGAGGTTCGTCGGTACGAGGAGGACGGCAGGCGTGGTTGATCTCCACACAAGTGTATCTGCGCCGAGCAAAGCTGTCTTGCTGTATCGGCGCGAAAACCACAACTACGCCCGGACTAGGGAAAAAGTACTTGACGAACGCGGGCGGAGAGATGACGATGGAAGAGAGCGCCGACCGCGAGGCGGGCGTCCTGCGGAGCAAGCGCGCTGCGACCAGATATCAGATCCTCGTCGGGATCGCGGAGCGACAGCCGGCCGTCAGTCAGCGGGAGATCGCTGACGACATCGGCATCACCGCACAGGCGGTGAGCGACTATCTTCAAGGGCTCATCGAGGAGGGCTACGTCCGGAGTCCGGGACGCGGGCGGTACGAGGTGACCAAGGAGGGCGTCGACTGGCTCATCGGGCGGACGGACGAACTCCGGGGGTTCGTCGGCCACGTCGCCGAGGACGTGATCGGGCAAGTCGAGATCGAGACCGCACTCGCCACGGCGCCGATCATGGAGGGTGAGGCCGTCTCGCTGTCGATGCGCGACGGCGTCCTCCGGGCGACGCCCGGCGCAACCGGAAGCACAACCGCGGTTGCGGTCACGAGCGCCGATCCGGGGCGGGACGTGGGCGTCACCGACTTCGAGGGCGTCCTCGATTACGACCTCGGGCGCGTGACCGCCGTCTCGATCCCGCGGGTGCAGGACGGCGGGAGCGCGGCGGTGGAGACGGCGACCTTCGCCGGCCACGCCGCCGACGCGGACCTAGTCGCGACGGCGGGGACCGAGGCGTACGCGGCGGCGCTAGCGGCCGACCTCGACCCCGACGTGCGCTTCGGGACGCCGGCGGCCGTCGGGGCGGCCGCCGCCCGCGGGCTGGACGTCCTGTTGCTCGCCGCCGCGGACGAACTCTCGACACACCTAGATCGCCTCCGGGACGGCAATATCAACTACGAAGTCGTGGACACGGCGGAGTGATTCGGCTGGCGGCGTCGCCCCCGGACGGCCGACACGGGCGTCGTCAGCCGTCGCCCGCTCCGTCGCGCCGGCGGGCGAGCGCCACGATGGCCTGTCCGTACGCGACCCCGCCGTCACCCGGCGGGACGGCGTCCGGGGCGAGGAAGGTGTGGCCCGCGTCCGCGACGCACGCACGCAGTCGCCGCGAGATGGCGTCGTTGTAGGCGACGCCGCCAGTGAAGCCGACGGCGTCGACACCGCGGTCGGCGGCGGCCTCGACCGCGATGTCCGCGAGTCCGCGTGCGAGCGTGTCCTGTGCCGTCGCGGCGATATCGGCGGCCGACAGCTCACCCGTCAGCTCGGCGAGCGTTCCGACGAGCGCGTGCGTGTCGAGGACACGACGCCCCGCATGGGTATCGAACGGGAGAGACACCGGGTGGGCATCCCCGTCGGCGGCGGTCGCCTCGAGCCGCTGTGCTGGTTCCCCCTCGTACGTCCGCCGGTCACAGACGCCCAAGAGGGCACCGACCGCGTCGAGATACCGGCCGGCGCTCGTGGTCGTCGGCGCGTTCACGTCGCCAGCGGCCTGTCGTCTAACCACGGCAGCGTCGGACGGCGAGTCGACGGCGTCCGTCGCGACGAGGCGCTCGTCGATGCGGTCCGGATCGGCGAGCAGATCCGCGAGGATCCGCGCCGGATACTCGACGGCCGCCTCGCCGCCCGGCAGAGTGAACGGCGAGAGACCGCCGACCCGCTCGTATCCCCGATAGGTGACGTCGAGCACCTCGCCACCCCAGACGGTCCCGTCCGAGCCGTATCCCGTTCCGTCGGCGGCGACGACGATGGCCCGCTCGACGCCGTGTTCGGCGCACAGTCCCGCGGCGTGTGCGTGGTGGTGCTGGACGGCGACGGGACCGTCCATGCCTCGGTTGGCGTACCGTTCCGCCTCCGCCGTCGTCTGGAAGTCGGGATGGCGATCACGGGCGACTACGGCCGGGTCGATACCGGTGAGGTCGCGCAGGTGGGCGACGGCCTCGCGGTGGAACGCCGTCGTATCTGGCCCGGTCACGTCGCCGAGGTGTTGGGAGAGGACGACGCGGTCGCCCTCGGCGAGAGCGACGGTCGCGTCTCGTTCCGGGCCGACCGCTAGCACGGGGGAGCCGTCGTCGGCCACGGGGTTCGGAAGTGCGCGCGGCGTCCAGCCACGGGAGCGCCTGACGAACCGCGTGGCGCCGTCGACCACCCGGAGCACGCTGTCGTCACACCGAGCGACGACGTCCCGGTCGTGGAAGAGTCCCCCGTCGACGACGTCGTCCAGACGGGACCGGACCGCCGCGGCAGTCGTACACATCGGCCCCCCGGGCATGTTGGCGCTCGTGGCGACCAGCGGCCCGTCGACGTGATCGAATAGGAGGTGATGCAGGCCGGCGTACGGGAGCATGACACCCACCGTCGACAGCCCCGGCGCGACGGCGTCCAGCCAGTCCACCGCGGCCGTCCGGTCGAGAAGGACGATCGGTCGCCGAACGTCCCGCAGGGCCGTCCGCTCGGCGTCGCCGACGCGGGCGAACGACTCGACGGCGTCGAGAGAGGGCGCCATACAGGCGAAGGGTTTGGCGGGGCGGCCCGTGCGCGAGCGGAGGCGGTCGACCGCCGCCGGATCGGTCGCGTCACAGACGAGGTGGACGCCGCCGATGCCCTTCACTGTGAGGATGTCGCCGTCGGCGAGGCCGTCGGCGGCGGCACCGAGCGCGTCGCGCCCGCGCGAAACCGTCCGGCTGTCGACCTCGAAACGCAGCGTCGGTCCGCAGTCGGGGCAGGCGATGGCCTGCCCGTGGTAGCGGCGGTCGGTCGGCGTCTCGTAGGACTCCCGGCAGGCCGCACACATCGGGAAGTCGTCCATCGCCGTCCGGGATCGGTCGTAGGGGACGCCCCTGACGGCGGTGAACCGCGGACCGCAGTCGACACAGGCCGTCGCCCAGTAGCCGTGATAGCGGGAGTCGGGATCCCGCATCTCCGAGAGACACGCGTCACAGACGCCTGTATCCGGCGGCACCGGCGTGTCGAGCGCCTCTTCCGGTCCCGCGGTCGAATCCCGAATCTCGAAGGATTCGGTGCCGCGTGGCACACCCCAAGAGACGTCGACCGCGTCGACCGACGCCAGCGGCGGTGCGTCCGTTCGGATCGCCGCAACGACACGCTCGACGTCGGCCGGTGTCCCCTCGAAGGCGGCCTCGACGACGCCGCCGGCGTTGCGGACGTAGCCCGTGACGCCGGCGTTGACGGCGGTTCGGTAGACGAACGGGCGAAACCCGACGCCCTGAACGACACCGGAGACGCGGACGGCGGCACGACGTTCGGCGGACATCCTCACCCCAAGTGTTCGTCTGCGCCGTGAGGGTGGCCGTGGTGGTCGTGACCGCCGGCGCGAACTCCATCGAGGAACGACGCCAGCGGTTCGACGCCATCACCGTCGCGGGCGCTGGTGCGGAACAGGTCCATCCCCGGGGCCACGTCCGCGACGTCGGCGGCCATTCGGTCGATGTCGGCCCCCACCGCGTCGGCGAGGTCTGCCTTGTTCACGACCGCGGCGTCGCAAGCTTGGAAGAGCAGTGGGTGTTTGCGTACCACGTCGTCGCCCTCGGTCGTGCTCACGACGAGGACGCGAAGTTGGGCTCCGAGCGGGAAGTCCGCGGGACAGACCATGTTGCCGACGTTTTCGACGTAGAGCGTATCCAGCGCGTGGAGGTCGAAGTCGGCGAGGGCGTCCTCGATCAGGCCCGGATCGAGGTGACACTCCTTGCCGGTGGTGACGTTCGTGACGGCGACGCCGTGGTCTCGGTAGCGGCTCGCGTCGTCGTCGCCGGCCACGTCGCCGACGATGACGCCGATCCGTTCGTCGGCCGGCGCCCGCTCGATGAGGCGCTCAACGAGGGTGGTCTTGCCGCTCCCGGTCGCCCCGAGGAACTCGGCGACGAAGACGCCGTGCTCGTGGACGATCCGTTCGTGCAGATCCCGCGCCTGTGCGCGAAACTCCGCGAGCACGTCGTCGCCCGTCTCCGTCTCGGCCGCGTCGTCGTGTCCGAATCGGTGGGTGCGGGCGACAGGCGACGCCTCGCGGCGTCCGAACAGGGCCGCGAACAGGTGGTCGATTGGCGGACGATGCGTCGAGTGTGCGTGAACGTGTCTCATGTGTTAGTCCTCCGTGTCGGTCGCGTGGGTCGTCGCCGGCGTGTCGGGGACGGTGACACTCGCCAGACGACACTCCGTCCCGCGGGTAAACTCGGTCGGGCCGCCACACTCCGGACAGCGCGCTGTCGGCACCACCGCGGCGGCACCCTCGAACGACGGGGGGTCGCCAGCCCAGCCACACTCGCAGGTCGCTCGCGGATCGACGAGGTCGATGTGTACGGTGAGGTCGGCGTCGAACGTCGCCTCGGCGACGGTCTCGATGCAGAAGCGCAACTGCGTCGGGTTGACGTGCGTCGCCGCCCCGAGTTCGACCGTGATGGCCTCGACGCGGGCGGCGTCGTGATCGTGGTCGGCGGCCGCCGCCGCGGCGTGATCGAGCAACGCCTCCGCCACGCTGAGTTCGTGCATCGTCAACAGATCCGCGGCAACTGTTCGCCCTCCGGTTCGCTCAGATAGCGGCGCCCGAAGCCGGTGTCGAGGACGACCCGCCCCGTGTGCTCTGCGACGGCCTCGCCGACGACGGCGGCGTCCGCGCCGAGTGGCGTGGCCCGGAGTGCGTCGACGACGGCGTCCGCGGTGGCAGCGTCGACGCCGAAGACGACCGTCCCCTCGTTTGCCACGTCGAACGGGTCGATCCCTAGGAGTTCGCCGGTAGCGGCGACCGAGTCGCGCACCGGCACGGCCGTCTCGTCGACGAGGGCACCGACGTCGGCTTTCCGGGCCATCTCGTTGAGCGCCGTCGACAGGCCGCCACGCGTCGGGTCCGTCATCGCGGTGACGGTGCCGGCGTCGAGGGCGGCCGCGACGAGGTCGTTGACCGGCGCGACGTCGCTCGTCAGATCGCCCTCGATGTCGAACCCCTCGCGCTCGGCTAGGAGCGTGATGCCGTGATCGCCGACCGGGCCGGAGACGACGAGTTTGTCGCCCGGCGAGAGGCCGGCGTCGGGAACGTGCTCCCCCTGCGGCAGGACACCGACACCGGTCGTGTTGATCACGACGCCGTCGACGTCGCCGCTGCCCATCACCTTCGTGTCGCCGGTCGTAACCGCACAGCCCGCCGCCTCGCAGGCGGCCTGCATCGAATCGAGAACGTCCTCCAGCAACCCGACGGAGACGCCCTCCTCGACGACGAGCGAGCAGGTCAGCGAGAGCGGCTCCGTCGCACCCATGACGGCGAGGTCGTTGACCGTCCCCGAGACGGCCAGTCGCCCGATGTCTCCTCCCGGGAAGGAGAGCGGCGAGACGACGTGGCTGTCGGTCGTGACGACCACCGACCGATCACCTATCTCGTGAACCGCGCCGTCGTCGAGGGCGTCGAGGCCGACCGCGAGTCCGTCCGCGTCGCCGCCAAACCGCGGGACGACGCTGTCTTCGAGGAAGTCACGGGTCCGCCCCGTGCCGCCACCGTGTGCGACGGTGACCGTCTCCTCGTCGCGGGCGTCGTCGCTCATAGCTCCGGATGGCCCCCGTACTCGTGTCGGATCTTGCAGGTGCCCTCGTCGGAGACCATACAGGCACCGACCGGGTTCTGTGGCGTACACTCCTCGCCGAACAGGGCACAGTCCTCCGGCGTGGCGGTGCCGGCCATGATGTCGCCACAGATACACTCCTCGGTGAGTGGGTCGCCGTCGCCCGAGACAGGGTCGACGTCGAACTGCCGGCGGGCGCTGTGTGCGGCGTACGCCTCACGGAGGACGAAGTTGGCGTCCGGGATGTCGGCGATGCCGCGCCACTCGCCCGAGGTCAACGCGAACACCTCGTCGATAGCGCTCATCGCCGCCTCGTTGCCGTCACGCGAGACACACCGGGGATAGGCGTTGTCGAGGCCGCTCGTCCCCGACTCGACGAACTCCAAGATGCGCCGGACGCCGTAGAGCACGTCGAGCGGTTCGAACCCCCCGACGACGACCGGCGTGTCGTACTCGTCGACGAACTCCTCGAAGAGCCCGTAGCCCGTGATCGTCGCGGCGTGTCCCGCGGCGAGGAACGCGTCGACGTCGGTGTCGGGCATCTCCGCGACCACCTCCATCGCGGGCGGGACGTACTTGTGTGCCGAGAGGACGTAGAAGTTCTCCGGAGGGTCGGCTTGGAGGACGGCCGCGGTGGGGGCGGCGGTCGTCTCGAAGCCGGTTGCGAAAAAGACCACGTCCTCGTCGGGGTGGGCGGCCGCGTACTCGACCGCCTCGCTCGCGCTGTAGACGACTTCGACCGCTGCCCCCTCGGCTTTGGCGTCCGCGAGGCTCTTGACGGTTCCCGGCACCCGAAACATATCGCCGTAGGTCGCGACGGTCGTGCCGGCTTCGGCCAGCGCCACTGCCTCGTCGACCTCCGGCATGTTCGTCACACACACCGGACAGCCCGGACCCATCGTCACCGACAGATCGGACGGGAGCATGCTCCGTAGGCCGAACTTGGCGATGACCTGTTCGTGACTGCCACAGACGTGCATGATCTCGACCGGATCGTCGATGCGCTCCATCTGTGTCTCGATGTCGGCGGCGAGTTCTTGGGCCGCCTCCGGATCGCGGAACTTCAGGTCGTCGGCCTCAGTCGCCATCGGTATCACCCGGGACCGCCGCGTCCGCCTCCGCCTCCGCCTCGGCGTCGCCCTGCTCCCCGCCGAGGTCGATGTCGGCGCCACGGGGGGCACCGATCTCGTCGAGTGCCTCGTCGACGTCGTCGCCGAAGAGCGACTCGTAGATGGCCATCGTCTCCTCGACCTCGCGTTCGGGGATCTTCCGGATGGCGAAGCCGGCGTGATTGAGGATGTAGTCGCCGACCTCGACGGCGTCGCCGACCACGTCGAGTCGGACGCGGCGTTCGACACCCCAGAAGTCGGCGACCGCCTCCGTGCCGTCGATCTCGCGGATCTCCCCGGGGACGCCGAGACACATCAGCGCCCACCTCCGTCGCCACCGTGTCCGACCTCCGCGCCGAGGAGTTCGGGGTCGCCCGGTAGCAGGCGGTCGGGACGGAAATGCCCCTTGACGTGGTGACCGCGCGCCTCGTGGTCGTCGATGCTATCCTTGTCGATCCGTTCCTCGCAGTCGGTGCAGTACCAGTGTCCGTTCATGCTGACGTGAGTCGTGATTCGATCAGCGACACGAGGTCGGGGAGCGCCGCCGCGACGGGGTCCGAGAGTTCGACCCCTGGTTCGAGACGGGCGGGGACGACGCCGACGAGCGACACCCGGTCGGGCAGGTCGTAGGCGGCGTCGCCGACGCTGAGCGCGTCGCTGAAGCTGAAGTCGTGCATCGTTACCTCCGGGGGCTCCGTGGCCGGATCGTCGAGGCGGAACGCACGAACCGTTCCCGGCTCGTCGTCCAGCGCGAGGGCGTCGACCACGATTGCCCGATCCGTGCCGCTCATCGCCTCCAGCGCTAGGAAGGCCGTCGTCCCGGCGTGAGTCGCCGTCACGCCCGCCGGCAGCGAGCGCTCGTGGAGGCGTTCGACGGCGTGGTAGCCGACGCCGTCGTCGCGCATGACCATGCTCCCGACGCCGACGACGGCCTGTGTCGCGTCCGTCGACGCCCGAACCGGCTCACTGCTCGTCGTCATCCTCACCCCCGAGGACGTACGCCTCCATGTCGCCGAACACCATCGACCGGAGCGTCGCCCGGTTGCTCGGCAACACCGCGAAGTAGACGTGGCCGACGATCATCGCGACGATGAGGAAAAACACCAGCAGGTGGATCTGTTTCAACACCACGAAGCCGACGTAGCCGTCCAGCACGCCCAGCAGCTCGATCCACCACGCGGGGTCGGTGCGCATCTCCGCGTACATCCCGAACCCGGTCAGCGCGAGGACGCCGAATAGGATTCCCACCCACCAGAAGAACGTCTTCTGCATGGGGTGGTAGGCCACCCAGTCGCCGTCCGTCTCGTCGTAGGTCTGCCGGGCCGCGTGATAGCCCGGGATGTACGACTTGAGGCCGACGAAGGCCTGACCGACCCGGACGGCGACACGGATGTCGGTCAGTTCGGCCAGTTGGCGGTGGCCGTCGACGTAGACGTGATACAGCGGGAAGAGGACGAAGAAAAAGGACAGCAGGAGGATCCCCGCCCAGAGGTGGAGGCCGAACGCGAGGTAGTAGCCGTCCCACGGGACGACGTTGAGCGGGCCGTACGTGCCCGTCCAGATGGCGTAGCCGGTGGCCATCAGGACGAACATCAGCAACGCCTGCACCCAGTGGGAAACTCGCGCGCCCAAGCTGTGGCGTTCGACCGTGACACGCCCCTTCAGCGCTTGCACGCGCCGGTACCGGTCGTCGGCTTCCTCGGGCGACGCGAACGCCGCGCGGACGAGCGCCCCGACCCGTCGGCGGAGAGACGCCGCGTCGTCCGCACCCGCGCCCGATCCGGATTCGGAGGCGGTCACGGCTCGTCGACCTCCTCGCCGGCGACGGGCGTATCGCCGACGCCGGTCATCGCGCCGCCCGGCGACGCCGGGGTGATCTCTTCGGTGTAGCTTGCCTCGGGACTCTCGACGTGGACCGAACACGCCAGACACGGGTCGAACGACCGCACCGTTCGCATGACGTCGATCGGATTCTCCACGTCCTCGACCGTCATCCCCTCGACGGCCGTCTCGAAGATGCTCGGCGTCCCAGACTCGTCGCGTGGGCCGAGGTTCCAGAGCGTCGGCGTGATGATCTGGTAGTTGGTGATAGTGCCGTCCTCGACTTTCACCCAGTGGGAGAGCGCACCGCGAGACGCCTCCCAGAGGCCGACACCTTCGCCGCTGAAGTCGTCGCTCCAGCCGACGTTGACCGTCCCGTTGGGGTCGATGTCGTCGAGGATGTCGAGGATCTGGTCGCGGAGGAGCAGGGCCTCCTGTGCCCGCGCGATCAGGCGGTTGAGCGTGCTGCTTTTCGTGGGGTCGCCGCCGAGCGTCGCCCGCAGATCGAACGGGTCCCGCTCCGTGACGATCAGGCGCGCGAGCGACCCTGTCTCCATGTTCATCCCGTCGTACCGCGGGGCTTTCCCCCACGAGTACGCGTCCGCCTTGTCCGGATCGGGTTTGGGCGGGGACGCCTCCATCGGCGACCCGCCGGAGTCGTCGGTGTACCACGACCGTGCCGTGCTCTCGGTGATCGCCGCCTTGATCTCCGCGTCGCTCGGGTGAGAGAGTTCGCCGTCGACGTAGATTCCCGCCGGAATCTTGTCCTCGCCGTTCGCGTCGGGATAGATGCCGTTGCAGTAGTACCGGCCGGGTCCGACGCCGAAGTCGTCGGCGCCGGCCTCCTTGGCGGCCAAGAGAATGGAGACGATGTCGTGCAGCCCCGCGCCGAGCGAGTCGTCGAACTCGCCGTTGCGGACGTTCTCGACGACGTCGGGCACGGCGTCGGTCGGCCCGAGCCACTCGCTGACGAACGCCACCTGATCGCGGATCTGTTGGAGCTTCTCGATGGTGGGGTTGGCCGACATGCCGCCGGGTGCGTACGTGAGGGGGTGTGGCGCCTTCCCACCGAACTCGGCGAAGCCTTGGAGTAGTTTCCGCTGGGCCTCCAAGGCGGACGTGTAGCCCTCGCCTTCCATCGGATCGAGACGCGTCAACCCCGTGTCGGCGACGGCGTCGCTGTAGTCCGGCCCCACGAGCGCGAACATGTGGACCGCGTGGTTCCACAGCGTCGCCATGCTCTCGAGGAGGTTGCGCATCTTCCGTGCGGTCTCCGGGATACCGTCGAACACACCCGCGTTCCGGGCCGCGTTCTCGATGGCGAGCAGCGACGTCTGTCGGTGGACGGAAAAGCAGACTCCACACACCCGCTGTGTGAACACCGGCGCGTCGGACGGCGGCCGGTTCAACACGACCAGTTCCATGCCGCGGAACATGTCCATGTGGCTTTTGGCCTCCGTCACCTTGCCGTTCTCCACGTTCAGGGTCGTGCTGTGGTGACCCTCGATGCGCGTCGTCGGATCGATTTCGATCTCCGGCATCGGTCAGTCCTCCGTGCTCCGGCAGTCGCAGTCGTCGCAGTCACAGTCGTGGGTGTCGGCCCCGGGGTCGCCCTCGGCCGCGGCGTCGTCGGTGTCGCCGTAGCCCGTCGCCTTGCGGACGGCGTGGGCGCCGATGCCGGCGACGGTGGCCCCGACGGCCGTGAGCCCCGCCGTCTCGATGTCGGTCATCGCGAGGCCCTGCTGCTCGATGGGTTCGTAGAACGGCGTCATGTTGTCCCAGAATCCCGGTTCCATACAGCCGATACACGGCGCGCCGACGTTCCGACAGACGCTCGTCCCGTCGTTCCAGAGGCGAACCGAGTCGTCACAGTGGCAGTACGGCCCCTTACAGCCGACGGTGTAGAGACACTTCTCGGAGTCCTCGCCGACGTGGTCGACGAACTCGCCGCGGTCGAAGTAGCCCCGGCGCGAACACTGATCGTGAACCAGTGGGCCGTAGAACGCCTCCGGCCGGTTGTACTCGTCCAACTCGGGCGTGTGTCCGTTCAGCAGCGTCGCCACCGTCAACAGCACGTAGTCGGGGTGAGTCATACACCCCGGGACGTTGATGACCGGCAGCCCCGCGTTCGAGGTGAAGTCGGGGCCGAGAACACCTTGGTCGCCTTCCTGATGGGTGAACTGAACGCCCTTGGCCCCGGTGACGTTGGGGTCCATCCACGGCCCGTCCTCCGGGTCGTCCATGACGGCCGGCGCGCCGTTTTCCGCGGATTGCCACCCGCCGTAACAGGCACACGTGCCGATGCCCATCACGTACTCCGCCTCGGGGGCGAGTTCCTTCACCCAGTCGACGATGGGTTTGCGCCGACCGCGTTCGTCCCGTCCGAACGTCGCCGCGGAGGGAATCTTGGTCGGGATCGCCCCTTCGATCATCAGGATGTCCGGCGAGTCGCTCATCGCGTCGATGGCCGCTTGGCCCGTCTCCGCCATCAACTCCGGGTGGTAGGTGACATCCAGTTTGAACTCCGCGATTGCCTCCTCGAGGCTCGGTGACGTGCCCTGAAGCGTCGACATCGTGCACGCGGAACAGGTCTGTCCTTGGAGCCAGACGACCTCCTTCGAGCCGTTGGTCGCCCGATCCAGCGCCGCGGCGACGTCCGAACTGTACCGTGTCATGACCGATCCGGCCGCGGCGCCGCCGACGAGTTTCAGGAAGTTCCGGCGCAACGTCCCGCCGCCACCGCCGTTCGATGTTCCCGACTGGGTCATATCCCCCTATGGAAAGATGATGCATGTTAAACCACACAGCAATTACAGCGGAGTGAAAACAACGGCCACGAACCGACACCGGCCCGTCCAGACGCTCAGACGGAGATTTCGTCGCCGACGGCGGGCGCCGTCGCGTCGGCGCCGTCGTCGACGAGTTCGGCGGCGAACGTCTCACAGCGGTCGCCGTGGTTGATCAGGATCGGCGTGTCGTGGTACGAATCGAGAAACGCACGGAGGCCACGCCGATCCGCGTGTGCCGAAAAGTCGTACTGTTCGACCTGCGCACTCACGGGCATGACGCGGCCGTCGATTTCGGCGCGCCCCGACTCGACGAGATTCCGCCCGGGAGTTCCCTCGACCTGATAGCCGGTCATCGTGATCTTGTTCATCGGGTTCGACCGGATTGCGGGGATATACGTCATCGCGGGGCCGCCGGACAGCATGCCGCTGGTGGTGATGATCGCGGCGCTCTGGTCGGTGATGCGCTTGCGCTGTCCGTCGCGGCCGGTGACGAATCGGGCGTGAGACGCCGCACGCCGAAACGCGTCGGCGTCCCGGACGAACGCGGGGTACTGTCGGAGCATCTCGGTGACTTGCTTGCCCATTCCGTCGACGTAACACGGGATGTCGTGCGCCGCACAGACGAGCATCATCTCTTGGGTGCGCCCGATGGCAAAGGCCGGGACGACGACCGTTCCTCCCTCCCAGAGCGTCGTCTTGACGCTCTGTGCGAACCGCTTTTCCACGGCCGCCCGGTCGTCGTGGTCGACGTCGGCGTAGGTGCTCTCACAGACGACGACGTCCGCGTCGGGTCGTGCGGTCGTCCCCGAGACGAGTCGTTGGTCGTCGGTGTGGAAGTCGCCGGTGTAGAGCAGGCGGGTGTCGCCGTCGTCGACGGTGACGTGGGCGCTGCCGGGAATGTGGCCCGCGTTGTGAAACGTGACCTCGTGGCCCGCCGCCGCGAACGTCTCCCGGTAGCCGTGCGTTCGCGACCCTTCTGTGACGCGCTTGACGTCGTTCTCCGTGAACGGACAGTGGTACGTGCCGCCGTGGAGCTTCAGCGTGTCGCGCGCGAGCGTGAGCGCGAGTTCGTACGTCGGTGGCGTCCAGTGAATCGGGGGACGATTGTCGCCGGAGAGTAACGACGGAACCGCACCCACGTGGTCGAGGTGTCCGTGGCTGACGACGACCGCATCGGGCTCCGGCGTCTCGACCGGGAACCGCGGCGGATTGCCCGTCAGCATCCCGAAATCGAGAAGGAGGGCGTCGTTCACGAGGATGGCGCTCCGGCCGACCTCGTGAGCGCCGCCCAGAAACCGGATATCCATCGACGGAGCGTAGTCGGCGGTCAGTGTTGGGTTCGTCGATCCGTGCCTCGCTCCGCGACGACTACGACGTGCCGGAGATGCGGGAGGGCGTCGTGGGCCCGGCGGATCCGCTCGGTGACGGCCGCCGGGTCGAGGCCTAGGCGCCGAAGGCCGGCGGCGAGCGGATGCCCGTCGAGTACGGCCGCCAGCCGCAGGTACAGTCCGGTCCACGTCCGAAACCGGCCGACGCTGTGTGCCGTGACGTCCTCGAATCGGTGGACGTCGAGGTGTGCCGCGACGACACGCTCGTACTCGTCGGCGGCGAGCAACGGCGGCATGTCCCACGCGTCGGCGAAGGCATCGACCGTGCGGCGGGCGTCGGCGGCGTCGGCTCGCATCACGAGATCTGAGCAGAGGAGGACGCCCCCCGGTTCGAGAACGCGCCGCAGTTCGGCGAAGACGGCGGCGGTGTCGGGCACGTAGACGACCGCGTCGGCCGCGACGCAGGCGGGGACCGCGTCTGTAGCAAGCGGGAGGCGGGTCGCGTCGCCGACGACGAACGTCGCGTCGACGCCGGCCGACTGGGCCGTGTCGGTCGCCCGGCGAGCGTTGTAGGGGACGAGGTCGACGCCGATCACGTCGAAGCCGAACCCCTCGGCGAGGCGGACGGCGGGGCCACCGCGCCCACAGCCGAGGTCGAGGAGACGAACGCCGTCGGTCGCGGGGAGTGCGGCCGTGAGTCGAGCGCCGAGTTCGTCGGCGAGTCGCGACTGACTCGACCCGACGGCGTGGGGGAGATACCACGGGGAGTAGCCGAGGTTGAGGAAGGCGTCGGTGTCGAACAGGTGATCGAACCCGCGCCAGATGTCGGCCCGTTCGCCGCGGCCGGAGAACTGATCGGCGATCCGATCCCGGAGGTCACGGCCCATCTACCCGCGCTCGGACACCTCCGAGTAACAGTACGCCGACTCGTCACAGTACGCCAAGTCGGCACAGCCGCGGGGGCGCTGGTAGTCGATGTCGCGGTGGCGCCGGAGGTAGGTCACGTAGCCGTCGTCGACGCGGTCGAGGATGTCGTGACAGAGCCACTTTTCGCCGAGCCACGACGCGCCGAGGGATCGGTAGGGACAGAGAAAGATCGTCCGTTCGACGTCGTCGACCTGTGGCGTCTCGACGATGTCGACGCCGACGAGGCGGTAGGCCAGTCGGAGACGACGGGCGACGGTCGTCGGGGTGTCGGCACCGAGAAAGAGGACGTGTGCGACCGCGTAGCCGAACGCGTGCAGCGCCGCTCTGAGCATACAGGCGATACGATCCCCGCCCCGAAATACGTGGCCCCTACGGGTCGAGGACGTACTCGATCCGATCGACGTCTGCCCCCTTCGAGACGCGGTTCGTGAGTCGGACGGCCCCCACCTCACCCAGTCGGTCGACGTGGGTGCCGCCGCAGGGACACAGGTCGAAGTCGTCGATGGCGACGACCCGGAGCGGGTCGACGCTCTCGGGGATCAAGTCGAGTTGTGTCCGCCCCTCGGGCACCGCGTCCTCGACGGCCGCCCGCGGACGTTCGGTCTTCTCGACGGGGAGATCCCGTTCGAGGACTTGGTTGGTCAGGCGCTCGATTGTCGCCACGTCGTCGTCGTCGAAGTCTGCGGGTTCGAAGTCGATCCGGGCGCCGTCGACCGAGACACGGTTGCCGACCGTCGCCGCCCCGTACTCGTCGAGAACGACCCGCGAGACGACGTGCTGAGCGGTGTGAGTCCGCCGGAGTCGGTCACGCCGATCGGCGTCGATCCGGCCGGTGACGGTCGTGCCAAGGTCGGGGAGTGGCCCCTCGACGTCGGCGACGTGGTGGCGTACGTCGCCGTGGTTTTTTTGCGCGTCGACGACGGCCGCGCGCCCGTCGTCCCACGACAGGTCGCCGTGGTCCGGGGGCTGGCCGCCACCGCCAGGGTAGAAGTACGTCCCGTCGAGGACGACGTAGTCGTCGGTCACCTCGGTTACAGTCGCCTCGAACGTGGTGACACCGTCGGCGTCGGGGAGGTAGCGGAGGTCGGTCACACGCGAGAGATGGGCCCGGAGGAACAAAATGGATCGGCTAGGGCCGAACCGCTTCGAGAATCCGGGAACGCGCCCCGGGGTACTTTACGCCCCCGTGTGAAGCGTGGCGGGAGGTGTAATAGCTATGCACGATCCGTCCGATTGGTCCCGGCGCGAGTTCGTGATCACCGCCCTCCTCGGAACCGGCGCGACGGCCGGCTGTACGGCGCGAGGGCAGACGACCGAAGACGGCGGTCACGAACACGAGCAGAACTGTGGCTGTCTCGACGAGTGGCTAGCCGACGCGAACGGCTACGAGGGGGCAGTCGAGCGGTACCCCCCCGACGCCGATCCGACGGTGACGGTGGGCGACGGCCGCGGGGTGGGCGACGGCCACGACGCGTTCGGTCCCGCCGCGGTTCGTGTCGTTCCCGGCACGACCGTCACGTGGGAGTGGAGCGGCCACGGCGACCCCGCGAACGTCGTCGCCGTCGACGGGACGTTCGATAGCGGCAGTCCCGTCGGGTCTCACGGGACGACGTTCAGTCACCGGTTCGAGACGCGGGGCACCTACCGCTACGTCTCGGAGCCGACGCGTGACGCGGGCATGCGGGGTGCCGTCGTCGTCGCAGACCCCCCGTCGAGCGACTATCCGGCCGTCGACGAGTGGTTGGCGGGCGTGAACATCTACGACGGGACGGTCGCCGACTGGCGGGACTTCCAGTCACCCATCGTCACGGTCGGCTCCGCCGAGGGGGAAAGCGAGTTCACGTTCTCCCCGCCGGCGGCCCGCGTATCGACCGGGACGACCGTTCGCTGGGTGTGGACGGGCGGCCCCCACCAGATCCGCTTCGAAGACGCAGACCTCGAAACCGAGGTGTACACGGAACCTGGCGTCCAGTTCGAACACACCTTCGAGGAGCCAGGGACCTACCGCTACACCTGTGGGCCACACCGCTCCATCGGCGCGAAGGGTGCCATCGTCGTCGAGTCAGAGGCGGAGTCGGCGTGATACCGTCGACCTGATCGCGGGCCCTCGTCACTCCGGGGACGCCACGGGCCCGAACTCGTCGACCGGCATCACGGAGTAGTCGACGCTGAGGGTGTCTTGGGTCGCCCGGATCTTGCCGACGAAGGTAGAGATAGTCTCCAGACGCCCTTCGAGGACGAACAGTTCCATGCAGTGGTGGGAGCCGACGTGGCTGTGGAAGTTGGCGGCGACGAGCCCCTCGTAGTCGTGTCGGAGCCCCATCATCCGTTCCTCGACGTTCGTGGTCTCGTAGTCGAAAATGACCGTCACGACGGCCATGAGGTCGCGGTTCTCCAGTCGCTTGTCCTCGAACTCGCCGAGGAGCGACCGGGAGGCGTCGCGAACGACCTCGCTTCGCCCGGTGTAGCCGTGTTCGTCCGCAAAGGCGTCGATCCGCTCTACCAGTTCCTCGGGCATCGAGACGCTGACCACCGTCATGTATTAACTCATCGGCGCTCAGATAATAACTATTGCCATCGGGTCAGCAGGTTGGGAGAAACTCGACGGCGTCGGCGGTCGTAGTCTCGCCGAACAGCCAGTCGGCGTGGTCGACGGCGTACTCGTGGTCGGTCTCGTCGAGGTAGCCGATGGCGTCGGTGACGAGGACCGGCCGGTAGTCCCGCAGACCCGCGCTCCCGGCAGTGTGGAGGACACAGACGTTGGCGAGGGTGCCACAGATGAGCAAGTCGTCGATCCCGTGCGCCGAGAGCCAGCCGTCGAGTTCCGTCTCGTGGAACGCGTCGTAGGTGTGTTTCTCGACGACGTGATCGGCGGCGTGCACGTCGAGTGCGTCGACGAGGCGAGCCTCCCAAGAGCCTTCGAGGACGTGTTCGCCCCAGCGGTCGAACTCGTCGTAGTAGTGGGTCCCGTCGAACTGTTCCGGCGGGTGGACATCGCGCGTGTAGACGACGCGAGCGCCGGCCTCGTGGGCACCCTCGACCAGCGACGCCACCGTGTCCACGACCGCCTCGCTCGCCGGCGCGTAGAGGCTCCCGTCGGGGTGACAGAAGCCGTTCTGCATGTCGACGACGACCACCGCTGTGCTGTCGGGATCGTACGGCATGACCGCCGGTACGGTGGCAGGGAAAGTAAACCGTCGGTTCGACGCCCGACACCGGACCGACGGGTTTTCCCGCGTCGGGGGCGACTTGTCGACAACGAATGATCTCGAAGGGCTGTGAACAGTGTGCCAAGGGCGGGAAGATGGTGCTGTTCGTCTACGGCTACTGCGATCAGCGCGACTGCTTTTACTGTCCGCTGGGAGAGAATCGCAAGAACGTCGACACGGTCTACGCCAACGAGCGGCAGGTCGAATCCGACGCGGACGTCCTGACCGAGGCCAACCGGATGGACGCGCTGGGCACGTCGATCACCGGCGGCGAGCCACAGGAGGCGTTGGACCGCACCTGCCACTATCTCTCCCTGCTGAAAGACGAGTTCGGCGACGACCACCACACACACCTCTACACCGGAATCACGGGCGGGCGAGAGAACATGCGTCGCCTCTCCGAGGCGGGTCTCGACGAGATTCGCTTTCACCCGCCACTGGACCTGTGGGGTGACCTCCACGGCACCGAGTGGGAAGAGATCCTCCATATCGCCCGCGAAGAGGGACTCACTCCGGCGTTCGAGATTCCGGGGATCCGCGCGGAACCCGAGTTCCTCGAATTTCTGGACGAGGGCGCCGCGGACTTCTGCAACATCAACGAGTTCGAGATGTCCGACGGCAACTACCGGCGGATGCAGGAGGCTGGCTACGACCTCCGCGAGGGACACATGAGCGCCGTCGAGTCGCCGAAAGAGGAGATTCTGGAGGTGATGGGTGACCACGACCGCGTCTACTTCTGTACCTCGGTGTTCAAGGACGCCGCCCAACACCGTCGCCGCCTGAAGCGGATGGCCCGAAGCATCCGCCGGGAGTTCGACGAGGTGACCGACGACGGCACCCTCGTCTACGGCAAGACGTGGGTGACCGAGGAGCGTCTCTCGGAACTGGGCATCCCCGAGGAGTTCTACACCGTCAAATCCGACCACGTCGAACTGGCGTGGTGGCTGCTAGAGGAGATGGTTGACGAGGGCGACGTCGGCGAGGGCGAAATCGTCGAGCAGTATCCGACCGTCGACGGGACGGTCGTCGAACGGACGCCGTTGGCGTAAGTTTTGCTCCAGCGTTTGCGAGCGAGTCGAACGAGCGAGTAAAAGGTGGGTGGAACCGTCGCCTCACTCGGCGGTGCGCCGTCGGAACGCCGCCAGTTTCGGCCGGAACTTGTCGGTCCCCATGAGGTAGGCGAAGTAAAACGCCATGACGCCCATGAACCCGAGCCACGCCCCGAGTTTGACCTGTCCGCTCTCGGCGGTGGCGAGGGCAAATTGCTCGAAGTAGAGGCCAGCGGCCGACAGCCCGAGGCTGCCGAGGCCGAAGGCCAGAAGTTCGAACAGTTGCGGGAGCAGTTCGAGCAGGGTCGCGTTCATGTCTACCGATGGGCGGTCATCCGTAGTGGATCTTTCGGTCGCGGAGCGGAACCTTCTTGCCGACTGTGACCGACCAGAGCGTATGACCGGACGGTACGGCGACTTAGACTACGGAACGTTGACGAAACGGGGGACGCTGCTCGGCCTCGCGCTGTTTGCGGTCGGCGCACTCGGCGAACTCGCAGCCCACGCGATGGGATTCGGGGTCCCGGGATGGGAGGCGACGCTGCTGTTCGACGCCGAGGTGCTCGGCGTGTGTCTGTTCTTGCTGTCGCCGCTGGTGTTCGGCGTGCTCATGCCGCTGACGGAGTGATCGGCCGCGACGGGCCGGTGAAGTGACCGTCGAATCCGAATCGGGCCGGGAACGGCCGGGATCGCGAGTTGGAGGGTGAGCGGTGTCGCCGGATCTGTAACCCAAATATATCTGACATTCTTAACTATATGACATATATGAGAGAACAGTTATTTTCGGTGCTGTCGTTGTATTTCGTCGGATACACCGTCAAAAAACATAATTATCAGCGGATGGATCAACGATTGCATGTATCAGGCGGAGGTACATCGGACTGTCTCCGAAGTGCGGTTACTCGAACGGCTCTCGTTCGATCTTACGATCACTGACGAGGCCTACCAGTCCGAACACTCGACGAACGGGGAGATCCGCGTGTTCAACCGAGCAGACGACCAAGTGATCAGGGACCGGGAGTATCCGCCCGCCCATCCCCTCGGTGTGTTGACGGGCGGCGTAGGCGGGGAGTCCGAGTCGGCGTATCCGGGGACGACGCTGTACGTCGGCGTGGCGCGCGAACCACCGCTCGAACAGGACGAGGACGCGTTCCAAGACGACTACGCGATGAAGGCAATCGACGTGGAGGGCGTTCCCGAGGACGGCGTGGTCGGGGTCGACCTCGATTGGGACGCTGCGGAAGCACGGGAGTCGATGGCGGACGACACGGCTCGGGTCGCGACCGAGCGCTACGACATCTCGGGGCTGCCGAACGACCAGTTACCGATCATCGTACGTGCCGAACTCTACCGTGACGCCAAGCGGATCTTGCGTGTGCTTCGCAACGAGGAAGACGGACAGCGCGACGACCTCCGGGGACGACAGCAGTACGAAGGGCAGGCGGCGCTGGTCCTCGACATCGAACACCGGGCGGGGTCGGGAACCGACTCCGCGCCGCTTCGCGTCGAGGGGTTGCAAGTCGGGCTGTCACGGACGTTTCCACAGATTCAGTTCGACCCGGAACACGGGTCGTCGTACGATCCACAGAGCCGGCAGGTGAAGTGGGGATCGCGGACCGTTCAGCCCGGTGATACGGCGCGGTACGCGATCATCGGCCCGATTGCCGAGCTGCTGGAGGTGGACCGATTGGACGCCCGACTGCAGGCGACACTCGGGGGGCGGACGCTGTCCGGCGTCACGGTCGCCGAACTGTTCGACGAGAGCGGCGAGTCGACCCAGCAGTGGCAGGGGTCGGCGCCGACGGTTTCGGAGAAGACGACGATCACCGCCGAGGTGGAGATCGACCCGTCGGCACTCCGCGGCGAGTCGAAGGAGGTATCGAGCTCTCGGATCACCATGCAGACGACTCCGGTGGCACTGTTCAACGAACTCGTGAAGGTCTGTGACCGGAACGGCATCAACATCACCGAACGGTCGCCGCCCGGCGACGGAACGCCGGTCGAGGGACGCGAAGGCGTCTACGACGTGAGCGGCGAAGACGCCGGGGAACTCGACGTGCGACGCGAATACGGCGACGAAGGGGTCGTGTACGCAGGCATGGAGATCACCGGACGGTACACCGCGATGAGCGAGGAGGCGCAGGTGTCGACGTTCGACGAGACCGAGGACCGCCTCGTCCGTCGGACCAAAGGGGGTCTCGACGACGCCGGGCGGGCGACCCTCGATATCGACGCACGCTCGGCGGACGCAGAGCTCAACTCGCGGTTCCTCTCGACGATCGAGGAAGCCTTCGGGGGTGAGATGTGATGGCCAGCGGATCCACCCTCTCCTGTCGGAATCACGGCGACCGGGGGGCCGGCCAAGTCTGTGGCGAGTGTGGCGACCCACTCTGTGGCGACTGTTCGAATCGGGTGACCGACGTGACACTCGACGACTACGGCACCGGCGGCGTCCGTCGGCTCATCGTCGGGCTGCTGCTGATTGCGGGCTCGTTGGTGCTCCTCGACGCGCTCCCCCGAGGAATCTGGCTCGCACTGGCGTCGGTAGCCGGCAAACCGCTGTATCTGCGCTTGGGGCTCAAGCCGGCGTTTCTCCTGACCGGGATTGCCCTGCTCGGGACGCTTCGGTTCCGGGGGATCAGCGGTGGGTTCGACCTCTCGGGGTTCAGTATCGTGACCCGCCGGAACAACGCTCGGGTGGTCTGTCAGTCCTGTTACGACGGGGACAAGCGACTCCAGCGGACGCTGTCGCGGGTGTTCAAGCTGATTGCGGTCGCATTGATCGTCTACGGGATCTACCAGTCCGTCGCCGCACTGTTTTTCAGATGGCTGTGGATCTCCGGTGTCGGCGGTGCCATCTGGATCCTGCGGGAAGACCTCAAACTGGCGGTGATCGAACTGTCTAGCTAACGTATCGAGGACACGTCGACGTGAGCCGGGGCACACCTCCATCGGCGGCGGCGTGCCGAGTCGCGAGGGGGTCGCGGACCCGGCCCGTTCCGCAAACACCTTATATCCGATGCTGCAAGGTTCAAAGGATCAGTAGTATGCCGAGACCAGAGGTTCTCGAACGGATCAAGGCGGCCGAGTCCGAGGCCGAAGAGATCGTCGAGGAGGCCGAGGCGGACCGGGAGGAACGGATCGCCGAGGCGCGGGAGCGGGCCGACGAGATCCGCGCCGAGGCCGAACGGGAGGCCGACGAGATGGCCGAACGACGTCTCGAAGAGGCGACCGCCGAGATCGAGGCGGAAGCCGAGGAAATCCGGCAGGACGGGGAGGCGACCCGGGAGGAACTCATCGCACAGGCCGAGGAGCGCATGGACGAGGCCGTCGAGTTCGCCATCGCACAGTTCGAGGAGGCGGTGCATGCTCAGACCTGAGCGGATGAGCAAAGTGTCGGTGACGGGAGCGAAGGCGGTCATGGACGACGTCGTCGAGGCGATCCACGACCGTAACCTGCTTCACGTCACCGAGTACGACGGGACCTGGGAGGGGTTCGAACCGGGAAACCCGATTGACGGCGCCGAAGCGGCCTCCGAGAAGCTGGTGACCGTCCGCTCCATCGAGAGCATCCTCGACGTGGACGACACCGACGCCGGCCCGACACGGATCGTCACCGACGACGCCCTCGAAGAGGAACTCAAGGAGATTCGGGAGCGCGTCAACAACCTCGAGGACCAGCGCGACGAGGTCCGAAGCGAACTCGGCACGGTCGAGGACCGACTCTCGGCTGTCGAACCCTTCGCCGCGCTGGGGATCGATCTGGATCTGCTCGCCGGCTACGACACGCTCGACGTAGCGGTCGGCGAGGGGAACGTCGACGAGGTCGAGCGTGCGATGGTCGACGCGGACGGCATCTCGGACGTCGAGGTGTTCGAGGAGAACGGCGTGATCGCCGTCTTCGCCCGGCCGACCGAGGCCGCCGCCGACGACGTGATCACAGACGCCATGGTCGGCGTCGACTTCACCGCACTCGAAGTTCCGGATGCCGAGGGCTCCCCCGAGGAGTACGTCTCGGAGCTCGAACATCGACGACAGCAACTCGAATCGAAGCTCCGAACCGCCGAGAACGAACTCGAAGAGGTGAAACTCGACGCCGCGGGCTTCCTGTTGGCCGCCGAGGAGAAACTCTCCATCGACGTTCAAAAGCGGGAGGCCCCGCTCTCCTTCGCGACGACGGACAACGCCTTCGTCGCCGAGGGGTGGATTCCGACGGACGAGTACACCGACTTCGCCGCGGCGATCACCGAGGCCGTCGGCGATCACGCCGAGATCGAGGAACTCCAGCGGGCGACCTTCGACGCCCACGGTGAGGAGGCGGTTCGCGAGGAAGTCTCCGACGGCGCCGAGGGAGCGGCGACCGCCGATGGCGGCGACGAGGTGCGGGCCGACGGCGGTGGCGTCGTGATGGCCGACGACGACCCGCCGGTCGTCCAGAACAACCCCGGAGCAGTCCGGCCCTTCGAGGTGCTCACCCAAGCGGTGAGCCGCCCGCGGTACAGCGAGTTCGACCCGACGGTCGTGCTCTTTCTGACCTTCCCGGCCTTCTTCGGGTTCATGATCGGCGACGTCGGCTACGGGGTCGTCTACACGCTGATCGGCTACTACCTCCTCACCAACTTCGACAGCGACGCCTTCCAGAGCATGGGCGGCGTGACCATCTTCGCCGGCGTCTTCACGGTACTGTTCGGCATCCTCTACGGCGAACTCTTCGGGACGCACCTCGTCTCGACGTACGTCTGGGGCGGGCACGCGCCGCTCCATAAGGGACTCCAGCCGACCTACCTGCTCTGGGCGCAGGCGTGGCTCGTGATCAGCGTCCTCGTCGGCGTCCTCCACCTCAACATCGGGTGGCTGTTCGACTTCGTCGAGAACTCGCAGCTACACGACCTGAAGCACGCGGTGCTCGAAAGCGGGTCGTGGCTGCTGATGCTCAACGGCCTGTGGGTGTGGGTGTTCTCCGAGCACGCCCGGGCCTCCAAGCCGGAACTGCTGTACTCGGTGTGGCAGATCGTCGGACTAGAGGGCGGCCTCGGTATCGGCCCGACGGTCGGGATTGTCGCCGGCGTGCTCTTCGCCGTCGGCCTCGTGTTGCTGATCGTCGGCGAACCGGTCGAGGCCATCGAGTTCCTCAACGTGTTCGTCAACGCACTGTCGTACACCCGGATCGCCGCGGTGTTGCTCGCGAAGGCGGGGATGGCCTTCACAGTCAACCTCCTCTTCTTCGGAGCCTACGCCAGCAGCGACGGGGCGTATCACTTCATGTACTCGGGAGAGGCCCACGGACACGGCACGGTGATGTTCGAGGGGCTCATGAACATGGGCCCGGGGATGCTGGTCCTCGGCATCGTCGTCCTGCTGGTCGGTCACCTACTCGTGCTCGCCCTCGGCGTCACGAGCGCCGGCCTGCAGGCGGTGCGTCTCGAGTACGTCGAGTTCTTCGGGAAGTTCTACGAGGGCGGTGGCCGCGAGTACGAGCCGCTCGGCTACGACCGGCAGTACACGACCGACGACTGACGGCCACCCTTCCGTTCGCCGCGTTTCGTTCGTTCGCGTCGCCAGCGGTGGCTGTGTCTCGACGGGCGCGAGCGCTGTGAACGAGTGCCATGGATTCGGCCGAAATCAGCGGTTCCAACGCCCACAGTGCCCGTCTTTTTTGGGAAGTTTTATGCCCAGTCTATACGGACGTGTGCCTGTTCGGAAACCCGAAGTGACCCCAATGCTCGAAGCTACTTCACAACTCGCGACGGTCGTACTGCAGAACAACGCCACGTCGTTCCCGCTGATCCCCGCACAGGCCGCCGCCGCGCTGGCGGTCGGGCTGGCGGCGCTCGGCGCGGGCTACGCGGAGCGAGGTATCGGTGCGGCCGCCGTCGGCGCCGTCGCCGAGGACGACGACATGTTCGTCCGTGGGCTGATCCTCACGGTCCTGCCGGAGACACTGGTGATCCTAGCGCTGGTTACCCTGTTCCTCACGACGGGGATTCCGTGGGACACCGCCGAGTTCTTCGAGGCGATGTTCAGCGCGGCAAGCTAACTCTCCCCAGTTCTCTCCACTATGAGTTTGGACACAGTCGCCGAGGACATCCGGGACGAGGCCCGCGCGCGTGCGGAGGAGATCCGCGAGGAGGGCGAAACGCGGGCGAGCGAGATCGTCGAGGATGCCGAGGCCGACGCCGAGGAGATCCGCGAGGAACGCGAGGCCGCGGTCGAGCGGGAGATCACCCAGCAACGCGAACAGGCCGTCTCCAGCGCGAAGCTCGAAGCCAAGCAGGCCCGGCTGGAGGCCCGACGCGACGCACTCGAAGACGTGCGGACGGCGGTCGAAGAGACCCTCGCCGACCTCGAGGGCGAGCGCCGCCGGTCGCTCACCGCGTCGCTGCTCGACGCGGCCGCCGAGGAGTTCGGCGAGGGCGAGTCGGTGTCGGTGTACGGTCGCGCCGACGACGAGGCGCTGCTCGAAGACCTGCTCGAGGAGTACGACGGCTTCGGTGTCGCCGGGACCTACGACTGTCTCGGTGGCGTCGTCGTCGAGAGCGAGGAGTCGCGGGTTCGCGTGAACAACACCTTCGACTCGCTGCTCGAGACGGTCTGGGAGGACAACTTGAAGGAACTGAGTAACCGACTGTTCGAGCGATGAGCACGAGCCCCGGCAGTTCGAATCCGGAGTACGTCACCACCCGCGTTCGGTCGCGGCGGTCGGTGCTGTTCAACGACGAGGACTACCGGAAACTGATTCGGATGGGGCCGGCGGAGATCGCCCGCTTCATGGAGGAATCGGAGTACGAGCGCGAGATCAACGCGCTCGGGGCGCGACACTCGGGGGTCGACCTCATCGAGTACGCGCTCAACCGGAACCTAGCGAAGCACTTCAACGACCTGCTGGACTGGGCGGACGGTCGGCTGTACGACCTGATCGCTCGGTACCTGCGGAAGTTCGACGCGTGGAACGTCAAAACGGTGCTTCGTGGGATCTACTCCGAGGCCGATAGCGCGGACGTCGAGACGGACCTCATCCGGGCGGGCGAGATGGACGACCGCCTGCTCGACCGCCTGCTGGACGCGGGCTCCATTGAGGAGGTCATCGACCTGCTCGACCGGACCACGTTCGCGGACCCGCTCCGCGCGGCGCTGGAGGAGTACGAGGAGACCGGTGTCCTCGTGCCGCTGGAGAACGCGGTCGACCGCGTCTTCTACGAACAGCTCCTGTCGGATCTGCCCGGCGGCGAGGCCAATCAGACCTACCGCGAGTTCCTCGAAGCGGAGATCGACTTCCGCAACGCACGGAACGCGCTGCGTCTGGCCCGCAGCGGGGCCGACATCGACCCCTCGGAGTATTACATCGAGGGGGGCCAGCTGTTCGGCGCGAGTCAGTTGAGCGCCATCGGCGGGAACGTCGAGGAACTCGTCGCGGTCATTCGCGATAGCACGTACGGCGACGACCTCGACAGCGCGCTCGACGAGTTCGAGGCGGCCGACAGTCTGATCTCGTTCGAACGGGCGCTCGACGTCGCGTTGCTCGAATACTCGGATCGGCTCGGCTTCATCCATCCGCTGTCGGTGGCGCCGATCGTCTCCTACATCCTCGCCAAGGAGCGCGAGGTCGACAACATCCGCGCCATCGCTCGCGGCCGCGAGGCCGGACTGTCCGAGGAGGAGATCGAAGAGGAACTGGTGATCCTATGAGCCAAGAGATTGCCGTCATCGGGAGTCCCGATTTCACCACGGGCTTTCGACTCGCGGGCGTACGGAAGTTCGAGAACGTACCGGAGGACGAAAAGGACGACGCGCTCGACGAGGCCGTCATGCGGACGCTGGAGGACGACGACGTCGGCATCGTCGTGATGCACGACGACGACATGGCGCACCTCTCTCGGAGCGCCCGAGAGGCGGTCGAGGGCAGCATCGAACCGGTGCTCGTCACCTTGGGTGGCGGCGCCGGCAGCGGCGGCCTGCGCGAGCAGATCAAGCGAGCCATCGGTATCGATCTGATGGAGGAAGACTAACATGAGTCAGGCAGACACGACCGT